>Ga0318514_10000156_pt1 | contig 15917 bp, 18 predicted proteins | sample GRESIP176b2f18_FD_203684 | JGI IMG/M metagenome (GOLD analysis project Ga0318514, IMG submission 203684) | Tropical soil microbial communities from Luquillo Experimental Forest, Puerto Rico - GRE.SIPMG.176b2f18 | ecosystem: Environmental > Terrestrial > Soil > Tropical forest > Bulk soil...
GCTGGAGCGCTCCCCCACCCCCGCCGACGGGCCCCGACCCGCCTCGCGCTCCGAGTGTTCGTAACCACCAGTAGAGGCTAACCGCGCAGGCGGCGCAGGAGAGCGAGGGCATCGCGGTCGGCCTTGGGCTCCGGGTCCTTGGGCGTCTCCAGCGCCATGGGCACACGGGCGAAGCGCCGGTCGCGCATGAGGAGCCGAAAGGCCGCCGAGCCCATGGCGCCCGAGCCGATCTTCTCGTGGCGGTCGAGACCCGAGCCGAGGGGAGCCTTGGCGTCATTCAAGTGGAAGGCGCGGATGCGTCGCAGGCCGACGAGTCGCCCACACGCTTTCATGGTTGACTCGTAGCCCTCTGGCGTCCGCACGTCGTAGCCCGCGGCGAAAAGGTGGCAGGTGTCTAGGCAGACTCCGACCCGCTCCGGCCGGGCCACGGCATCGAGGAGGCCGGCCAGCTCCTCGAAGCTCCGACCGATGGTCGCCCCGCCCCCCGCCGTGTTCTCGAGCAGCACCATGACGCGATAGCCGCGCGTGCGTGCCAGGACCGTGTCGAGCGCGCGGGCGATCCGCGCCATCCCCGCCGCCAAGCCTTCTCCGCGATGCGAGCCGGGATGGATCACCACGAAAGGCAGCTCGAGCATTTCCGCGCGCTCGAGCTCGTCGTGGAATGCCTCCACCGCGCGTTGCCACTCGCGCGGATCGGCGGCGGCCAGGTTGATGAGATAGCTCGAGTGTGCGAAGACCGTGCGGATGCCCGTACGCTGTCTCGCCGCCTTGAACTGCGCGATGTCCTCCGCGGTGTAGGGACGGGCCGCCCACTGGAGCTGGTTCTTCAGGAAGATCTGCACCACCGAGCAGCCGACCTCGCGCCCGCGCTCGAGGGCGCGGTAGAGCCCGCCGGCGATGGACATGTGGGCACCGAGCCAGTCGCGCGCAGGGGCGGGGCGGGCGTCCCTCATGCGAAGCGCTCCCGCAGCCGCGCTTCGCGGAACTCGAAGAGCGCAGCGAGTCGGCGGCCGACACCCAGGCGGTGCGCGACCCTGCCAAGCGGCCCTCCGGGCAGGCGATAGGTGATGCGATCCTCCATCCACGTCCCGACCGGTCCCGGTCCCGCCGCGAAGGGTCCCTCGAGGAATCGATGGCGATGCTCCCAGCGGGCGAAGGGACCCCAGAGCTGCACGTCCACGAAGCGGAAGGGCGGATCGAACTCGCGGACCATCACCCGCCACTTCACGGGGAAGCCGGCCATGCGCACGGTGAAGTCGAGGAGTGCGCCCGCCTCGAGCCGCGAGGGCGGCTCGGCGAGCCAGGTGGGATGCGCCCAGCGCGGCTGCACAGCGGAGAGGTTTCGCGGATCGGCGAAGAACTCGAAGACGTCGGGACGCGGCCGCGGCAGCCAGAGACGCCGCTCGATGATGTAGTCGGCCATGACGAACGCGCTATCATAGGCGGGTGCTCGGTTCGGGTCAAACCGGCGCCTACACGGCGCTGACGCTGATCGCCGCCCTGTGGGGATCGTATCCGGCCTTCGCCAAGCTGGCCCTCGTGGCCTTTCCTCCTCTTCTCCTCGTGGTCCTCCGCACGAGCATCGCCTCCGCTTTCCTGTGCGTCACCCTGTGGCGGCGGGGTGCCGCGGAGTTCACCGCCCTCCGGCTGCGCGACCTCGGCCCCCTCCTCTTCCTGGGCTTCGCGGGCATCTTCGTCTCCACGGGCGGAACGTATCTCGCCATCGCCTTCACCACCGCCTCGAGCGCCGTACTTCTCCAGCCAGTCACGCCCGTCATGGTCGTCGTGGGCGCGCGCTTCTATCTCCGCGAGCAGCTCCATCCTCGCCAGTGGCTGGGCGTGGCCTGCTCGGCCCTCGGCGTCGTGCTCATCATCACCAAAGGGAGCTGGCACGCCGTCACCCATCTCGATCTGCGACCGGGCGACTTCCTGCTCCTGGTGAGCAGCATGGGGTGGGCCGCCTACACCGTCTACGGCAAGCGCGTGCTCGCCCGTCACTCGCCCATCGTCGCCACCACCACCGCCTACGTCTTCGGCTCCCTGATGCTGCTGCCCCTGCCCTTTCTCACCGCGCGACTCTTCCCCGCCCCCGATTTCAACTCGGTGGTGGCATGGACGGTGGTGCTCTACCAGGCCATCCTCGGATCCGTGGCGCACGTGTGGTGGTACGAGGCGGTGCATCTAGTGGGGCCGAGCCGAGCGGCCGTGTTCCTGAATCTCCAGCCCATCATCGGCGTGCTGCTCGCGTGGGTCATGCTCGGTGAGCGCATCGGGCTGAGCGGTGTCCTCGGGGGCGCGGCGGTGCTAGCGGGGGTGGCGCTCACCACGAAGCAAGCGCGCGCCACCCCCGCTCGTCGGGAACGGGGCGAGCCCTAACCGAGCTTCTTCACTTCGGCAAGGATCTTGTCGGGATCGGGGAGCTCGCCCTTACCGTAGCTTTCGACGAAAGCGATCTTCCCTTGCTTGTTCACGATGAACGTGACCCGGTGGTTGGCGTTCCAGTCCGACCAGTACACCCCGTAGTCCTTGCTCACCGTTCGCTGCACGTCTGAGAGCAGCGGGTAATGCGAGATACCCACCGACTTCGCCCAGTTCTCGTGGCTGAAGGGGCTATCCGTGCTGATACCCAGAACCTGGGTATTCGCCGCCTCGAAGTCCTTGACGCGCTTGTCGAAGGCGGGCATGCATTTCGATCAGCCAGGGGTCCAGTCCAGGGGATAGAACAGCAGCACCACGTTCTTGCCCTGATAGTCCTTCAGGCTGACCTCCTTGAGCCCGATGGTCTTCATGGTGAACGGGGGCGCGGCATCCCCGACCTTCAAGGTCTTCTCGTCGCTCATTCGGCTGCTCCTCCCTTCGCTCGTCGCATGTCGCGTCTGGCCTCGATCATATCGGAGCGATCACGACCGTTCAATCGCGGGGCCATGCGCGCCGCCGGCTTCCGCTTGCCCGCCCACAACCTGCGCCGCCTCGACTCGAGTGGCGCGTCCTCCAGACCGAGGAAGCCGGCGGCGGTGACCACGCGACCCGTGGCCCAGAGGGACCGGAGGCGATCAGGATAGCCCTCGGCGCGCAGGGCGTGATGATCGAGGATCACCCGGCAGCCCGTCTGGTCGATCACGCGCAGGAGCTGCTCCACTCCATGGTCGATCAGCGCGGGGCCGAGCTGGCTCTCCAGGTAGGTGGGCGGACCGGACAGGTAGAGAAGATCGGGCCGCTCGCGGATCAAGTACGCGGCCGCCACCGCGGAGAGCGGACCCTGGACGTCGGAGGCGTGCACGAAGCGCTTGCCCTCGCGGAGGTCGGTGACGGTGAGCGCGACGACGTAGCCCAGCCCCGTGCCCTCGGTGCCGTGGGCGAGCGGCGGCGAGGCGGAGAGCCGCGCCTCCGGCGTCTCGAGCACCCGGCCCTCGGCGGCGTCGAGACGGCAGTCGCGCTCGATCGATTTCCAGAGCTCGCTCGCCCGCTGCGCCTGCCGCGGGTTGATCATGCGTCGGGCGTCCTTGGCCCACACCGTGCGGCCGCGATAGAGCCCGGGATCGTGGCGGAAATGGTCCTCGTGATAGTGACTCAGAAAGATCATCCCCGCCCGCAGGACATAGGCGGAGATGCGGTCGTTGGCTCGGCGCAGGGCCTCCCACTCCTCGTCGGCCGGGGGCAGCCCGAAGCGATTGGGAGCCATCGTCGAGCCGGGATCGATGAGGATGCGCGTCTGGCCGCACTCGACGTAGGTCGCCATCGAGCGCACTCCGAGGGAGTCGGCGGCGAGCGGGATGACGTTCACGCGCAGCGACCGCCGTCCACGATGAAGGGGCTGCCCGTGATCATGGCGGCATCGTCCGAGGCGAGGAAGAGCGCGGCCTTGGCGAGGTCGTCGGGCCGGTTGAGCCGCCCGAGCGGCACCGTCGCCGTGTAGCGCTGCATTCCCTCGTCGTCGATGTCCGTCTTGCCCATGAAGGTGGGCAGCATGGGCGTCTCCGTAGCCACCGGCGCGATGACCACCACGCGGATGCCGAGAGGCGCCAGCTCCACGGCGAGGCTCTGCCCCATGACGGTGACCGCGCCCTTGGAGGCCGCGTAGCACTGTCCGCCCGGACGCGGCTTGAAGGCGGCCGTAGAGCCGGTGATGAGGATGACCCCGCTCTTCTGCTTCTTCATGACGGGCGCGGCGAACTTCACCCCGAGGAAGACGCCTTTCACGTTGACGGCCATGATCTTGTCGAAGGCGTTCTCGTCCATGTCCTCGACCGCGGTGGGCCACTGCGGCACGCCGGCGTTGGCGAAGAAGACGTCAAGGCGCCCCCAGCGCGCGGTGGTCCGCGCGACCGCCTCGCGGTTGTCCTCCGCGCGACTCACGTCGGCGGTGATGGCCAGGGCCTGACCGCCCGCCTTCTCGATCTGCTCGACGGTGGCGCGGGCGGCGTCGGGCTTGAGATCGACCACGGCGACCCGCGCGCCCTCCTGTGCGAAGAGGAGCGCCGAAGCCTGCCCGATGCCCGACCCGGCGCCCGTGACGATGGCCACTCTATCCTTGAGCTTCATCTCGGCCCTCCTGTGATCGGTTTGGACTCCTTCACGTCAGCGACGCGGCCGCGCGTGGCCTGGACCAGCTCGTCGGGCGTCAGAGGAAACACGCACTCCGGCACCCCCGCCGCGGCGTAGATGAGCGGATGGACGAGCAGGTCCTCGTCGACCCACACAGGCATCTCCTGGTCGTGGGCAAAGGGAGGCACGCCGCCGATGGCGTAGCCCGTGGCCTTCCTGACCAGGTCCGCGTCCGCGCGCTTGACCTTGCCCCCCGCCAACTTCGAAAGCTTCCGCTCGTCCACGCGGTTGATCCCGGAGGCGACCACCATGACGGGAGCGCCATCCACGGTGAACACGAGGGACTTCGCGATCTGTCCTACGCTCACCCCCACCGCGTCCGCGGCCTGCTGCGAGGTGCGCGCCTCCACGGACAGCTCCACCACGTGACGATCCAGGCCGAGGGTGGCCAGCGCGGCCTGGAAGCGCGAGACGGCGGGCTTCACGCCGGCTTAGAGGGCGAGCTCGGCCATGAGGCGCAGCGCCTCCAGCTGGCCGACACCGCAGATCAGCGTGGTCACCCCCGAGCTCTTCCAGATCTGCAGGCGTTCGCGGATTCGCTCCTTCGGGCCGCACAGGGCCACCTCGTCCACGAGCGCATCGGGAACCGCGGCCGCCGCCTCGTCCTTCTTCCCCGCGAGATAGAGATCCTGGATGCTCTTGGCGGCCGCCTCGTAGCCGTAGCGGCGCACGAGGTCGTTGTAGAAGTTCCGTCCACGGGCGCCCATGCCGCCCACGTACAGAGCGAGGCGAGGCTTGATGGTGGCGCGACAGGCCTCGACGTCGTCGCCGACGACCACGGGCACCGTGGGCGCGATGTCGAAATGGGCGAGCGACTTGCCGCCTCCCGCCCGCGCGAAGCCCTCGTCGAGCGAGCTCCGGAGGACGCCGAGCCGCTCCGGCGAGAAGAAGATGGGCAGCCAGCCGTCGGCGATCTCCGCGGCGAGGGCCACGTTCCTCGGGCCGATGGCCGCCAGATAGATGGGGATGTCCGGACGGCCGTGCAGGATGGACTTGAGCGGCTTGCCGAGCCCCGTGGCGTCGGAGCCCGCGTAGGGGATCTGGTAGTACTGCCCCTTGAACTCCACGGGTTTCTCGCGCCGCCACACCGAGCGCACGATCTCCACGTACTCGCGGGTGCGCGCCAGCGGCTTGCCGAACGGCACGCCGTGCCATCCCTCTATCACCTGCGGCCCGGACACGCCCAGGCCCAGGAGGAAACGTCCTCCGGAGAGCTGGTCCAAGGTGATGGCCGTGGTGGCGGTAAGCGTCGGCGTCCGCGCAGGGATCTGCATGATGGCCGTGCCCACGTAGATCTGCTTGGTCAGTGCCGCGACCCACGTGAGCGTCGTGACGGCATCCGAGCCGTAGGCTTCCGCCGACCAGACGGAGTGAAAGCCAAGGCGGTCGGCCTCCTGCACCAGCGGCACATCGATGCGGAGGGCGGAGCCGGAATATCCCATGTTCAAGCCGAGGCGCATGTCATCCTCCGTGCCGACGAAGCTTCTCGACGGCGTGTCGCGGTCCCTGCCATCGGAATCGTCCGAGTGGCACCCGGCCGCTGCGCAACGCCACCCCCTCCTGATGGAGCAGGATGCGCTGGGTCATCATGCTGCCCACCGCGGCACGCCGGCTGATCTCTCCGCGTGCGTTCACCACGCGATGCCACGGCACGCCCGAGGGGCAGCTCCGCATCGCGCGGCCTACCATGCGAGCCCGCCGGGGCCAGCCAAGCCACGAGGCGATCTGCCCGTAGGTCGCCACCCGGCCGCGCGGGATCTTGGCCACCTCGCGCCATACACGCCGCTCGAAGTCGATCACGAGCTGTCTCCGAACTGAAGCTCGTAGAGTCTCGCATATCGCCCGCCCTGGGCAAGAAGCTCGGCATGCCGGCCCGCCTCACGGATGCGCCCTCGATGCAGCACGAGAATCCGATCCGCCGTGTGGATGGTGGACAGCCGATGGGCGATGGCCACGCTGGCCCTGCCTCGCAAGAGCTCCTCGAGTCCCGCACGAATCAGCGCTTCCGATTCCGGATCCACGCTCGACGTTGCCTCGTCGAGGGCGAGAACGGCCGGATTATAAAGGAGGGCGCGGGCGATGGCCAGCAGCTGACGCTGTCCCTGCGAGAGGTTCTGCCCGCGCTCACGGACCACCTCGTCGAGCCGGCGCGGGAGCGCGGCGACCACCCGATCGGCGCGCGCCGTGCGCAAAGCGCCGTCCAGAGCGGAGGCGGAGGCCGCCTCCCCCGCCCCCACGCGGAGGTTCTCCGCCACCGTGCCCGTGAAGAGAAACACTTCCTGGGGGATGACGCCGACGTGGCGTCGGAGGGCATGGAGGTCCCACTCGCGCACATCCCGTCCGCCCACCAGGACCTGGCCTCGCGAGACGTCGTACCCGCGGATCATGAGGCGCACGATGGTGCTCTTACCCTCGCCCGTCGGGCCGACCAGAGCGACCCGCTCTCCGGGCGCAACGGTGAACGAGCAGTCGCGGAGCACCCACTCCTCGCCCTGGTAGGCGAACCACACGTTGCGGAACTCCACCGCGGCCGCTCCGGGCATCGCCTCATGGGCCCCCGCCGCGGGCGCGCACACGCCCGGGTCGGTATCGAGGAGTCCGAAGATGCGCTCGGCGGCCACCGTCGCCGCCTGCATCACCGTGTACTTGGCGCCAAGGTCACGGATCGGGAGAAAGAAACGGGCGGTGTACTCGAGGAAGGCGACGAGACCGCCGAAGGTGAGCGCCTTCTGCATCACTTGGCCGCCGCCATACCAGAGAAGGAGGGCCACGCCCATGGAGCCGACGGCCTCCACCCCCGCATAGAGGAGCGCATCGAAGGTGGTCGAGCGAAACTGGGCGCGGCGCAGGTCGGCATTGAGGCGGCCGAACAGTTCCGCCTCGCGCTGCTCGCGGGCGAAGAGCTGGATCACCGCCATCCCCTGCAACGACTCCTGGAGGAAGGCGTTGAGGCGAGCCAGGCGCGTGCGCACGGCGCGGTAGCTGTCACGCGCCTTGACCCGGAAGTACGCGGCGCCGAAACCGAGGACGGGCACCAGCGCGAAGGTCACCAGGGCGAGCTCCCAATTCAGGAAGAGCATGAGAACGACGATGCCGCCGAGGGTGAGCACATCGCTCAGCACGGCCATGGCCCCGCTCGCGAAAAGCTCGTTGATCGCCTCCACATCCGTCAGCACGCGGGTCATGAGGCGGCCCACCGGGCTCCGGTCGAAGAAGGCGGCGTCCTGCCGCTGGAGATGGGCGAAGAGAGCAATGCGCAGGTCGTACATCACGCGCTGGCCCAGGGTCTGGGTGAGGAAGGACACGGCGACGCGCAGCGCGTAGAGACCGAGGAGGCACGCGAGATACGCCACGGCCACGCGACTGAGGCCGGGCCAGTCGCCGGCCAAGATGTGCCGGTCGATGGCGATCTTGACCAGCCACGGCTGGAGCAGCTCGAGGCCGGCAATGCTCGGGAAGAGGAAAAGGGAGAGATAGATCAGGCGCCGATGGGGGCGCACCATGACCCAGAGCCGACGCATGAGCCGCTGGTCGTACGCCTTGCCCAGGACTTCGTCGTCCGTCTGCGGGGGCCTAGAAATGGCCCCCGCACTCCCCCCCTCTCGCGCCTCGCTGCGCCGAGGGCGCGCCGTCTCTGCTCCCGACACTTCTCGGTTACTCATGTCCCCGTGCCCGGCACCTACAAGTGGCTCCCACAATCTCCCCGCTCCGGTCACTCATTGGCGAGCTCTTGCTCGATCTGCTGGATGCGCCAGAGCCTGGCATAAAGGCCGCCGGCCTCGAGCAGCTCGGTGTGCGTGCCCTTCTCCACCACTCGGCCCTCGTCGAGGACGACGATCTGATCGGCCTCCTGGGCGACGCGCAGTCGGTGCGTCATGACGAGCGTGCTGCGGCCCGTGACGGCGGCGCGGAGCGAGCGGAGGATCTCCGACTCCTTGCCCGCATCGACGGCGGAGAAGACGTCGTCGAGCACGAGGATGGGCGCCTCGGGCACGAGGGAGCGGGCGAGGGCGACACGCTGGCGCTGCCCGCCGGACAGGGTGAGGCCGCGCTCGCCGACCACCGTCTCCCAGCCCTCGGGGAAGCCCTCGATCTCCGGGCCCAGTCCCGCCGTTTCCACGGCCGCGCGGAGTCGCACCTCGGGTGCCATCTCGTCGCCGAGGGCGACGTTGTCACCGATGGAGCGTGAGAAGAGGAAGGCTTCCTGCGGCACGTAGCCCATCGAGCGCCGGAGCCGCGCGCGGGACAGGTCGCGCACGTCGACTCCCCCCACGAAGACGCTGCCCGGCGGCGGCTCGTAGAGACGGCTCACCAGCGCCCCCAGGGTGGACTTGCCGCTTCCCGTGGGGCCGACCACGGCGACCAGTGCGCCTTCGGGCACGGTGAAACTCACGTCGGACAACGCGGGCTGTCGGCCGTCGTACGCGAAGTCCACGCACCGGAACTCGATGGGGCCTGTAAGGAGCGGGATGCTCGCATCGGCCCGCGTGTCGGCAGCGTGGCCAGGCTCGTCGAGGATCTCCGCGATGCGCACCATGGCGGCGAGCCCTCGCTTGAGATTGGCAAGTGTCCATCCCAATGCGATGGTGGGCCACGCAAGGTGGGCGAGGTAGCCGCTGAACGCCACGAAGGCGCCGAGGGTGACGCGCCCCTCGAGCACGGCGTATCCCCCGACCCATAGGACGATCAGGGCGCCCAGCCCCGAGATGAGGCCGAGCATGGGCGAGAAGGCGGCCTGAGTACGGGCGAGGCGGATACCGCACGCGAGATAGTCCCGGTTCAGGCGCTCGAAGGCACGAATCTCCCGCGCCTCCATGGTGTAGGCGCGGACGACCGCGGTGCCCGTCAGGTTCTCCTGCACCTTGGCGGAGAGCGCGCCGAGCTGCTCCTGCAGCGCGGTCGATTCCACCTCGACCCGGTGGTTGAAGCGCCGCGCGAGGAGCACGAGGATGGGCGATGGCGCCAGCGCCCAGATGGTGAGCCGGGGATCGATAGCCCACATGGCGGCCAGCGTTCCCGCGAAGGTGAAGGTGGTGCTCGCCAGCATCACCGCCCCAAAGCCGGCGAGCGCGCGCAGAGCCTGGATGTCATTGGTGGCGCGCGACATGAGATCGCCCGTGCGGCGGGTCAGGTAGAAGGCAGGCGGCAAGGTCTCGAGGTGACCATAGAGATCGCGGCGGACGTCGTGCTCGACCCACTGCCCCGCCCCGAGCATGGCGAAGCGAGAGCCGAGCCTCGACAGGCCGTGCAGGAGGGCGAGGACAACGATCACCGCGGCATGGGAGAGAAGCCGGCCGTCGTTCGCGCGCAGTCCGTCGATGGCCTGCTTCACCTGCCACGGGATGCCCAGCGACAGGCCGGTGCCGATGGCCAAGCAAACCACGCCCACCGCATAGCGGGCAGCGTAGGGACGGAGATATCCCAAGATGCGCCGAGTGGGCGACACCCGGCCAGTATACCGAGGCTATGCCGGAGTGGCGGCGGGCGCTCCGTCGAGATGGGGACGCAAGAGCGCGTACATCGCGAAGAGCATGGGCGTGGCGATGCCGTACCGCTCGCCGAGGGCGACGGCATGCCCTTGGAGCGCTTCCAGCTCGAGCCGCTTGCCGTGCGTCAGATCGTAGTGGAGCGAGGAGTAGGCCTGGGCGCCGATGGCATCGAGGGTCGCCAGGGAAGCCTCCACCACGCCGGGACCCAGGTCCACGCCGGAGGCCTTGGCAAGGGCGGCCAACTCCTCGAGGAGCAGGCGGTACAGGCGCCGCGTTTCGGGCACGGTGCGGATGATCCCCGTGGGGCAGCGCGTGAGAGCGGTCATGGCCGAGTGGGCGACCAGGCTGACGTACTTGCTCCAGAGCGTCCGCCGCACGTCGGTGGAGATCTCGCAGGGAATGCTCGCGCGACGGCACGCCTCAACGAAAGCCCGCGCCCGCGCCGACTCGCGCCCGTCCATCTCGCCGAACTGGATGCGCCCGAAGAGGCTGTGCTGGATGACGCCGGGCGACTCGATGGTGGTGAAGACCTGGGTCATACCGCCCAGGACGCGCCCCTTGCCCAGGATAGCTTCCAGCTTGTCCTCGTTGTCCACGCCGTTCTGGATGGAGAGCACGCCGGTGTCAGGGCCCAGCACGGGGACGATAGCGCGTGCCGCCGTCTCCGTGTCGAAGGACTTCACGCAGAAGAGCACGAGGTCGGCGGGCGCCACGCCATCGAGGCGCTCCACCGCGGGCGCCTGCACCACCCACTCCCCTTCGGATGCGGATTTCACGCGGAGACCGTGCCTCCGGATGGCGTCGAGGTGGGTTCCGCGCGCCACGAAGGTCACGTCCTCGCCTGCCCGCGCGAGCTTCGCTCCGAAGAATCCACCGGTGCCGCCCGAGCCCATCACCACGATGCGCATGGCTCTCCCTCGTCCGTCCGAGATGTGGTGCCTGTCCACCTTCGGCGAAGCGTTATCCGCTGTCAAGGCGGGCGCTGTCACGGCGGGCGTGTGCTAGGCTCGGACCGACATGGCCGAGCCTTTTCTCGAGGTCGCGGTGGACGCCGCCCGGCGCGCCGGCGCCCTCCTCCTCGATCGCTTCGGCTCGCTCCGCCAGGTCCGCTACAAGGGCAGTCCCAGCAATCTCGTGACGGAGATGGACCGGCAGGCGGAGGCCCTCGTCATCGATCTTTTGCATTCACGCTTCCCCGATCACGCCATCCTCGCCGAAGAAGGCGGCGCGCGCCCGGGCTCATCGACCCATCGGTGGATCGTCGACCCGCTCGACGGCACGACGAACTATGCCCACGGAATGCCTTTCTTCGCCGTCTCCATTGCCCTCGAGATCGAGGGCGCGGTGCAGCTCGGCGTCGTCTTCGATCCCAACCGGGACGAGTGCTTCACCGTCGTACGCGGCGAGGGGGCCTTCCTCAACGGTCAGCCGCTGCGCGTATCGGAGACGCCCACCCTCGACGAGAGCCTGCTCTCCACGGGCTATCCGTACGATATCCGGCGGACCCGTGAGAACAACCTCGCCGAACATGCCGCCTTCATGGTTCGCTGCCGGAGCGTGCGTGAGATGGGCTCGGCCGCCATCAACCTGGCCCTCGTGGCGACGGGCCGTCTCGACGGCTTCTGGGAGCTCGTCCTCGGACCGTGGGACGTGGCGGCGGGCTGCCTCATGGTGGAGGAAGCGGGAGGCCGTGTCACCAATCGCGCGGGCGGCCCCGTGGATCTGGGTCGGCCTTCCGTGGTTGCCTCCAACGGCCGCATCCACGACGAGATGCTGGCCACGCTACGCGAGGTGCGCGCTCAGGCTCCCAGGGGGTAGCGTCGCCCGCCCACCGTGACGGAGGCAGGCGCGCCTGCGTCGCCCGGCTCCATGTGCTGGAGCAGCTGCCACGCCGCCGCCCGGTTGAACCGCGCCTCGAAGCGCCCGCCCTTGACCCGACAATAGGGCGCCTCCCCCGGTCCCAGCCTGAGTGTGTTCGGGTCAAGGGGCTCGCGGCTCAGATCGTTCAGGGTCACCGTGAAGCCGTCGTCCGCAGTCTCCAGACGTACGATCGAATATGGCGCATCCTCCACCTCCACGGGCACGCGCACGGGCCCGATCTGGATGAAGTAGCCCGTCGCGTCGATCTGGAGAGCATCCCGCAGGTTCGCGAGAATGCCCTCGTGCGTCACCTCCTCATCCTCGTGGAACCAGACGCCCTCGCGATCGATGCGGAGACGCGGCAGCTTCCAGGTCGAGGGATCGCTGGCCGAGGTCATGCGAAGGCCGCCGCGCAGTAGGTGACAGCGCCCTGCGGGTCGGGCCACTGGCTATAGCGGAGGAGCTCGCCCCTGATGCCGGGCAGCACGCGGAGAAAAGCGTAGATGGGAGAGAGGCCGCAGATACGGCGGCTGTCGCCGTCGGCAGCGACGGAGGCGAAGAACGCTGTGGGCTCGGATGCCGTCACCGCCTCCAGCATCTTCGCGTCCTCTCGGGCGACGCGCTCAAGAAGGGCCGCGGTGTTCGCCTCCGCGTCGCCGAAGCGCGGCCCCACGTGGGCGAGGTCGACACCGGCAACGACGCAGACGCGCCGCCCCGACGCGCTGATCGTCTCGCCGAGGGCCTCGAGAAAACGCGGGACTCGGGGATCGGCCTCCGCGTCGGCTCCCGTCCAGATCGCCTCGTGGAGGAACGAGGCGAGCACGGGCAGGATCGTGAACGGCCGGTGACCAAGCAGCCGCCGGAGCATCACCGCCTGGAACTCGATCGAGTGCTCGTTGCGATGCGCTGTCTGCGAGGCGAGGAGGTCGTGGCCGTAGCGCCGGGCCAGCGCCTCGAAGAAATCGACGTCCACCGCGGCGGGCCCGAGCGGCGTGTCGTAGGGCTTGAGGGTCGCCGCGAAGGGATCGGGCATACCCGCGTGGCACGTGCCGAGAACGACGAAGAGATCCGCGTCGGAACGCTCGACGAGGGCGCGATAGGCCCAGCCGTAGGTCGGCCCGCCGCGGTGGAAGTCGATGTGCGGGGCGATGAGCCCGCGAAGGTTCGGTGCGCCGGGACGCGGCGCGGGCCACCCGGGGCCGTCGCCGTTGACGAAGAAGCCGTCGATCTGGCCCTTGAGGGCATCGGGATCGTCCGCGTACGCGCCGCCCGCGTGCGCGGCGGGCCGGGAGGGTGCGGCGAGCCAGGCCTCCTCGATGGCCTGCCGCCGTGCCTCGAAGCCCAAGCTCTGCAGGAAGCCCGCCTCGTCGAGGCGCTCGGCGAACCGCGCGATGTCCTCCGGCGCGGGGGCCGCCCTGCCGTGGCGGGCTTGCACGATCTCGTGGATCTCCGCGACCGAGCGCTCGCCGTCGAAGAGGGAGACGATGTCGAGGGCAGGAATGGGAAGGAGGACGACCTGCTCGGTGAACCCTCCCGGGTCTCGTAGGCCGATGAGCCGCTGACCGTCCTGCTCGACCGGAAACGCCTCCAGAGCCCGCAGACGCGGGCGGTCCGCGCTGGTCATGCGTTGCCGCGCCTTAGGCTTCCAGGTACTTGAGAGCTGCGGCAGAATAAATCTTCGCCGCGTCGACGATTTCGCTCGCTTCCACGTATTCGTCCACCTGATGCGGGATGAGGCGATTGCCCGGGCCGCAGGTGACGATGGGAAGGCCGAGCTCCATCCTCAAGATGGTCCCGTCGGTGGAGCCAGGAACGCCGCCGTAGCGTGGCGGCTTTCCCGTGGCCTTGCGCACGCCGTGGATCATCGCCTGCACCACGGGCTCCGACTTGTCGACGCGCGTGGCGAGTCGGAACGCGTTCACGGGCTCCCATTCGAGCTTCACCCCAGGCAGCTCGCCCTCGGCCTGCCGGCACAGCCCATCGAGCTCCGCCTGGACTCCTTCAGCGCCGATGCCGGGGGTGAGACGCACGTCGAGGGTGATCTCGGCGAGAGCGGGAATGACGTTGGACTGCGGCGCGCCGACGCCGCGGGGCGGCCCCTGGATGATGGTGGGCGTCACGGTGGGCGGCTTGAGGTAGCGGCTGCGCTCGCACTGACGGCGGATTCGCTTCTCGAGCGCGGGCGCCTGACGGAGGATCGCTCCGAGGGCCGAGATGGGATTGACGCCGGCCTCCGGCATTGCGCCGTGGGCCATCTTGCCCCGGGCCCGGATGCGCGCCCACACCACTCCGCGTTGCTCGAGGCAGAGCTCGTTCTCCTCGGGCTCGCAGATGATGGCGGCATCCAGCTCCCGCCCCGCCTCGGACTTGACGAGGTGACGGACGCCGATCATGGCGTCCTCCTCGTCGACGAGAGCGCCCACGACGAGCTTCCCCTTCGGCGTGACGCCGGCGCGCTTGAAGGCGGCGAGGGCAATCATGGCGGCGGCGAGCCCGCTCTTCATGTCGGCGGCGCCGCGGCCGTAAATCCGCCCGTCGTGCATCTCGGCGGCGAAGGGCGGCCAAGTCCACGCCGTGGGATCGCCCTCGGTCACGACGTCCGTGTGGCCTTCGAGCAGGAGGCATCGCCGACCGGGTGACTTCTCGCCAATCCAGGCGAGCACGTTGGGGCGTCCGGGGGCGACGTCCTGGATCTGCACGGGCAGCCCCTCGCGCTCCAACCACGACGCGACGAAGGCAGCGGCCTGAGCTTCGGTGGCGCCGGGCTCACCCGGGCGATAGACGCTGGGGATCCGGACGAGAGCACGCGTGAGCTCGGCGACCTCCTCGGCGTTGATGCGCTCGAAGACGCGCGCGAGCTCTGTCACAGGAGCCCGGGGTTACTCCAGCGGGAACGACAGGATGATGGCGTCGAGGCGGATCACGCGATGCTCTTCACCGGCCACGTAGAAGAAGTGCCCCTCGATCTCCTCGGGATTCTCCTCGAAGGCGACCACACTCTTGATCGCCGGCATCTCACGGAAGGCATTGGCGCCCTCGTCGAAGCCGTCGCCCCGGCCCACCACTTCTCCGTATCGGATCGGCGATCCCTTGGGACAGTGCACACGCACATCCGCGGGAGGCTCGGCCATGAGACGCACGAGCAGGTTGATGCCGAAGACCTGGAAGGGTATGGGGTTCATGCCGTCATCCTACCACACCCGATTGGAGGCCTCTGTCCGCGGCCGCGGGCCGCGCCCGATCAGTCGCCCACGCCGGGCAGCATACGCTGGCCGCCGGGCTTCTCGATGCCCTCGAGCTTCGCCTCCACGCGGTTGAGCGCAGCCCCCGCCTCATCGTACTTGTTGCGCGCGTTGGTCAGGTGCCGGCCCACCACGTCGAAGCTCTCGCGGAAGCGGTCGAGGTCGCCACCCAGGCGCGTGAGGCGTTCCTGAATCTCCTGGGCGCTGCGCTCGATGGCCAGGCCGCGGAGGCCGAGCACGATCACCCGCAGGTAGGCGTAGAGGCTGTTCGGCGACACGGGGATGACGCGGCGGGCCGCCGCGTAGACGGCGGGTGGATCCTCCTCGCTCCCCTCGTCACGGCTGATAGCCTCGAAGTAGACGTTCTCGGCGGGAATGTACATGAGGGCAAAATCGAAGGTGCCCTCGTCGGGAAGGATGTAGCGCTTGGCGATCTCGTCGGCCCGCGCCTTGACGTCGCGCACGAAGGCGCGACGGGCCTGACGCCGCGCCGTCTCGTCGGTCTCCTGGAGAAGGCGCTGGAAGTTCTCCAGGGGGAACTTGGCGTCCACGGGCACGAGGCGGTCACCGATGCGCACCACCGCGTCCACCCGATCGCCCGTGGTGAACTGGTGCTGCAGCCCGTAGTGCTCCCGGGAGAACATCTGACCCAGCATGTTCTCGAGGAAAGTCTCGCCGAGGCCGCCGCGGACCTTGGGCGACTTGAGGATCTGCTCGAGGC
>Ga0318514_10000162_pt1 | contig 15726 bp, 11 predicted proteins | sample GRESIP176b2f18_FD_203684 | JGI IMG/M metagenome (GOLD analysis project Ga0318514, IMG submission 203684) | Tropical soil microbial communities from Luquillo Experimental Forest, Puerto Rico - GRE.SIPMG.176b2f18 | ecosystem: Environmental > Terrestrial > Soil > Tropical forest > Bulk soil...
CACCCCGCGACGGGCCGCCCACGCGCACAGCGCAGTGAAACTGAGCGCACGCCGAGCACTGGCAGCCCGTAGATCGCTGCTGCCAGGTGGCTGTCCCGCCCGCCGTGGTGAAGGGTCTCGGTCGAGAACGGGATCGCCGTCACGAACATCAGCAACAGCAAGTTTGACGAACATTGCCGTCCGGTCGATGTGCGCGATGTTGTGCAGCAGGGCGTGGTGGTTGACCCAGATGATCCCGATCACCAAGAAGCTGACCAGATGGGCAGCGAACGACGGCCACGCGCGGGCGAGCTGGGACGCGAGCGAGCCACGGCCCGGCACCGGCACCTGAAGGCCCAGCACAAGCAGCGTGATGGCAACTGCCAGGACCCTGTCGCTGAGCGCCTCCAGCCGATCGGTGCCCATAACCGTGGGTACCGCTCACGCCCGGCGCGAGGGTGCTGCGATCTGGCTTATCGCGGCGCGTGCGCACGGCCTGCTCACCGGGGCGAGCGCCGACATGGGCCCGGTGCCATTGGCCGGCGGGCGCCGGCCGCCGCGCCGAGCCCGCGCGCCCAGCTCGCTGTCGCAGCGGACACGAACGTGATCGTCACCACAGCTCGCGCACCGCTCCCGCTGCACAGCCGCCATACCACCTAGTGCGCTCAGACCCGCCTGCGTTACACGCAGGCCCGGGCGGCGGCGTCCCGGCCAGGGCTGTAACAGATTGGCCAGCTAGCCGCTCTAAGCAGCCATGACGAAGCCTGCGAGTCGGCACCTGCCATCAAAGATCCACCGGGCCACCATCAACGGCTGCGACGTCCGCTACCTGCGCGTCGGCTCGGGGACACCGGTCGTGTTCGTTCACACGCTGCGCACGCAGCTTGACATGTTTCTCCAAGTCATCGAGCGGCTGGACACCACGCAAGCCGAGGTGATCGCGATCGACCTGCCCGGGCACGGCGCATCGGCCGCCCCGCCGGTCGATTACACGGCCGGCTACTTCAGCGACGCTGTCGAAGCCCTGCTTGAGCAACTCCAGCTGCACAACACGGTGTTCGTCGGCGAGTCGATCGGCGCCTCCATCGGCCTGATCCTTGCCGCGCGGGGCAATCCTCGCATCGCCCATGTCCTGGCGGTCAACCCCTACGACTATGGCCGCTGGGGCGGCGCGCGCCGGAGCTCACCGCTCAACAACGTCGTGTTCACCACGATCCTGTGGCCGGTTCTTGGCCCGATCGTCGCCCGCGCGGGCACGAAAAGGCTGCTCCGGCTCGTCATGGCAGGCGGGCTTCATGACCGGCACAAGCTGCCGCCCGCCCTGGTCGACGAGATCGCCCGATGCGGCCGGCTACCGGGGCACGCGCGCGCGTTCCGCTCGCTATGCCTGCAGTGGCGCGGCTGGCTGTCGGCCCGCGCGCAATACCGCCAGGTAAACGTCCCGGTCACGCTTGTCTACGGTGACAAGGACTGGTCACACCCCGCTGAGCGGGACGCCAACGCCCGCGCAATCCCCGGCGCCCACCTCATGACGCTCAACGCCACCGGCCACTTTGCCAGCCTCGAAAAGCCCAACGAGATCGCCGGCCTGATCCAGGCGGTCACCTGATGCGGTGACCGGTGCGCGCTCGAAAGCAGGGAGTCACATTGTGAAACTGTCCCGCGATCATAGGAGCAGGCCGCCATGGTCGACGCCAGCCGCAGCGCCATCATCCGCCAGGTCCCGGCTACCGATGGAGGGCTGCACGTCACCGACTGCCCCGGCGATGAACCGGCGCTAGTCCTCATGCACGGGTTCATCAGCCTGCGCGCCCAGCGCCACCCTGACTTCAGGCGGCTGCTCCAGGCAGTCGGCGCCCACGCCGGCCAGACCCAGCGGCGCTCCCGCTGCTCACGACGCCGGCACCATGCCACCCTCAGGGCCTGGACAGTGGTGGAACCGTGCTGCCCAAGGTACTGGCCAACGACATCCCCGCCGATGATGGCACCGGGAGAATCTCGACCTGGTTCCATGGCCCACCCGATGGATCCTGGGCATGCGTCGACTCCGACCCAAACCAGTCGGACTACCAGGTCTGCCAGCACAGGCCCCGCCTGCTCTGGGACGACATCGAATCCATCCTCACCTGGTGGCAGCAGGCCAGCCGGCCACCTCAGCTCACCTCCGGGCTCACTGGCACTCCACACGGCCAACGACTACGGCTCGGCTGCCCAGACGGTCTCACCTGGCCGGCACGGCAAATGCCATGACCCCTGCCCCGCGACGCCGGCAAATTGCGGCCAGCAATGTCACACCGATAGCCGGGCCCGGTCGGCGTCGCCACAATCACGACCGACATCGAGGAGGTCACGATCTCATGAACGGCACGATCACTATCACCCGCGGCGGCAAGGTCACGATCCACACCTATACGAGCCCGCCTGAGGGATGGCTCGTCAACACACACATCCTCGAAGGGCCAACGAAGCTCATCATCTTCGACGGACAGCTGGTGCGTGCCTACGCCGATGAGGCGGCCGCTTACGCGAGCCGCCTCAACAAGCCGGTGGACCGGATCATTCTCTCGCACCCACACCCCGATCACTGGTCCGGCCTCGAGGTGCTGACCGCACGCTTCCCGCAGGCTGAGGTGCACGCCTTGCCCGGCGTGACGGAACTCGTCCGTGCCGCCGGCGAGATCATGCTCGGCAAGCTCCAGCCGAGCTACGGGGACAAGATCGCAACCCGCGTCACAGTACCCTCAGGCGCCATCTCCGCCGGCCCGCAGACCTTCGACGGCGCGCGCCTGGAATTCAGGGAGTACCCCCACGGAGAGTCCGACGTTCAACTCATGGCCCTGTTGCCCGAGCAACGGGTCATGCTCGCATTCGACCTGGTGTTCGCATCCCGAGACCACGCGTTCACACTGGCAGGGCACTTCGACAACTGGGTCACCATCCTCGAGACCCTGAAAGAAATGCCTGGTTACGACACCATCATCATCGGCCACGACATCCCGACAGATCCATCCGCGTTCGACGCGACCATCGCGTACCTGAAACGGGCGAAAGAGATCTACGCCGCGTCGAAGGACGGCCAGTCCTACGCCAGTGCCCTGAAGGCTGCCTTCCCCGACCGCGCGCAGCCAGGGTGGGTGGACTTCTCCGGAATGGCGCTCTACAGCGGGCAGCGTGTGTAGCCGCAGTCCCCGGCAGTCCAGCCTTTACAACGAGAAACCCGCGCTGCACCCGTGGTTCATCCTCAGGGCCTGTCAGGTAATTGAGAGAGCAAAGTCGGCCGTAGTCGGCGTGGACCGGCAGAACGACCCGGCAGCTCGCGTACGTCGTCGTGGCCGTGCCGGATCCTGGCCGCCGGGCAACTCCAAACCGGAGATGACGTCCCGGTCCGGGTGCAGGTCATGGACCTTAGCCGGGCGGGCCGAACACCGGAAAGGGGAGGCCGATGCGTACTGTGAGCCGCACCGCGGTCCCGGCGCTGACCACCGAGCAGATGCGCGCTGTCGACCGGGCCATGGTCGAGGACCTGCACATCGAACTCGTCCAGATGATGGAGAACGCCGGACGCGGCCTGGCCGAGCTGGCAATCACCCGCTTCTCGCCCACCTCAGTGACGGTCCTTGCCGGGCCGGGCGGCAACGGCGGCGGGGGCCTGGTCGCCGCCCGGCACCTGGCCAACCGCGGCTGTCAGGTTCAGGCCGTGCTCTCCGAACCGGGCCGCCTCACCCCGGTGCCCGCCCACCAGGCCGACATCCTGGCCCGGATGGGCGTCACCATCGCCAGCCGGCCGTCCACCGCCAATCTGATCATCGACGCGCTGATCGGCTATAGCCTGCGAGGCGACCCCGCCGGCGCCGCCGCAGAGCTCATCACCTGGGCCAACGGCCAGGCCGCCCCGATTCTGGCCCTCGACACTCCCAGCGGCCTCGACCTGACGACCGGGGCGGCCGGTACTCCCGCTGTCCAGGCCACCGCCACTCTCACCCTGGCCCTGCCCAAGGTCGGCTTGCTCGATGCGCCGAACGTGGGCGAACTCTACCTGGCCGACATCTCGGTGCCGCCGCTGGTCTATCAGCGGATGGGTATTCTCGTCCCGGAGTTGTTCCGCCAGTCCAGCCTGCTCCGGATCGACCCATGGCCGCCATCCGACCTGCTCGGCCAGAAGGCGTGACGCCCGGCGCCGCGAGCAACAACTTGCCGATGCGCATCACCCAGCGCGGACTGGTGCATTACCCCGCGAGGGACGCTGGGCCGCTGCGGCCGCACACAAGCAGATAGTCTGCGCGCTGTGATCCATCGCGCGGGCCCAGTTCTCAGTCACTCCGATTCGGCGTTCTGCGCGACACTGCGTTCTTGGCAGATCGAGATCAGGTCATGGTCGTTGATGGGGTGCGCGGCACGGGGCAGGTTTGACCACGTGCATGGGCTGCCACCATGTACGTAAGCATGTGTCCGAGAGGGACTTGAACCCCCATGTCTGCGACCTGCGGCTTTGCGTACCTGGGCCATACTAGGATGCACATAACCGCAGGTCAGGGACTTGTATGTGTGTCCGAGGCCCGAGTGTAACGAAATGCCAATGCCCCCTGGCCGCAGAGTTCTTCTTGGATGGGGCTGGCGGTGCGCGATGACCACCGGGCAGATTATCAGGTGGTCCACGGCGGGGGCGGTGGCCGGCGTCGCGGCGGTCGCCGCGGTCGCGTCCTGCGAGCACGCCTATGCCCTGGTGCGGGCGCACGGGGAGACGGGGTGGATCGGCCGGCTGGTGCCGCCGACGGTGGACGGGCTGATCTACGCCAGCTCGATGGTGCTGCTGGACTCGGCGCGCCGCGAGGCGCCGGTTCCGGCGCTGGCGCGGTGGCTGCCCGGCCTGGGCATCGCGGCGACGCTGGCGGCGAACGTGGCGCACGGGCTGGGCCACGGCCCGGCCTGCGCCGCCGTGGCCGCGTGGCCGGCAGTTGCCCTGGCCGGGTCGTATGAGCTGTTCATGACGATCATCCGCGGTGCCCGGCAGCCCGATGGCCGGGTATCCGGGGCGGAGCATGTACCCGAAGCCGTATCCGGGACGGATCCGCTGCGGGTGCAGGCTGCCGAGGTGTCGCGACGGCGCCTTCTTCAGCCACTGTCCGGACTACACACTCTTCGTGCTGCCGCGCTCCGGCCACTGCCACAACTTCGCCAGCACGCGGCGGGCGCTGTGAGACCGTCTTGTCACCTGGGCGGAGCTTTCTCGTAACTAAATGAGCCCGCCTGCGATCCGGATGATCGCTCCGGAGACATAGCTTGCCTTGTCGTCGGCCAGCCAACCGATCGCGTCGGTGATTGTATGAGGTCTGGCCGGACCACGAGGAAGTGACCAGGCGTGCTAGCGGTCGGGGCGGTCTTGCTGCGGTGCCGCAGACGGCTGACGAGTGCCCGCAGCGGCGTCCGGGCCGTGGGGCGGACGGGGTCTGCTGGTTCGTCGTGCAGTGCGTAGGCCACGGCGCGGTCGCCCGCGAGGGACCGGCCGTACGTCCAGGCCTGCTCGAAGGCGGTATCGCCCATGCGCGAGCGCAGGGCGGCCAGCTCCTCGTCGTCGTGCGGGGCGCGTGGCACGTACGCGTGCAGCCAGCCGCTGCCCTTAGCTTCCAGCAGCGCGCCAGCGGCGGCGAGCAGTCGCACGGCGCGCTCGGGGTTGCCCTCGAGGCTGGCGACCGCTGCTATTGCCTCGAGGTAGTAGGCGACGCTGCTCTGGTCCCTCGCTTCGGCCGCGAGGGATAGCCCTTCCGCCAGGTGTTCTCTTGCCCCGGCCAGGTCGCCCCGGGCCTGGGTGCTGAGCGCCAGGTCGTAGAGCGAGATAAGGATAGATGGCCGGTCTGACAGTCGGCGGGCGGCGGTCAGTCCCTCGGCGAACAAGCGCGCCGCGCTGTCGTGGTCTCCTTGGACGAGCCGGACCTGTCCTAGGAAGTTAGGCACTTCGGAGGCGACCATGAGCTCCAGAAGACGCTGGTTTCGCGAGTAGTCGCCGTCGCGTACTTCGCGTAGTAGGGCCTGGCTGTCTTCCAGCAGTTGGCTGGCCTTTGCGTACCGGCCCCGCAATGCCAGCAGGTGGCCCACGTTACCCAGAACCATGGCTACGTCCAGCTTGGTTCCGGCCTGGCGGAACAGCGGCAGGCTCTGTTCCAGGAGCTGCTGTGCCCGGGCCTTGTCCCCGTCGACGACGAGCATCAGGCCGGTCGCACTCAGCGATAGGGCACGCTGCTGCGGCGGCAGGTTCTCGCTCTTGGCCAGGATCACCTCCCCGAAGCGGGCCAGCTCCGCGAAATGGCCGTGCATCCACCAGAACCGCCATGTCACCCACATCACGTGCAGGGGCCGCTCCAGCTGATCCTGATCCACGCACCACGTCATCGCGGCAGCCAGGTTGTCATGCTCGGTGTCCAGCCGGTCCAGCCAGGCCAGCTGCCCGGGATCCTGGAGCTCGTCGGCGGCTGGCTGGGCCAGGGCCAGGAAGTAGGCGGCGTGCCGGTCGTGCGCCTGCGCCCAGCCCCCGCCGTCCCGCAGCCGGTCCAGCGCGTACTCCCGGATCGTCTCCAGCAGCCGGAACCGCGCTTGGCCCCGGCGCGTCTCGGTCCGCACCAGGCTGTTGTCCACCAGCGATTCCATGGTGTCCATCACCTGCCTGGCCTGGTCCGGGCCCGCCGCGGCGGGGTCCGCGTTGTCGGAGCTGACGGCCTCCACGGCGGGCAGGCCGAAGCTGTCCGCAAATACCCCGAGGCGGGCGAGCAGCGCCTGCTCGCCCGGTGATAGGAGGCCGAAGCTCCACTCCAGGGTGTTCCGGAGCGTCTGCTGCCGCTCGGGCAGGTCGCGTGCGCCGCCGATCAGCAGGCCCATCCGGTCGCCAAGCCGGTCCAGCAGAGCCTGCGGCGGCAGCAGCCTGATCTTGGCTGCGGCCAGCTCGATGGCCAGCGGCAGCCCGTCCAGTCGGCGGCAGATCTCCGCGACGGCCGCCGCATTGTCGTCGGTTAGTTCGAACCCAGGAGCAGCCGCGCGCGCCCGCTCGACGAACAGGCGGACCGAGCCGTACTCCCGCACCACGGCCACGTGGGGTTGAGCTCCTGGCTCCGGAAGCGAGAGGGCGGGCACCGGGAACTCGTGCTCGCCGCCGAGCCGCAGCACGCTGCGGCTGGTGACCAGCACGACCAGGCCCGGCGCGGCGCCCAGCAGCCCGGCCAGCAGCGGGGCCGCGCTCAGTAGGTGCTCGAAGTTGTCCAGCACCAGCAGCAGCCGCCGGAGCCGCAGGTATGACTCCAGGTCGGTAATCACCCGACTGCCCGAGCTGCGCAGCCCGAGCGCGCCGGCGACCGCGGCCGGCACCAGCTCGGCCGCGCCGACCGCCGCCAGGTCAACGAACCGCACGCCGTCGCCGAAGCCCGGGCCCAGCCGGCGCGCAGCCTCCAGCGCGAGCCGGGTCTTCCCGACACCGCCCGGGCCGGTGAGGGTGACCAGCCGCACGCCCTGCGTGAGGACGAGGTCTACAACCGCCTTCGCGTCCTGGTCGCGGCCCACCAGCGGGGTCGCGGGCACCGGCATCGCCCCGGCCATCGGCACCTCCTCCGCGACGCCGTCACGCGATGCCATCTCGAAGCGCTCGCTTAGCAGCACGGCAAGGTCGTTCTCGACCAGGTGCTGCAACTCGGCGGGATCGGAGAAGTGCTGGTAGGACACGCCGCCGTCGTCCTGTATCCGGGCCAGCATGGCCGCCAGCCGCGGCTCACGGTCCGGCGCCGGCGACTTAACGTAGATCAGCCGGGGCAGCCTGGCCGACAGCCGGTACTCATCGTCCAGCCCGGAGATCTGCTCCCCGGGCGCGATCCAGCCGTAGCTCTGCCAGTAGATGCCGACGAATATCTGGCTTTGCGCCAGGTAGGCGCGGTACACCTGCCGCGGCGGGTGCGGTCGGGCGCCGAGTTCGAACAAGATGGGAGCAAGCCGCAAGCGGGTCACCGCATCCCGCACCGCCTGTCGCTCGGCAGCCAGTTCTTGCAGCGTGGAGCTCACGAAGACTCGCACCCGCTGATCGGGCGTGCGGATCAGATCAGCCTCGGTCATGACTCATCACCCTCGGGTCGCCGGGGCTCGGGCTACGGTCCGGAGTCCCGCACGGTTGCCAAGGCGGGCAGAGCTCACTGACTGTTCCGCGGGGATCGTTGTGCTAGCCACTGGTGACCTCCTGGCCGGCGGCGGTCAGCACGTCCCAGCGGGCACCGAACAGCTGCGAGCCCTGGCCGCTGGTGGCGCCGGGGCCGGTGTCACCGGTGAAGGTGTACAACGGGTGCCCGCCGTAGGTGAGCTGATGGACGCCGCCCGGCCGGCTGATCTGCCCGGCCAGCGCCCCGGCGCCGCCGGCCACCGTGATACGGGCGCCGCTGGTGGTCACCGGCGGCCAGGTCGCCGCGCATGCCCCGGTGCAGGCCGACGTAGTGCCGTGGTCAGCCTCGAACGTGTACACCGTCAAGCCCCCGCCGGTTGTCAGGATCGTGCCCAGCGCCGTATGCCGCAGCGCCAGCACCGCACCGCCCGGGCCGCCGCCCGCCCGGGGGGCCGGGGGGCGGGACGGCGCCGCGCCGTACCGCCACCCGACATCCCCGGAAGAGCAGCCGCACGCCGCGACCACCGCCAGCGCGGCGGTCGCGGCCAGCGGCATCCGCAACCGGCCACGGGCCCGCGGTGGGGTGAAGGACTTGATCATTGTTCCCGCCTCGTTCCTTGCGAGTCATGCTCGCCGGTGAGCAGGCTCGCTGCCCGTTCGGCGATGGCCAGGACGGGTGCGTTGGTGTGTCCGGATGGGATCGATGGCATCACGGAGGCGTCGGCTATCCGCAGCTGCCCGATTCCGTGGACTTTGAGCTGGGGGTCGACGACCGACATGGCGTCGGTTCCGATCTTGCAGGTGCCTACGGGGTGGAAGAAGGTGGTGATGGTGCTTCGCAGGTAGGCCTGGCAGGCGGCGTCGGTGTCGACGCCGGCGCCCGGGTATAGCTCTTTGTCGCGGAACGGGGCGAGCGCGAATTCCGCGCCGATCTTCCTGGCGGCGCGCAGTCCCTTGATCATCCGGGTGACGTCGCCTGGGTCGGTCAGGTAGCCCGGATCGATGAGCGGGGCCCGATCTGGGTCGGTGCTGGCCAGCCGGAGGGTTCCGCGGCTGGCGGGGGTCATCAGGCCAAAAACGACGGAGTACCCGTCTTCTGGCCCTGGTGACCACCGAGGGTGGATCGGGAATTGGATGAAGATGATCTCTATGTCCGGGGCAGCGTGTGCATCGCTGCATAGCAAGACGAGCGGCTTGCGCGCTATCGGGTCAGGGCGCACGGGGCGCGTGGCGGTGTAGACGACCTGCGACTTGGGATGGTCGTGAAGGTTGGCGCCGACACCGGGAAGGTCGGCCACCACGTCAATGCCGAGGTCGTGCAGCTGCTGGCCCGGGCCGACGCCGGAGAGCAGGAGCACCTGGGGTGTACCGATCGCGCCGCCAGCCAGGATGACCTCGCGGTCCGCGAACGCTATGTGATGCTGACCGAGGGCGGTGTACTCGACGCCCTGGCAGTTCCCGTGCTTGATGAGGAGCCGACGGGCGCGGGCGTCGGTCACGATTGCCAGGTTCGGGCGGTGGGCGGCGGGGGCTAGGTAGGCGTCCGCCGCGCTCTGCCGCTTCCCGCCGACGACATTCGCCTCGTGCCATGAGGTTCCTTCCGCCACAGCGCCGTTGTCGTCCCCGTTGCGGGGATGACCGGCCGCTACGGCCGCTGCGAAGCAGGCTTCCCACAGCGGATCCATGGCGGGACCGGGCCCGACCCGCATTGGCCCGCCCTTACCGCGGTAGAGCGGGTTGCCCGCGTCGGCTCGCTCGCTGCGTTTGAAGAACGGAAGCAGCGCGTCGTAGTTCCACCCGGTGGCTCCCGCGCTCTCCCAGACGTCATAGCTGGACCGGTCGCCGCGGAAGTGCATCATGCCGTTGATCCCGCTGGACCCGCCCAGCACCTTTCCGCGCGGCCACTCGAGAACGGCGCCGTCGGCGCCACTTTGCGGGACCGTCTCATAGGCCCAGTCAACTGACGTGTGCCACAGTGCGGGCCACGCCGCGGGGTTGGCCATCGCCGCGGATGTGACGGCCGCGCCGGCTTCAAGAAGGAGCACCCGCTGGCCCGGGTCCTGGGACAGCCGTGTCGCAAGGACGCAGCCAGCCGTGCCGCCGCCCACCACGATGTAGTCAAAAGCTTCCATGACAATTCCTTTCTTGGCCCGGATTCCGCGGTTGTTCGCTTGGCCGGGTGGTGCCATTTCCCCGAATTGGCTTTCACGCTAGGCCCGCTATCCGCCCGGCGGCATCCGCATGGGCTGCTAGTCTCGCCCCCGCCCTGATAGCAACCTGATAGCCGACCACGGCCGGGAGGGTCGATCGACGTCAAGTACGAGCTAGCGACCCGAGTCCGGGACCTGTAGCGTGAGGATTGCAGAGGGTATGCGCCCCGAATGGTTTCCCAGGGGGCTGAGATGCTGCTAGATCGTCATGCGGAACGTGCGGTGCTCGATAGGCTGCTCGACGCGGCACGTGGCGGGCGCAGCGGCGTAGTCGTGGTACGCGGGGAGGCGGGGGTCGGCAAGACGGCCCTGCTGGATTACGCGGTCCAGTCAGCGGCGGGCATGCGGATTGCCCGCCTCGCCGGGATCGAATCGGAAATGGAGCTTTCCTTCGCCGCCCTCCAGCAGTGTTGCTTGCCGATACTCGATCTGCTCGAGCGATTGCCGGAGCCACAGCGTGACGCGCTCGGCGTGGCGTTCGGTCTGCGCGCCGGGCAGGCACCGGACCCGTTTCTGGTCGGCCTAGCAGCGCTCAGCCTGCTATCGGAAACGGTGGAAGATCAGCCGCTGTTGTGCGTAATCGACGATGCGCAGTGGCTAGACCGGGCCTCGGCGCAGGCAGTGGGGTTCGTGGCGCGGCGGATGCTGGCGGAGCCAGTCGCGCTCGTGATCGCGGAGCGCGAGCCCGGGGAGCACTTCCGGGGCCTGCCGGAACTGCTGGTCGAGGGCCTAGGGCATGATGACGCGCGCGAACTGCTCGACTCGGTGATCATGGGCCCGCTGGACGAGCGGGTGCGCGAGCGCGTTGTCGCGGAGACGCACGGGAACCCGCTCGCCCTGCTCGAGCTGCCGCGGGGCTGCACGCCCGCGGAGCTGGCCGGCGGGTTCGGCTTGCCGGACGCGCCGGGACTAGAGGGGAAGATTGAGGATAGTTTTCGGCGGCGGCTCGAGGCCCTCCCGGCCGCCGCTCAGCGGCTGCTGCTTGTCGCCGCGGCGGAGCCAGCCGGCGACCCGGTGCTGGTGTGGCGGGCGGCAGGACGGCTCGGGATCGGGGTGGCGGCATCGGCGGCCGTGGAGGCCAGCGGGTTGCTGACGATCGGCGCGCGGGTTACCTTCCGGCATCCGCTGGTGAGGTCGGCGGTGTACCGGGCCGCGACACTGCCGGACGAAAGGCGGGTGGTGCACCAGGCGCTGGCCGCCGCCACTGACCCGCAAGCCGATCCCGAACGACGGGCTTGGCACCGCGCCCAGGCGACAGGTGAGCCCGATGAGGACGTCGCCGGGGATCTTGAGAGCTCGGCAGGCAGGGCGCAAGCGCGCGGCGGGCTCGCCGCCGCGGCGGCCTTTCTGGAACGCTCGGCTATGCTAACGCCGGATCCGGGGCGCCGAGCGGAGCGGTCGATGGCCGCGGCGCAGGCAAAGTACCAGGCCGGCGCGTTCGACGCAGCGCTGGGGTTGCTGGCCGCGGCAGAGGCAGGACCGCCGGATGAGTTTCGAACCGCCCGGGCGGAGTTGCTGCGCGGCCAGATCGCGTTCGCGTCCAGGCGTGGCAGCGACGCCCCGCCCCTGCTGTTGAAAGCAGCCCGGCAACTCGAGCCATTCGACCCTCGACTGGCTCGCGAGACTTACCTGGAGGCGCTTTCCGCCGCCTTGTTCGCTGGCCGCCTGGCGCTTGGTGGCGGTATGCGGGAGGTGGCCGAGGCGGCGAGCGCGGCGCCCCCGCCACCGCAGCCTGCGCGCGCGCCCGATCTGCTGCTAGATGGCCTGGCCCTGCTGATCACCGGCGGTTACGCGGCCGGGACATCGCTGCTCAAGCAGGCGGTGAGCAAGTTCCGCAGCGCAGACGTCACCCGGGAGGAGGGACTTCGGTGGATGTGGCTGGCCTGCCATGCTGCCGGGCTGCTATGGGACCACGAGAGCTGGGATGTGTTGTCGGCCCGCCTGATCGCGCTTGCTCTCGATGCCGGCGCTCTCACGGTGCTGCCCATCGCCCTCAGCACACGCGCAGGCGTGCACCTGTTCCGCGGGGATTTCTCCTTGGCAACCTCGCTCGTCGCGGAGCTGGAGTCGGTGACCACGACAACCGGGAGCAGCATCGCGCCGTATGCCGCCGTGGCGCTTGCCGCCTTCCGGGGCCGGGAAACCGAGGCCTTCAAGCAAATCGAGGCCGGCACCAAGGACGTGCAGCTGCGAGGTGAGGGCGAGGGACTCAGCTTCATCCAGTGGGCGACCGCGCTGCTGTGCAACAGCCGTGGCCGGTATGATCAGGCTCTGGTCGCGGCGGAGGAGGCCAGCGAGGACCTGGACGTATTGTGGTTCTCCAGCTGGGCGATAGCTGAGCTCATCGAGGCGGCGACGCGGTGCGGGATGCCTGAACGGGCGGGCGACAGCCTCGCGCGGCTGGCGGAGATTGCCCGCTTCTGCGGGACCGACTGGGCGCTGGGTATCGAGGCACGCACGCGAGCGCTCGTGAGCGAAGGCGAGAGTGCCGAGACCCTCTACCGGGAAGCCATCAGCTGCCTTGGCCGTGCCCGCCTACGCCTGGAACTCGGGCGCGCGCATTTGCTGTACGGCGAGTGGCTGCGCCGCGAGCGGCGTATTCGTGACTGCCGTGGCCAGCTGCGCAGCGCCTACGACATCTTCACCTCGATCGGCGCCGGAGCGTTCGCCGAGCGGGCGCGCGTCGAGCTGCGGGCATGCGGCGGGTACGCTCCCCGGCGGGCCGCCGAGGCCCAAGACGCCCTTACTGCCCAAGAAGCGCTGATCGCCCGGCTCGCCGCTGGGGGGGCTACTAATTCGCAGATCGCTGCGCAGCTGTTCATCAGCCCGGCCACGGTCGCTTACCACCTGCGAAAGGTCTTCGCCAAGCTCAGCATCAGCTCGCGCAGCCAGCTTGCGCGCACGCTTCCCGCGTCGCTGGGTGCAGCTCTGCCGGTCAGGCTGGAAGGCTGAACGCGCTGCCGGATAGTGCTGGTAACGGTACGCGCCGACCGGCGTTACCGCGTCCGATCGCAGCGATACCGCGAAACTCGGCAGCAACTTGCTCAGATTCCCCGGCTCCGCCGGATTGCCGGCGTGCTCGCGCCCGCTGCCACCTGCGCACTATCAAGACGCTATCAACAAGCGGGCAGCGACTATCGACGGCGGCGGATGCGCACCCGCGCGCCGCGAACCTAGCGTGATCGCCATGAACGGACACCCGTGCCGCGGACTGCGGCCTTCGGCCCCATCAAAAGGAGTCGATATGAATTCTCTGCTGGTCGGCGTCGGCATCTCTGATCGCGCGGCATCAGGGGACGACCCGGTCACGGACGCGATCACCGCTGAAGCCCTCGGCTACGACTTCGTGTCCGTCTTCGATCACCCTGTGGCCGACGCAGCCATCGCCGAAGCGGTCGGCTACGCGGTAATGCCTGCCGCCAGTCATCGGCTGCGAACCTATCCGACGTATGAGACCCTGACGCTGCTCACCTGGATCGCGGCCCGCACCACACGGATCGGCGTCATCCCCCGCGTGCTCGGGGTGCCGTTCCGCCGCCCCGCGCTGGTCGCTAAGGCCGCCGAATCCCTGCAACGGCTCTCGCGCGGCCGGCTCATCCTCGGACTGGGCGCCGGGTACCGCGATGCGGAGATCCGGGCCGCCGGCGGCCCAGGGCTGACACCGCGGGCAAAGGCAGATGGCCTGGAAGAGGCGATCGCGATCGTGCATGCCGCATGGACGCAGCCCGTTGTCAGCTACCACGGCGCGGTCTACTCGGTCGACGATCTGGACCTAGAACCCAAGCCCGCCGAGCCGATCCCGATCTGGCTGGGCGCTCTGGGTCCCAGAGGGCTGGCCCTGACCGGCCGTCTCGCGGACGGATGGATCCCGTTCCTGCGCTTCGCCGGCCCGGACCGTATCCCGGAACTGCTCGACCGGATCCGCACCGCCTCGGTCGCGGCCGGCCGGCCCGCGGACGCGGTGCGCGCCGTCTACAGCGTCCCCGTCCGCCTCGACCCGAAGGCCCGCAGCACGACCGGCGTCATCGCCGGCTCGGCCGCCGACATCACCGAGCAGCTGCACGGCTTTACCGAGCTGGGCTTCACCGGCTTCGACCTCATGCCCAGCCGGGACCAAATGCGCGCGCTGGCCGAGGACGTCGTGCCCGCGGTGCGCCAGCTGCGGACACCGTCGCACCAGGCGCCGCCTTTCTCGATCGCCGGACGACGCTCCGGCGGCTGACCACCCGGGTCCTGGCCGCGCCAGGATGGGTTTGCGCGCCGGGATTTCCGCGTGAGTCCGAGCGGAAATCCCGGCGCCCGGATACAACTCCGGCCTATTACCTGGGCCACCCTGTGCCAGCGGGAGGCCCTCAGCCGCCTTGGCCGTACTCGCCTGCGGCTGGAACTCGGGCACGCCCATCTGCTGTACGGCAAGTGGCTGCGCCGCGAGCGGCGTATCCGCGATGGCCGTGACCAGTTGCGCAGCACGTACGAGACCTTCGACTCGGTCGGCGCCGCAGCATTTGCCGCTGGGCGCGCATCGAACTGCGGCAAGCGGCGGGCACGCTCCCAGACGTGCCGCCGAGGCGCATGACACCCTTACCGCGCAAGAAGCGCAGATCGCCCGGCTCGCCGCCGGGGGCGCCTCCAACGCGCAGATCGCCGCGCAGCTGTTCATCAGCCCTGCCACTGTCGCCTACCACCTGCGAAAGGTCCTCACCAAGCTCGGCGTCAGCTCGCGCAGCCAGCTCGCACGCTGCCCGCGCCTACGGCTGCGGCTGCGCCGCCCAGGCTCGACAGCTGACTGCCCTTGCGATGCCGGCGGTCACGACGGCACAGGTGTCGCGGAGAAGACCCCGTCGGGGTCGAAGTGCGCCTTGGCCGCGCCGAGTCGCGCGGCGTTCTGGCCGTAGGCGTGAGCGATCTGGTCGCGGTCGTCGGGTCCGAGCAGGCCTGGGTAGCCGCCGGGCAGCGCGTGCGGTGCCAGCGCGGTAGAGAAGGGGTCGGCCCATGCCCGATGCCGGGCACCGTCCGGCTCCCACGCCGCGACGATCTCGAAGGTGAAGTGCCTGCGCCGGATACCGAACGCCGTTGCGTCCGGGGGAACACGCTCGGCAGCGCCGTGGAAGTGGTGGGTGGAGACGATGGATAGCGGCGACGTGACGGCGGGGCCTGCCTCGGCCAGGGCTGAGATGACGTCTGGTGTGAAGTCGGCCACGGACCGGGTGCGGATGACGTAATGGCGCCCGTCGACGATGCTGGGATCGAACAGGCCGAGGATGTCGGGGTAGGTCATGGGAGCGACCTGGGAGATTAGTGGCGTGCCGAGCCGCAGCAACTCGTCGATGGCCTTTTCTCCCGGCGCCTGGTCGCCGCTCCATGTCGGGAAGAGGAACATCCGGGGTGCACCGTCCAGGCCACGCAGGA
>Ga0318514_10000166_pt1 | contig 15680 bp, 11 predicted proteins | sample GRESIP176b2f18_FD_203684 | JGI IMG/M metagenome (GOLD analysis project Ga0318514, IMG submission 203684) | Tropical soil microbial communities from Luquillo Experimental Forest, Puerto Rico - GRE.SIPMG.176b2f18 | ecosystem: Environmental > Terrestrial > Soil > Tropical forest > Bulk soil...
TGCGCAACATCTCCTTCTCCGGCACCCAGCGCATCAACGACGAAGTGCTGCGCCGCGAGATGCGCCAGCTCGAGGGTGGCTGGCTGTCGAACACCTCGCTCGAGCGCTCCAAGCAGCGCATCCAGCGCCTGCCGTACGTGAAGAGCGTGGACTTCGAGACCACGCCGGTGGCCGGCGCCCCCGACCTCGTGGACGTGAACTTCAAGATCGAGGAGGGCCCCGCCTCGCAGCTCTCCGGCGGCATCGGCTGGTCGGAGACTTACAAGTTCATGCTGAATGCCAGCTACGCCGACGCCGACTTCCTCGGTACCGGTCAGCGCGTCGCCGTCAACCTTAACGGCGGCGCCTTCAGCAAGGTCTACAGCCTCGCCTGGACCAATCCCTACACCAACATCGACAACCTGCAGCGCACCATCTCGCTCACCTACAGCAACGTGACGCAGTTCGTCTCATCGTCGTCGACCTTCTCGTCGCAGACGCTCAGTGTCGGCCCCACCTGGGCCTACCCGATCACCGAGTTCATGTACATGCGCGCCGGGGTCGCCTTCAACAGCTCGCACCTGCTCACCAATTCGCTCAGCAGCGCCGAGCAGGCGCAGCAGTGGGTGCAGCAGAACGGCAATGCGTACAGCCGCCTGGCGCATGACGACACGAGCAACAACGAGTACGTGTTCTACGGCACCAACTTCACCACCACCGAGGCGGTGGTCGGCTGGGACTGGGACACCCGCAACCGCACGCTGTTCGCCGATCACGGCTCACGCCAGTCGCTGTCGGCCGCCATCACCTTCCCCTTCAGCACGGTGAAGTACTGGATCGGCAATTACCAGTTCGTCAAATACGTGCCGCTCACGCACGGGTTCTTCTTCGCCTTCAGCGAGGGCATCGACTACGGCCAGCCGCTCGGTGGCACCACCGCCATCCCGCCCTATCGCAATTTCTTCGGCGGCGGCCCGGACAGCGTGCGCGGCTTTCGCGAGAGCCGCCTCGGTCCCAAGGACCAGTTCGGCAACCCCTACGGCGGCAACATGCGCATCACGAGCCAGAACGAGCTGGTCTTCCCCATGCCGGCCAAGTACGCGCAGACCGCCCGCGTCAGCCTCTTCCTCGACATGGGCGGCGTCTACTACACCGGCCACACGATCAAGTTCTACGGGCCCGATAACATCAGCCCCATCGACTACGGCTTCACCGGCTGGCCGAGCGTGCGGCGCTCGGTCGGCCTCGCGGTCCAGTGGCTGGCGCCGCTCGGGCTGTTCCGATTCAGCTACGGTGTGCCGCTGAATGCCCAGCACGGCAACGGCATCACCACTTGGGGAGACGAGAAGGAGGGCTTCCAGTTCTCGGTCGGCAATGCCTTCTGATGGGGTGAGCCCCGCTGCTGATGGGGTGCGGCGCGCAAAGCATCGCGCCGCCGCGCGTTCTACGCGATACTAGGCGTTTGGACCGGACATACGTCCGCAACGAAGCGTTTTCACACGAGGGTAGGTAGTTTCCGTGAATCTTGCGATAAAGAGCAGAGTGGGGGCGTGGGCGATGGCAGCGGCCGCTGCGGTGGTGGCGCTGCCGGTGGTGGCTGCCGAACCGAAAATCGGCGTGGTCGACTTCCAGCGGCTCGCGGTCGAGTCGCCGCAGGGCAAGGCGGTGATGGAGTCCATGCGGGCCGAGTTCGCCCCGCGCGAGCGCACGCTTCAGGCGCAGGGACAGGCGATGAAGGCCAAGGAGGAGAAGCTGCAGAAAGACGGCGCCACCATGAGCGAGGACCAGCGCGCCCGCGCCGAGAAGGAGTTGCGCGACGGCGCCCGCGACTTCGAGCGCGCCAAGGGCGAGTTCCAGGACGACATGAACGCGCGTCGCAACGAGGAGCTCTCACGGCTGCAGCGGACCATCGTCGAGGAAGTGCGCACCTACGGCAAGGCGCAGGGCTATGACCTGATCCTCGCGCAGGAAGGGGTGGTCTACAACGCCACAGCCAGCGACATCACGCCGGCCGTGCTCTCCGCACTGCAGGCGCGCGGCGGCTCCGCGGCACCCAAGGCTGCGACGCCCCCGGCGAAGCCGCCGGCCAAATAGGCCACAGTCCCAGGCCGCGGCGCGCCAGTCAGGCTGCTTCATGTCGGTGTCGCTCGGGGAGCTCGCAGTGCGCTTCGGCTGCGAGCTGCGCGGCGATCCCGCGACGAGCATCGAGCGGGTCGCGACGCTCGCCAACGCCGACGCGCGCTCGCTCGCATTCCTGGCAAACCCGCGCTACCGGGCGCAGCTCGCCGAGACGCGTGCTGCTGCGGTGGTGACGAGCGCGGCGGATGCGCCGGGCTGCCGGGCGGCACTGCTGCTGTGCGCGAACCCGTATGCGACCTATGCGCGCATTGCGGCGCAGCTGCACCCGCCGCCACCGCTCGTCCCGGGGGTGCACCCGACGGCGGTCGTCGCCGCGAGCGCGCGCATCGATCCGAGCGCGGAGGTGGGCGCGTACAGCACGATCGGCGAGCGCGTGACCATCGGCGCCCGCGTCTTCGTCGGGCCGCACTGCGAGCTCGATGAGCGCGTCAGCCTCGCCGAGGACGTGCGCCTCACGGCGCGCGTCACGCTCGGGCGCGGTGTACAGATCGGAGCGCGCAGCGTGCTGCAGCCGGGCGCGGTGATCGGTGCCGACGGCTTCGGCTTCGCGCCCGACAACGGCACCTGGCTCAAGGTGCCGCAGGTCGGCAGCGTGTGCGTCGGCGCGGACGTGGAGGTTGGTGCCAACACCACCATCGATCGCGGCGCCATCGAGGACACCGTCATCGAGGACGGCGTGAAGCTCGACAACCTCATCATGATCGCTCACAACGTGCGCATCGGCGCGCACACGGCGATCGCCGCGTGCACCGGTATCTCCGGCAGCACCAGCATCGGCAAGCGTTGCATGATCGCTGGCATGGTCGGATTCGCTGGCCACCTCACCATTGCGGACGATGTGGTGATCACCGGTGGATCCGCCGTCAGCCATTCGATCGCCAGCGCCGGCGTATACTCCAGCACCCTATCCACCGAGGAGGCACACGTGTGGCGGCGCCTGGTCGCGCGCTTCAAGCGCAGCGGCGTGCTCGAGCAGCGCGTGCGCCGGCTCGAGCGCGCCGCGGGAATGACAGCCGCGCCGCACGAGGCGCCCGGCGAGGATCATGACTGAAGCGGTCCAACTCGACATGCAGGCGATCCTCGAACGCCTGCCGCACCGCTACCCGTTCCTGCTGCTGGACCGCGTGCTCGAGTGCCGACCGGGCGAGAGCATCCGCGCGCTGAAGAACGTCACCTACAACGAGCCGTTCTTCCCCGGGCACTTCCCGGCGCGGCCGGTGATGCCGGGCGTCTTGATCCTCGAAGCACTGGCGCAGGCTGCCGGGATCCTGTGCTTCGTGACCGCCAACGTGATCCCCGACCACAAGGCGCCCCTCTACCTCGTCGGCATCGACAAGGCACGCTTCCGCCGCCCGGTGGTGCCCGGCGACCAGTTGCTGCTCAACGCACAGGTCGAGCGCTCACTCAAGGGTATCTGGCGCTTCGCCACCGTGGCGCTGGTGGGCGATGCCGAGGTAGCCCATGCGGACATGATGGTGGCCCCGGAGACCGGTAAGTGATCGACGCGCGCGCCATCGTTTCCCCGCAGGCGCAGCTGGCCCCGGATGTGACGGTCGGTCCCTTCAGCATCATCGGTCCGCAGGTGCAGATCGGCGCGCGCACCGTCATCGGACCGCACGTGGTCGTGAACGGCCCGACGACCATCGGCGCGGACAACCGCATCTTCCAGTTCGCTTCCATCGGCGATGCGCCCCAGGACAAGAAATACCGCGGCGAGCCGACCCGGCTCGTGATCGGCGACCGCAACGTCTTCCGCGAGAGCTGCACCATCAACCGCGGCACCACCCACGACAAGGGTGTGACGACCATCGGCAGCGACAACCTGTTCATGGCGTTCTCCCACGTGGCGCACGACTGCGTGATCGGCAACAACACCGTGTTCGCCAACAGCGTCGCCATGGGCGGTCACGTCGAGATCGGCGACTGGGTGATCCTCGGCGGCCTCACCGCCATACACCAGTTCACCAAGATCGGCGCCCATGCCTTCCTCGGCGGCGGCGCGATCCTCTCGCGTGACGTGCCCCCGTACGTGATGGTGGCGGGGAACCCGGCCGTGCCCCACGGCGTCAACGCCGAGGGCCTCAAGCGCCGCGGCTTCAGCGAACAGCAGATCCGCAATATCCGCGAGGCCTACCGCATCCTCTATCGCTCGGATCTGAAGCTGGCGGACGCGCTCGAGCGTCTCACCGCCCTCGCCGCGGAGCAGCCCGAGATCCGCGCTCTCGTCGACTTCATCCACGGTTCCACGCGCAGCCTGGTGCGATGAGCGCGGTGGACGTGCGCACCGCGGTGGCGCCGCCGCTGCGCGTCGGCATCGTGGCGGGTGAGCATTCGGGGGATCAGCTCGGCGCGGCGCTGATTGCGGCGCTGCGCGAGCGGGCGCCGGCCGTGGAGTGCTTCGGTGTCGCCGGGCCGAAGATGATCGCACAGGGCTGTGAGGCGTGGGCGCGCTCGGAGGAGCTCGCTGTCATGGGACTCACCGAGGTGCTGCGCCATCTGCCCCGGCTGCTGCGGCTGCGCTCCGGGCTGCGGCGGCGCTTTGCGGCCGCGCGGCCCGACGTGTTCGTCGGCATCGATGCCCCGGAATTCAACCTGCCGCTCGCGCGACAACTCAAAGCCGCGGGGATCCGCACGGCGCAGTACGTCAGCCCGCAGGTGTGGGCGTGGCGGCAGGGCCGCGTGCGCACCATCGGCGGCGCGTGCGACCTCGTGCTGTGCCTGCTGCCGTTCGAGAGCGAGTTCTACCGCCGCCACGGCGTACGGGCGGAGTTCGTCGGACACCCGCTCGCGGATGAGATCCCGCTCGTCGTCGATCGTGAGGCCGCGCGGCGGGCGCTCGGGCTCGATCCGCTCACTCCCGTCGTGGCGCTGCTGCCCGGCAGCCGCATCGGCGAGGTGTCGCGACTGGCGGCACCCTTTGCCGCGGCCGCGGCGCGGATCGCCACACGCCGCCCCGGCTGGCAGTTCCTCGCGCCCATGGCCTCACCGGCCGCTCGTGAAGCATTCGTGAGAGAGATCGCGCAAGTCCCCGATGTGCCTGCCATTCGCGTGCTCGATGGCCAGGCGCAACGGGCGCTCGCCGCCGCCGAGGGGGTGATCGTAGCCTCCGGCACCGCGACTCTCGAGACACTCCTCACCGGTCGGCCGATGGTGGTCGCTTACAGAGTGAGCGCTGCCACCGCCTTCCTGTTGCGAACCCTGAAGCTGGTGAAGGTGCCATACTTTTCCCAACCGAACCTGCTCGCCGGCCGACGCCTCGTGCCCGAGTTCTTCCAGGAGCAGGTGCAGGGCGCGGCGCTCGGCGATGCACTGCTTCAGGAGCTCGAGGACCACGACCACGTGCGTGAGCTGGTCGACGCATTCGCTGATATCCATCGCAGCCTGCGCCGCGGTGGCGCGGCCCGCGCAGCCGCGGCGATTCTCGAGTGCGCCGGCCGCGCCACCGGCGCGCTCGCCACCGGGCGGGAGGCGGGTGGGTGAGGCGCAGGACTGCCGCCTGGGACCTCGCGCGTGTTGCGGGCGTGGATGAGGCGGGGCGGGGCCCGCTCGCGGGCCCGGTGGTCGCGGCGGCCGTCATCCTCGATCGCCGTCGGCGCATCCGCGGGCTCGCCGACTCGAAGGTCCTGACGCCGGCCGAACGGGCGCGGCTTGCCCCGATCATTCGCAGTCGCGCACTCGCCTTCGGCATCGGCTGGGCCGACCGCGACGAGATCGACTGCCTGAATATCTTCCAGGCCACCATGCTCGCCATGCGCCGCGCATTGCTCGCGCTCCCGGTCGCCCCGACGCACGTGCGCATCGATGGCAATCGCTGCCCGGATCTGCGCGATCTGCCCTTCGGTTGCACCTTCGAAGCGATCGTCGGCGGGGATGCGCGCGTTGCGGCCATCAGCGCGGCCTCGATTCTCGCCAAGACCTGTCGCGACGCCATGATGCAGGCACTGGATGCCTGTTACCCGGGCTTCGAGCTGGCAACTCACAAAGGTTACTGCACGCCCGCGCACCTCGATGCGTTGCGCGGCCGCACACCTTCGCCGCTGCACCGCCGCTCCTTCAGCCCGGTGCGCCTGAGTCTCGGCGCCGAGTATGACGATGAGGCGCTGCTGCAGCTGCTCGGGATGCAAGAGCAGGAGCCCGGCTGATGTCCCAGGGCTTCGTCCACCTGCGGCTGCACACCGAGTACTCACTCAGTGACAGCGTGGTGCGGATCCCCGAGCTCGTCACAGCGGTGGCGGCGGCGGGCATGCCGGCGGTCGCGGTCACCGACCAGAGCAATCTCTTCGCGATGGTCAAGTTCTACCGCGAGGCGCTGCGCAGCGGCGTGAAGCCGATCGTGGGCATCGATCTGTGGGTAGCGGAGGAGGGTGAACGCGCGGCGCCCTCGCGCCTGACGCTGCTCTGTCAGTCGCAGGAGGGTTACCGCAACCTCGCGCGGCTCGTGACCCGTGCCTATCTCGAGGGCCAGGAGCGCGGCGTGCCGCGCATCGAGCGCCGCTGGCTGTCGGTGGCCGCGCTCGAGGGCCTGATCGCGCTGTCCGGCGCCCAGGAAGGCGACATCGGCCGCGCGCTCGTCAACGCGCGCGAGCCGGATGCCGAACGCTCGCTCGCTGCCTGGCTCAGCCTGTTGCCGGGGCGTTTCTATCTCGAGCTGCAGCGCCTCGGCCGGCCGTTCGAGGAGGCCTACATCGCCGGCGCCGTGGCGCTCGCGGCGCGCCGCGGCGTGCCGGTGGTCGCCACCAACGACGTGCGCTTCCTCAAGGCGGCCGAGTTCGAGTCGCACGAGGCGCGCGTCTGCATACACGAAGGCGCGCTGCTCGCGGACGCCGGGCGCGTGCGCCGCTACGCGCGGCAGCAGCACCTGCGTACGCCGCAGGAGATGGCGGCGCTGTTCGCGGACGTGCCCGAGGCGCTCGCCAACTCGGTGGAGATCGCGCGCCGCTGCAGCCTGGTGCTCACGCTCGGCGAGGCGCGGCTGCCGCAGTACCCGCTGCCCGCCGGGGTGTCCACCGAGGAGTTCCTGCGTGCGGAGGGCGAACACGGACTCGTGGCGCGCTTCGCAGACGGCGCGGGTCCGCCCGCGGGGCACCGGGAGCGCCTCGCGCGCGAGCTCGATGTCATCTGTCAGATGGGCTTCGCGGGCTACTTCCTCATCGTCGCCGACTTCATCCGCTGGGCGCGCGCCAACGGCGTGCCGGTAGGACCCGGACGAGGCTCGGGAGCGGGTTCGCTGGTCGCCTACAGCCTGGGGATCACCGATCTCGATCCTATCCGCCATGACCTGCTGTTCGAGCGCTTCCTCAATCCGGAGCGCGTCTCGATGCCGGACTTCGACATCGATTTCTGCATGGACGGGCGCGACCGCGTGATCGATTACGTGGCGCAGAAATACGGTCGCGAGCGCGTCTCCCAGATCATCACCTACGGCACGATGGCGGCCAAGGCGGTGGTGCGCGATGTCGGACGCGTGCTCGGCATGCCCTACGGCTACGTCGACCGCATCGCGAAGCTCATTCCGTTCGAGCTCGGCATCACGCTCGATGGCGCACTGGAGAAGGAAGCGGAGCTTCGCAGGCTCTACCAGGAAGAGGACGAGGTGCGCAACCTCATCGACCTGGCGCGCTCGCTCGAGGGCCTGACGCGCAACGCCGGCATGCACGCGGGCGGGGTGGTAATCGCCCCCTCGGTGTTGACTGATTTCGCGCCGCTCTACTGCGATGCCGCCGGCGGCAACGTCGTTACGCAGTTCGACAAGGACGACGTCGAGGCGGCGGGACTGGTGAAGTTCGACTTCCTCGGGCTGCGGACGCTCACGATCATCGACCGCGCCGGGCGCCTCATCAACCGTTCCCTGCCCAATGGCAGCGCGCCGCTCGAGGTGAGCGCACTTCCCATGGACGACGCGCCGACTTACGCATTGCTGCGCTCGTGCCGCACCACCGCGGTGTTCCAGCTCGAATCGCGCGGCATGAAGGATCTCATCCGCCGCCTGCAACCCGACTGCTTCGAGGACATCGTGGCGCTCGTGGCGCTGTTTCGCCCGGGGCCGCTGCAGTCGGGCATGGTCGATGACTTCATCAGCCGCAAGCACGCGGGCGGCGCTGCTGCCATCGATTACCTGCACCCGAGCCTCGAGCCGATCCTCAAGGCCACCTACGGCGTGATCCTCTACCAGGAGCAGGTCATGCAGATCGCGCAGGTGCTCGCCGGCTACACGCTCGGCGGCGCGGATCTGTTGCGCAAGGCGATGGGCAAGAAAAAGCCCGAGGAGATGGCCCAGCAGCGCTCGGTGTTCGTGGACGGCGCCGTGGGGCGCGGCGTACCGCGACACACCGCGGCCCACATCTTCGACCTGATGGAGAAGTTTGCCGGCTACGGCTTCAACAAATCGCACTCTGCGGCCTACGCGCTGCTCTCCTACCAGACCGCCTACCTCAAGGCGCACTACCCGGCACAGTTCATGGCCGCCGTGCTGTCGGCGGACATGGACCACACCGACAAGGTGGTGACACTCATCAAGGAGTGCAGCGACATGGGGCTCGCGGTGCTGTCACCGGACGTGAACGCCTCGCGCTACGAATTCACCGCCTGCGGCGAGGACAGCATCCGCTACGGGCTGGGCGCGGTGCGCGGGGTCGGCCGTGGCGCGGTGGAGGCACTGATCCTCGAGCGCGAGGCACACGGCGCCTTTCAGAGCCTCGAGGATCTGTGCCGGCGGCTCGACCTGCAGAAGGTCAACCGCCGCGTGCTCGAGGCGCTGCTGCGCTCGGGCAGCCTCGATGAGCTCGGCGCGAACCGCGCGACGCTCATGGACCGCCTCGCCTCGGCCATGCAGCTCGGCGACCAGAGGAGCCGCGCCCACCAGGCGGGGCAGAACGATCTGTTCGGGCTCGCGAGCGGGGAGCGTGTCGAGCTTCCGGATCTGCACCGCGCAGCGGCGCCGCTGCCGGAGTGGAGCGAGGCGGTGCGCCTCGCCGGCGAGCGCGAGACGCTCGGCTTGTATCTCACCGGACACCCGCTCTCACGCTTCGAGTCGGCCCTGCCGCGCTTCGTCTCGCACCGCATCGGCGATCTGGTGAGCGACCGCCCGCTGCCGGGGCTCGAGGCGGGGCGCTTCGGGGGCGGCAAGCCGGTGACAGTCGCCGGTCTCATCGACGAGGTGAAGAAGCGCGGGCCGCGCGTCATCCTGACGCTCGACGATCGCACCGGGCGTATCGAGGCCACGCTGTTCGAGGAGACCTGGCTCAAGCACCGCGACCTGATCGCCAAGGACGCGCTGGTGGTGGTCGAGGGCCTCCTGCGGTTCGACGAGTTCAGCGACGCCTGGCGGCTCGCTGCGCGGCGCCTCACCGAGCTCGACAAGCTGCGCGAGCAGGAGGCGCGGCGCGTGGTGATCCGCTGCACGCACGGGGAGATCGGGCGGCTGTTGGAGCGCCTGGCGGCGCTGCTCGCGCCGTGGCGCCCCGGACCGTGCCCGGTAACGGTCGAGTATGCCGGCAGGGATGCGAGCGGCGCATTGAACCTCGGCGAGGAGTGGTCGGTGCGCGCCAGCCGCGAGCTGCTGGAACAGCTCGAGGGGCTGCTCGGACGCGAGGCGGTGCAGGTGCTGTACGCGCCCCCGGCGGCAGCCGCCGGCGCCGCCTTCTCCGCCGACCAGCGGTAACACGCAATTTCGCGCGCTGGCCAGTTAGGTTAGGCTTTGTCCATGGCTGTCTCATTCCTCGATTTCGAACAACCGATCGCCGAGCTCGAAGCGAAGATCGAAGAGCTGCGCCACGTGACCTCGGACTCCGAGGTCAACATCCAGGACGAGATTGCGCGGCTGCAGGCCAAGAGTCGTCAGCTGACCTCGAGCATTTTCGCCAACCTCTCACCCTGGCAGATCACGCAGCTCGCGCGCCATCCGCACCGCCCCTACACGCTCGACTACGTGAGTGCCATCTGCAGCGAGTTCAACGAGCTGCACGGCGACCGCATGTACGCGGACGATGGCGCCATCGTCGGCGGGCTGGCCCGCATCGACGAGCGCACGGTCATGATCATCGGCCACCAGAAGGGCCGCGACACCAAGGAGCGGGTGCGGCGCAACTACGGCATGCCGAAGCCCGAGGGCTATCGCAAGGCGCTGCGGCTGATGCGCCTCGCCGAGCGCTTCGGCCTGCCGCTCGTGACGCTCATCGACACCCAGGGGGCCTACCCCGGTGTCGGTGCCGAGGAGCGCGGCCAGAGCGAGGCGATCGCCCGCAATCTCTTCGAGATGTCCGTGCTGCGTATCCCGATCGTCACCGTGGTCACGGGCGAAGGCGGCTCGGGCGGCGCGCTCGGCATCGGCGTGTGCGACCGTCTGCTGATGCTTCAGTACAGCACCTATTCGGTGATCTCGCCCGAGGGCTGCGCCTCGATCCTGTGGAAGAGTCAGGATAAGAAGGAGGCGGCAGCCGAGGCGCTCAACCTCACGGCCGACCGGCTGCAGAAGCTCGGCCTGGTGGATGAGGTCATCGAGGAGCCGCTCGGTGGCGCGCATCGCGACGCCGCGCTGATGGCGACGAGACTCAAGGCGGCGCTGATCCGCCATCTCGATGAGCTCGATGCCGTGCCGCGCGATCAGCTGCGCGCGGCGCGCGCCGAGAAGATCGCCGGTTTCGGCGTGTTTGCCGAAAACGCCGCGTAAAGCGCACATGGCACGCGCACGGCGCGGCAGCCCATCGAGCTTCGGCCCGCCATGGCTGCAGCGGCGCCTCACTGAGCTGCTGCCGGGCTTCCCGGACGTGGCGCTGTGCGTTGCCTTCAGCGGCGGCTGTGACTCGACCGCGCTGCTCGCCGCTCTCGTCCAGCTGCCACAGGCCCCGCGCGCGCTGCGCGCGCTGCACATCGACCATCGCCTGCAGCCGCACTCGCGGCGCTGGAGCTGGCACTGCCGGCGCATCGCCCGCCGCCTGCACGTCCCGCTCACGGTACGCACGGCGAACATCGCGCGCGCACCCGGCGAGTCGCTCGAGGCAGCGGCCCGCTTGGTGCGCTATCGCCTGCTCGGCGCGGCGCTCGCAGCAGGTGAAGCGCTCCTCACCGCGCACCACCAGGACGATCAGCTCGAGACGGTGCTGCTGCAGCTTCTGCGCGGGGCGGGTGTCGCCGGGCTCGCGGCGATGCCGGCGCTCGCTCCGTGCGGGCGCGGTGTACTCGTGCGCCCGCTGCTCAGCGTGCCACGCGCCGTGCTCGGTGAGTGGGTGCGATCACAGGGACTCACGTGGGTGGAAGACGAAAGCAACGCACAGTTGCGGCCGGACCGTAACTACCTGCGCGCGCGCGTGGTGCCCTCGATCCGCGAGCGCTGGCCCTCCGCAGCGGCCACGGTCTCGCGCAGCGCACGCCACCTGGGCGAGGCTCAGCAGCTGCTCGACGCGCTCGGTGAGGCCGACGCCGGCCGCGCGAGCTCGGGCCCCATGCTGTCGGCGAAGGCGCTGCGGCGGCTGCCGCCCGAGCGGCGGCGCAATGCGCTGCGCTTCTGGATCACCGCCGCGGGGCTGCTCGCCCCGCCCGCCAGCCGCCTGGAGGAGCTCGCCGGGGCGCTGCTCGCGGCGCGTGAGGACGCGCAACCGCTGGTGGCCTGGGAAGGGGCAGCGGTGCAGCGCCAGGGCGATCTGTTGGTCCTGCGCGCCGGCGGCGGGGCGCAGGACCACGCGCCGGGGTTGCCGGAGCTGGCGTGGCCGTGGCGCCGGCGGCGCACCCAGGTGCTGCCGCCCCCCTTCGGGGCGCTCGTCCTCGAGCCCGATGCGCGCGGGCCGCTTGATCTCGATGCACTCGGCCCCACGTTGACGGTGCGTGAGCGCCGCGGCGGGGAGCGGTTGCGCCCGGTCCGCGGTGGACCACGACGCGCGCTCAAACAGCTGTTGCAGGAGGCACGCATGCCGGTGCCACGCCGCGCGCAGCTGCCGCTACTGTTCGACCGCGGGCGGCTGATCGGCGTGGCGGACCTGTGGCTGGATGCGTCCGTGCAGGCCCACGCGGCGAGCCGCCACCGCGCCCGCCTGCGGTGGCGGGTCGAGTGAGGCGCGCCTGCCGCCTTCGGCGCGCACCGCGACCGCCAGTTGTGCTACCCTGCTGGCCCGTCGTCGCACCTGGCAGTTTTCGGGTAGCGGCCTCTTACGACGGGAATTCCTCGAGCCTCATATGACGCGTTTTGTCTTCGTCACCGGCGGCGTCGTGTCCTCGTTGGGCAAGGGCATTGCCGCCGCGTCGCTCGCGGCGATCCTCGAGGCCCGCGGCCTCAAGATGGCCATGGTGAAGCTCGATCCCTACATCAACGTCGATCCCGGGACCATGAGCCCGTTTCAGCACGGCGAGGTGTTCGTCACCCAGGACGGCACCGAGACTGATCTGGATCTCGGGCACTACGAGCGCTTCGTGCGCACCACCACCGGGCGCAACAGCAACTTCACCACCGGGCGCATCTACGAGCGGGTCATCGCCAAGGAACGCCGCGGCGACTACCTCGGCGCGACCGTGCAGGTGATCCCGCACATCACCGACGAGATCAAGCGCTGCATCAAGCTCGGCGCCGACGGTGCGGATGTCTGCATGGTCGAGATCGGCGGCACGGTGGGCGACATCGAGTCGCTGCCGTTCCTCGAGGCGATCCGCCAGCTCGGCGTCGAGCTCGGCCGCAACAACTGCGTGTACATGCACCTGACGCTGGTGCCGGTCGTGGGCGGCTCGGGAGAGATCAAGACCAAGCCGACGCAGCACTCGGTGAAGGAGCTGCGCGGCATCGGTATCCAGCCCGATGTGCTGCTGTGCCGCTGCAAGCATCCGCTGCCGGAGGAACAGCGCCGCAAGATCGCGTTGTTCACCAACGTCGAGGAGCGCGCGGTGATCTCCGCTGTCGACGCGGACGATATCTACCGCATCCCGATCCTGCTGCACGAGCAGGGGCTCGACGACATCGTGGTCGACAAGCTGCGCCTGGAGGTGCCGCCGACGGATCTCGCCGAGTGGCGTCACGTGGTGAGCGGCAAGGCGAACCCCGACGGCCAGGTCGACATCGCCATGGTCGGCAAGTACGTGCAGATCCGCGACTCCTACCTGTCGCTGCACGAGGCGCTCATGCACGGTGGCCTGAAGAGCCGCACGCGCGTCAACATCCACTACATCGAGTCGACCGATATCGAGCAGCACGGCACCCAGATGCTGAAGGGCTTCGACGCCATCCTGGTGCCGGGCGGATTCGGCGAGCGCGGCATCGAGGGCAAGATCCAGGCGGTGCGCTATGCGCGCGAGCACGGCGTGCCCTACCTCGGGATCTGCCTCGGCATGCAGGTGGCGATCGTCGAGTTCGGCCGTCACGCACTCGGTTTCGGCGATGCCAACAGCACCGAGTTCAACCGCGCCACCCCCCATCCGGTGATTGCGCTCATCTCGGAGTGGCAGGACCAGGTGCACGGCGCGCAGACGCGCGATGAGGGCTCCGGCAAGGGCGGCACCATGCGCCTCGGCGCCCAGGAGGTACTGCTCGGTGCCGGCACGCGCGCCCGCGAGATCTACGGGCGCGACCTGATCATGGAGCGCCACCGGCATCGCTACGAGTTCAACAACAACTATCTCGATCGCTACCGCCAGGCCGGCATGCGCTTCTCCGGGTTCTCGCGCGATGGCCTCGTGGAGGTGATCGAGGTCGCCAGTCATCCCTGGTTCGTGGCGACGCAGTTCCACCCCGAGTTCACCTCCACGCCGCGTGACGGGCATCCGCTGTTCACCGGCTTCATCCGTGCCGCGCGCGCACAGCGTGCGTCGCAGCTGCCGCGGGCGGCCGGCGCCTGAGGGCGCCGCCGCTCCCCGTTCGCGGCGCAGACGCTCCCATGAAGCTCGCCGGACACGAAATCGGGGCGGGCCAGCCGTTCTTCCTCATCGCCGGGCCGTGCGTGATCGAGAGCCCGGCGCTCACGCAGGAGATCGCCGGACGCCTCAAGGAGATCACCACGCGCCTCGGCGTCCCTCTGATCTTCAAGGCTTCCTACGACAAGGCGAACCGCTCCTCGCGCGCGAGCTTCCGGGGTCCCGGGATCGAGTCGGGCCTGCGCGTGCTCGAGGACGTGCGGCGCACCATCGGCGTGCCGGTGCTCACCGACGTGCACGAGGACACCCCGCTCGCGGAGGTCGCGGCCGTGGTGGACGTGCTGCAGACGCCGGCATTTCTCTGCCGGCAGACGAATTTCATCGTCAACACCGCCGCCCAGGGCAAGCCCGTCAACATCAAGAAGGGTCAGTTCCTCTCGCCGTGGGAGATGCAGAACGTGGTCGACAAGGCGCGCTCCACCGGCAATGAGCACATCATGGTGTGTGAGCGTGGCTTCTCCTTCGGTTACAACAACCTCGTCTCCGACATGCGCTCGCTCGCCATCATGCGCACGACCGGCTGTCCGGTGGTGTTCGACGCCACCCACTCGGTGCAGCTGCCCGGCGGTCAGGGGAGCGCCTCCGGCGGGCAACGCGAGTTCATCCCGGTGCTGGCGCGGGCAGCGGTCGCGGCCGGGGTCGCGGGGCTGTTCATGGAGACGCACCCGCGGCCGGAGGAGGCACTCTCGGACGGGCCGAACGCCTGGCCGCTCGGTCGCATGGAGCCGCTGCTCGCGACGCTCACCGAGCTCGACCGCGCGGTGAAGAAAGTGCCGTTCGAAGAATCACTGCTGCAGGACGCACCCCGATGAGCCGCATCACTGACATCCGCGGACGCGAGATCCTCGACTCGCGCGGCAACCCCACCGTCGAGGTGGACGTGGTTCTCGACTCGGGCGTGCAGGGGAGGGCAGCCGTACCCTCGGGCGCGTCCACCGGCTCGCGCGAGGCGGTCGAGCTGCGCGATGGCGACAAGACGCGCTACGGCGGCAAGGGCGTGCTGCGGGCCGTCGAGAACGTCAACACGGTGCTGAGGGAGGCGCTGCTCGGCCAGGATGCCCGCGCGCAGGCAGCGATCGATCGCCGCATGATCGAGCTCGATGGCACGGACAACAAGGGCCGGCTCGGCGCGAACGCCATCCTCGGGGTGTCGCTCGCCGCCGCGCGTGCGGCCGCCGCCGACGCGCGCCTGCCGCTCTACCGCTACCTCGCGCAGCTCAGCGGCCGCGCCCGCGAGCCGGTAATGCCGGTGCCGATGATGAACATCGTCAACGGCGGCGCGCACGCGAACAACAGCCTCGATATCCAGGAGTTCATGATCCTCCCGGTCGGGGCTGCGAGCTTCCGCGAGGCGCTGCGCTACGGCGTCGAGGTATTTCACGCGCTGCGACAGCTGCTGGCCGCGCGCGGCCTGTCGACGGCGGTCGGCGATGAGGGTGGATTCGCCCCGAGCCTCGAGTCGAACGAGGCGGCGCTCGGACTGATTCTGCAGGCGATCGAGCGGGCCGGCTACCGCGCCGGACACGACATCTACCTGGGGCTGGATGTCGCCAGCTCGGAGTTCTTCCGCGACGGCCGCTACGAGCTCGCCGGCGAGAAGCGCAGCTTCTCCGCGGCGGAGTTCACCGCGTATCTCGCGGACCTCAGCGCCCGCTACCCGATCATCAGCATCG
>Ga0318514_10000171_pt1 | contig 15559 bp, 13 predicted proteins | sample GRESIP176b2f18_FD_203684 | JGI IMG/M metagenome (GOLD analysis project Ga0318514, IMG submission 203684) | Tropical soil microbial communities from Luquillo Experimental Forest, Puerto Rico - GRE.SIPMG.176b2f18 | ecosystem: Environmental > Terrestrial > Soil > Tropical forest > Bulk soil...
CAGCGGCGCCGTGCTGGGCGCCCTGGACCGCCGGGTGCCAGCCGATATCTCCAGCGCCGCCGCGCCGGGCCTGGCGGCCGGCGCGCCGGGCGGCGACCTGCTCGACGGCGAGCCCGTCGTGTCCACCTACCACTCCTACGCCGCCCGGCTCGTCGCCGACCATGCGCTCCGGGAAGCCCTGGAGCCCACGGTGCGGCTGATCACCCCGGCGGTGGCGTGGCAGACGGCGGCGCGGGTGGTGGCCGCCTACGCCGGGCCGATGGACGCGGTGCACTGGACCCCGCAGTCGGTGACCGCGGCCGTGCTGGATCTCGCCGGGGAACTGGCCGAGCACCTGGCCAACCCCGCCGACGTCTACCAGATCGGCGACTGGCTGGAGGCGGCGGCGCGCGCGCTCCCCGGGTACATGCCCAGCGCCGTCCGCAAGATCCTGGACTGCCAGCGCACCAGGGAGCAGTTGCTGCCGATGGTGGCCGGGTACGCCGCGGCCAAGGCGGCCCGGGAGGTCATCGATTACGGCGACCAGGTGACGCTGGCCGCCCGGATCGCGACTAGGCACCGCGAGGTGGGGGCGATCGAGCGCGCCCGGTACCAGGTGGTCCTGCTGGATGAGTTCCAGGACACGAGCCACGCCCAGCTCGTGCTGTTGCGGGCGCTGTTCGGCGGCGGGCACCCGGTGACCGCCGTCGGCGACCCCTGCCAGTCGATCTACGGGTGGCGTGGTGCGAGCGCGGGCAACCTGGCCCGCTTCGCCCGCGACTTTCCCGCCGGCGCGCACCCGGCCCGGGTCGCCCAGCTGGCCACCAGCTTCCGCAACACCGGCAGGGTGCTCGACGTCGCCGCGGTGATCCAGCGGGCGTTGCGGGACCAGGTGTCCCAGGTGCCCAGGCTGATCGCGCCGCCCGGACGGGACGGGCGCGGCGCCGTGGTCTGCGCTCTGCTGGAGACCGCCGCCGCGGAAGCCGGCTGGGTGGCGGAACAGGTCGCTGGGCTGCTCCGGCTGCCCGCAGGCCTCGCGCCCGACGGCGAGCCCTGGGACCGCCTCGCCGTCCAGCCGTCCGACATCGCCGTGCTCTGCCGCAAGCGCTCCCAGTTCGCCCTGCTGCGCGCGGCGATCGAGGCGCGGGGGGTCCCGGTCGAGGTGGTTGGGCTGGGCGGGCTGCTGACCGTCCCCGAGGTCGCTGACATCGTGGCCACCCTGCGGGTGCTGCACGACCCGACCGCGTCCGCCGCGCTGGCCCGGCTGCTCACCGGGCCACGGTGGCGGATCGGGCCGCGGGACCTGGTCGCCCTGGGCAGGCGCGCCCGCGACCTGGCCCGCGAGCCGCGCGACCCGGTCGGCCCCGCCGCGCGCCGCGGAGCGCCCGGGCCCGGGGACGGCCAGACCGGGCCCGGCACACCCGATCTCCAGGCCGGGCACGCCACACCTGATCTTCAGGCCGGGCCCGGCGGCACGGCCACGGCGGGAGCCGGAGCCGGGGATGGGCGCAGCGGCGTATCGATTGAGGATGACGCGATGGCGCAGGCCGTCACGGACCTGACTGCGGTGCCCGGCAGCCTGGTGGAGGCGCTGGACGACCTGGGCGACCGGAACGCCTACTCCGCGCGGGGCTACCGGCGCTTCAGCGCGCTGGCAGCCGAACTGCGGGCGCTGCGGGCGCACGTCAGCCGTCCGCTCCCCGACCTGGTCGGGGAGGTGGAGCGGGCGCTGGGCCTGGACATCGAGGTGGCGGCGCAGCCGTGGCGCGATCCCGCCGCGGCCCGCGCCGACCTGGACGCGTTCGCGGACGCGGCGGCCGCGTTCGCCGACGACGAGGAGGAGCCCACGCTCGGCGCGTTCCTCGCCTACCTGACCGCGGCGGAGGCGGAGGAGTTCGGCCTGGAGTCCGGCCAGCCGAGCGGGGCCAACGCGGTCACCCTGACCACCGTGCACGCCGCCAAGGGCCTGCAATGGGCCGCCGTGGTGGTGCCGGGCCTGGCCGCGGGCCCGCGGGCCTCGGTGTTTCCCGCAAAGCCCAGGGTCACCACCCGGTGGACCGAGAACCCCCGGCTGCTCCCGTTTGCCCTGCGCGGCGACGCCGAAGACCTGCCGGTGCTGCGGGACCTTGAGGATGCGTCGCGGGACTCGTTCGCCGGGGCCTGCTCGGCCCGGGAACTGGCCGAGGAACGGCGGCTCGCGTACGTGGCGGTGACCCGGGCCGCGTATTGGGTCGCCTGCAGCGGCTACTGGTGGGGCGAGGCCGCTTCGCCGCTGGGTCCTTCGCTGTTCCTGGAGGAGGTCCGCGCCGCGTGCGCGGACGGCCCCGGCACCGTGGCGCACTGGACGCCACCGCCGGAGGACGGCGCGCAGAACCCGGCGCTTGCCGAGCCGGCCATCGTGTCGTGGCCGCCGGCCGCCGAGGGGCCCCGGTATGCGGCCGTGCGGGAGGCGGCAGCGCTGGTGGAACGGGAGCTTGACGGGCTGGAGGACCCCGGCGGGGCCCGGCCTGGGGACGACGACGGCGAGCTGAGCGAGGCGGACCGGGCGCTGGCCCAGGCCTGGGCACGGGACACCGGCCTGTTGCTGACCGAGCTCTCGCAGCGGCGCGGCCGGGCCGGGTCGGCGGTGCCGCTCCCGGGGCAGCTGTCGGTGTCGTCGCTGGTCACGATGGCCGCCGACCCGGACATGCTGGCCCAGCAGATCCGCCGCCCGATGCCCCGCCCGCCGATGCCGCAGGCCAGGCGGGGCACCGCCTTCCACCGCTGGCTCGAGCAGCGGTTCGGGCAGCAGCGGCTGATCGACCCGGCCGACCTGCTGGGGGCCGCCGACGACCCGGCCGACGACCCCGACGACGCCGACCTCGAACTGCTCAGGGAGCGGTTCGAGGCGGGAGAGTGGGGCGACCGGTGGCCGGTGGACGTGGAGGTGCCGTTCGAGACGCTGGTCGCGGGCCGGACGGTCCGCGGGCGGATCGATGCGGTGTTCGCCGACGCAGCCGGCACCGGTTACGACGTGGTCGACTGGAAGACCGGGGAGCCGCCGTCCTCGGCCGCCGACCTGCGCGCCGCCGCGGTCCAGCTTGCCGCCTACCGAGTGGCCTGGGCCACGCTGGCCGGGGTGCCGTTGGACCACGTCCGGGCGGCTTTCTACTACGTGCGCCACGACCAGACGCTGCGCCCCGCGGATCTCCTCGACGAGGCCGGGCTGGCCGCGCTCATCGAAGAGGTCCCGCTGGCGGGCCAGGGTGCCTGAACGCGCGCTGGCGGGCCGGGGAGCCTGAACGCGCGCTGGCGGGCCGGGGAGCCTGACCCTCCCGCCGCGCGGGCCGTGCCGGACACTGGGGTCATGCCCGACCTTGATCCGGCGCCCGTTCTGGACGCGTTGGCCAGCGACCCACGGCTGCGGGCTTTCCTGGCTCACGGCAGGATCGAGACCCTGTCGGCGAAGCGGTCGCGGCGGTTCCTGCTGCTCGACCAGATCGCCCAGGCCCTTCGAGCCGGGTGTGCACTACCCCGAGCAGCGGGTCAGCCTGTTCCTGGGGGAGCTCCATCCCGACTACGCCGCGCTGCGCCGGTACCTGGTCGACGAGAAATTCCTGGACAGGTCCGGCGGGGAGTATTGGCGCAGCGGCGGCACCGTCCGCGCGTCGCCGGATGCCCGCGGCTGACGGGGCGAGTCAGCCGGCCAGGTGGCGCTCCAGGCTCTCCATCTTGGCGGTGAGAGCGTCGGCCGCGCCGGGGCGGAAGTCGGCCTTGAGCACCACGCTGACCCGGGGTGCCTTGGCGGCGACCGCGTCGACGGCCTGCTTGATCACGGCCATCACCTCGTCCCAGTCACCCTCGACCGTGGTGAACATGGCATCGGTGTGGTTCGGCAGCCCGCTCTCGCGGACCACCCGCACCGCGTCCGCGACATACTCTGCGACGCCATCGCCGACCCCGAGCGGGGTGACCGAGAACGCGACAAGCACGGCTGCTCCTCCATGTGGCGCGGGTCGGCTCCGTGGCCGGGCCGGCTCCGTGGCGCGGGCGGGCTCCGTGCCGGCGGCCGGCTCCGTGGCGCGGGTCGGCCGCGTGGTGGCGGCGCGGGACAGAAACTGAGATGAGGTTACCGGGCGGGCCGGGCTAGCCTTGCACGGTGGTTGCGGCCGGTACGGAGCGGGTGGTGAGCGGTAGGGAGCGGATGGCGCGCGGCCCGGAGCGGGCTGCGAGCGGCACAGGCAGGACGGCGCGGGCGCTGCGGTTGCGCCCGCCGCGCGCCGAGGACGAGGCGGCGTTCGCGGCCGGGCACCGGGCGATGGCGGCCGAGGGCCACACGTTCGGTCTCGGTTACCGGCCCGGCAAGCCGTGGGACAGCTACCTGCGGGAGCTGGAGGACCACAGGAACGGGCGGAACCTGCCGGCCGGGCACGTGCCGGGTACCTTCCTGGTGGCCGACGTGGCAGGGGAGATCGTCGGCCGGGCCTCCATCCGGTTCCGGCTCAACGCGTTTCTCCTCCAGCAGGGCGGCCACGTCGGCTATGGGGTCCTGCCGCAGCACCGCCGCCGGGGATATGCGACCGAGATTCTCCGGCAGAGCCTGGTCATCGCCCGGGCCGCCGGAGTCGACCGGGTGCTGGTCACCTGTGACGAGGACAACGTCGGCTCGCGAGCCGTCATCGAGGCGTGCGGCGGAGTGCTGGACTCAGTGGCGCGCCAGAACGGCAAGCCGCTGCTGCGGTTCTGGATCGACTGACAGATCACCCGGCAACGCGGGCCACCGGCACAGCAGCAGCCAGGCGGCCAGGCCCAGCGGGTAGACGAAGTAGCCGACCCGGCTGGCGGGTGCCAGCAGGAACAGCAGCGCCAGGCCGAGGGCCAAGCGCCAGCCCGCGGCGTGCGCATTCTTGGGCGGGCCGGCGATCAGCCAGAGGCAGACCCCCGCGCCGGCCAGCGCCATCAGCGCCAGGGCGGTCGAGTGGCCCCAGCCCCCGGCACCGGCGAGCATGTGCCCGGGCAGCAGGCTCGCGGCCGGGCTCACGGCCTTGGTCAGGCCGAGCGGGTATAGCACGGTGTTGACCAGCGCCGCGGCGGGATGGGCGGCCACGACGGGGCCGTCGGTGACCAGGGCCGCGCCAAGCGCCGCCGCGGCGAACCAGCAGACGGCGCGCCAGCCCTGCCGGGCGGCGAGCAGCACGGCCACCACCGCCAGAGCGGGCCAGGCGGTGGCCTTCATGGCTGCGGCCAGGCCGACCGCCAGCCCGGCCGCCGCCGCCCAGCGCCACTGGCACCGGCGGCCCCGGCCGGCCAGCGCCAGGCTGAGGCACACCAGGCCCAGCACCGGCAGGTCGTCCCCGCCGACCGCGAGCGGCAGGGCCACCACGGGGGAGGCGGTGACCAGCGCGGTCCACCACACCGGCCGGCGCACGCCCGCGACGCGGACCGCCGCCCCGAAGGTGGCCACGAACGCGACGCCGAACCAGATTCGCGGGTCGGTGAGCGGCCCGCCGGCGAAGGCCCGCGGGATGCCGAACAGGATCAGCGCCGGCAGGTAAGGGTCGTACGCGCGCCAGGTGTGGGCCGCGGCAAGCGCCGCCGGGCTCAGGTACGGGGTGCCCTGGTGCACGAGCATCCGGGCGGACCGGATGATGACGCCGACCTCCGGTTGCGCCATCCCGGTGACGGCCATCCAGGCGAGCGGCGCGGCCGCCGCCCCGCCGAGGCTGGCCAGCACCGCGAGGCTGACGCCCCGGCGGCGCACCGCGGCCGCGATGACCGCGGCGACCCCGTAGGTCACCGCGGCGAAGGTGCCCCACACGCGTTCCGGAGCGTTGAAGCTGGTCAGTGCCGTGATGGCCGCGAAGACGGCGGACACGGCAAACGCGCACGCCACCCATTCCCGGCGGATCACGGCGGCCGCCGCCGCGGTGCAGCCCCCGCGCGGGAGCCAGCTGGGGCCGCGGCCCGGGCGCCCCGGCCGCGGCGCCCCGGTCGTGGCCGGGGAACTCGGGTGATCCAGCACCTGGGCCGGTGGCGGCGTCATGGGTCCCGACGGTACGGCCTCGGCCGCGGTGAAATCGTCATCCCCGCGGCTGATCTTGTGCCCGCCTGCGGGACGATCCCATCCCGGGGGCTGACCGCGAGCCCGCCCTCATGAGGATCCCGGTGATGCGAGTATGGCGTCTGTGGCCACCACCGTGATCCAGCAGCCACCGCCCCCGCTGCCCGAGGTGGTGCGACGGGCCGGACTGTTCCCCCGGCTGCGGTACATGGGCTCGAAGTACCGGCTGATCCCGCACCTGGCGAGGGCCTTCACCGAGCTGGGCGGGGCCACCGCCCTTGACGCCTTCTCCGGCAGCGGCGTGGTGTCCTACCTGCTCAAGGCCTGCGGCTACCAGGTCACCGCCAACGACTTCCTCACGTTCCCCGCGGTCATCGCGCGGGCCAGCGTGGTCAACCAGGACGTCACGCTGGGCGCGGACGACATCGCCGCGATCTGCGGGCCGCCCGCCGACGACCGGGACTTCATCCAGCGCACCTTCGGCGGGATCTACTTCACCGCTGCCGACCTGCGCTTCCTCGACTCCGCCTGGTCGCATATCGACCTGATGGACGGGCACCGGCGGGCGCTGGCCATCTCCGCGCTGGTCCTGTCGGCGGCGCGCCGCCAGCCGCGGGGGGTCTTCACCGTCACCGGCCTGCGCTACGACGACGGCCGCCGCGACCTGCGCCTCCCGCTCCGCGAGCATTTCGCGGAACGGGCCGCCGAGTACAACGGCGTGGTGTTCGACAGCGGCCGGCCCTGCGCCGCCACCTCATCTGATGTGTTCGACCTGCCCGCGCGCGGCTACGACGTGGTGTACCTGGACCCGCCCTACGCGCCGCCGCGCGACGACAACTGCTACATCAAGCGCTACCACTTCCTGGAAGGGCTGTCGGTGTACTGGGCCGGGCCGGCGCCGCTCGCGGCCACCCGCACCCGGAAGCTGCCCAAGCGCTACACGCCGTTTTCCTACGCCCGCACGGTCACCGAGGCGCTGCGGCGCACGGTCCGGCAGTTCGGCGACTCCGCGATCGTGCTGTCGTATTCGTCCAACGCCATACCCGACGCCGCGACCATCGAAGGGCTCCTGCGCGAGGTCAAACGGCATGTGGAGGTGCGGGAGATCGACCACACCTACGCGTTCGGCACACACCCGGCGGCCCGCCGGCGCGCCGCCCGCGAGTACCTGTTCATCGGGCAGTAGCCCAAGGCCCTCGGCGCGGGGCGCGCGCGGTGGTCTAGAGTGCCGGGTGCGATCAGGTGGGGAGGCGATCACTTAGGGAGGCGATCAGGTGGGGAGGCGATCAGCAAGCGTGGATGCCAGTAGCTACATCGCGCAGCACGCCGGAAGCTTTTTCGACGAGCTGAAGCAGTGGCTGAGGATCCCGTCGGTCTCCGCGGATCCCGCCCGTCACGCCGACGTGCGCGCCTCCGCCGAATGGCTCGCGGCGCACCTGCGCGCGACCGGGTTCCCCGAGGTGGAGATCTGGGAGACCGGCACCGCGGAGTCGCCGGGGCTGCCGTCGGTGTACGCCTACTGGCCCGCGGCGGACCCCGCCGCGCCCACGGTCTGCGTGTACGGGCACCACGACGTCCAGCCGGTGGAGCCGCTCAGTGAGTGGGACTCCCCGCCGTTCGAGCCGGCCGAGCGGGGGGGCGTGCTCGTCGGCCGTGGCGCGTCCGACGACAAGGGCCAGGTGCTGCTGCACACGCTCGGGCTGCGCGCCTGCCTGGCCGCGGCCGGGGCGACCGCCCCCCCGGTCAACCTGAAGCTGCTGGTCGAAGGCGAGGAGGAGTCGGGCTCGCCGCACTTCGCCGCACTGCTGCGGGACCGGGCCGACCGGCTCTCCTGCGACGTGATCGTGGTCTCCGACACCACGATGTGGGGGGCCGAGGTGCCGTCCCTGTGCACCGGGCTGCGCGGGCTGACGGCCGCGGAGATCACGCTGCGGGGGCCGGAAACCGACCTGCACTCCGGTTCCTTCGGCGGTGGCGTGCCAAACCCGTTGCACGCGCTGGCCGGGCTGCTCGCGGGCCTCCACGACGCCGGCGGCCGGGTCACCCTCCCCGGGTTCTACGACAAGGTCGTGAACCTGACCCCGAGGGAACGGGAGCTGTTCGGGCGGCTGCCGTTCGACGAGAAGGCGTGGCTCGCCGACGCCGGACGCAGCCAGGCCACCTACGGCGAGGACGGGTACTCCACGCTGGAGCGCATCTGGATCAGGCCCACGGCCGAGGTCAACGGGATGTGGGGCGGGCACACCGGGCCCGGCCAGAAGACCATCGTCCCGCGCGAGGCGCACGCCAAGGTGTCCTTCCGCCTGGTAGCAGACCAGGACCCGGCCGGGGTGCTCGCCGCGCTCGGGGAGTACGTGGCGGCGCACACGCCCCCGGGGATCGACGCGATCGTCATGCCCGAGGGCCCCGGGGTGCGACCCGTGACCGCGCCGATCGACTCGCCCCCGGTGCTGGCCGGCAAGCGGGCCGTGGAGCGCGCGTTCGGCAGGGAGGCCCTGTTCACCCGCGAGGGCGGCAGCGGGCCCGAGGCCGACCTCACGGAGATCCTGGGCGCGCCGCTGGTGTTCGTCGCCGCCGGGCTGCACTCCGACCGGATCCACGCGCCGAACGAGAAGGTCGAGATGGCCATGCTGCTGCTGGGCGCGGAAGCCGTCGCCTACATGTGGGACGAGCTAGCGGAGGTCAGCCTCAGCACGGGCGCGCGGTGATGCCGGACGGCGCACCTGCCCCGGATCCCGGCGAGCGAACGGCGGACGGCACCGGGGTGCTCAGCGGGCTCGGCCTGGCCCGCAGCGCCGTGGACCGGGCCAGCCACCGCCGCGGCGACCAGGCCTGGCTCGCGGCGGCCTGGGCGGACGAGGGCACCGGGGTGCTCGTGCTCGATCACGGGCAGGCGCGGGTCAGCTTCACCGGTGGCGCGGCGGCACTGGAGCTGACCTCGCCCGCGCAGGCGCCGGAGGGCGTCCGGTTCCTGCTCGGGGTGGACGACGCCGGCGTCGCCTACTTCGGGGTGGACGGCCCGCGGGGCGGCCTCGGCGCGGGCCCGCTCCCGCCACCCGGCTCGGCTCCCGCGGCGCCGCCCGAGCCGGGGGTGCACGTCGCCGGGCTGCGCCAGGCCGGGCCGCTGCTGGGTGACCGGGACGCCGGGCTGCTCACCGAGGCGGTCGCCCTGGCCAACTGGCACGCGACGCACACCCACTGCCCGCGGTGCGGTGCGGTCACCGAGCCGATGCAGGCCGGGCACGCCCGGCGCTGCCCGGTCGACGGCAGCGAGCACTTCCCCCGGGTGGACCCGGCGGTGATCATGCTGGTCCGCGACGACGGCGACCGGTGCCTGCTGGCCCGCAACCGGGCCTGGCCGGCGCGGCGGGTCTCGATCCTCGCCGGGTTCGTGGAGCCGGGGGAGTCGCTGGAACAGGCGCTGATCCGCGAGGTGCGCGAGGAGACCGGGCTGCGGATCAGCGAGACCCGCTACGTCGGGAGCCAGCCGTGGCCGATGCCGCGCAGCCTGATGCTCGGCTTCATGGCGCGGGCCCAGGGCGAGCAGGAGATCGTCGTGGACGGGGAGGAGATCGCCGAGGCGCGGTGGTTCACCCGGGAGCAACTGCGCGCCGCGGTGTCGTCGCGGGAGGTGCTGCTGCCGCCGCCGGTGTCCATCGCGCACCGGATCATCGAGTCCTGGTACGGCGCCCCGCTGCCCGGTTCCTGGTGATCCCCGGCTTCCTGGCTGCCCGCGGCCAAAGGATTGCGAGCTAGGCCGGGGCGAGCTGGCGGGCCGCCGCCGTCTCGTCCACGCCCGGCGCCGGGACGATCATGATGACCGGAGTGTCCAGCCCGGTCGCGTGGTACTCGGCCACCCGCTCCCGGCAGGCGCCGGCGGAACCGTGCACCACCAGCTCGTCCACCACCGCATCGGGGATCAGTTCCAGCGCCCTCTTGCGGTCCCCGGCCGCCCATGCGTCCTGCATCGGCCGCAATACCTCGCCCCGGCCGAGCCAGGCGTGGAACGCGGCGTAGACCGGCACGGTCAGGTAGGCCGCGATCATGCGGCGGCCGACGGCCCTGGCGGTGGCGGCATCGTCGGTGGGGACGACGAAGATCCGGGCGATCAGCTCGCAGGCAGGCCCGGCGACCGCGCGCACCGTGGGCACGTCGACGGGGGCGAGCCAGTTGGTGATCGCCCCGTCCGCGAGGCTGGCGGCGAGCCGGACCATGCCCGGCCGCAACGCGGCGAGCGCGAGCCCCGGCGGCTGCGCCGGCGGCGGATCGAGGCGGAAGCCGCGGACCGTGAACGTCTCGTACTGCCCGCTCACCTTCTCCCCGGCCAGGGCCGCGCGCAGGAACACCAGCGTGTCCCTGGCCCGCTGGTACGGCCGGGCCAGGGCCAGCCCGTTCCACTCCTCCACGATCACCGGCGAGGAGGTGCCGATGCCCAGCACGAACCGGTCCGGTGCCAGGCTCGCGCAGGTCGCCGCGTTCATGGCGAGCAGCGCCGGCCCGCGGGTGTAGATCCCGGCGATCGCGGTGCCGAAGCGCAGGCCGGTGGTCCACTGGGCCGCGGCGGCCAGCGGGGCGAACGCGTCCGCGCCGTTGACCTCGCTCGACCACGCATCGGTATAGCCGAGGTCGGGCAGCGCGGCCACCAGGTCGCGCTGGTCGGGCAGGGGCATGCTGCGGAGCGGGAGCGTGATCCCCCATCTCGGCGTGGAATTCATCCGCAACCTCCGTGAGTTGGAGCCAATCATGCCGTGGCGGGCCGCGGTCCCGGCACCGCCCCGCTGCACCGTCCAGGGGATCCGTCCGCCACCGGCGGCCCCGCCCGTATCCGCGGCCGGCCACCCGGCCCGGCCACGACGGAAGCAGTTGTTCAAACAGAGAGCACTGCTCTTTGACAATCGGCGCTGCATGGAGAACACTGGTCTTTGAAAAGAGCACTGCTCTCCATCCGAAGGCACCGAGGAGCCGTCATGAACGCCGAGAGCCAGCCACGTTACCTAGCGCCCAGCAGCGGGACGATGATCTTCAACGCCGCCGTGGCGCGGCTGACCAAGATGGGCGTCAGCGTCTACGGCTCGCGGGTGCTGGCCGTGCGCGGGCGCAAGTCGGGGGAGTGGCGCACCACGCCGGTCAACCCGCTGACCCTCGACGGGGAGCGCTACCTGATCGCCCCGCGCGGGAACACCCAGTGGGTCCGTAACATGCGCGTGGCCGGCGGCGGTGAGCTGCGGCGGGGCCGCGAGGTTGAGACGTTCACCGCGACCGAGCTGCCCGTCGAGGACCGGCCGCGGGTGCTGCGGGCGTACCTGAAGAAGTGGAAGTTCGAGGTCGGCGTGTTCTTCCAGGGGGTCGGCCCGGACGCCGCCGACGACAAGCTGCTGGCCATCGCCCCGGACCACCCGGTCTTCCGGATCCGGTCGTGAGGGCCGGCCCGGGCGCCGCGGGCCTGTTCTGGCTGTGGGCGGCCGTGGCGGACCGCGGCCGCGGCGACGACCCGGACCTGGGTTACGATCCTGCCCCGCCGAGCTTGGCCGCCGGCTCCGGCCTAGCTTCCGCCGACGCCGGCCGAGCTTCCCCTGGCTCCGGCCATGCCCCGGCCGGCTCCGGCCGTGCCCCGGCCGGCTGCGGCCGTGCCTCCGCGGGGGAAATGCTTCCGGTGAGGTAGCGCTGGACGGTGGGCCCGACGGCCTGAACCAGATCCTCGGGGGTGGCCGCCGCCGTGCCCGGCAGTTTGAGGATGTACCGGGCGAGCGCCAGGCCTCCGAGGTGAGAGCCGATGAGGGCCGCGCGGAGTTCGCGCTGGTCGTCCGCCAGGACGGCGCCGAGCGCGCCGAGCAGCGCCGACCTGAGCATGTCGCGGAGCAACTGGGCGGCCTGGTCGTGAGACAGCGCAGTCCGGAGCGTGGCGAGCATCCGGTCGCGGACGTCCGGGCGGTTCTCCCACAGGCCGATCACCCGCCTGACGATCTCTTCTCCCGCCCGGCCGGGGTCGTCGGCGATCCCGGCGAGCGTCGCGACCAGGTCGACGGGCGGCTCGACCACCGCGGCCAGGAGACCGTCCTTGTCACCGAAGTAGTGGTAGATGAGCGCCGGGTCGACGGCGGCCCGGGTGCCCACGGCGCGCATGGTGGTCCGCTCGAACCCCAACTCCGCAAAAAGTTCCCGGGCGGCGCCGAGTATCGCCTGGCGCGCGTCGGGGCTGCCCTGAGGACGCCGGCCTCGCGCGGACATCAAGAAGCGCTCGCCTCGCGGGCCAGCACCAGCATCCGTTCCTCGATCGTGGCGGGAACCGGCTGCAAGGTGGCCTGGATCCCGGCGGCCGTGAGCACTTCGTGCAGCTCGCCCGGGTCGGCGTTGGCCACCCGGATCGCCCGCCCGGCGAGCATCACGGGCGCCCCCGCCGCGTTGAGCGCGGCGAAGGCTTGCGCCCAGTCGCCGGTGCGGACCGCCACGGCGGTGGTCGAGCCGATGATGTCGGCCTCGCTGCCCTGGGCGACCAGCTTGCCGTTCGACATGAGCAGCAGCCGGTCGCACTGCTGGGCTTCCTGCATGTAGTGCGTAGTCACCAAGACCCCCGCACCGTGCTCCGCCTGCCCGCGGATCGTGTCCCACAACGCCGCGCGGGCGAGCGCGTCGACGCCCGAGGTCGGTTCGTCGAGGACCAGCACCTCGGGCGAGTGCGCGAGGGCGGCGAGGAACGCCACTTGGCGCTGCGCCCCGAGCGGCAGCTCGCGCACCAGGACGTCAGCGCGGCCCGCCAGCGCGGGCGGGAGCGCCGGCACCGCGCTGTCGTAGGCCCGCGCGCTGAACAACAGGTTCTCCGCCGCGGTGAGGTCGCCGTAGAGCCCCAGGCCCTGCGGCACGTACCCGAGCCGGCGCCGGTGCTCGCGGTCCGGCACGCCACCCAGCAGCTCCACGCTGCCGGAGGTCACCGCGAGCAGGCCAAGGAGCATCCGGATGAGCGTGGTCTTGCCCGCTCCGTTCGCCCCGAGCAAGCCAACCACCTCACCCGGTTGCACCTGCATCGATACGTCATCCACCGCCGTGAACGCGCCGAAGCGGCGCGTCACCTGCCGGGCACGCAGCAAGACGCCCGTCATGATGGCACCGCGTTACGGCGGGCGAGCGACAGCGCGATCACGATGTCCTCCAGGTCGGGCGGCACCGCAGTGGTCCCGGGCGGCGGGGCGGCGCCGGGCCAGTACTCGTGCCGCACCCGTCCGCGGCGCCAGGCCCACTCCGGACGGACCGGCGCGGCGCCTTGCGTGACTACGCCGGCGAAGCCCGCGCGCACCTGGTCGTAAGACCCCTGGACGAGGATCTTGCCGCCGTCGAGCACCACGAGGTGCGCGGCGCGCTCGGCCTCATCGAGGTAGGTGGTCGACATGAGCACGGCGGCACCCGACGCCGCGGCCTCCGAGGCCAGCCGCCACAGGTCGATGCGACTTACCGGGTCGATGCCCGTGCTGGGCTCATCCAGGATCAGCAGCTCGGGCCGGTGCACGATCGCCATGATGAAGCCGAGCTTGCGGCGCATCCCCCCGGACAGCTGCGCGGCAAGCCGGCCTGCCGCCGGAGTCAGCGACGCCCGGTCCAGCAGCTCGGCCCGGCGGGCGGCGAGCTCCTCGCCGGCCAGGCCATAGATGCCCGCGACGAAGTCGATGTTCTGCGTGACGGTCAGCGCGGCCCAGCTTCCCGACGACGCGGGGAGGTAGCCAAGGCGCTCCTTCGGCGGCGCCTCGATCGTCCCGCTCTCGAGGGCCACTTCGCCGGCCAGCGCGCGCAGCAGCGTCGACTTGCCGGCCCCGTCGCCCCCGACCACGGCGACCACCGATCCGCCGGGCACCTCGACCGTGACGTCGTCGAGCGCCAGGACATGCCCGAAACGCACCGTGGCCGAGCGCACCGAGTACGTCACGCGGTGCTCACGCTCTCGGCCGCGGCGGGCTGCTTGTGCGCCGGGCTGGCGGGGCGCCCCGGGGCCAGATCCCGGCGGAAGCGCAGCGTCGCGCCGGTGAACACCACGAGCGCCATCACCGTCAGCACGACGAACGGCAGCCACAGGGAGGTGATCGGCGCGCCACGCAGCATGATCCCTTGCGAGATCATGGTGAAGTAGGTCAGGGGCAGGAGGTAGCCGATCCAGCGAACGCCCGCGGCCATCGCCTCCAGGGGAAAGATCATCCCGGAGAGCAGTATCTGCGGGAGAAGGAAGAAGAACGCGGTCTGGATCGCCTGGCCGGCCGTCTGCGAGACCGTCGAGATAAACACCCCCAGGCCGAGCGTGACGAACAAGAAGATCGCGGCCCCGAGCGCGAACGCGAACGGGTTCCCGTTGAACGGGACCCCGAACAGCACGATCCCCAGGACGGTCACGATGACCATGTCGACGGCTGCGACCAGGAAATACGGCGCGATCTTGCCCAGGATCACCTGGCTCGGCTTGATCGGCATCACCGCGAGCTGCTCGAGCGTGCCGGCCTCGCGCTCCCGGACCATGCCGATGCTGGTGATGATCGTGCCGATGAAGGTCAGGATGAGGCCGATGATCGCCGGCACCATTACCCACGAGGTCTTCAGGTCCGGGTTGTAGAGCACCTGCGTCTGGACCTTGTTGCCGGCCTTGTTGAGCGCGGCCACGGCCGACTGGGCCGCGAACAGGTTCGACCCGTTCACCAGGGCCAGCACGGGGGTTTGCCCGGACACGAAGGCGACGTCCACCTTGTTGTCCTGCAGCAGCGTCTCCGCGTCGGCCTTGGTGCCCGACGGCTGCGTCACCGTGACGTTGAAGAACGGCGGCAGCTGCGCGGCCACCTGCGAGGCCTGCGGGCCCACCACGGCCGTCTTGAGGCTGGACACGTAGAAGTTCGCCGCGTAGCCGAAGATCACCAGCAAGAGCAGCGGCATCATGACCAGCAGGCCCAGCGTGCGCCGATCACGGACAAGTTCCCGGAACTCCTTGACGATCATGGCCCTCATGCCAAGAACGATAGAAGCCCTCCGAGGGTAAGTCAACACTTGGTGAATTCATCTTAACGAGACCCCCGGTCGGCCGCTACCCCGGGTCGGCCCGCCGCGCGGGGTCAGCCGGCCGCTACCCCGGGTCGGCCCGCCGCGCGGGGTCAGCCGACCAGGGCGAGTGTCGCCCCGGAGTCGTCGAGGAGCCGGTGGTGACCGGGCGCGGCCGGGAAGGCCTGGCGGGGCCCGGTGACCCGGGCCCGCGGCCCGTCCGGCCCGGCCAGCGTGGTTCCCTCCGCGCCGAGGGCTATCAGGTCGCCGCCGCACCGGAGCAGCACCGGCCCGTCCCGGCGGGCCGAGATCGCCACCCGGCCCGCGCGCAGGCCGTCGAGCACCGCGGCCGGGTCCGCCGCCTCGCACTCCACCCAGGTGGTGGGGGCGCCGGGCGCCGACAGGTCGCTCGGCCTGTGCCAGTCGCTGCCGCCCACCGGGACCGCGCCGGGATCCCACGCCAGCCACCAGGCGATCGGGGTGGTCCAGCGCAGGTCAAGCCAGCTCCAGTGCCAGACCTCGGCGAGCGGAGGG
>Ga0318514_10000173_pt1 | contig 15545 bp, 13 predicted proteins | sample GRESIP176b2f18_FD_203684 | JGI IMG/M metagenome (GOLD analysis project Ga0318514, IMG submission 203684) | Tropical soil microbial communities from Luquillo Experimental Forest, Puerto Rico - GRE.SIPMG.176b2f18 | ecosystem: Environmental > Terrestrial > Soil > Tropical forest > Bulk soil...
ACCCTGTGTCGTGTAGCTCGCTGTCGAGCATCCGGGCTATCTCCCGTCAAGCTCCCGGGCGCGGACGGCCTGGTCGGCTCGTCCGCTCCGCGCAGGAGCGGGTCGCACGCGACATTCCGGCGGGCACCTGCCGGCTCGGCGGTGCCCCCGGTGCGCGTTATCTCCAGTTGTGGTCCTCCCGGCGTGCTCCGCACCCGCGGCTGCGGTGCCGCATCCGGCTGCAGCAGCTCTGCGGGCACTGTGAGCCCGCTTGCCGCGGCAGCGGCGCCGACACCGTCCGCGCTGAGCGCGCCCTGTGCCAGCCGGGTCACCAGCGGTGGTGACGACGGCGCGAGGGCGGCCAGGCGGCGAAGCGCGGCCAGGATGTCGTCAGGCCGGACGGCAGGTATGACATGCCGAACAACCATTCGAAGTATGGCATTCCCGGCATCGCCGCCCTCGGCGGCGCACCGGTCGGTTCCGATGGTGATCACTGCGGCACGGGCGTCCATGCGCCGCGTCCCTTTATTGGTGAGGCGCTCGACCTCCAGGCTGTCGCAGGCGAGAAACTCGTCTACGGCCCGGGCTGCGTCGGCCGATGGCACGCCGGGCAGGACCACCTGCCACAGGGACGCCTCCAGCGGAAGCGCGCCCAGGGCGGGCGGGGCCTGCATCACCTCGATCACGTCAATCCCGTCTGGCAGCGCCGCGTCAAGCCGTTCCCGTACCTCGGACACGGCACACACCCTTGTGAGCGAGAGCTCCAGGTACTCGGCCTCGCTCGCTGCTCCTGTCGGGGCCGCGCCAGCGTAGGAGATCTTCGGGTGCGGCGTGAATCCGGCGGAATAAGCGATGGGCAGCCCTGCCCTGCGAACTCCCCGTTCAACGGCACGCGCGATATCCAGGTGACTGGCGAAACGCATCCTGCCTCTTTTAGCGTACCGGACGACCAGCTGGCAGGTCACCGTAGGCGCGCCCGGGCCCGGTGCCCTCTGGCCAGGCACGCTCAGGCCCCGGTCCTGGCTGGCACGGTCGGCAGCGGGAGAAGCGTCGCCCCCGTGGGCCCGGTCTGGATCTCGGTGCCCATGGCCGGGCAGACCCCGCAGTCGTAGCACGGCGTCCAGCGGCAGTCATCCACTTCCAGCGCGCCCGAGGCGTCGCGCGCGTCCTCCCAGTCCTGCCACAGCCAGTCGCGGTCCAGCCCGGCGTCGAGGTGGTCCCACGGCAGCACCTCGCTGTACTCGCGCTCCCTGGTGGTGTACCAGTCCAGGTCGACCGGCTCGCCGGCCAGGGCCGCGGCGGTACAGCGCTCCCAGCGGTCAAAGGAGAAGTGCTCGCTCCACCCGTCGAAGCGGGCACCGTCCTCCCACGCCGCCTTGATCACCTTGGCGACCCGCCGGTCGCCGCGGGACAGCAGGCCCTCGATGATCGAGGGCCGCCCGTCGTGGTAGCGGTAGCCCACCGCGCGCCCGTACCCGGGGGCGGATCGCAGTGCGGCGCCGAGGCTGCGCAGCCTTGCGTCCACCGTCTCGTGGGTCTCCTGCGCGGCCCACTGGAACGGGGTGTGCGGCTTGGGCACGAAGGCCCCGATCGACACCGTGCACCGGATGTCCCGCCGGCCGCTCGCGTCCCGCCCGGCCTTGATGACCTTCCTGGCGAGGTCGGCGATGGCGGCCACGTCCTCGTCGGTCTCGGTCGGCAGGCCACACATGAAGTAGAGCTTGACCTGGCGCCAGCCGCTCGCGTAGGCGGTGGTGACGGTCCGGATCAGGTCATCCTCGGTGACCATCTTGTTGATCACCTTGCGCATCCGCTCGGTGCCGCCCTCCGGGGCGAACGTGAGGCCGGATCTGCGGCCGCCGCGGGCCAGTTCGTTGGCGAGCGTGACGTTGAACGCGTCCACCCGGGTGGACGGCAGCGACAGCCCGAGGTTGGCACCCTCGTAGCGGTCGGCCAGGCCCTTCGCTATCTCGTTGATCTCGCTGTGGTCGGCGCTGGACAGCGACAGCAGGCCGACCTCGGCGAAGCCGCTGGCCGACACCCCCTGCTCGACCATGTCCCCGATCGTGGTGATGCTCCGCTCGCGCACCGGCCGGGTGATCATGCCGGCCTGGCAGAACCGGCAGCCCCGGGTGCACCCGCGGAAGATCTCGACGCTGAACCGCTCGTGCACCGACTCGTGCACCGGCACCAGCGGGCGACGCGGGTAGGCCCAGTTGTCCAGGTCCATGACCGTGTGCTTGGCAACGGTATGCGGCACGCCCGGCCGGTTCGGCGCGACCCGCCGGATCCGGCCGTCGGGCAGGTAGTCGACGTCGTAGAAGCGCGGGACATACACCCCGGCCCCGGTCGCCAGGCGCAGCAGCAGCCCGTCCCTGCCGCCCGGGCGGCCTTCCAGCTTCCACTCCCTGATCACGTCGGTGATCGCGAGCACCGCCTGCTCACCGTCGCCGAGCACGGCACCGTCGAGGAACTCGGCGATCGGCTCGGGGTTGAACGCGGCGTGCCCGCCGGCCAGCACGATCGGGTCGGCCTCGCCCCGGTCCGCGGCCGCCAGCGGGATGCCCGCCAGGTCAAGCGCGGTCAGCAGGTTCGTGTAGCCAAGCTCGGTGGCGAAGCTGATGCCGAACACGTCGAAGTCCCTGACCGGGCGGTGCGCCTCCAGGGTGAACTGCGGCACCCCGTGCTCGCGCATCAGGCTCTCCAGGTCAGGCCACACGCTGTAGGTGCGCTCGGCGAGCACCCCGGGCCTTTCGTTCAGCACCTCGTACAGGATCTGCACGCCCTGGTTCGGGATGCCGACCTCGTAAGCGTCCGGGTACATCAGCGCCCACCGGACCTCGGCGGCGTCCCAGTCCTTGACCACGGAGTTCAGCTCGCCACCCACATACTGAATGGGCTTACGGACCAGCGGGAGCAGCGGTTCCAGCCGCGCGAACACCGATTCTGCGCCCATCCCCTCAGCTTACCGACGCCGCGCACAGCCCACGCAGGCCCGCGCCGCGGGGCGGGCGGCAAGCCGCTCGGCGCTGATCCGCGCGCCGCAGACCTGGCAGGTGCCGTAGCTGCCGTCCGCGAGCCTGGCCAGGGCCGCCTCGATCTCGGCCAGGTCCTCCCTGGCCGCGTCCGCCAGCGCGGCCACATGCTGCCGCTCGAACGCGAGCGTGGCGCCCTCGGGGTCGTGCTCGTCGTCGGCGCCGGCATCGCGCGCCGCGTCCACGATGCCGGCGAACTCGCGCTCAAGCGAGGCCAGCCGGGCCAGGCCGCGCTCCCGGGCGGCGGCCAGGGCCGCACTCGCGTCTGCCCGCTCCGACATGGGCTCCCTCCCCTGGACATCTTCGCAGCCGGCCCGGCGAGCCCGGTTTCGCGCGGGCCGCCGGCATCAGGCAGGCTGGTCCCATGGCAGATGAACTGACGCTGATGGCCGTGCATGCGCACCCGGACGACGAGGCCTCGAGTACCGGTGGTGTGCTCGCTACCTACTCCGGCGAGGGGATCCGCACCGTGGTGGTGACCTGCACGAACGGTGAGTTCGGTGACGCTCCTGGTGGCGTGAAGCCCGGCCAGGACGGTCACGATGCGCAGACGGTGGCCGAGTTGCGGCTAGCCGAGTTGCGCGAGGCGGCCAAGATACTCGGGGTCAGCGACCTGGAAATGCTGGGATACCACGACTCGGGCATGCCCGACTGGGACTACAAGGAGCGCTCTGAAGCGTTCTGCAACGTGCCGCTGGAGGAGGTGACCGGCCGCGTCGGCGCCCTCATCGAGCGGTACCGCCCGCAGGTCGTGATCAGCTACGACCCCGAGGGCCCCTACCAGCATCCCGACCACGTGCACGCGGCCCGCGCGGCCGCGGCGGCCGCGAAGGCCACCGGCATCCCGGCCAAGTTCTACCTCACCGCGATGCGCCCGAGCGCTTGGCAAAAGATTTGGGCAGCGCTACGAGAGCTCGGGGAAGACGTGCCCGGGCCGCGCAATGTGACCCCGGAGATGCGTGCCCAGATGGCCGAGGCCGAGGCTCGCATCACCACGACAATTGACATCAGGCCGGTGCTGGCCCGCAAGCGGGATGCGTTGTTCGCGCATTCCAGTCAGATCCAAGAATCGTGGTTCAGCAAAATCCCGGCGGATATCGCCGAGGACGCGTTCGGCCACGAAAGTTTTGTCCGGGCAACCGACTCCACCGGCGCGCCGCTGCCCGAGGACGATCTGTTCGCTGGCCTGCGCGGTTAGCCACACGGCTCCTATCGGCGGGGAAATCGCAGGTGAGAGCCCTAGCACGGGCCCGGGTGCGGCCAGGAACAGCCACGGGCCAGGGCGGCGACGCCGCGATGCTGCGATTACCTGCGTCAGGCGCTGGAGGTAACGATTGCGTTGTTACCCGCCGGAGGTAATGCGTGCCCAAGCACCAGAATCCCCGGGGGGTGGTTTCGCCGCAGCCGTCAGCCGGTGGGCATTCCCGCGCGGGGGTGCCTGGCCTGCGGATGGCGGGTAGGGCCCAGGGCCGCGACGGCGGCAAGCACGCCGGGGACGAGCAGCACGCCGATCGACAGCAGCCCGGCCAGGGCGGCCGCGGTGAGCAGGATCGCGCCAGTGATCAGCAGGGGCACCGGCCACAACCGGCCGGCGGCAAGAATGAACAACAGAGCGGAGACTCCCAGCACCGCCAGATACCACCACTCCGGGGTATTGCCCTGCGCGCTGATGACCAAGTAGTAAATGCCAGCGTTAGCGGCCGTCCATACCGCCGCTCCTATTGCCAGAAATCTCGCGCGCATGCGGCCATTATCCACACGCACAGGCACATGCGGTAGACCCCGAAATGGGGTGTCGCGGCGAACGGTGTGCGTTACGGCACACTTCCGCGGGCGAAACGGGCCGCAAAGCGCCAAAACCGAGCCTGCTACCGCCAAACGCTGGGAGGTATGGGGCCGGCGGTAACCGAGAGGCGGATGGGGCGCCAGGGCTGGGGCGTGGGACCCCGATCGGACGGCCGAGCGCCCCGAGAGGGATTAGGGGTGTCCTGTGCAGGGGAGGCGCGAGAGGACGCCGCTGCTACGGGTGGGTAGTTTGGCTGGTATGAGGTTCGGTAGCGCCAGGACGGGAGCAGGGCAATGACAGCCGAGGCCTACGCGGCCGCCGAGGGCCTGGTCGAGCGCTCGGCAGCGGCATACGTCGCCGGGGTGCCCGAGTACCCGGCGGATGACGGGTACTTCGGCCCGGCCAGCGTCACCTGGCGGGTGGCCGGCGACCTGGGCAGGTCGGTGGCCGGGCTGCGGGCGCTGATGCTGCAGGCGCTGCACCCGCTGGCGATGGCCGGTGTGGACCAGCACAGCAACTGGCGTTCGGACCCGGTGGGCAGGCTCGCCGCCACGTCCGGGTACCTCGCCACGATCAGCTTCGGCGACCGCGCCGCGGCGGAGCGGGCCGCGGCCAGGGTGCGCCGGGTCCACGAGCACATCACCGGGACCGACGCGATCACCGGCCGCCCGTACGCGGCGAGCGACCCCGCCCTGCTGCTCTGGGTGCACGCGACCCTGGTCGAGTCGGGGATCGTGGCGGCCGAGTCGTTCGGCACCCCGCTGTCGGCCGGCGACAGCGACCGTTACGTAGCGGAGATGACCGCCGCGGCGGAACTCGTCGGCATACCGGCCGGCCTGGCCCCCGCCAACCTCGCCGGCCTGCGGGACTACCTGGCCTCGGCCCGCCCGGAACTGCGCTGCACACCCGCGGCGGCGGAGTCAATGGCCTACCTGCTCGACCCGCCCGGCCTCGACGAGGACGTCGCGGAGATCTGGGCCGACATCAAGGATGGGGTACTCGCGGTGCTCCCGGCCTGGGCACTGGAGATGTACGGGTACCCGCCGCAGTCCCTGACCGAAGCACGGCAGACAGAGATCCGGCAGGCACTCGGCGTCCTCGACGCGGTGTTCCTCGGCGAGCCCGGGGTGCTCGAAGCCCGGCAGCGGATCACCCTGCGGATGCGCGCAGCGCGGCAGGCGTGACGAGAAGCTTGCGCGCGGCGGGGCGGCCGGGCCACGTAGCGGATGAAGCGGCGCGGACCAGGATGGCGCGGAGCCGGCCGGCTCGGATCGGGCAGCGCGGATGAGGAAGGCTCTTGCCGCGGCCGTGGCCGCCGCCGGTGCCACCGCCGCCGTGCTGCTGATCCGCAGGCGCAGGGGCCACGGCCGGCTACGGCTTCGGCGCGGGATTGCCGCGCTTGGCCTGGCCGCACGGGGTGGCGCGCGCTACGCAAGCAACGCCCCGCGGCTGTTCGCGGCGGCCGGCGAGAACCGGCAGCAACTGCGCAACGACCTTGCCCTGCAGACCGCCGAGGACGTCGCGGACACCCTGGGCGCCATGAAGGGCGTGCTAATGAAGCTGGGCCAGATGGCCAGCTACGTGGACGACGGCCTGTCCCCCGCCGTCCGGCGCACCCTGTCCCGGCTGCAGGACAGCGTCCCGCCGATGAGCCCGGAACTGGCCGCGGGCGTCGTCACCGAGGAACTCGGCCTGCCTCCGGACCGTGCGTTCGCCCGCTGGGACCCCGAGCCGATCGCCGCCGCGTCGATCGGGCAGGTCCACCGGGCGATGACCCACGACGGGCGCGCGGTGGCGGTGAAGGTGCAATACCCGGGCATCGCCGAGAGCATGGCGGCCGACCTCGACAACGTCTCCCTGCTGCGCCGGATGCTCAAGGTGACCGCGCCGAGCCAGGACGTCGACGCGCTGGTCGCCGAGCTGCGGGATCGGGTCCTTGAGGAACTCGACTACCGCCAGGAGGCGGAGAACCAGCGAGTGTTCGCGGCGTACTACGCCGGGCATCCCACGATCGGAGTGCCGGCGATCGTCGACGAACTGTCCGCGCGGCGGGTGGTGACCAGCGAGCTATCCACCGGGGCGCGGTTCGCCGAGCTGGCCACCTGGTCGCAGGAGGAACGCGACCTGGCCGCGGAGACGATCTACCGGTTCGTGTTCCGCAGCCTGTATGACGCGCACGCGTTCAACGGCGACCCGCACCCCGGCAACTACCTGTTCCACGGCGGCGGCAGGGTCACGTTCCTCGACTACGGGCTGGTCAAGCACTTCACCGACGTCGAGCTCGAACCGCTCATCCATATGGTCCGCGACCTGTGCGTGGCCAACGACCCCGAGGCGTTCCGGCGGGCCATGGAGGAGGCGGGCTTCCTGGTACGGGGCGCTCCGCTGAGCACCGGCGTGATCGTGGACCACATGGCCGTCTTCTACCAGCTGGTCCGCAAATCGACGCCGCTGACCATCACCCCGGAGTACGCCTCGGCCGTGGTGCGCCGCTTCTTCGACCTGCGCAGCCCGGTCGCCGCCTACGTGGCCATCCCCCGGTCCTACGTGATCTTGCAGCGCATCAACCTGGGCCTGTTCGCGCTGCTCGGCGAGCTGAACGCCACGGCGAACTGGCGGGCCATCGCCGAGGAGATCTGGCCGTTCGTGCGGGCCCCGGCGTCCACCCCGATCGGCGAGGCCGAGGCCATCTGGCGAGCGGAGCGCGCCGGCACCACCGGCAAGGCCATGCGCTAGCAAGGCCATGCGCTAGATGCGCCGGACCAGGACGAAGTAGCGGTCCAGCAGGGCGGCGGCGTCGCGCGCCGGGGCCGCCCTCGCGCGGCCGGTCTGAAGCCAAAACGGCCGCTGGGTACCGGGCACCAGTACCCAGCGGCCGCCGTGGTCACGCGGGGATCAGTGCGTAACCACGATCTTTCCGAGCAGGCCGTGCGACTCTTTGGACGGCCCGGCGGAGAAGATCAGCTCGTTTGTCCCGGCGGCGTTCCCGTTGCCGAACATCAGGCCCCACAGCCCGTCGATCTGGATCGGCAGGCCGTTGCGCTGCGACAGCCGGCCCAGCCACGCACCGTTCGTCGCGTTGTAGACGTTGATGAGGCCATTGCCGAAGTTGCCGACGAGCAGGTCCCCGCCGAACCGGCCGAAGCTGCGCGGCGCCAGAGCCATGCCCCACGGCGAGTTGAGCGCGCCGCGGGTCACGAGCCTGCGGACGAACGCGCCGGTGTTGGTGAAGACGTCCACGAACCCGTGGCCGGGCCCGGCGGTGTCGTCGTGCAGCGTGGCGTCCTGCTTCGCGAACGACACGTACAGATGGCCCATGATCTCGGCAATGCCGAACGGCCCGTAGCCCGCCGGGAGACCCGGGTCAACGAACAGCCCACCGGGCATTTCGACCGGCGTGAACGTGCTGTCGTAGGCCTCGACCCGGCCGGACCTGAAGTTCGTGGCGTACAGGAAGCTCTTGCCCTTCACCGTGGCGACGGCCAGGCCCTTGTACACCGCATTGGCACCGTTGTCCCTGGCCACCTCGGTCACCGTCGAGGGGGAGGGACCGCCGACGTTCGGCGACCAGCCGTCGATCGTGCCGTTCTCGGTGTCGAACAGGAACAGCGACGAGCCCGAGTTCCCCTGGCTGTCGCTGACTGTGAACGCGTTGGGGTCAGCGTTGAACACCTGTCCGGTCGGCGCGGCCCCGGTGACATCCACCGTGAGCGGTACCTTGCTTACTGACGTCGGGCTCGAGCCGGCGGCATAGAGCGTTGCCTTGTCCGAGCCGTTGTCGGCCACCCACAGCGGCGAACCCGGCGAGGCGTTCGTGCCCGGAGAGGCGGCCAGCCCCCAGGCGTTGACCAGGTCGGGGTCTTTCAGGTTTGCCTTGCCCGCCTGGTCGGATACCAGGTTGATCTGGCGGTAGGCGGAAACGTGTGCGGCGGCACCGGCCGGTGCGGCGCCGAGTGCGCCCGCGGCCAGCGCACCGGCGGCCACGATCGTGGCCACAGTCACCCCTCGCCGTACGCGCGCATGCCTGAGCCGGATTTGCGTCATTGGGATCATCCTCGCTCCCCGAATGTCGGTCATAGGTCCCTGACGAGCCGCCACACGCCGCCGATGGCGGCGCGCCCGACGTGTTCACGGATCGCGGCGGCGTTCGGTTCAAGAGTCAGCAAAGAAATCTGATCGGATTTGCATTGCAATACGACGGCCTTGCGCGGCCGCCGCCCTGGGTGGCCGTCCACCTGGGTGGGCGCAGGGTTTTGTCGGCGGCGGGGCTTACCCTGGCGCCGTGGGCGACGACATCGCGGACCTGAGCAAGCCAGAGGACCGGTACCAGGACCTCGTGGACGAGCTGATCGGCGCCGACGGGGTGACGCCGCCGCGCGGTGGCAGCGGGTTCGGCCGCTCGGCGCTGCGGTTCGAGAACAAGATCTTCGCCATGTTCGTGCGCGGCAGGCTGGTGGTGAAGCTGCCGGCCGAGCGGGTCGAGGAGCTGATCGCGGCGGGTGAGGGCGTCCACTTCGACGCGAACAAGGGCACGCCGATGCGGGAATGGCTCAGCCTGGATCCGGACTCCGCACGGCCGTGGCTGGCGCTGGCCACCGAGGCACTGGACTTCGCGCGCAAGTCCCAGCGCCGCTAGCGCCCGACGGCACCTTCGGCTGCTCGCTGGCCTTCGGCCAGCTTCGCCGAAGCCCGCAGTGTTAACCCGGGGCCCCCGGGCCCCACGGGGCGCCTTCGGCTGCTCGCTGGCCTTCGGCCAGCTTCGCCGAAGCCCGCAGTGTTAACCGGGGGGCGACCCCCCGGACCCCCACGGCGCGGGCTCGGGTCGGCTACACCGCCCCCACGGCTCGGGCCGGGGCCGGCTACACCGCCCCCACGGCTCGGGCCGGGGCCGGCTACACCGCCCCCACGGCTCGGGCCGGGGCCGGCTACACCGCCCCACGGCTCGGGCTTGGGCCGGCTACACCCCCCCACGGCTCGGGCCCGGCCGGGCTATACCGCTAGCCGGGGGCGAGCACCGCGCAGAGCCGGGCCACCGCGGTGCTGTAGGCGTGGCCGGGCGGCGTGGCATAGCCGACCACCAGCGCCGGGCCGCCGCCGCCGTGGCCGGGCATGGCGTAGGAGCTGAGTCCCTCGACGGCCAGGCCATGCCGCGCGGCCCGGGCGACCAGGGCGTCCTCGCGCGAGCCCGGTGGCAGCCCGAGCACCGCGTGCAGGCCGGCCGCGATGCCGGTGACCCGGACCTGCGGTGCGCTCGCGCGCAGCGCGGCCACCAGCCGGTCCCGGCGCCGGCGGTAGGACAGCCTGACCCGGCGCACCTGCCGGTCGTAGGCCCCCGAGGCGATGAACTCGGCCAGCGTGAGCTGGTCCAGGCTGCTGCTCAGCCGGCCCGTCGCCGCCTTGACCGCCACGACCTCGTCCACCAGGCCGGCCGGGAGCACCAGCCAGCCCAGGCGCAGGCCGGGCGCGAGGCTCTTGCTGGCCGTGCCCGCGTACACGACATGCTCGGGCGCCAGCGCCTGCAGGGCACCCACGGCGGGCCGGTCGTAACGCAGTTCGCCGTCGTAGTCGTCCTCGATGATCACCGCGCCCGTGGCCGATGCCCAGTCGGCGGCCCGGCGGCGCCTGGCCGGTGCCAGCGGCACGCCCAGCGGGAACTGATGGGTAGGGGTGAGCAGCAGTGCGTCCACCCCGTCGAGGTCGCCGATCGCGGCGCCGCCCTGATCCACCGGCAGCGCGGTCACGGCGAGCCCGCCCCTTTCCGCAATGCGCCTGTGCAACTGGTGGCCGAGCGCCTCGGCGGCCAGCGTCCTCGCCCCCCGGGCGCGCAGCGCTTCGCACAGCAGTTCCAGGCCCTGGGCGAAGCCCGCGCAGACCACCACGCGCTCCGGGGTGACGGCGACGCCGCGGGCGCGCGCCAGGTACCCGGCCAGCGCGGTGCGCAGTTCCGGCAGGCCACGCGGGTCGGTGTAGCTCAGCGCGCGGGCCGGCGCCGCGGCCAGTGCCTTGCGGCCCGCGGCCAGCCACGCCTGCCGGGGGAACGCGGCCACGTCGGGAACCCCGGTGCGCAGGTCATAGCGTGCCCGCCGGGGCACGGCCGCGGGCGCCGGCCCGGCCGAGGCGGGCGGTGCCGCCATCCGTTCGGCAACCCAGGTGCCAGAGCCCTGCCGGGCGGCCAGCCAGCCCTCCGCGACAAGCTGGGCGTAGCAGTCGGCGACCGTGTTCCTGGCGATACGCAGGTCCGTGGCCAGCGCACGGGAGGACGGCAGCCGGGTGCCCGGCAGCAGCCGGCCGCCCCGCACGGCCTCGCGCAGCGCGGACTCCAGCCCCGCCCGTACCTGGGCCCCGGCCAAGTCCAGGTGCAAGTCGACGCTGGAAATGGCCCATGAATCTGACACGAAAGTGGACCTCACCTGTGGGCTGATTTCTCCATAGTGTGGAGCCCAGAAGACAGGACAGCAAGAGCGAGGGAGCTCATCATGACCGTCACCGCCGTGCAGGTCCCCGTCCGGCTGGACTTCGACGCCCACGCCCCGGGCTTCGCCAAGGCGCTGGCGCACCTTGACAACGCCGCGACCAAGCAGCTCGACCAGGTGAACTTCGACCACCGGCTGCGCGAGCTGGTCCGGATCCGGGCGTCGCAGCTCAACGGGTGCGCCTACTGCATCGACATGCACACCAAGGACGCCCGCGCGGCCGGCGAGACCGAGCAGCGGATCTACGCGCTGCCCGCCTGGCGGGAGACGCCCTTCTTCACCGCCAGGGAGCGTGCCGCGCTGGGCTTCACCGAGGCGGTGACCCTTCTGGCCCAGGACCACGTGCCGGCCACGGCGTACGCCGCGGTGGCCGCGGAGTACTCACCGGACGAGATCGCCGCGCTGGTCAGCCTCCTGGTCGCGATCAACGCCTGGAACGCTGTCGGGGTCAGTACCCGCACCTGGGTGCCAGGGACGTACGAGCTGTGAGCCCGCTCACCGCGGCAGCCCGGCGGTTCCGCGCGGCCCATCATGGCCCGCGGCCGCTGGTGCTGCCGAACGTCTGGGATGCCGTGAGCGCCAGGGTGTTCGCCGAGGCGGGGTTCGGCGCGCTGGCCACCTCGAGCGGCGCCGTTGCCGAGGCCCTCGGTTATGCCGATGGCCAGCGGACACCGGCGGCCGAGATGTTCGCGGCGATCGCCCGGATAACCCGCAGCGTGGACGTCCCGGTGACCGCGGACGTCGAGGCCGGGTACGGGCTGGCCCCGGGTGAGCTGGCCGGGCGGCTGGCCGACGCCGGGGTCGTCGGCTGCAACCTGGAGGATTCCGACCCTGCCACCAGGGAACTGGCCGACCCAGGCCGCCAGGCCGACTACCTGACCGCCGTCCACACCGCCGCCGGGGAGGCATTGGTGATCAACGCCAGGGTGGATGTGTTCGTCCGCCCCCGGCCGGAAGGGGGCGGCGACGCGGTCGAAGAGGCCGTCGAGCGGGCCCGGCGCTACCTGGAGGCCGGAGCCGACTGCTGCTACCCGATCCTGGCTCCGCTTGAGGCGCTGACCGCGCTGGTGGCGGACATCGATGGCCCGGTCAACGCCATGTGCTGGCCCGGCGGCCCGTCGCTGGCCGAGCTGACCGCGACCGGGGTGGCCAGGATCACCTTTGGCAGCTCGCTGCACCATCGGGCCACCGAGGAACTCGCCGCCGTAGCCCAGGCCCTCCACGCGGAGGTATAGCGCCTACACGGATCCGCCATGATCACGTCCGCTCCCGCGCGGCTCGCCGCTCATGATCATGAGGATGGTGGCCCATGGGACGTGGCGTAGCAAGTCCGAAACGGCTCTGAGCTTCATGATCACGGGATTCTGTTCACAGCATGTATGTACAGAATCACTTGATCATGGAGGTGACATATCTGGGCATGGCAGAACAATCCCAAACCGGCCGCAGCGGGCTGGCTTCCTTGATCACGGGCGATATCCCGCTCCATGCGCGGAAGATCGCCCGTGATCATGGGAGTGCTGTCGGTGGGGGATGTGAGGCCAAGTCTGAAGCGGCTTCCCTCCGCGACGTTTGTGGGCGATCACGCCAACGACCACAAAAGAATGTAGGCGTTGGCGCCAACGACCACATACGAGACCAAGATCATGGCGGTGGCGCCCCTGGGTGGGCCATATCCCCCATGATCATGGATGGCCTTGCCACGATGGCTGGGTGCGGCGGGCTCGCTGCGGCTGGTGCGGTGGGTGGGGTAGGTGGGATTGCGCACTGTAGGCCGGGTGAGGTTGGGCACTGCCCCAGACTGGTGCGGGGGCAGGTGGAGGATGGGGGGATGACTGGCGAGGAGGACAGTTACCGGCTCTACCAGGATCTGGCGGAATGGTGGCCGCTCATTTCGCCGCCGGAGGAGTACGCCGAGGAGGCCGCGTTCGCGGGCGAGGTGCTCCGCCGGGCCACCCGGCCGGTCCGCGAGGTGCTTGAGCTGGGCAGCGGCGGCGGGCACTGCGCCAGCCACCTGACGACGGGGTTCACCATGACCCTGGTGGACGCCTCGGACGCCATGCTGGCGGTGTCGCGGCGGCTGAATCCCGGCTGCGAGCACGTCCGGGCGGACATGCGCACGGTCCGGCTCGGCCGGGACTTCGACGCGGTGTTCGTCCACGATGCCGTGGACTACATGACCACCGAGGCCGACCTGCGGCTGGTCGTCGAGACCGCGTTCGTGCACTGCCGTCCCGGCGGCATCGCGGTGTTCGTGCCCGACCACATCACCGAGAACTTCGAGGCAGGCACCGGGTACGGCGGCATCGACGGCCCGGACGGCCGGGGGGCGCGGTACCTGGACTGGGCCTACGACCCGGACCCGGGCGATACCTGGACCCTCACGCAGTACGCGTTCCTGCTCCGGGACGCCGGCGGGCAGGTCCGGGTGGTGCATGAGACACACCGGCTCGGCCTGTTCGGCCGCGCGGCCTGGCTGCGGCTACTGCGCGAGGCCGGGTTCCGGGCTGCCGCGGTCACCGAGGAGACCACCGAGGACCGCCAGCCGCGCGAGTTCTTCGCCGGGCACCGGGCGCCGGGCCCAGCCACCTAAGCCGGGGCCCAGCCACCTAAGCCGGGGCCCAGCCACCTAAGCCGGGGCCCAGCCAGGTAAGCCCGGCCCAGCCAGGTAAGCCCGGCCCAGCCAGGTAAGCCCGGCCCAGCCAGGTCAGCCCGGCCCTGCCGGGTAGGCCGGGTAAGCCAGGCCCAGCCGGGTAAGCCAGCCCAGCCGGGTAGCCGCGTCTAGCCGGAGGCATTACCGAGTAGCCGCGTCCAGCCGGGGGGCCAGGCCGAACGTAGCGAACACGCCAGGTTCGGACCACGCCGTGTTGCGGCAGATACCCGCACGGGTGACCGTGAACACCTGCAGCGTGTTCAGCTGATAGTCACCGGAGCCGGTGGCCACGTACGCGGCGACCGCGGGCTGCCCGTTGGCCGCGACCGGGACCATGCGCCAGTCCGTGCCGCGCATGCCCCAGACCCGGGCCGCGATGAACCGGCCATAGTTCTCCCGGCCCGCGTACCAGAGGGCCATGGGCGGCATCTCCAGGATCGCGTCCTTTGTCAGCAGCCGGGTCAGCGCGGTGATGTCGGCTTTCTCGAACGCCGTGACATAGGCATCCACGGTGGCCCGCAGGTCCGGCTCGGCGGGCTCGTCGATCTGGTCCTCGGCCACCCCGGCGAGCCTGGCCCGGGCCCGCTGCAGCCCGCTGTTCACCGCGGCGGGTGTGGTGCCCAGCATGTCCGCGACCTCCGCGGCCGGCAGTTCGAGCACCTCCCGCAGGATCAGGATCGCCCGCTGTCGCGGCGGCAGCAGTTGCAGCGCGGCGACGAACGCCAGCCGCAGGCTTGACCGGGACATCGCGACCGCGGCGGGATCGGCCCGCTCGGACCACACCATCGCGTCGGGCAGCGGCTCGAGCCACGGCACCTCGGTGCGGACCAGCGGATGCTCGATGTCCTCGGTCGGCCCGGCGATCGCGGACGGCAGCGGCCTGCGGCTGCGGCCGGCCAGCGCGGTCAGGCAGGCGTTGGTGGCGATCCGGTACAGCCAGGTGCGCAGCGAGGCCCGCTCGGCGTCGAACCGGCCGGACGCGCGCCAGGCCCGCAGCAAGGTCTCCTGGACCAGGTCCTCGGCGTCGTGCACGGAGCCAAGCATGCGGTAGCAGTGAGCCAGCAACTCACGCCGGAACGGATCCGCCCGGCGGGCGAAATCCTCGCTGATGGAAACCGTCACTGCGCCTCCTCGTCAAAGACCGGTACTGCCCATACCTACCTGCCACGGCGCGCGGATTCATCGTTTCGCAGCCGGGCGCGATGAATCCGGCCCGTGAGCCAGGTATGTACCGGCGATCCCACCGGAACGCCGAAACGGAGACCTCCATGACCACGCTCGACGTCGCCAGGGCCCGCGCCCGGGCCGCCGGCACACCGCCCGGCCACCGCTGGCTGATGCTGGCCGTCCTGCTCGGCGGTCAGTTCATGGCCCTGCTCGACGCGTTCGTCGTGAACGTGGCGATGCCCTCGATCGGGGCGGACCTGCACGCATCCGCCGCCGCGCTGCAACTGGTGGTCGGCGGGTACTCCGCCGCCTACGCGATGCTGCTGATCACCGGGGCCCGGCTGGGCGACCTGTACGGCCGTCGCCGCATGTACCTGCTCGGCGTCGCGGTGTTCACCGCGGCGTCGCTGACCTGCGGCCTCGCCCCGGACACCGGGCTGCTGATATTCGCC
>Ga0318514_10000181_pt1 | contig 15416 bp, 9 predicted proteins | sample GRESIP176b2f18_FD_203684 | JGI IMG/M metagenome (GOLD analysis project Ga0318514, IMG submission 203684) | Tropical soil microbial communities from Luquillo Experimental Forest, Puerto Rico - GRE.SIPMG.176b2f18 | ecosystem: Environmental > Terrestrial > Soil > Tropical forest > Bulk soil...
CGCTGCCGAGCGGCAGTGACGTGGCCGCGTAGGAGTGCACGAAATAGAACCGCTCGGCCGGCCCGATCCCGGCGAACAGTACTGATTCCGGCGGCGCCAGCACGGTGTTCCAGCCCATGTGCGGCAGCACCGGCGCGTCCAGCCGCGCCACCAGCCCGGGCCACTGCCCGCAGCCCTCGGTCGCCGTGCCGTGCTCGATTCCCTCGGCGAACAGGATCTGCATGCCCACGCAGATGCCGAGCACCGCGCGCCCGCCAGCGAGCCGCCGGTCGATGACGCGCTCGCCTTCGACCGCCCGCAGCCCCGCCATGCATGCCGCGAACGCACCCACGCCGGGCACCACCAATCCGTCGGCGGCCATCGCGGCGTCCCGGTCCGCGGTCACCGCCACGTCCGCTCCGGCGCGGGCAAGGGCCCTTTCTGCCGAACGAAGGTTTCCGGAACCGTAGTCCAGCACGACGACGCCAGGTCGGCGTGCCCTCATAGAACACCCTTCGTGCTGGGCACGCCCGGCGCGCGCGGATCGGGTGCCGCGGCGGCGCGCAGCGCCCTGGCTACCGCCTTGAACTGGGCTTCGACCAGGTGATGCGGGTTGCGGCCGGTTACGGACAGGTGCAGGCAGATGCCCGCGGTCGCGGTGAGGGATTCGAAGAAGTGCCGGGTGAGCGTGGTGTCGTAGGTGCCGATCAGCGGCGCCATCCCATCCGGCTCGTCGTGCACGCAGTAGGGCCTGCCGGACAGGTCCACAGCCGCCCGGGCCAGCGTCTCGTCCAGCGGGACCACGGCATCGCCGAACCTGGTGATGCCCGCCTTGTCGCCGAGCGCCTCGCGCAGCGCCTGGCCGAGGGCCAGCGCGGTGTCCTCGACCGTGTGGTGCGCGTCGATCTCGGTGTCCCCCTCGGCCTGGACCGTCAGGTCGAGCAGGCCGTGCTTGGCCTGCTGGGCGAGCATGTGGTCGAAGAACGGGACGCCGGTGTGCACCGCAGACGTGCCGGTGCCGTCGAGCCCGAGTTCCACCAGGATCTTGGTCTCCTTGGTAGCCCGCTCAACCCGGGCGGTTCTGCGCATTTATTGCCTCCCTCGCGGGCGGTCGGCCCTGGGGGCCTTATGCGGCGTTCCGCCCGGCGGCTGCGGCGCTTTGGCCAAGGTCGTAGGTGGCCGATGATGCCTCATTCCACTTCCCCCGCTTCGGGGTGGTCCAGAACCGCGGTAAGGGCGTCGCGGAAGGCGGCCATCTCGGCGGGGGTGCCGATGCTCACCCGCAGCCAGCCGGGCGGGCCGACCTCGCGGACGAGCACGCCGCGGTCCAGCAGGCCCTGCCAGACCGCGTGGGAGTCGCCGAACCTGCCGAACAGGACGAAGTTGGCGTCCGAGTCCGCCGCGGTGAGCCCGCGCCCGCGCAGCCAGCCCACCAGGGCGTCCCGCTCGGCGCGCAGGTCGGCCACGGTGGCGAGCAGGCCGTCGGCATGCGCGAGAGCGGCCCGCGCCGTTGCCTGGGTCTGCGCGGACAGGTGGTAGGGCAGCCGGACGAGTAGCAGCGCGTCGATCACGGCCGGCTCCGCTGCGAGGTAGCCGACCCTGGCACCGGCCAGCGCGAACGCCTTGGACATGGTCCTGGTGACCACAAGCCGCGGGAAGCGGGGCAGCAGCGCCAGCGCGGTGCCCGTGCCCTGCTGGCCTGGGGGAGCGACCCCCCTGGAACCCCCCGATGGCTCAAGGCCCCGTTCCCTCGTCACGGGGCCTTGGCCCTGCCTGGCGAACTCGGCGTACGCCTCATCCACCACGACCATGCCGGGAGCGGCCTCGCAGACCGCCTCGATCACGGCCAGCGGCAGCCCGGTGCCGGTCGGGTTGTTCGGTGAGGTGAGGAACACCAGATCGGGCTGGTGCTCCCGGACCGCGTGCACGGTCCGGCTGGCGTCCAGGCCGAAGTCGTCTTCCCTGGCACCGCTGATCCACCGGGTGCCGGTGGCCCGCGAGATCAGCGGGTGCATGGCGTAGGAGGGCTCGAAACCGAGCGCGGACCGGCCGTGGCCGCCGAACACCTGCAGCAGCTGCTGGATGATCTCGTTGGAGCCGTTGGCCGCCCAGACCTGCGGCGCGGTCAGGCCGTGCCCCAGATACGCGGCGAGTTCGGCGCGCAGGCTCATCGCGTCCCTGTCGGGGTAGCGGTTAAGCGAGCCCGCCGCGACGGCCACGGCATCCGTGATCGCCCGGACCAGCGCCGGGGGCGGCGGGAACGGGTTCTCGTTGGTGTTGAGCCGTACCGGCACGTCCAGTTGCGGCGCCCCATACGGGGACCGCCCGGCCAGGTCCGGCCGGATCGGCGGCCGGTGCTGGCCGGGGGGGGCGACCCCCCTGGAACCCCCCGCTGGCCTACGGCCCGGTTCCTCCGTCACCGGGCCGGGGCCCTGCTGGCCCGGGCGGGCGGCACCGCTTGCTGGCACGCGGATGCGCACCGCATTGACGTGGGCGGCCAGGTCCTCCGCCGCACCGAGGGCGTCGATATAGGGCGCCGCCTCGGCCAGCGCCGCGGCAGAGCAGTCCACCACGTGGATGCCGCGCATGAAGGCGAGCACGGAAAGCCCGGCGGTGTGCCGGGCGGTGCCGCCGGTGGGCAGCACGTGGTTGGATCCGGCCAGGTAGTCGCCCAGCGAGACGGGGGCATACGGGCCGACGAAGACGGCGCCGGCGTTGCGGACCCGCGCCGCGAGGCTGGCGGCGTCCGCGGTCTGAATCTCCAGGTGCTCCGGTGCCCACACGTCGGAGACCGCCAGCGCCGCGGCGGTGTCGTCCACGAGCACGCAGGCGGACTGCCCGGCGAGGGCGGCCTGCACCGTGTCGCGGTGCCTGGCCGAGGCGACCTGTGGGCCCAGTTCCGCCTCGGTGCGCTTGGCGAGCCCGGGATCCGTGGTGATCAGCAGGCATGCGGCCAGCGGGCCATGCTCGGCCTGGGCGACCAGGTCGGCCGCGAGGAACCCCGGGTCGGCGGTGTGGTCGGCGATGATCGCGATCTCGGTCGGGCCCGCCTCGGCGTCCACCCCGACGGTGCCGGCCAGCAGCCGCTTGGCCGCGGTCACGTATGCGTTGCCGGGCCCGGTGACCACGTCCACCGGAGCGCAGTCGGCGGTGCCGTAGGCGAACATGGCGACCGCCTGCGCGCCGCCCACCGCGTGGACCTCGTCGATGCCCAGCAGCGCGCAGGCACCCAGGATGGCCGGGGCGGGCAGGCCACCCCAGTCCCGGCGGGGCGGCGAGGCAACCGCGATCCGGCCGACCCCGGCGACCTGGGCCGGGATCACGTTCATGATCACCGAGGAGGGCAGCGGGACCGTGCCCGCCGGCACGTACACCCCGGCGCGGTCCACCGGGACGTACCGTTCGGTGACCCGCGCGCCGTCGCCGATCGCGGTGACGTGGTCGGCGGGCCGCTGTGCCTCGTGCACCGGCCGCACGCGCCGGATCATCTCTTCCAGCGCGGCCCGCAGCTGCGGGCTGAGGGTTGCCAGAGCATCGGTGAGTGCCTGCGCCGGGACCCTGCTTGTGGGCCGGTCGACTCCGTCGAAGCGGGCCGTGTACTCCCGGACCGCGGCCGCCCCGCGATCGCGCACGTCCTCACAGACCGGCCGGATCTGCTCAAGGGCGGCCCCGGTGTCCAGCACCGCGCGCGGCAGGACGCCGGCGAGTTTTTCCCTGGTCATGGCGGCCGCTGGCTGCCCGCGAAGATCGATAACTGAGAGCACCCGCCCAGTCTATGAAGCCAGCCCTGCCCCGCGCCGGACCGTCCACATGCCGAGAGCCTTCACCCATCCACGGAGTCACTCACCCTAGCCACCAGGGCCGCTCAGCCACCCACCTGAGCCACCAGGGCCAAGGCCCCGTGACGAAGGAACGGGGCCTTGAGCAAGCGGGGGTTCCAGGGGGTCGTCCCCCTGGACTAGCACCTCCTCAAGGCCAGCGGAGGGCTTCGGGGGGTTGCTCCTCCGGGCCAGCACTGCGACTGCGCTTGGCTCTATGGCGGCCGGGGCTGACCAGCAACTCGAGGGCGCCAGCGGTCACGGCGGCGGCAAACGGCCAGGCGGCGAGCGCGCTGCTCGCACCCAGCGCGAGCGAGTCGCGGAACCTGGCGCCGGTCGGCAGGGTGGCGAGCAGGTGCTGGAACGTGGCGAGCCCGGACTGTTCCCCCACCCAGCGCGCCACGAACGCGGCGGCGAGCGCCCCGGCGATCAGCCCGGCCATGGCCAGCGGCCCGTGCTTGCGCACCGCGAACAGGTAGCCGAGCACTCCGGACACCACTCCCCCGGCCAGGCACACCAGGCAGAACACGGCGTCGGCCGCGATGAAGGCACTCGTCTCCGTATTGATCAGGGCGGCCGCCCCAGGGGAGGTCATCACGAGCCACGGCCGCGGCGCCACCGCGGCCCAGGCGAGCCCGGCAAGCACGCCGAGCGCCACGGTGCCGATGGCGACGGCCAGCGCCGCGACCACGGCACGCACCCCGTCGCGCAACCGCCAGGAGCGCACGGCGTCGTCGCCCCGGGCCGGGTCGGGGAGGGGAATTGGCACAGACATGGTCGGCAGCAGCGTACGCGACACACCTAAGAACCGGCGCGGCAGCCGTTAGTAGCCGTCAAGCAAACCTTGCTACGGTGGTGCGCGATTGTGTACCGCTCGTCCGATTCGGGGGGACGGGTGGGCCAAGACGAGGGATACCACGTGATCGAGGCACAGGATCTCACCAAGCGCTACGGGGACAAGCTCGCGGTCGACCATCTGTCCTTCAGGGTCGAGCCGGGCCGGGTAACCGGGTTCCTGGGACCGAACGGCGCGGGCAAGTCGACCACGATGCGGCTGGTGCTCGGCCTGGACCGGCCGAACGCCGGCACCGCGACGATCAATGGCAGGTCGTACGCCCAGCTTGCCCAGCCGCTGCGCACGGTCGGCGCGCTGCTCGAGGCCAAGGCGATGCATCCGGGCCGGAGCGCGCGTAACCACCTGCTGTTCCTGGCCCAGACTCAGGGCTTGCCACGCCGCCGGGTGGACGAGGTGCTCGACCTGGTCGGCCTGCGCGAGGTGGCGAACCAGCGCGTGCGCGGGTACTCGCTGGGCATGAGCCAGCGGGTCGGCATCGCGGCGGCGATGCTGGGCAACCCGTCGGTATTGCTGCTCGACGAGCCGGTGAACGGGCTCGACCCGGAAGGGATCCTGTGGATCAGGAACCTGATGAAGCACCTGGCCTCGGAGCAGCGCACGATCTTCGTGTCCAGCCACCTGATGAACGAGATGGCGGTGACCGCGGACCATCTGATCGTGATCGGCAAGGGGAAGCTGATCGCCGACAGCACGACACAGGAGTTCATCGAGCGGAGTGCGGAGAAGTCGGTGCTGGTGCGCTCGCCGGACGCCAGCGCGCTCGCCGATCTGATCGCCGCCGAGGACGGCAAGGCCATACTCCAGGACCCGGTCGAGGGGCGGGCGGCGGCGCTGAGCGTGACCGGCATGGACGCGCCCCGGATCGGCGAGATCGCCGCGGCGAACCGGATCGTGCTGCACGAACTCACGCCGCAGCTGGGCTCGCTTGAGGAGGCGTTCCTCGAGCTGACGGCCGACAGCGTCGAGTACGGCGGCGGCACACCCGCGGTGGCCCAGGAACCGGCGGCCAGCACCACATCCACGGGGAGCAGCCAATGACCACCGTCACACCGGCCGCAGCGGCCACCCAGCCCCCGGCCCCAGCCCCGGCCCGCCGGTCGGGCTTCGCCGGCGTGATGCTGGCCGAGTGGACGAAGATCCGCTCGGTCAGGTCCACGGTCTGGACCTTGATCATCTTCGTCGTCGTCAGCCTGGGGCTGACCGCCCTGTTCACCTGGCTGACCCTGAACCAGCTGAACAACGGCAGCGGCGACGCGCGCTCGTCCGGAATCGTCACCGACCCGGTCAACTTCATCCTCGGCACCGGGCTGGGCCTGGGCCAGCTCGCCATTTGCGTGCTGGGCGTGCTGGTGATCACCAGCGAGTACTCCACCGGCGCGATCCGGGCCGCGCTGCTCGCCGTGCCACACCGCTATCCGGTGATGCTCGCCAAGGGCCTGGTTTTCGCCGCGCTGGTAATCGTCGTCGGTGAGATCGTCGCGTTCTTGTCGTTCTTCATCGGCAAGACCCTGGTGGACGGGCACGTCGTGACGCTCCGAGGGCATGAGGCGGGCCATGCCGTCACCGTGCACCACACGATCACGGTGTCGCTGAGCCAGCCGGGTGTGCTGCAGGCGGTCGTCGGGTCCGGCCTGTACCTGACCGTGCTCGGCCTGTTCGCCCTGGCCATCGGCGGCCTGATCCGGCACACCGCGGGCGCGATCACCGCGGTGATCGGCATGGTGCTGGTCATCTTCCCGCTGGCCGGGCTGCTGCCGTCCAGCTGGGGTGCGCACATCCACGCCTACCTGCCCACGATCGCGGGACAGCTGATCACCCAGGACAAGCCCGCTGCCGACCAGATTCTGTCCCCGTGGCAGGGCTTCGGCGTGTTCTGCGCCTGGACCGTGCTGCTCCTGGCCGCAGCAACATTCCTGCTCCAGAAGCGGGATGCCTGAGACAAGCTTTACCGGCTACCCGGAGTCGGCCGGTGGGATGTGCCGCAGGCGTAGCGTGGCCCAGGGTCACTGCTCGCCGATGGCGCCTCGGGCCAGACTCGCCCGGCCAGCGCATTGTCCTGCCAGCCAGCGGCGCGCCCGCCGGACGGCGCCACCAACGGACGCTGGCGCTAGCCGACGCAGGCGGGGCCCAGCAGCTGCTTGAGGTCGGCGACCAGGCTTGGTGACGGCTTCACCCGCAGCTTGCTGTCGAGCTTGACCACGGTCGTGCGGCGCCCGTTGTACAGCCGCAGATGCACCTCATTCAGCCCCGGATGGCTGCGCAGCACCTCCTGGAGCCGCTCCACCACGACGGGCACGCACCGCTGCACCGGGAGCGACACGACGAAAGGGCCGTTGCCGGTCGCCGACAGATCCGGCACGCTCACCTCCATCGCGATGAGCTTCGGCGACTCCTCCCGGCGGTCGAGCCTCCCCTTCACGAGCAGGATCGCGTCATCGGCGAGCTGGGTGGCGCAGCCGGCGTAGGTGGCGGGAAAGAACAGCACCTCGATCGCGCCTTCGAGGTCCTCGAGCGTGGCCGCGGCCCATGGGCTGCCCTGCCGGGTGACCTTGCGCTGCACCCCCGAGAGGATCCCGCCGACGGTGACCGGCTGGCCATCGCTCCGGCCGCCTCGTGCGCCCCGCTCGGCCGCGCCGCGTTCGGCCGCGCCGCGCTCGGCCTCGTCGGTGGCGGAGGACAGCAGCTGCGCGACCGAGCAGTCGGTGCCGCTGGCGAGGATGTGCTCGACACCGAGCAGGGGATGGTCGGAGACGTACAGGCCGAGCATTTCCCGCTCGAACGCGAGCAGGGTGGCCTTGTCCCATTCGCCGTCGGGCACCGGGACCTCGAAGGTCGCCTCGGCCCCGGTGTCCGGGCCGAACAGCGAGTCCTGGCCCATGGCCTCGTTGCGCTTGACGTCGATCACCGTGTCGATCGCCTGCTCGTGAATGAGCACGAGGCCCTTGCGCGGGTGACCGAGCGAGTCGAAGGCGCCGGCCTTGACCAGTGACTCGATGACCCGCTTGTTGCACACGTTGACCGGGACCTTGTTCAGGAAGTCGGAGAAGCTGGTGAACGCGCCTTCGGTGCTGCGGGCCGCGACGATGGCGTCCACCACCGCGGTGCCGACGTTGCGGACGGCGGCCAGCCCGAACCGGATGTCGTCGCCCACCGGGGTGAACGTGGCGGCCGAGGCGTTCACGTCCGGCGGCAGCACGGTGATCCCCATCCGGCGGCACTCGTTCAGGTAGAGGGCGCTCTTGTCCTTGTCACCGGCGACCGAGGTGAGCAGGCCCGCCATGTACTCGGCCGGATAGTTGGCCTTGAGGTAGGCGGTCCAGTAGGAAACCAGGCCGTAGGCGGCGCTGTGCGCCTTGTTGAAGGCGTAGTCGGAGAACGGGACCAGGATGTCCCACAGCGTCTTGATGGCCGAGTTCGAGTACCCGTTCTCCCGCATCCCCGCGGCGAACGGCTCGAACTCCTTGTCCAGGATCTCCTTCTTCTTCTTGCCCATGGCCCGCCGCAGCAGGTCCGCTTTGCCGGGCGAGTAGCCGGCCAGTTTCTGCGCGATCGCCATCACCTGCTCCTGGTAGACGATCAGCCCGTAGGTGTCGCCCAGGATGTCGGCGAGTGGCTCGGCCAGCTCGCGGTGCAGCGGCACCACCGGCTTGCGCGCGTTCTTGCGGTCGGCGTACTCGTTGTGCGCGTTGGCGCCCATCGGCCCGGGGCGGTAGAGCGCACCGACCGCCGAGATGTCCTCGAAGTTGTCGGGCCGCATGCTCCGCAGGAGGGCCCGCATCGGGCCGCCGTCGAACTGGAATATGCCCAGGGTGTCGCCGCGCGCCAGCAGGTCGTAGGTGGGCTGGTCGGTCAGCGGCAGGGTTTCCAGGCTGATCTCGGTGTCCCGGTTGGCCTTGATGCCCGCCACCGCGTCGTCAAGGACGGTGAGGTTGCGCAGGCCGAGGAAGTCCATCTTGAGCAGGCCGAGGTCTTCACACGCCGGGTAGTCGAACTGTGTGATGACCGCGCCGTCCGCCTCCCGCTTCCAGACCGGGATGTGGTCGACGATCGGCTCACTGCTCATGATCACGCCGGCCGCGTGCACGCCCGCCTGGCGGATCAGCCCTTCCAGGCCGCGCGCGGTGTCGATGACCTGGCGGATCTCCTGCTCCGCCTCGTAAAGCCCGCGGATCTCGCCGGCCTCGCCGTGGCGGGGGTGGTCGGCGTTGAAGATGCCGGCCAGCGGGATGTCTTTGCCCATCACCGCGGGCGGGAACGCCTTGGTGATCCGGTCCCCCAGCGCGTAGGGGAACCCGAGCACCCGGGTGGAGTCCTTGACCGCGGCCTTGGCCTTGATGGTGCCGTAGGTGATGATCTGCGCGACCCGGTCGTCGCCGTACTTCTCGGTCACGTACCTGATGACGTCACCGCGCCGGCGCTCATCGAAGTCGATGTCGATGTCGGGCATGGACACGCGTTCGGGGTTGAGGAACCGCTCGAACACCAGCCCGTGGTTGAGGGGATCGAGGTCGGTGATGCCCAGCGCGTAGGACACCAGGCTGCCGGCGGCCGAGCCGCGCCCGGGGCCGACCCGGATCCCGTTGCGCTTGGCCCACATGATGAAGTCGGCGACCACAAGGAAGTAGGAGCAGAACCCCATGGACACCATGATGTCCATCTCGAAGCTGGCCTGGTCGCGGCGCCGGTCGTCGTAGCCGCCGGGGTAGCGGCGGTCCATGCCGCGCCAGACCTCTTTGCGGAACCAGCTTTCTTCGGTCTCCCCCTCCGGCACGGGGAACTGGGGCATCAGGTTGGACTTGGCGAACTTGACGTCGGCGCGCTCGGCAATAGCCACGGTGGCGTCGCAGCCCGCCTGCCACTCCTCGTCGGTGCTGACCGCCCGCATCTCCTGCGGGCTCTTCAGGTAGTAGCCGGTGCCCTCGAAGCGGAATCTGCCGGGGTCGGCGAGGGTGGCGTTGGTCTGCACGGCGAGGAGCACCTCGTGGGCGGTGGCATCGTCCGGGCTGGTGTAGTGCGAGTCGTTGGTGACCACGAACGGCAGCGACAGGTCCCGGGCAACCCGGCGCAGGCCATCCCGGACGCGGTTCTCGATCTCCAGCCCGTGATCCATGATCTCGACGAAGAAGTTCCCCGGCCCGAAGATGTCGCGGTAGGCGGCGGCCGCGGCCACGGCCTGGTCGTACTGGCCCAGCTTGAGCCTGGTCTGTACCTCACCGGAGGGACAGCCGGTGGTGGCGATGAGTCCCTTGGCGTGGGCCGCCAGCAGTTCGCGGTCCATGCGGGGCTTGCGGAAGAAGCCTTCGAGCGAGGCAAGCGAGGACAGCCGGAACAGGTTGTGCATGCCCTCGGTGGTCTCGGCGAGCAGCGTCATGTGGGTGTAGGCCCCGGCGCCGGACACGTCGTCGTCCTTCTGCGCTGGGGTTCCCCACCGGACCGGCTGCCGGAACCGCCGGTGCTCGGGCGCCACGTAGGCCTCGATCCCGATGATCGGCTTGACGCCCGCGGCGGTCGCCTTGGACCAGAAGTCGTAGGCCCCGTAGACGTTGCCGTGATCGGTGATGGCGACGGCCGGCATGCCCGCCTGCTGGCAGGCGGTGAACATGTCCTTGAGCCGGGCGGCCCCGTCCAGCATGGAGTACTCGGTGTGCACGTGCAGATGCACAAATGACCTGTCGCGCCTACGCGCAGCGGGGGACTCCGGGGGGTCGTCCCCCCGGGCTAGCACTGTGGGTTCAGGCGAAGCCGCCGGAACGGCGGCGAGCAGCCCCGGGCGCCCCGGCCCCCCCGGGCTAGCACTGTGACCTTGGGCGAAGCCGCCGTTAGGCGGCGAGTAGCCGTTCCCCGTCACGCCCGCCGTCACGAGTAACCGCCTCCTTCAGGCATGCGCAGTACGCCCTTGCGGGCGTGGATAAACCAGGGCCGGGGGAAGTGGCCAGCGCTACCGCTAAGGGGTCCCGCGGGAATCCCTCGGACGGCGGGCTGGTCCGGCAGAACGAGCCTAACGGAGGGTACGGACGTTCAGCGCCCCAACACTCCGGGGGACGCCGGCTCGCTCAACTGTCCGCCCGGAGGACGTCGAGAGCGTGTGCCAGATCCGCCGGGTAGGCGCTGTGGAACTCGGCCCACCGGCCGTCGGCGGGGTGGGCGAAGCCCAGCTGGACGGCGTGCAGCCACTGCCGGGTCAGGCCAAGCCGCTCGGCCAGGACCGGGTCGGCACCGTAGAGGCGGTCCCCGGCACACGGATGGCGCAGCGCCGCCATGTGCACCCGGATCTGGTGCGTTCGCCCGGTTTCCAGCTTGACCTCTATCAGGCTCGCGGCCCGGAATGCTTCGATCGTGTCGTAATGGGTCACGCTGGGACGGCCGCCGGTGATCACCGCGAAGCGCCCGTCGCCGGAGGGGTGCCTGCCGATCGGCGCGTCCACGGTGCCCCGCAGTGGGTCGGGATGACCCTGGACCAGGGCGTGGTAGCGCTTGTCCACCTCGCGCTCGCGGAACGCGCGCTTCAGCGCGGAGTAGGCAGGCTCGCTCTTGGCCACCACCATCAGCCCCGAGGTGCCCGCGTCCAGCCGGTGCACGATCCCCTGCCGCTCGGCCGCCCCGGAACTGGCGATGGTGTGCCCGGTGGCGCGCAGCCCGTCGAGCACCGTGGGCCCGTTCCAGCCCGGCGTCGGGTGCGCGGCGACACCGGCCGGTTTGTCCACCACGACGATGTCCGCGTCCTCGGCGACGATGGCCAGGCCGGGCACTGGCTCGGGGGGTTGCGCAGTGGCCGGTGAAGCGGTGGGCGGGGGAAGCGTCACCTCCAGCCACTCGCCGGCCGGCACCCGCTGCGACTTGGCCGCCGGGCGCCCGTCGACCAGGACGTTGCCGCTTGTCACCAGGTCCGCCGCGGTGGCACGGGACAGGCCGAACATGCGCGCCAGCGCGGCGTCGAGCCGCTCACCGTCCAGCCCTTCGGGAACAGCTACCCGGCGCGGGCCGCCGGCCGTCACGTCTGGCTATCCCCCGCCTGCGCTCCGCCGGCCGTCCCGCGGGCGGTGTCCTCTTTGCTGGCGGCCCGGACGTCCCTGCTGCCGTCCAGCCGGATCCCACGGGCAGCCAGCACCACGGCGAGGATCCCGCCGCACACGATGCACGAGTCGGCCACGTTGAAGACCGGCCAGTGCGGCAGTTGTATCCAGTCCACCACCTCGCCGCGGAACACCCCGGGCGAGCGCAGCAGCCGGTCGGTGAGGTTCCCGGCCGCGCCGCCAAGCAACAGGCCGAGCGTCACCGCCCAGGCCAAGCTGTGCAGGCGCCGCGAGGTCCGCACGATGAAGAAGATCACGCTCACGGCGATGAGGGTGAACACGATGGTGATACCGGGCCCGAAGCTGAAGGCGGCGCCGCTGTTGCGCACCAGGTCCAGGGTGAGCAGCGTGCCTATCACCTTGACCTGGTGATAGGGGGTGAGCGTGGCCACCACGACGATCTTCGTGATCACGTCCGCGACGAACACGGCCGCGGCGACAGCGAAGAGCAGGCCCACCCGGCGCGGCCGGCGCGGCTCCTCCGGGCCTGATTCCTGCACTTCTAGCGCCTTTCCTCGCGCTGCTTGCAGGTCACGCACAAGGTGGCGCGTGGGAACGCCTGCAGGCGCGCTTTCCCAATCGGCTGACCGCACGATTCACACACGCCAAAGGTACCGTCATCTATCCGGGCGAGCGCACGCTCGCTGGCCGCCAGTAGTTCGCGCGCGTTCTGGGTCAGCGCGAGTTCGTGCTCGCGCTGGTAGGTCTTGGCCCCCGCGTCGGCGGGATCATCCCCGGCATCCCCGACCGCGTCACCGAGCCGCTCGGCGATCGCCGACTCGGCCTCGTTGATGTCGGCGATGAGCCCGGCAATGTCCTCCTGAAGCTGCTGGCGCACCTTCTTCAGTTCCGCCTCGGTCCACCGCTTTTCGCCTGGGCGCACTGGAAGGGCGGCGGCGCTGGCGCCCGCAGTTGCGGCCATGATCTGCCTCCCTTGCGGAACGGTGCCCGCGCCCCGTGTGAATCGATCTTGCATGCGGGCAGTCCACGGAGGATATTTCGCCACGGCGGGGCTCCGCAAACGTAAGTGACCTCAGCATCGCGCATCGGATATCGTGTCAGCGCGAAGGCATTGATGGGGACAGCTGCCGACGGTAGCGGCCAGGAGCGATCCGGGGATGGTGAGAGCCCGGGGGCGCGCCCAGCGGACCAGATCACCCCGGAGCCGCCGGAAGAACGGCTCCCGCACCGGCCGCGCCGGGCGGGAACAGCTCAGTAGAACCGGCCGCGAGCTAATCGAGCGGGCCGCGAAGCACCCTGCGGGGCAGATCGCGGTCAAGGAGGGTGGTACCGCGGGACCGCCGCCGGCTGTGTCCCGTCCCTCCAGCGATCCGAGCACAAGCCAGTCGATCCGGCAGTGCCACGACCGTTGGAGGAGTCCGATGCCCTCGTCAGGCGCTCATGACGCTGCCTATTTCCCCGCCGTGCCCGCGGCGATAGACCTGCCCGCGATGGAGCACGAGATCCTGCAGCGCTGGCGGGACGGCAAGCTCTTCGACCGTTCCCTGGACCGGACGGCCGCCGGCCAGATCTGGACCTTCTATGAGGGGCCGCCCACCGCGAACGGCATGCCGGGCGTGCACCACATCGAGGCCAGGGTCTTCAAGGACGTCTTCCCCCGGTTCAAGACCATGCAGGGGTTCTACGTGCCGCGCCAGGCCGGCTGGGACTGCCACGGCCTGCCGGTGGAGGTGGCGGTCGAGAAGGAACTCGGCCTGTCGGGCAAGAAGGACATCGAGGCGTACGGGATCGCCGCGTTCAACCAGCGCTGCCGCGAGTCGGTGCTGCTGCACGTGGACGCCTTCGAGGAACTCACCGACCGGCTTGGCTACTGGATCGACCTGTCCAGCGCGTACCGGACGATGGACGCCAGCTACGTCGAATCCGTCTGGTGGTCGCTCAAGGAGATCTTCCGCAACGGCCTGCTGGTCAAGGACTACCGGATCAGCCCGTACTGCCCGCGCTGTGAGACGGCCCTGTCGGACCACGAGATGGGCCAGCCGGATGTCTACCGCACGGTGACCGAGCCGGCCGTGACGGTGCGGTTCCCGCTGCTGACCGTGCCTGCCGGGGCCACGCCGCTGCTGGCCGGGGCGGATCTGCTCGTGTGGACCACCACGCCGTGGACCCTGGTTTCCAACACCGCCGTGGCCGTGCACCCCGACGAAAGCTACGTCGTGGCCCGGCGGGCGGACGCCTCGCCAGTCGTGGTGGCCGAGCAGCTGATGCCACGGGTGCTCGGCGACGGCTGGCACGTCGTGGCCAGGCTGCGCGGGTCCGATCTGGTCGGGGCGACGTACCGGCCGCCGTTCGGGCTGGTGGACATCCCCGGCGCGCACGTCGTGCTTCCGGGGACGTTCGTGACCACCGAGGACGGGACCGGCCTGGTGCATATGTCACCCGCGTTCGGCGCGGACGACATGGAGACCAGCCGGGCTCACGGCCTGCCGGTGGTCAACCCGATCCGGCCGGACGGGCGGTTCGAGGAATCGGTGCCGATGGTCGGCGGATTGTTCTTCAAGGACGCCGACGAGTCACTGGTCCGGGATCTGTCCGAGCGTGGCCTGCTGTTCCACAGTGAGCCGTATCAGCACAGCTACCCGCACTGCTGGCGGTGCCACACGCCGCTGCTCTATTACGCGCTGCCGTCCTGGTACATCCGGACCACCCAGATCAAGGACCGGCTGCTCGCGGAGAACGAGCGGACCAACTGGCAGCCGCCCACGATCAAGGAGGGCCGTTACGGGGAGTGGCTGCGCAACAACGTGGACTGGGCGCTGTCGCGCACCCGGTACTGGGGCACGCCGCTGCCGTTGTGGGAGTGCGGCGAGCACCATTTGACCTGCGTCGGGTCCCTGGCCGAGCTGAGTGAACTGGCTGGCCGCGACCTGTCGGACCTGGACCCGCACCGGCCGTATGTGGATGCCGTCATGATCGCCTGCCCGGATTGCGGCGGGCCCGCGCAGCGCGTGCCGGAAGTCATCGACGCCTGGTATGACTCGGGCTCGATGCCGTTCGCCAGGCTCGGCGCACCATGGCGCAACGAGGAGGAGTTCCGCCGTGCGTACCCCGCCCAGTTCATCTGCGAGGCGATCGACCAGACCAGAGGCTGGTTCTACTCGCTGATGGCGGTCGGCACCCTGGTGTTCGACCGGTCCTCCTACGAGAACGTGGTGTGCCTCGGCCTGGTGGTGGACGAGCAGGGCCGCAAGATGAGCAAGCACCTCGGCAACGTGGTCGAGCCGATCCCGCTGATGGAGGCGCACGGCGCCGACGCCGTCCGGTGGTTCTTCGCCGCCTCCGGCTCCCCCTGGTCGACCCGGCGGATCGGCGCGGCCACGCTGGATGAAATCGTCCGCAAGGTCCTGCTGACGTACTGGAACACGGTCTCGTTCCTGACCCTGTACGCCAACGCCGGCGCCGCGCAGGGGGCGGCGTGGTGGCCGGAGATGCTGGCCAGTGCCCCGCCGCCGGCCGCAAGGCCGCTGCTTGACCAGTGGGTCCTGAGCGAGCTGGCGCTCGTGACGTCCGAGGTCACTGCCGCCCTGGAGGATTTCGACACTGCCGCGGCCGGGCGCCGCCTCACCACGTTCGTTGACGACTTGTCCAACTGGTATGTGCGCCGGTCCCGGCGGCGGTTCTGGGAGGGACCCGGCACGCCGGAAGGGGCCGCGGCCTTCGCCACCCTGT
>Ga0318514_10000184_pt1 | contig 15285 bp, 9 predicted proteins | sample GRESIP176b2f18_FD_203684 | JGI IMG/M metagenome (GOLD analysis project Ga0318514, IMG submission 203684) | Tropical soil microbial communities from Luquillo Experimental Forest, Puerto Rico - GRE.SIPMG.176b2f18 | ecosystem: Environmental > Terrestrial > Soil > Tropical forest > Bulk soil...
CTTCGTCGGTGGACAGCGTGGCGCCCTCGGCCCACGCGGATTCAAAGTCCTTCTCGCCCATCGCGTCACGAAGTGCCGCCACCGAGAATTCGAAAAAGGCGTCGAAAATTTTGAAACGGACGAGGCCGCAGCGCCGCCGGATCGCGTCTGCGGCGCCGAACAGCCGCGCCGCTTCAGCGTGACTGCCGGAGCCGACGGCGAGCATGGCGAGGCACTCGAAAGTGTCGGGTGTGGCGCCGAATGTCCCACTGCTGGCGGCGGTTGCGAGCGCGTCGTGCGCGTCGCGGCCGGCCTGCTCGGGCTCACCCTGAGCGATCGCAACGCCGGCGCGCGTCGTCAACGCCAGCGACAGGTGAAAGCCGCTCGTCGCCGCGACGGCGTCATCGGCCAGGCGCCGGGCCGCGGTCAGATCCCCGCGCACCAGCGCTGCCTGGGCCGCGTAAGCAATCCAGATCGCCGCCATTGCGGGCTGGAGACTGAGATGGGGCCAGCCCGCCGCGATCGCATCGTCAGCCACGGCAACGTCGCCCGCGGCCAGGGTCGCGACCGTCAACCCGGCGTAGGCGAGGCCCGAGTAGAACCCGCCAAGCTCCGGCGCAGCCTCGACGGCCGCGTTGGCTGCGTGCCGCGCGGCACTCGGGTCCCCGTGGTAGGCCAGCATGGTGGCCTGCATGAATAGGGCGCAGCACAGCCACAGCGCGTCGTGAGCCGCGTCGGCCTCGGCAATCACCTCACCCAACTGCGCGAGGGCTCCAGCGAAATCACCGGTCATCCCGTGTGCACAACCGAGACACCAGCGGCACCCATGCGAGGAGAAAGGGTCACCGACTGCATCGGCGAGGTCGCGTCCTTCTTCGGCGGCCGTGCGTATCGCAATCGGATCACCCACGATGACCGCCCCGAACGCCTGCCACGCCAGAATCTGGCCGAGCCGCCACCCGTCGCCCATCGAGCGGGCGAGGGCGATCCCCTCGGCGAAATATGGCCGGGCCACCTCGGGGTCGTAGACCGCGATGCTGCTGCAGGCGGTGAGGGCCCGGAGCAACAGGGCGGGGTCGTCGACCTCCCGCGCGATCGCCAGGGCTTGGAGGGCTTGTTCCATGCTGTCGGTGGCACCCATAGACGCGTTGAGCGTGGCCTTGTCGGCGAGCGCCCGTGCGCGCACCGCCGGCGCCACCCCGAAAGGGTCTGCGTTTCGGTCGATGAGGGCGGCGTCCAACCAGGCCAGCCCTTCCCGGATGCGACCCCGTACGAGCCACAGTTGCTGCAGCGACGACGCCAGCTGCGACGCGAGATCGAAATCGGAGTTATCGCAGCTCCACGCGAACGCGGCCCGTAGGTTGTCGATCTCGGTGTCGGCCTGCTCGAGACGGCGCTCATGGCCCGTACTGGCCGGGGTGTCGAGGAGGGCCGCCATGGCCGTGTAGTAATCGCAGTGACGTGCACGCACGGTGTCGGCATCGCCGGATTCGCCGAGTTTTTCCAGCGCGTACTGGCGCACCGTCTCCAGCAGCCGGTATCGCGTTGGGCCACTTGTGCTTTCGGCCACGACCAGGGACTTGTCGACCAGCAATGTGAGCAGGTCGAGGACCTGGAAGCGTTCGACGTCGCCGCCGCAGGCGACCGCCTCTGCGGCGTGGAGATCGAACCCGCCCATAAACACCGCCAACCGAGCGAACAAGATGCGTTCGGGCTCGGTCAAAAGCGCGTGCGACCAATCCACCGAGGCCCGCAACGTCTGCTGGCGGCGCACGGCGGTGCGTGCACCCCCGGTCAGCAGCCGGAAGCGGTCGTGCAGACTGTCGCGGATCTCGGTCGGCGACAAGACACGGACCCGCGCCGCTGCCAGCTCGATCGCCAGCGGCACCCCGTCGAGGCGCCGGCAGATCTCCGCCACGATGGCGGCGTTCTCGTCGGTGAGACGGAAATCGGGCCGGACCCGTCGCGCGCGATCGGTGAACAACTCAATCGCCCCGTCGGCCAGCGACAGCGACGGCACCCGCCAACTCACCTCGCCGGCCACCCCGATCGGCTCGCGACTGGTCGCCACCAGCGTCACCGCCGGGCAGGCGCCTTGCAGGCCGACGACCAGCGCAGCGCTCGCGTCGAGCAGATGCTCGCAGTTGTCCAGCACCAGCAGCATCCGACGGTCCCCGACAAACCGCAGCAGCGTGTCCATCGTTGAGCGGCCCCGCTGGTCGGGCAGGCCCAGCGCGCGGGTCACCGTGACCGGCACCAGATCGGGATCGGTGATCGGCGCCAGATCCACGTACCACACCCCGCCACCAAATCCGCCACTCACTTGAGCCGCCACCTCTACCGCCAGGCGCGTCTTACCAACACCGCCCGCGCCGGTGAGCGTCACGAACCGGTTGTCGGCCAGGATCCGCCGCACATCGATCATGTCGGCTTCACGGCCCACGAAACTCGTGAACTGCACCGGAAGATTAGGGGCGACAACGGTTTCACGCACGCGCAGCGGCGGGAAATCGTTGCGCAGGTCGGGATGGCACAGCTGCACCACCCGCTCCAGGCGCGGGAGATCCCGCAGCTGATGCGAACCAAGATCGGTCAGCCAGGCGTCGGCTGGCAGCCGGTCGACAACCAGATCCTCGGTGACGCCCGACAGCACGGTCTGCCCGCCGTGGGCCAGATCGCGCAGGCGTGCGGTCCGATTGACCGTCGTACCGATGTAGTTACCCTCGTCACGCAGCTGCACCTCCCCGGTATGCACGCCGATGCGCAGCCGGATCGGAGCCAGCGGCGCCCGCTGCAACTCCAGCGCACACGCCACCGCGTCACTGGCACGCGAGAACGCGACCACGAAGCTATCGCCCTCGCCCTGCTCCACCGGCCGCACACCGTGATGGGCGGAAATGACCTCACACACCGCGCGATCCAGCCGCGCGATGGCGGCCGTCATCTCCTCCGGTTGGGTCTGCCACAGCCGCGTCGAACCCTCGACGTCGGCCAGCAGCAACGTCACCGTTCCCGTCGGAAGCTCGCTCACACCCAGGTCGCTCCAGTTCAACGGCGTGTCCGCGCGTGGGTCAGTTCCGCTCATGCTAGCCAGCATGTGACGTCGACATACAGCAAAACATCAGCGGAACCGCGCAGATTTGCCACCCCGCCGAGCGGAGCTACGACAGCTCACGGCACAGATCTACGCGTCAGGACTGACGATCCCGTGGCGACGGCATCGGATAGTCGACTCATTCCGACCCGAGGAGACCACCATGACCATCCACACCAGCCATCCGGGCGGCCGTCAACCAGCGGTAGTGCCACTGGACCGGGAAGCGGCCCGAGCGGCGATCAGCGCGGCAGCGGCGCGATTCACCGCGCTGCTGCAAGACACCGATGACATCGAGCGCCCGGCGGCCGGCACCGATTGGACAGTCGCCGAGACCGCGGCCCATGTGTCCAACGTGCTCACCGGGTTCAGCGCCGCGATCGCCGGGGAGCCGCACGCGCTGAGCCCAGAGCAGTACCTCGAGGCGGACTTTCCGACTCGGCTGGCGGCCAACAATGCCGCCACCATCGCCATGGTTGACCACGCCGACGCGGGACGGCTCGCGGACCTGATCACCGTTGGGACACAACGGTTTCTGGAACTCGCGGCGGCGGCCGATCCCGAATTGGAGTGTGAGACCCCCTGGTACGGCCCCGGCCGGACCCGCAGCGCGGACTGCGTCACCGCCCTGGCGCTGGGCGAGCTGACCGTGCACGGCCACGACATCGCGACCGGGACGGGCCGGCCGTGGCCAATCTCCGATGAGGACGCGAAGCTCGTCGTGGGCACTGTCTGCCCCAATATGTCGCCGCTGGCGGTGCGACCCGAGGCCGGCCGGCGCGCGCCGGTGACATACGAGGTCCGACTGCGCGGCAACGGGCCCCGGTACGTCATCCGGGTCGCGGACGGTACGGCGGAGGTTCGGGCGGCCGGCGGGCGGGTCGACTGTGTGATCTCCGCGGACCCGGTGACGTACCTGCTGGTTGTCTACGGACGGATGCCGCTCGGCCGGGCGCTGATGCGCGGCGGGATGCTGGCGTACGGCCGCCGTCCGTGGCTCGGGCTGCGTTTCAAGAACTTGTTCTTCAATCCGTGACGCCGTGATTATTGTAGGTTCTCACGTTTGGCAGCATGACTTCCGATCCGGCCGCCGTCACCACGCATCATGGTGCGGCGGTCGCGATCGGCAGACGTGGACTCGGCCTGGCGATCAGGCGACGGCCGACAGGACCCCGCGCCCGACAGTGGTCGCGAGTGGGCAGACCACCGCCAAGGCCCCCTCAGCCGAGCACCGCACCACGAACGTGCCGGAGTTCTGGCTCACCGCCACGCCCACAACGACGACGAGGCGTGCCGGTCCACCAGGCAACACCCACCCACCGCCAGCGGCCAACACCGTTCGGGCTGAACAGGACTCACTCCTACTCGGCTCAGTAATCAGGAACGGTTTATCATCTTGGCGCGTTGCCAAGGCTCGATCTGAAAATCAAACGAAACGCTGGCGGCCGAGTGTTAACTCGCCACAAGCAAACCGGATGAGTGAATCAGAGAGCCAGATCCTCAAGTCGGCAAGTGGACCATCATGCCGCCGTCGACCGACAGCACCTGCCCTGTGATGAACGAGGCCCTCGCAGAGGCCAGGAATAGATACGCTTCGGCCAGCTCCTCTGGGCGGCCGAAGCGGCGGAGCGGGGTGTTGGCCTTTATTACAGCGGCGCGGTCCTGCGGAAATCGCTCGGTGGCGCGCCGGGTGGTGATGACTCCCGGAGACACGCAGTTACAGCGGACGCCCAGGCGGCCGTACTGGGTAGCCACGTAGCGGGTGAGCGCCTCTACGCCCGCCTTGGCGATGCCGTAGGACGCCCATGCATCGTCCGCAGCGTTTGCTTGGGCGGAGGAGGTGTTCACCACGGCACCGTCGGCGGCCGCAACGAGGTGCGGGAGTGCGCGAGCGGTGAGGTGGGCGGTTGCGCGAAGATTCACGTCGAGGCTGAGGTCCCACGCAGTGCGCGAGCTCTCGGCGACGCGGCCCTCGGTGCCAACAAAGACCCCCGCGATGTTAATCACCGCATCGAGGCGGCCGTGGCGCTTGAGGACGCGCTCCACCAGCGTGTCGATTGCCGCCTCGTCTCGCAGGTTCACGTGCTCCGGGTCACCGCCGGTCTCTGCTGCGATGGCGGCGAGCGGTTCGGCGTCGCGGTCCACCAGAACAGCGGTCGCGCCCTCTTCCACGAAGCGCCGCGCAGTGGCACCTCCGATCCCGCCCGCGGCGCCCGTGATGATGATGACCTTTCCAGCGAACTCCTTGCCCACTGTCATGTTCCGACCCCTTCGGACTTGACGGGATAGGACCGGGCCCGCCGGCCACGCGCTGTCAACGAGTACACCGCCGTGGGAGGCCGCTGGGCAGGACCGGCAAATCGTTAGGAGACACTGGCTCCGGCGACCCAACTGGCTGCGCCCAAGCGAGCTGGACGCAGAACGTCGGTTCCCGGACGATAACTGGTCCTACCATTATTAACATCTTATTGTCATCCTTGTCGGGTCGGCGCCCTTCGACCTAGGAGCTTCGCATGACTGCCGCGTCCAAGACTCTCTACGACCCCGCGGCCAAGCTCGAGACGGAAGGGGGTCTCGGCGTGACCTTCAATTCCCGGGTGATGCAACGAGACGCCACCGATCTCGAACGCCGCTATGAGGAGCTGGCCCGCCGGCACGCGACCGAGCTGCGGCTCGCCGAGGTGGCCGCGAGCCGCGGCGGGATCGCGGCGCTCATCAGCGCGGCAGCCGCGATGACCTCTAACCCGATGTGGCTGATCGACTCTCGTCACCGGGTCGTTGCGCGCTCAACTCAGGTCCATGGCTCGGAGTTTCGTCCACCAGACGTCACGTTACTGCTGAAGACATATGGACCAGTTGACCTCGCCGGCCCCGAGCCAGTAGTGGTCGCTGTGCGCCCTACGGCGGGCATCGTACGCAGGCACCTTCTAGTGCCGGTCGTCCGGGAGTCGGTGCTGTTCTCATGGCTGGTGGTGGGCGAGGTATCCGCGCCGCTCAATCGCGACGAGGCTTGGCTGGCGCACCGGGCCGCCTTTCATCTCGCCGGTGAGTATTCCACGCAGCAGCGCATCGCCCGAGTCTCCTGGAACGTGCGCGCCGCGCTGGCCAGGTCGCTAGTCCGTGGCTCCTATCGCGACGAGGACGTGGCGGCTGCCGCCGACTACCTCGGGGTGCGGGCCGACGCGGACCGAGTCTTGGTCTACCTCGCTGATGCGCCAGGTGACGCGCCCCGCGACGAGGAGACAATCTCAACGCTGGTGAACGAGGCTCTCGGGGCTGAGGTCCTCGGCACCCGCGGCCGGGACGGGACACTCTTGCTCATCGAAGCGCCCCACCCGTCAGCGCATATGACAGTTGTACAGCGGGTTAAGAAGGTGATGCGCTGCGTGATTCGCCAGCTCGGCGAACCCGACGCAATCGTCGGTATCTCAGCGGTCACTCCCGCCGACGGGCTTCAGCGGTCATACCGCGAGACCCGCGAGGTGGTGCAGTGCGTCGATCGATTTGCCCGCTCGGGCAACAGGGTGATTGCGGTCGACGACCTAGGTCCGGCGCGCCTGCTGGTCGCCAACGGGGACTCGGACGCCGTACGCCGCTATGTCGACGACGCGCTCGGGCCACTGCTCGGAGACCTGCCAGGCGCAGCGGACCTGCTGCGCACGCTGCAGTGCTTCTTCGACTCCGGCCGCTCGGTGCGCGAGTCGGCGGCGCGGCTCAAGATCCACGAGAACACGGTCCGGTTGCGATTGGCCAAGGTCCGCGACCTAACCGGGCTCAACGTAGCGACCAATTCCAACGATCAGCTCAGCGCGCAGACCGCACTGCTGGTACTGCGCCTTGAAGGGCACCCCGCAATTCCGCCGTTCGACGATGAGAACATCGACCCCCGCGAGAAGAACACCTCGTGACCTCACCATTCTTCAGGCCCACCGCTGGGTCGTCCATGGACGGACGCACCTCGGCCAAGAAGAATCCGCGTGCTAGAGCAACAGGACGCCACCGTCGACCGGAATCCCCACGCCAGTGATGTACGCCGACGCATCGCTGGCAAGAAAGACCACCGTAGATGCGATCTCGACCGCCGCGCCCAGGCGGCCAAGGGGAACACGAGCATCGATGATCTTGCGCTGATAACTCGGGCTGTAATTGGCTGTTGCCTCGGTGAGGAAAACGCCCGGAAGGATCGCGTTGACGCGGATCCCCCGGTGCCCCCATTGCGCGGCCAGGTCGCGAGTCATTCCGAGGACGCCGGCCTTTGCAGCGCTGTAGCCAGAGGCAGGCATCTTCGCAGTGGTCACCGCCATCACAGACGAGAGGTTGACCACCGCGCTCCCAGGCGGCATCACACGACCGGCGGCCTGAGCCATCCAGTAAGAGCCCATCAGGTTCACATCGACCACATGACGGAAGTGCTCCGGCGGGTCTTCAGTGGCCGGGTTGTAGTCGCCGCCGATACCCGCGTTATTCACGAGAATGTCACAGCTGCCTAAGTGGTCTACCGCGGCACTAACCAGCTGGTTGCAGTCCTCGACTCTGGTCACATCGGTCTCGACCGCCACGCAGCGGCGGCCGAGCCGTTCGACCAGAACCTTGGAGTCCTCAAGCCGCTTGAACCGTCGCGCGCCGATCGCGACGTCGGCGCCTGCTGCGGCCATGCCCTGGGCGATAGCCACGCCCAACCCGCTCGAGGCGCCGGTAACCACGGCCACCTTCCCATCGAGCCTGAATCGGCCCCGCCAGGCCGGCTCATCATATTCCATGCGTTTCGTTTCTAATCTGGCTGCTGGCGTCAAGGCCCCTCGGCCAGCCCGGCGGCTGTCGATTTCTCCAGCCGAACTCAAATCGCGGCGTTGAACACCGCACGGAACCCCACGGAGAATGGCGTCGTGGCGGTCGAGGAGCTCAGCGACGAGAGCGTCATCGCCCGAACCACGGAAGTGGCTCGGCGGCGCTGGCGGGACGCAGTCGTCAGCGACGTACGCCGCCTCGAGGGTGGCGTTTCGAGTCTTACGTTCGCCGCGCGCATCAGCATTGGCGACGGCGTCAAGGATGTGGTGCTCAAACTGGCACCACCCGGGTTGGAACCGCTGGGCAACCGCGACGTACTACGCCAGGCGTGGATTCTCGACCGGCTCGCCTCGCTCGACGGGTTCCCAGTCCCGGCGGTGTTGCTGCGCGACGAGGGCGACCCGCCCGGCATACCGCCGATGTTCGCGATGCAGCGACACGCAGGTCAGGCGTACGAACCACTCCTGGACCTCTCTGACACGCCGCCGACGGCGACTGAAGTGGTCGCCCGCGAACACGAGCTGACCCGCGCGCTGGCCCGGCTGCAGTCTTGCACCCCCGACGAGCTCGGCGTGAGCGACGAGCCGGCCCCGCCGGTGGCAGAAGAGCTCGCACGCTGGCGGCGATTGCTGACCACCGTCGATCCCGACATCGCCCCCGGCCATGAAAAACTCGCCGAGCGACTGGCGAAGCGCACGCCTGCCGAGATCGCCCCGCGCCTGGTCCATGGGGACTACCGCGCCGCCAACATGCTCTTCATCGGCTCGCGGCTTGAGGCGATCATCGACTGGGAGATCTGGTCGGTCGGCGACCCGCGCCGCGACCTCGCCTGGATCCTGATGCACACTCACCCCGCGCACGCCTTTCACAGTGACCGCTCGCCGGGCGACCGCGAGGCCGGCCGGCTGATGCCCAGCGCCGACGACCTTCTCGCGACCTACGTCGACGCCCGCCGTTCGCTTGGCGCCTCAACGTGCCAGCTCACATGCGACACCGCCGACCTGCCGTGGTTCGCCGGTGTCGCGCACTACAAAGTGGTCGCAACAATCGGGGCAATCTGGAAGCGCGAGCGTAAACGCGCCTCGCCCAACCCCGCGGTGGAGTGCGCCGCCGCACGGCTCGATGTGGTGCTCGCCGCGGGCCATGCGGCGCTGGACGCTTGGACCTAGGTTTTTGCCGAGCGCACCTCGACGACCACCTTGCCTACTGCGCTTCGCTCCTCGATCGATGCCAGCGCATCGGCCGCATTCACCAACGGGTAAATCGCGCCGATCGCCGGATGCAGCTTCCCGGCATCGAGCAGGCGTTGTACACCGTCTCCGACCCGCGCCAGAGTGCCTGGATACTCGGTCTCCATCGTGTCCATCGTGATGCCGGTCAGGGTGAGGTTGCGCAAAAGCAGCCGGTTCACCCTCACCTCGGGAATGGCCCCACCAGTGAAGCCGACGACTACCCCGCGGCCGCCGATACGCAACGCACGCATCAGGTCGAGGAACATGTCGGCGCCTACCTGATCCACGAAGACGTGTGCCCCCCGACCGTCGGTCAGCGAACGCACCCGCTCCAGCCACGGCCCCTCTGAACCGTCGGTGCGCACGACGTACGTCGCCCCCGCCGAGGCCGCCATCGCGGCCTTCGTCGCCGAAGAGACCAACGCGATCGTGGAGACGCCGAAGGCCGAGCCGAGATCGAGCAAGGCAGTGCCGACCCCGCCGGCTGCCCCGGACACCAGTACCGTCTCGCCTGGCGCGGCGCCTGCACGGTCAAGGGCATACCATGCGGTCGCGAAATTCATGTAGATGGCGGCTCCCTCGACGTACGGCATGTTGTCGGGCAGCTTCACCATGAAGTCCTCGAGGGCGAGCGCCTCCTCCGCCATCGCGCCCTGCCACACAATGCCGCAGACGCGATCACCCGGTTTGACCCAGGAGTCCGACGGCGCCTCGAGCACCTTGCCGGCCAACTCGCTCCCGCACACATATGGCGGATCGACTCCAGCCTGGTACCGTCCGCGCGTCTGCAGCGGATCGATAAAGGAGAGCCCGGCTGCATGAACTTCGATCAGCACACGGCGCCCGTTGGCTCGTCGGTGGGCACCGGCGGGTGACGGGATGTCGCGCAGCACGACCGCCCGCGGACCAGACAACGACTCGACGACGACGGCTCGCATCGCGAAGCTCCTTAAATCAGGCGAAAACAGCGGCCAGTGACTCTGCGATGCCCGTCACGCCCCTCGTCGACCCGACGAGGCGCAGGTAGCGAAAATGCGGATCTGTGAGTTCACCGTGACCACGGTGAGCGAGCCGGACATTGTCGTCAAGGTAGTCGAGTGCGCGCCAGTGACCGTTGATCTTGACCAACTCGTTTTTTGGAACCTCGATCTGAAGGCGATAACGTTCTCTTAGCCGACGTTGAGGCGGCAAACCCCAGGTCCACCAGTGGCCGCAGCCGGTCGGCGGCATCGGTCGCCTCCAGCGTGACTTGGGCGCCACGGTGGGGGCTTCTGTCCGTCGAGTGCGCGCAGGTTATCGACGCTCGTCATGGTCAGCATGTGCTGATCGAACGGCGGCAGCAACCGGACCGCCAGCCCTCGCTGACACGCAGATGGAGAAATGCACAGCGGCTTTCGGGCGACGCTCACACGACGGTAAATCACCGCCCTAGCGTTAACGAAATGGACATGTCGCTCCCCGAGGACATCACTGCCTTCATCGCCGACCTCGACTGCTTCATCGACGAGCAAATCAAGCCGATCGAGCAGGCCAACCCCGAGTACTTCGATCATCGCCGCGAGTTCACCCGCACCGACATAGACCGCGGGGGCATCCCCTCCCGGCGCTGGCGCGAGATCATGCGCGAAGCGCGGGTATTAGCCGATAATTCCGGCTTCTACCGCTACCCGCTGCCCAAGGCCCTCGGCGGACAGGACGCCAGCAACGTCGCAATGGCCGTGATACGCGAGCACTTGGCCCACCGGGGCCCGGGGCTGCACGCCGAGCTAGGCCATGAGGCGTCGATGGTGGCCAACCTGCCACTAGCGCTGGTACTACACGTGTACGGCACCGCCGGACAGAAAGAACAGTATCTAGAGCGGCTGGTCTCCGGTGACATCGAGATGGCCTTCGGTCTCACCGAGCCCAACCACGGCAGCGACGCGACCTGGCTGGAAACTCGCGCGGTCCGCGACGGCGATGACTGGATCATCACCGGCGCGAAGCGCTGGAATAGCGTCATCGACGTCGCCGAGATCGACCTCGTATTCGCGCGCACCAGCGGCCAGGACGGAAAGGCCGAGGGCATTTCGGCATTTCTCGTGCCGACTTCCGCCGACGGGTTCGAGGTCCCCTTCTACTGGTGGACCTTTAACATGCCGACCGACCATGCGGAGGTGCGGCTAAACCGCGTACGCGTGCCCAGCTCGGCGTTGATCGGAGAGGAGGGCCGCGGTCTGGACTGCGCGCAACTGTTCCTCCACGAGAACCGGATTCGCCAGGCTGCCTCGTCGCTGGGCGCCGCCCAGTTCTGTATTGACAGGGCTCGAGAGTACACGGAAGAGCGCCGCATCTTCGGCAGGAAGATGCGCGACTACGAAGGTATCCAGTGGCAATTGGTCGAGCTTCAGATCGAGGCTGAGCTGGTCCGCAACACCATCCTCAAGACCGCCTGGGACATGGATGTCCGCGGCAAGACGGCGGTGAGCGACAAGGTCGCGATGGTAAACGTGCGCGGCAATCGCCTGGCATGTGACGCCGCCGACCGAGCGATGCAGATTCATGGCGGGATCGGCTACAGCCGGCACTACCCCTTCGAGTACATCTACCGGCACCACCGGCGCTACCGGATCACTGAAGGTTCTGACGAACTGCAGTACCGGCGGATTGCAGCGTCCATGTGGAACTTCCGCTGAGCGACCCATCGGACCCGGCCGACGGTCAGTCGCAGCCTCGGTGGCATCCTTGCTCCGTCGTGCCCGAACGGAGCGAATGGCATTCGCGTGCCAGACCGCGGCGCAGGCACGTCGGCGTGTCTCACCGCAGCTTCAAAATTTCAAGTCCGTTGGAAGTCATCCGTGAGATTTTGAAGCGCGGCGTCAGAACCTACAAATATCTAGCATCTCACCTTGCCATGTTGGCGAATCGTGACAGATGCAGTTGGTGCGCGACCGTAACCGTCTTGGTCGGGCCATTGCGGTGCTTGGCGAGAATGAAATCCGCCTCTCCCCCACGCGGATCATCCCGTTCGAAGGCGTCCGGCCGGTGCAGCAGGATCACGACGTCAGCATCTTGTTCGAGACTATTATGCAGATTTATCCCGTTGGCAACGAAATTGTGAGTGCCGTCTACAGTTCCGTCATAAACATCATGCTGACCAATGCTGGCAATCTCGACAATCCGATCCCAGAAGACATCGCTCGTCGCCAGTGCATGAATCTCAGCGTCTTCAAGTGTCGCCGCTATCCTATGCAGCAAGGACCTTCCCGGCGCATGTTTCGACCGCGACTCGCAAAACCGCGCCTTCGTTGCGGCCTTGAACTCGGCCGCGTCGATAGGCTTGCGGACCAACGCTTCTCGCACCGTGTGCCAAGCCTCAACGGGCAACGTGTCCGCACCGGGACGACGGCCGCGCGATCGAAGTTGTTCGAGCACAATCTCTGCTGACTTGCCACGTTTGCCGTGGACGCCGACGTTGGCTAAGAACGCCGTTTGATTCTGTCCCCTGTCAATCCACAAATGCCAGCAGTCGCGGTAACCCGCTTTTCCCACCCGCGTAATCCTGCTGTGAACCCCAAGACGAAGAAGCAACTGAGCGACGTCGTCTACCAGTCGTCTGCTCGTTGAGGCGTAATAAATTCGTCCGAGGCCGAGCTTGGCATCCCACCGCACCGACCCGTCCGTCGCCCAGAGGTGACGCAGGAACAACGCCACCTGGTCATTGGGCGCACGGAATACGGCTTGCGGTACGAACTTTTCGTAGCTCCGGCATCCGAACAGCCCCAGCCCACCGAGCCAAGCAGCGATCGGGTTGCGTCGACCGCGCGCCAGCCGGTCCGGCGACCGCAACCTCAGTGTCGTCACCCGTGCGGCCGGGTAGTCGTCGCGAACTGCGGTGACACCAAAGTGCGCGGCCGCGAACGTCACCGCGGCGAGATTCGCCTCGTCGACCGATGCGTAGCGGATCGGCTGGCTCTTTACACATGATCCGTCGCCAATCATGTGGGCGAGCAGAATAACTTCCGAATCGTCCATCCGCTGAGCCGCAACCGGTTCTGGCACCCGCCGCGGTGAGGCGATGCGATCGCCAACCTTCAGCTGCTCCAAGGGCGTCCAGCCATCGAACTTCATGAAGGGATGGTTTCCGGTGGCCTCGACCTCGCGCCCCGAGGCCAGCCGCAGCCGGAACACTTCCTTGCGGCCACTCGGGAAAACGTTGGTCATCGGGCGGGCGACCATAAGCAGCCGCTCGTCCAGCGACCACACCAGAGGCCGCTCGCCAGTGCGCATGAGCTCACCAAACGTGACTTCGGCGCCGGTATCGGCGCGCAAGATGCGCGTCGCGGCCGTGAGACAGCCCGACTCACGAAGGTCGGCCAACATTGGCTTCTTGTCGGTGCGTTGCTCGGGCCCACGGTTGAGCTGACTGATCGCAACGACGGGTACCTCGAGCTCTTTCGCCAAAAGCTTGAGATGGCGAGAGAATTCGGACACTTCCACCTGACGCGATTCGACCTTCTTACCCGACGTCATCAACTGCATGTAGTCGACCACGATCAGCCTCAGGTCGGCCTTCTGCCGCAACCGGCGCGCCTTGGCGCGGATCTCCATCATGGTCAAGTTGGGCGAGTCGTCGATATACAGTGGGGCTTCGCTGATTTCGCTCATCCGCCGCGCCAGTCGAGTCCAGTCGTCGTCATTCATCCGGCCCGAGCGCATATCGGCGAGCTTGATTTTCGCCTCCGCCGAGAGCAGCCGCATCACGATCTCGGACTTGCTCATCTCCAGCGAGAAGATGACGCTGGCCATTCGGTGCTTGATCGAACACGACCGTAGGAAGTCCAGCCCCAGGGTGGAGTTGTGTGTTGGCACCATGCCGCGACCGGCCAGATAGAGGCGCGCGCCGTTATCGACCTGGACGCAGCGCACCGGAACGCTGTCCACCCGGCACACCGACTCGATCTGCACTACCGGAGCCAGGAGTGCAGTGGTGGTCCGATACTCGGCATAGCGCGGCGTCGAACCGGCCGTGGCGATCGTGTCCCAACCGCAGCGTAATTGAGCCGACGTCCGGATGCCGCGAGTCGTCGGCCACTGGTGCGCAGCGTCCGCAACAACGACCGTGCCGTCGGAAAATTCGATCTCGTAGCACGGGCGCCCCGGCATGACCTCGGTCGCGGCCAGCACCCGCGTCGGCTGTCCGTCGGCGCCGAGCAACTCGTCGCCGACGGCGACGTCGCCCATCGTCGTCCAGCCCGTCGGTGTCGCCAGCGGGGTGTCCAGTGCCAACGCCTTCCCTACCCCGGGCCTCGCCGCCACGATGATCATCTGGCCCGGATGCAGACCATTCGTCACATCGTCGAGTTCGTTGAAACCGGTCGGCACCCCGCGCGACAGGCCGCCGCTGGAGGCAATGGCATCAATCTCGTCCATCGTCGGCTGCAGCAGATCTTCCAGCGGAACGAAGTCCTCGGAAAGCCGGCGGTCGGCGACGTCATAGATCTCCGCCTGCGCGCGGTCGACCACCTCGGCCACGTCGGCACCCTCGGCGCCCGCGTAGCCGTATTGCACCACCCGCGTCCCGGCCTCCACGAGACGGCGCAGCAGCGCCTTCTCGGCCACGATGCCCGCGTAGTAGCCGGCATTGGCGGCCGTCGGCACCGTCGAGATCAGGGTGTGCAGATACGGTGCGCCGCCGATGCGGCGGAGCATCCCGCGGCGGTCCAGTTCCGCGGCCACCGTCACGGCGTCGGCCGGCTCACCGCGCCCGTAAAGGTCCAGGATCGCGTCGTAGACGTTCTGGTGCGCCGGGCGGTAAAAGTCGCCGGGCCGCAGCCGTTCCAGCACGTCGGCAATGGCGTCCTTGCTCAGCAGCATCCCGCCGAGCACCGACTGCTCCGCGGCGAGATCCTGCGGTGGCTGGCGACCGAATTCTTCGTTGGGCGGCGCGGAATCCATGCCAGGCGCCAGATCATCGACGACCGCCATGGACCCTCACCTCCCCTGACACGAGTACCCGAACATACATTCGATAACCGACATTCAGAGCATAAGCCAAGGCTCCGACGCTGTGCGATCCATAGCACCCATATCGCACCGCGCGGGGACGACGGTAAACGTTGCTGGCGAGTACTTAAAGGGGCCGCTGTTCATAACGCTGTGCATCGTGTGTGCATATCCGTCGACACCTGTGTTGAGCGGGCTGTGGAGAAC
>Ga0318514_10000185_pt1 | contig 15263 bp, 7 predicted proteins | sample GRESIP176b2f18_FD_203684 | JGI IMG/M metagenome (GOLD analysis project Ga0318514, IMG submission 203684) | Tropical soil microbial communities from Luquillo Experimental Forest, Puerto Rico - GRE.SIPMG.176b2f18 | ecosystem: Environmental > Terrestrial > Soil > Tropical forest > Bulk soil...
GATGCAGCTCGCGCTTGAATTTCTCCTGCTCGGAGAGCTTGCCGCCGGCGGCGAGGACGCGATCCTGCGCGCGCAAATGCGCGGCGTCGGGGCCGCTCGGCTCCGCGGTCTTTGCTCCCGCAGCGGCGGAAGCGCCGGCGCTCTCGCGCGCGGCCTTGGCGATCTGCAGGCCGGCGACGAAACCTTCGAGGTAACGCTTTTGCTCGGGGTTGAAATCGCCAGACATGGGTTGCGTTCGGCTCCTTTTCGAGCAGAGCGCGTGCCAAAGCACCGCGCGAACGGCCCCCGTTGGCCCGGTATGCTGCATAGCAGCAAAGACCGTGCCAAGCCGATTGTCGTTGATTTCGTTGATGTTTTTCGGTTCCGACAGCGGGCCTTCGCCGCTGTCCTGGGCAGCCGCCGCCGATTACGTCGAAATTCTATGCAGCCGCGTCGGTTGCGTAACCCCGATCCCTGCCGATCGCTGCGACGGCAAGGGAACTCGCCCGTTTTTAGCGCCGGTCATGCCGAAACGGCGGGCCAGCCGCGCGCTCCTTGCCGAGGGCGTACCGGTAGACATTTAAGGCCAAGGCATGTGACCGACCGGCATCATCTCCCGGCCGGCGGCACAAAAATCCCGGCACGTCGGCTGCAATGCCGGATGTCGCCAAGCACTCGAAGATCGAGGTGCAACCATGAATAAGATCGCCGTCCGACGCGCAGCGACTGGCGGCCTCTTGGGCGCGCTCCTCGTCATCGCACCGATGACCGGCGCGGTGGCGCAAGTCCAATCGGCGATGCACGCGCGCAGCCATGTCGCACAATTTTGCGCGCCCTCGGAGCAAGGCGTCGGGGCGCCCCGATTCTATTGCCGCAATGATCAGGGCTAGGCTCCGCACAAGCGCATCGTTGCGCCGCACGCAGGCTCATACCGTGGCAGCGGATCGGATGGTGGTGCGGTTCGGTTACGGCTGACCGGCTGATGCGGCGCGACCGAGACGGCCGGCCCCATATCGCCGTTGGGGGAATTTCGCGGGCTCGCCGCTCTCGGCGGGGACGAAGATCTTCTGCAGCACTTGCCGTTGCACCGGCTTCTTGACGATCGGCACGTAATCGAACCGGCTGTCAATGCTCTCAACGCCGTAGCCGGTGATGAAGACGAACGGAATGTTCCGCGCCGCCAGCACGTCGGCGACCGGGTAGACGAATTCTCCCCCGAGATTGACGTCGATGATGCCGGCGTCGATGTTGTCGTGTACAGCCGCGACCATGGCCTCGGCCAGGCGGCTGAAGGGTCCGATGACCGAAAATCCGAGCTCGGTCAGGATGTCCTTCATCATCATGGCGACCAAAATCTCATCTTCCACCAGCAGGACGCGGTTGCCGGTCTCGAGCTGAAGCGGAAGCGCCGGTCGCTCCTCGCCGATCGTCCAATGGGCGCCGGCGCGGTGCGCTAGCGGCTCGATGCTGTCGCCGCGGGGCACGCACAGGCTGCAGTAGAGGCCCTCCGGACGCCAATGGAAGGCGGCTTCGCCCGCGAGCTGGCGCTCGACGCTGGCGCTGATCATCCGGATGCCGAAGCCCGGCGCGGCCGGCGGCTGCGGGCATGGTCCGCCGCTCTCGGTCCAGCGCAGGAGAAGGCTGCGCGGCTGCAATTCCCAATTGACTTCGACGCGCCCCGACATCACCGACAGCGAGCCGTATTTGGCGGCGTTGGTGGAGAGCTCGTGCAGCGCGAGCGCGAGCGTCTGGGCGGTGCGCGGCTCGAGCGAAACGTCGGGGCCGGCAACCGCGATCCGCTCGCGGGCGTCGGCGCGATAGGGGGCGAGCTCTTCGTCGACGAGGCGAGCGAGATCGGCGCCCTGCCAGCGGCTCTGGGCCAGCAGCGTATGCGCGCGCGCCAGCGCGCCGATCCTCCCATCGACCGCGGCGATATAGGACTTGATGGTGTCTGCGCGGGTCAGGCGCACGATCGATTGCACGAGCGCCAAGGCGTTGCGCGCGCGGTGGTCGACCTCGCGCGCCAACAGCACCTGGCGCTCTTCGGCTTCCTTGCGGTCGGTGATGTCGACGGTCACGCCGCTGATGCGCACGATATTGTCGGTCGCGTCGACGCTGGCCACCGCCGTTCCGATGCACCAGCGCAGCTCGCCGTTCGGACGGCAGACGCGAAACTCGCTCTGAAAGCTCGGCGTGTTGGCCGCCGCCGGCTTGATCGCGTTCTGCAGATGCTTCCAGTCCTCGGGGTGGATGAGCGCCTTGATATTGTCGACGGTAAGATCGAAGCTCGCGGGATCGACCCCGAAAATCCGATATTGCCCGTCGTCCCAGACGAAGTGACCGTTGAGGGGATCCCATTCCCAGGACCCCATCTGACCGGCGGCGAGCGCCAAGCTGCGGCGCTCTTCGCTTTGCATCAGGCGTGCGGTCGAGGCCTCCAATTCCGCCGTTCGCTCCGCGACGCGACGCTCGAGCTCGTGGTTGAGCTGTTCGAGCTGCCTGGTCTTGCGATAGAGCTCGGCGAAGATCCTGACCTTGGCGCGCAGCACCTCCGGAATGACCGGCACCGGGACGTAATCGACTGCCCCCATCTCATAGGCGCGCAGGCGATCGACGTCGGTCAAATGGATGGCGGAAATGAAGATGATCGCAGTGCGCTGAAAGCGCGGGTGCTCGCGGATCATCGCCGCCAGTTGGAAGCCGTCGAGTTCGGGCATGCACACGTCCACGAGGATGACGGCAATGTCCTGCTTGAGGAGGTGTTCGAGCGCCTCTTTGGCCGAGGCAGCCTTGATGAGCCGCTCGCCCAGCTCGGCGAGGATCGTCTCGTAGCTCAAGAGCTTGGCCGGCTGATCGTCGACCAGCAGGATGTTGACCTTGTCGTCCGAAGCCATCGCCCCTCTCCGCCGCTAGCGATGCAGCCACATGCGCAGCGCCGATAGCAGCTGCTCGGTGTTAACGGGCTTGGCCAGATAGTCGGACGCGCCCGCCTCCATGCACTTCTCGCGGTCGCCCTTCATGGCTTTTGCCGTCAGCGCGACGATCGGCAGCCGCCGGAAGCCCGGCTTCTGCCGGATCACTCGAATGGTCTGGTAGCCATCCATCTCCGGCATCATGATGTCCATCAGGACGATCGCCAGATCGGGTGTCGTCTCGGCGAGCGCGATCGCCTCGCTGCCGGTCGTGGCGGTGAGCACGCGCATGCCGCGCCGTTCCAGCACGCTCGACAAGGCGAAAATGTTGCGGGCGTCATCATCGATCAGCAGCACGGTGCGACCGACCAGGTCCTCGTCGGAGCTGGTGAGGCGCTCGAGCATGCGCTGCTTGTCGGGCGGAAGGTCGGTGACGATGCGATGTAGGAACAAGGCGGTTTCGTCGAGCAGACGCTCGGGCGATTCGACGCCCTTGACCACGATGCTGCGCGCCATGGTGTGCAGCTCGGCATCTTCCTCCGCCGACAATTCGCGGCCCGTGAACACCACCACCGGCACGTCGGACAGGCTGGCGTCGCCGCGCAGCTCCTCCAGTACCTCGAAGCCGGACATGTCCGGCAGCCGGAGATCGAGCACGACGCAGTCGCAGGGGTCTCGACGCAGAACGCGCAAGGCCTCGGCGCCGGTGCCGGCGGTCACGATTTCGATGTCGTCGTGGCCGAGCAGTTCCGCGATGCTCATCTGCTCGGCGCGGTCGTCTTCCACGACCAGGAGCCGCTTGCGGCGCGGCTTGGCGTATTCCTTGATGCGCGCCAAGGCGGCCTCCACCCCCTCGGGAGAAGTCGGCTTGGTGACGAAGGAGAAGGCGCCTCGCGCGAGGCCGTGCTGGCGGTCTTCGTCGAGGGTGATGATTTGCACCGGAATGTGCCGCGTCAGCGGGTTCTGCTTGAGCTGGCTGAGCACCGTCCAGCCCAGCATGTCGGGCAGGAACACGTCGAGCGACACGGCGGTCGGCTGGTACTGCTTGGCGAGGTCGAGCGCATCGGCGCCGCGCGCTGCGACCAGCACCTTGAAGCCCTTCTCGCGCGCCAGATCCACCATGATGCGGGCGTAGTGCGGATCGTCCTCGACCACGAGCAGGATCGAATCGCCGGGCTGGATTTCGAACCGATCGTCGGGGATCTGCTCGATCGGACGCTCCGGTACCGCATGGATGCTGGGCGCATGCATCGCCGCCTGCGCGGAGGCAACCGCCGACGGCTTGGGCGCCGTGCTCGGGCCGACGTATTTCAGCGGCAGATAGAGCGTGAAGGTGCTGCCCACGTTCGGCGAGCTGCGCAGCTGGATTTCGCCGCCGAGGAGGTTCGACAGCTCGCGGCTGATCGCAAGCCCCAGCCCGGTACCGCCGTATTTGCGGCTGGTGCTGGCGTCGGCCTGCATGAAGGCCTCGAAAATGACCTTCTGCTTGTCCTGCGGAATGCCGATGCCGGTGTCGGAGACTTCGAAGGCCACGACCGTCGGCGCCTGCTTGAGCACCGGGTGCCCGGCGCTCCAGCCGCTCTGGACCTCCGAAATGCTCAGCCGCACGCCGCCTTGCGTGGTGAACTTGAACGCGTTCGAGAGCAGGTTTTTGAGAACCTGCTGCAGGCGCTTGGAGTCGGTGTTGATGCTGCGTCCGAGATTGGGGTCGAGACTGACCTCGAACGAGAGTTGCCGCGTCTCGGCCTCGTGCCGGAACGGACGCGCGACCATGTCGAGAAGGTTCGCGAACGCGATGTCCTCGGCATCCACCGTCACGGTCCCGGATTCGATCTTGGATAGATCGAGAATGTCGCTGATCAGGTTCAGGAGGTCGGTGCCGGCGCCGTGAATGGTGCGGGCGAACTCGACCTGCTTGGGCATGAGATTGCCGTCCGGATTGTCCGCGAGCTGCTGTCCCAGGATCAGGATGCTGTTGAGTGGCGTGCGCAGCTCGTGCGACATGTTGGCGAGGAATTCCGATTTGTACTTGGAGGTGAGCGAGAGCTCGGTTGCCTTCTCCTCCAGCGCGCGGCGCGCCTGCTCGATTTCCTGGTTCTTGCGCTCCACCTCGACGTTGCGCTCGGCGAGCTGCTCGGCCTTCTGCTCGAGCTGCTCGTTGGTCTGCTGCAGCTCGCGCTGCTGCGCCTGCAATTCGCCCGCGAGCTGCTGCGATTGCTTGAGCAGCCCTTCCGTCTGCATCGTTGCCTCGATGCTGTTGAGCACGATGCCGATGCTGGTCGTAAGCTGTTCGAGGAACATCATCTGCAGCTCGGTGAATTCGCTGAGCGAGGCGAGCTCGATCACCGCCTTGACCTGATTTTCGAACAGCACCGGCAGCACCACGATATTGCGCGGAACCGTCTTGAACAGCGCCGATCCGATCGGAACGGCGCCCCTGGGCATTTCGCTGATCAGCATTCGCCGCTTGTCGGCGGCGCACTGCCCGATCAGTCCCTCGCCGACCAGAAGATGCTCGGGATGCCCGTTGAGGCCGTCGTCGGCATAGGCCGAGAGCAGGTGCAGGCTGGGCACTTCCTCGCTCGTCGCCTGGTAGATGACGCCGAGCTGCGCGTTGACCAGCGGCGTGAGCTCGGACAACAGAAGCCGGCCGACGGTGACCAGATCGCGCTGGCCCTGCAGCATGTTGGTGAACTTGGCGAGGTTGGTCTTCAACCAATCCTGTTCGGTGTTGCGGTCGGTGGTGAGCCGCAGGTTGTCGATCATCGTGTTGATGTTGTCCTTGAGCGTGGCCACCTCGCCGCGCGCGTCGACCTGAATCGAGCGGGTCAGGTCGCCCTTGGTCACGGCGGTCGCGACCTCGGCGATGGCGCGCACCTGCGTAGTCAAGTTCGCGGCCAACAGGTTGACGTTGCCGGTGAGGTCCTTCCAGGTGCCGGCTGCGCCCGGCACGTTGGCCTGGCCGCCGAGGCGGCCTTCCACGCCCACCTCGCGCGCGACGCTGGTGACCTGGTCGGCGAAGATCGCGAGCGTGTCGGTCATGTTGTTGATGGTCTCGGCGAGCGCCGCCACCTCGCCCTTCGATTTCACCGTCAAGTTCTGCTTGAGGTCGCCGTTGGCGACGGCGGTCACGACCTTCACGATGCCGCGCACCTGCTCGGTCAGGTTGGCCGCCATCACGTTGACCGTGTCGGTCAAGTCCTTCCAGGTGCCGGCGACGCCCGGGACTGCGGCCTGGCCGCCGAGCAGGCCCTCGGTGCCGACTTCGCGCGCGACGCGCGTCACCTCCGAGGCGAACGCGTTGAGCTGGTCCACCATCGTGTTGATGGTGTCCTTGAGCTCCAGAATTTCGCCCTTCACGTCGACGGTGATCTTGCGCGACAGGTCGCCGCGCGCCACCGCCGTGGTCACCTCGGCGATGTTGCGGACCTGCGTGGTGAGGTTGGCGGCGAGCAGGTTGACGTTGTCGGTCAGGTCCTTCCAGGTGCCGGCGACGCCCGGCACCACCGCTTGGCCGCCGAGCCGCCCGTCGGTGCCGACCTCGCGCGCTACGCGCGTCACCTCGGCGGCGAACGAGCGCAGCTGCTCGACCATGGTGTTGAGCGTTTCCTACAGCAGCAGGATCTCGCCGCGCACGTCCACAGTGATCTTCTTGGAGAGGTCGCCGCCGGCGATCGCGGTCGCGACTTCGGCGATGTTGCGGACCTGCGCGGTGAGGTTCGAAGCCATGAAATTGACGTTGTCGGTGAGGTCCTTCCAGGTGCCGGCAACGCCCGGCACTTGCGCCTGGCCGCCGAGCTTGCCCTCGGTGCCGACCTCGCGCGCCACGCGCGTGACTTCCGACGCGAACGAGTTGAGCTGGTCCACCATGGTGTTGATGGTGTTCTTGAGCTCCAGAATTTCGCCCTTCACGTCGACCGTGATCTTGCGCGAGAGATCGCCGCGCGCCACCGCCGTCGTCACCTCGGCGATGTTGCGCACCTGGGCGGTGAGATTGCCCGCCATCGAATTCACGCCGTCGGTGAGGTCTTTCCAGGTGCCCGCGACGCCCGGCACGTTCGCCTGCCCGCCCAGGCGCCCTTCGGTGCCGACCTCGCGCGCCACGCGCGTCACCTCGCCGGCGAACCGGTTGAGCTGATCCACCATGGTATTGAGCGTTTCCTTCAACTGGAGGATTTCGCCGCGCACGTCGACCGTGATCTTGCGCGAGAGGTCGCCGCCGGCAATCGCGGTCGCCACCTCAGCGATGTTGCGGACCTGGTCGGTCAAATTGCCCGCCATCGAGTTCACGCTGTCGGTGAGATCTTTCCAGGTGCCCGCGACGCCCGGTACTTGCGCCTGGCCGCCGAGCTTGCCTTCCGTGCCGACCTCGCGCGCCACGCGCGTGACCTCCGCGGCGAAGGCGTTGAGCTGATCGACCATCGTGTTGAGCGTTTCCTTGAGCTGCAGGATCTCGCCGCTCACGTTGACGGTGATCTTTTTCGACAGGTCGCCTTGCGCCACCGCGGTCGCGACCTCGGCGATGTTGCGGACCTGCCCGGTCAGGTTCGACGCCATCGAATTGACGCTGTCGGTCAGGTCCTTCCAGGTGCCGGCGACGCCGCGCACCATGGCCTGGCCGCCGAGCTTGCCTTCGGTGCCGACCTCGCGCGCCACGCGCGTCACCTCGCCGGCGAACGCGTTGAGCTGGTCCACCATGGTGTTGATGGTGTCCTTGAGCTCCAGGATTTCGCCGCGCACGTCGACCGTAATCTTCTTGGAGAGGTCGCCGCTGGCGATGGCTGTCGACACCTCGGCAATGTTGCGGACCTGCGCGGTCAGGTTCGACGCCATCGAATTGACGCTGTCGGTCAAGTCCTTCCAGGTGCCGGCGACGCCGAGCACGTTGGCCTGGCCGCCGAGGCGCCCTTCGGTGCCGACCTCGCGCGCCACGCGCGTCACCTCGCCGGCGAACGCGTTGAGCTGATCGACCATCGTATTGATGGTCTCCTTGAGCTGCAGGATTTCACCGCTCACGTTCACCGTGATCTTTTTCGAGAGGTCGCCGCCGGCGATGGCGGTTGCGACGTCGGCGATGTTGCGGACCTGCGCGGTCAGGTTCGAGGCCATGAAGTTGACGCTGTCGGTCAAGTCCTTCCACGTGCCGCCGACGCCCGGCACCTGGGCTTGGCCGCCGAGCTTGCCTTCGGTGCCGACCTCGCGCGCGACGCGCGTGACCTCCGACGCGAACGAGTTCAACTGGTCCACCATCGTGTTGAAGGTGTCCTTGAGCTCGAGAATTTCGCCGCGCACGTCGACCGTGATCTTGCGCGAGAGATCGCCGCGCGCCACCGCCGTCGTCACCTGCGCGATGTTGCGCACCTGGTCGGTGAGGTTGCCGCACATGGCGTTCACCGAGTCGGTCAAATCCTTCCAGGTGCCGGCGACGCCGGGCACGATCGCCTGGCCGCCGAGCTTACCCTCGGTGCCGACCTCGCGCGCCACGCGCGTCACCTCCGAGGCGAACGACCGCAGTTGATCGACCATCGTGTTGATGGCTTCCTTGAGCTGCAAAATCTCGCCGCGCACGTCGACCGTGATCTTCTTCGAGAGGTCGCCCATGGCAACCGCGATGGTCACGTCGGCGATGTTGCGAACCTGCGCGGTGAGGTTCGAGGCCATCGAGTTGACGTTCTCGGTCAGGTCTTTCCAGACGCCGGTCACCTCGCGCACCTGCGCTTGACCGCCAAGCTTGCCTTCGGTGCCGACCTCGCGCGCAACGCGCGTCACCTCCGAGGTGAACACGCTGAGCTGCTTGATCATGGTGTTGACGATGGTGGCCGAGCGCAGGAATTCGCCCTGCAGCGGCCGGCCGTCGACGTCGAGCCGCACCGTTTGCAGCAAATCGCCCTGCGCGACGGCGGAGATGGCGCGAGTCACTTCCGTGGTCGGCCAAAGCAGATCGTCGATGAGAGCGTTGACCGAAGTCTCCATCTCGCCCCACGCGCCATGCGACAGGCCGAACTTCACCCGCTGGCGCGTCTTTCCTTCGCGGCCCACAACGTGGCCGACGTGCTCGAGCTGCTGCGCCATGCGCTCGTTGGCGGCGACGATCTCGTTGAAGGTGTCGGCGATCTTGCCCAAGAGGCCGACCTGACTGCCGGACATGCGGACGGAGAAGTCACCCACGCGCATGGACTGCAGCGCATTCAAGAGATCGAGCAGCTCAGGCGACGCGCCGCCATTGACGCGGCTATCGGGCATTTCAGCCGGCACCGCGCTCGGAGATGGGCCATTGGTCTTGAGTTCGCCAACCGGATCATTGTTCGGTTGCATAGTCTCCTCCGGCGCAGATGAACCGGCGCACGATGTCACGAGCGCAGGGGCGCTGTCACGACCATAGCGGGGCGCTGCTGCGATCTTTGGACTCGTAGGTTTGAGACAGTCGCCGCTGGGAACTTGGGATTGGAACCGGTCGGGGCCGCCGACTGCCGCGGCCGCAATGGCGTGCGCGCATCGGCCAGCGACCGCGCGCCCCCCGCGGCGGGCGATCCACAGGCCGGATGCGGATGAAAGTCCTGCGACCGGTTGGGTCCGGCCATGTCCCAGTACCCCTCGGTGCGTCCAGGTCGGACCACCTCCTGACGCCCCAAACGCGGCAACGATCCAATGGTTCCGCGAGAGGGTCAAAATTTCTAGTCAGCAAAGAATGCCCATAGATTTCAGATCGTTAGCACCCCGGCGAAAGGGATTGCGCGAGGGGGAGCGGGACCTGGCCCCGTTGCCGGCGGGCAAATCAGGGCGCTACGGACACCACTCAAACGACAGTTTCGGCGAATGAGGCTGACCGAGCGGCCACCCCATGCGTGTTTCTCCTGCACCCTCCGTGCAAGCATTGTCTCGCCTTCCGCCGCTGAGCTTGCTAACCCCTGACCCCTTTCCCGCGCCGGGGAGGGGGTCTCATCGGAGTGCGCGGCGCGCGCAACGTGCAATCATCGCCAACCGGAACATGAAGCAACGCATCTCATCGGCAGCCAACGGTTCGAGCCTTCGGCTCGCCGCCGACATCGGCGGCACCTTCACCGATATCGCGGCCTTCGACGAGCGCACCGGCAAGCTGACCTTCGGCAAGGCGCTGTCGAGGCCGCAACGCCTGGTCGAGGGGATCGATGCCGGGGTGGCGAAGGCGAGCAGCGACTACAAATCGGCCGGATTGTTCCTGCACGGCTCCACCATCGCCATCAATACCATCCTGGAGCGCAAGGGCGCTAACACCGCGCTCCTCATCACCGAGGGCTTCCGCGACATTTACGAGATCGGCCGCATCAACCGGCCGGACGCCTACAATTTGTTCTTCCGCAAGCACGAGCCGCTGGTCGAGCGGGCGCTGCGCTTCGAGGTCAAGGAGCGCGTGCTGTGCGACGGCGAGATCGAAACCCCGCTCGACGAGAAAGAGATCGAGGCGTTCGGCCGCATGCTGGCGCGGCTCGGCGTGGAGGCGACCGCGATCCTATTTCTCAACTGCTACGCCAAGCACGGCCATGAAGCGCGCGCCAAGGCGATCCTCGAGAAGAACCACCCGGAGATGTTCGTCTCCGCCTCGCACGAGCTCTCCGAGGAATATCGCGAATTCGAGCGCTGCTCGACGGTGGTCGCCAATGCCTATATCGGGCCGATCGTGCGCGGCTATCTCGGCGAAATCGAGGACCGCATCCGCAGCGACGGTTTTTCCGGCTCGTTCCTGATCGTGCAGTCGACCGGCGGGCTCTACGAAGCGGATCAAGCCAAGAGCCACTGCGTGCACATGCTGGAATCGGGGCCGGCGGCCGGCGTCATCGGGACTCAGGCGCTTTGTCACGCGCTCGGGCTGAAAAATGCCATCGCCTTCGACATGGGCGGCACCACGGCCAAGGCCGGCGTCATCCACAACGGCGAAGCGCTCACCACCGGCGCCGCCTTGATCGGCGGCTACGATCGGGCGCTGCCGGTGCAGATCGCGATGATGGACATTTTCGAGGTCGGTACCGGCGGCGGCTCGATCGCGCGGGTGGAAGAGGGCGGACTGCGGGTCGGCCCGCAAAGCGCGGGCGCGGCACCCGGCCCGGCCTGCTACGGCCTCGGTGGCACCGAGCCGACGGTGACCGATGCGAATCTCGTTCTCGGCCGGCTCGCCGCCGACCGCTTCCTCGGCGGCGAGATGCGGCTCGACGTCGAAGCCGCCCGACGCGCGCTCACCGAGCGCGTGGCGAAGCCGCTCGGCATGGACGCGACGGCGGCGGCGGACGGCATCTTGCGCATCGCCGCGACCGCGATGTCCTATGCGGTGAAGGGCGTCACCACCGAGCGCGGTCTCGATGCCGGCGACTTCGCGCTGGTGGCCTACGGCGGCGCCGGGCCGCTGCATGCGGTGCAAGTCGCGCGCGAGATCGGCATCAGGACCGTCATCGTTCCGACCGCGCCCGGGGTGTTCTCAGCCTTCGGCATGCTGTTCTCGGATCTGCGTTACGATTTCGTGCGCACCTGGTTCACGCGGCTCGAGGACGCGCCGTTTGCGGCAATCGAACGCGTCTATCGCGACCTCGAGCGCCAAGGCCGCGCGGCCATCGCCGGCACTTCGATCAAGCCGCAGAAGATCACGCTCAAACGCGCGGCCGACATGCGCTATGTGGGCCAGGAGCACGCGGTCACGGTGGACTTGCCGCTCAAGGTGTTCGAACGGCAAGACCGTCGCGCGATCAAGCGCCTGTTCGATGCCATGCACGAATTGCGCTACGGCACCTCGGCGCCGGACGAGCCCGCCGAGATCGTGAGCCTGCGCAGCACCGTCACCGGCGTCATGCGCAAGCCGCCGCAGGAAAGAGTCGCGCGCGGCAGGAGCGCGCCCGACAAGGCCGCCTTCACCGGCAGACGGCCGGTCTACTTGGACGGCAAGTTCCGCCCGACGCCGACCTACGCCCGCGCGGCGCTCACCGCCGGCAACCGCATCAGCGGGCCGGCGCTGATCGAGGAACACGCCGCCACGACGGTGTTGCTGCCCGGCGACAGGCTCGAAGTCGACGCCTGCGGACACCTGATGATCAAAGTGGCGGCGGGAGGCCGGTAAGCGCCATGGCAAAAAGGACAAAGACCGTCGCGCGCAAGCCGAGTGCCAAGCGCACGCCGCGCGGCACACGCAAGGTCGATCCCGTGGTCACGGAGATCGTGCGCAACGGCGTCATCGCGGTGACCGAGGAAATGAAGACCAACCTCATGCGCACCGCTTACAACATCATCATCTACGAGGCGCTCGACTTCACCACCGGTCTGTTCACGCCGCGAGGCGAGACCATCTCGATCGGCATCGGGTTGCCGATGTTCATCCGCGGCATGGCGGAGACGGTCAAGGCCAAGATCAAGCATTTCGGCGCCGGCAACATCCGGCCGGGCGACATCTACGTCACCAACGATTCCTATCTCACCGGCAGCCATCTCAACCACGTCACGCTGACGCTTCCGATCTTCCACAAAGGCAGGCTCGTGGCGTTCTCCTGCTGCATGGCGCACTGGCTCGACATCGGCGGCATTCTCGGCGGCATGAGCACCGATATTTTTTCGGAAGGACTGCAGATCCCGATCCTCAAATATCAGGACCGGGGTGCGGTCAATGCGACCGTGGTCGACATCATCCGGCAGAACGTCCGCCTGCCGAGTCGGGCCATGGGCGATCTGCGCGCGCAGGTCACCGCGGTGAAGACCGGCGAGCGGCGCTTCCTCGAGCTCATCGAACGCTACGGGCGCGACGCAGTGCTCAACTCCATCGCAGCGATCATGGACCACGCCGAGGCGATGGCGCGCGCACGCACGCGCACGATCCCCGACGGCGTCTACGAGGCCGAATCCTACATGGACGACGACGGCATCGACATAGGCCAGAAGGTGCCGATCCGCGTGCGCGTCGTGGTCGCAGGCGACGAGATGACCGTCGACTTGAGCGAGGTGTCGAAACAGGTGCGCGGCTTTTACAATTCCGGCGTCACCACCGGGCACGCCTGCGCGCAGGTCGCCTACAAGTGCCTGACCTCGCCTACGGACTATCCTATCAACGACGGCTCGTTCCGCAGCCTCAAGACCATCGTGCCGCTGGGCCGGGTGGTCAGCGCGGTGCGGCCGGCACCCATGCGCTGGTGGATGACTTATCCGATGACCATCGTCGACACGATTTTCAAGGCGCTGGCGCCGGCCATTCCCGGCCGCGTCATCGCCGGCCACCACGCTGATCTTCTGGCGTCGTCGTTTCACGGCATCAACAACCGCACCTCCGAGTTCTTCATCGGCAGCTTTGGGCCGCTGGGCGGCGGCTGGGGCGCCAAGATGGCCGAGGACGGCGTCTCCGGCACGGTTTGCATCAACGACGGCGATACCCACAACAGTCCGAACGAGCAGGCCGAGTTCAAGTTTCCCATCGTGGTGGAGCGCTATGCGCTGGTGCCCGATTCCGGCGGCGCCGGCCGCCGTCGCGGCGGGCTCGGAGTCGAGCGCGTGGTGCGCGCGCGCACGAATATGGTGGTCAACAATCAGAGCGAGCGCGCCCATTGCCGGCCATGGGGGCTCAACGGCGGCCTCGACGGCACCGGCAACGCGGTGGAGCTGCGCATCGGCGGACAGTGGAAAAGCGATTTCCCCAACGCCAAGGTGTTGGTGGCGCAGCTCAAGCCCGGCGACGCCTTCAAAATCCGCTCGGGCGGTGGTGGCGGCTACGGCAACCCGATCGAGCGGCCGATCGAACAGGTTCGCGACGACGTGCGCCAAGGCTACGTGACGGTGAAGTCCGCGGCGGAGCTCTACGGCGTCGTGCTCGATCCGCAAACCTTCGAGGTCGATGCGGCGGCAACGGAAAAGTTGCGCGCGGCGCGTCGATCCGGCGATGGCGCTGCCGCGGACGCAAAGTCGGCGTAAGGCGTAGCCCATGAAGGTCGGGGCGCAACAACGGCCCCGGATTTCGCGGCGTCGCCGTCTGGGGCCGGGCTCTTATCGTTTGAGCTTGGCGGTAAACGACATCGCGCTTGCGCCGCAACAGGGGCAGCTCATGGCGACGAGGATGTTCTGCCTCTGCTCCTCGTCGAGGTCGGCGCGATCGAGCAACTGTCGGGTCTGCTGTTCGAACAGCGCGTGCAGCGAGAGCGCGCTATACGAAATCTGATCCTCGGGCGCGGGCTCCGAAGCGGCCTTCGCTTGCCCTGCCGCCGGGACGCGCCGCACGCTACGGGCCCGCTGCTTGTGCTTCGCCATTCATGTCTCCGCCGTCTTGCCAACAGTCATTCCGGCTGCAGGCCGATCTGCTCGATGATCTTTGAGCCTGCGCCGCCATCCGATCCGTGGGGGCGCTTTTTCTGCCCGCGCGCACGGGCGCATGATACGATACGAACGTATCGCGTTATAGAGCTCAAGCGGCTTCCGTCTGCTTTCGACGGAAGGCGCTTGCGGTTGGTGTCTTGACGCGTTCTCCGCGACGACGTGGCAGCCATGTCGCGGCAGACGCGCGTCCTGCATGGGACCAGAAAATGACGTCGTCTAGCCGCGCGCATCCGCGCGCAATCGATTTCCACGCCCACGTCATCGTGCCCGAGGTCTACGCGCTGGCCGCGGAGCACAACATTTTTTCCGAGCTGCCCACCGACCCCGGCGTCACCGACGAGATGCGAAGCAGGATCAAGGACCGCGCCGTCATGGTGCTCGCCCGCATGAGCGATCTCACCGACCGCATCGTCAACATGGATGCGATGGGCGTCGACGTCCAGGTGCTGAGCGCAAGCCTCGTGCATCAGGGCCTGGAATGGGCCGACGCGCAAACGAGCCTGCGGCTCGCGCGCACCACCAACGATTGGATCGCCAACGCCGTCGCCGCGCATCCGGCGAGATTGATCGGGCTCGGCACGCTGCCGCTGCACGTGCCGGCGCTCGCCGTCGGCGAGCTCGAGCGATGCGTGCGCAAATTGGGGCTCAAGGGCGCGGCGATCTCGACCACGGCCGGAGCGATGGAGCTGGGCGATCCGCAGCTGCGGCCATTCTGGGGTAAGGCGGAAGAGCTCGGCGCGATGATCTATATCCATCCCGGCGGCAATCGCGACCGCCGCTTCAAGCGTTTTCATCTCTGGAACAGCGTCGGTCAGGCGTTCGAGGAGGCGATGGCGATTTCGTCGCTGATGTATGACGGCGTGCTGGAAACGTTCCCGCGGCTGAAAATCTGCGTGTCGCATGGCGGCGGCTACATGCCGTACTATATGGGTCGCATCGATCGCAACTACGCCGAAAAGGCCAACACCCGCGTCAACATGAGCAAGCCGCCGATCGACTATCTGCGCATGCTTTATTTCGACTCCTGCGTCTACGAGCGCGCGGTGCTGCAGCACCTGG
>Ga0318514_10000190_pt1 | contig 15142 bp, 11 predicted proteins | sample GRESIP176b2f18_FD_203684 | JGI IMG/M metagenome (GOLD analysis project Ga0318514, IMG submission 203684) | Tropical soil microbial communities from Luquillo Experimental Forest, Puerto Rico - GRE.SIPMG.176b2f18 | ecosystem: Environmental > Terrestrial > Soil > Tropical forest > Bulk soil...
CTGCTAGCCTGGGGGAGCGACCCCCCGGGAACCCCCCGATGGCCTCCGGCCCGGTTCCTCCGTCACCGGGCCGTTGCCTCTCCTGCGGCGGGCGCAGGTCGTCGAGGTCACCGGCGATCTGGTAGCCGGTGGCGCGCAGGCCACCGATGAGGGTCTCCGCCTGCTCCTTGGCCCAGGCGTCCCGTTCGGCGGGCAGGACCAGGCGCCCGCCGCGCGGCCGGTCGGCCAGCGCCCGGTGGGCCACCGTCTCCTTCACGTTCCACATGTAGAACCAGTCGGGGACGGCGTCCGGGCCGGGCAGCGCCTGGTTCAGCCGGCGCAGGAACTCGGTCTCGGCCATGCCGAGCGAGGCGTTCGGCCGGGCCCGGCTGAGGTCCGCGCAGCCCGGGTCGATGCCGAGCAGGGACGCGAACCGCTCCCACAGCAGGCCGGCGGCCGAACCCCGCGGCGGGTTGGTGACCACGTGGATCCGCTCGGGCGGCACGTGCCCGGCCCACAGCCGGAGGATCGCCAGCGTGTCGTGGACCCGCCAGAACCACCACTGGCGCCGGTCGGCGTCAACCGACTCCCGGTCGATCACGTCGCTCAGCCAGTCCTCCCAGCTCCTGGCGTTGCGGTGCTTGACGGTTTCCTGCCACTCCGCGGGCAGCAGCGTCGCCATGTCGCGGACGGTCAGCACGATGTGCACCGCGGCGGGCTGGAGCGAGCGCACCGCGGTGGCGGCCTGCTCCGGGTCGGCCGCGGAGAACAGTTCGTGCGAGATGACCGCCGTTTTCCCCGGCTGCTTGGCCTGGCTGGCCAGGATCTCCCATTCGCCGGTCCAGGGTCCCGCCGGGTCGGAGGCCAGCTTCTCGATGCCGCGCAGGTCCTGGCTGGCCCGGAAATGGTCCTGGGGATGGTGCCCGGGCAGCACGACGCCCTGGGCGGCCAGTTCGGCGCGGTTGCTCCACAGCACCTGCTGGATAAAGGTCGTGCCGGTCTTGGGCTCCCCGATGTGCAGGAAGACCCTGGCCTGTCCGATGCTAGGCGCTGCCAACCGGTATACCTCGCGGATTCTGGTGATGACGTAGCTGACCAGGCAATATAGCCTGCGGCCGCGGCCACTCGGGCGAATCAGCTCACAAGCTATCGTAGGAGAGGCAGCGCTCAATGCCGTACGCGAGTACCTGCGCACAAACCTGCACACAGCTGACGAGCCGCCTATGCTTTACAAGCGTGCCTCGGGGCCACTTGCGCAGGTCCCGCCCGCTGCGGCACGCATTCCATAGGCAAAGGAAGGCGAGTTCTGCTTATGCATGAGCCCTTCTCGCTCTTGGTTCCCGTCTATGACGGAGACCGGCCCGACTATCTTCGCCGGGCGTTCCGCAGCGCGGTCCACGACCAGACCGTGCGGCCGGACCAGGTGATCATCGTCCGGGACGGGCCGGTGCGGGCGGAGCTTGCCGAGTGCCTCGATGAACTGCGGGAGACCAGCCCGGTGCCGGTGACGTTCGTCCCGCTGCCGCGCAATAGTGGCCTGGGCCCCGCGCTCGACCGCGGGCTGGCCGCGAGCCAGCACGACGTGGTCGCCCGGATGGACGCCGACGACGTGGCCATGCCGCACCGGTTCGAGGTGGAGCTGCCGCTGATGGCCGGCGCCGACATCGTCGGGTCCGGGCTGCTTGAGTTCTCCGGTGACACCGACGAGATCGTCGGGCAGCGGGTGCCGCCCATCGGCGCGGAGAAGATCGCCAGGTACGCGCGGATGCACGACCCGTTCAACCACCCCACGGTCATGTACCGGCGGCGGGCCGTGCTTGCGGCGGGCGGTTACGGGGACCTGAAGCTCATGGAGGACTACGCGCTGTTCGCCCGGATGCTGCAAAACGGCGCGCGGGCGGTCAACGTGGCCGAGCCACTGGTCTACTACCGGGTCGGGGAGACCGCATTCAAAAGGCGCGGTGGCACCGGCCTGCTCCGCTCGGAACTGCGGTTGCAGCGTGAGTTCAGGAAAACCGGCTTCACCACACCCGCGCAGTACGTGCGCAATGTGATCATTCGCGGCGGCTACCGGCTGATCCCCTGGTGGGTGCGCCGCGCGGTGTACCGCCCGATCCTGTCCCGCGGCGGCGGCCATCCGGCGGAGCATCCGCCGGAGCCTGCGGAGGGTGACTACGCCGCTGGGCCTGATGACGGCGCGACCACCAACTCCGCCCCGGACCTGCCGGTGAGTTCGTGAACATCGACCTCGTCATCGTCGGATCCGGCTTCTTCGGGCTGACCATCGCCGAACGCTGCACCAGGGACCTGGGCCTGCGGGTGCTGATCCTGGAGCGCAGGCCGCACATCGGCGGGAACGCCTACAGCGAGAAGGAGCCGGAAACCGGGATAGAGATACACCGGTACGGCGCGCACCTGTTCCACACCTCGAACGCGCGGGTCTGGGAGTACGCCAACCGGTTCACCGATTTCACCTCCTACCAGCACCGGGTCTTCTCGGTCTACAAGGGCCGGGTGTACCCGCTGCCGATCAACCTGGCCACGATCTGCGAGTACTTCGGCGCCGTGATGTCCCCCGACGAGGCGCGGGCGCTGATCGCCGAGCAGGCCGCCGAGGTGCCGCCGGGCACCGCGGCCAATCTCGAGCAGAAGGCCATCTCGCTGGTCGGCCGGCCGCTGTACGAGGCATTCTTCCGCGGCTACACGTTCAAGCAGTGGCAGACCGACCCCGCCGACCTGCCCGCGGAGGTCATCGCCCGGCTCCCGGTCCGCTACACGTTCAACAACAGGTACTTCAGCGACACGTTCGAGGGGCTGCCGGTCGACGGGTACACGGCCTGGCTGGAGCGGATGCTCGATCACCCGCGCATCGAGGTGCGGGTGGACACCGAGTTCGCCGGCTTGCGCGGCGACCTGCTGGGAAACGTCCCGATCGTGTACACGGGCCCGCTGGATGAGTATTTCGGCTACGCTGCCGGTGACCTGGGCTGGCGCACCCTGGACTTCGACCTTGAGGTGCTGCCGACCGGGGACTTCCAGGGAACGCCCGTGATGAACTACGCGGATTCCGACATCCCGTTCACCCGCATCCATGAGTTCCGCCACTTCCACCCCGAGCGCGACTGGTACCCGAAGGACAAGACAGTGATCATGCGAGAGTTCTCGCGCTTCGCCGACCGCGGCGATGAACCGTATTACCCGATCAACACCCCGCACGACCGGGAACGACTGCTGGCTTACCGGGAAATGGCGGCCCGCGAGCCTGGTGTGATCTTCGGCGGGCGCCTGGGCACCTACAAGTACCTCGACATGCACATGGCCATCGGGTCCGCGCTGAGCGTGTACGACAACAGGGTGCGGCCGTTCTTCTCCGGCCACCAGCCGCTGAGCAGCTTCGGGGGCAGCGATGACTAACGACGCCACGGCGGGCGTGCCGTCGGTCGCCAAGGAGGGTGCGGTGGGCGTGCCGGCCCCGGCGCAGGCCGGGCGCAGCATGCGAGTCGTGCAGCGGGTGGTGTTCCCCGGGGCGGACCTGGACGTCGTCCCGCTGTACGTGGAGACCAACCCCGAGCGCGGCGCCGCCGAACTCGCCGCCGAACTGCTGGCCGAGTCGCTCGGCAACCGCGATCCGGTGCCCCCCGCCCCCACGGCCATGGGCGTGGCAACGGGCGAGACCCAGTCGGTCATCCGGTTCGGCGTCGGGCTGCCCGCCCACCCGGCGGAGGAGATCCTGCCCCGGCGCAGCGCGGCGATCAGCGAGGGCGGCCGGGTCTCGTTCGGCACCTACTTCAACGCGTTCCCGGCCAGCTACTGGCGCCGGTGGACGGACGTGGACTCGGTGACGCTGCGGATCCGGGCCGCCGGCGAGTGCGCGATCATCGTGTACCGCTCCGCGGCCAAGGGGCACAGCTTCCCGGTCGAGACGATTCAGGTGGAAACCGACGAGCCGGTGTCGGTGGAGCGGGTCCTGCCGCTGGCTCCGTTCATCGACGGTGGCTGGTACTGGTTCGACATCGTGGCCGGCCCGCGCGGGACCACCGTGATCCAGGCGGAGTGGGCGGTGCCCACCGAGCCGGCGCCGCCGGGCCGGCTCAGCCTCGGCTTCACCACGTTCAACCGGGCCGACTTCATGGTGGGGCACCTGCGCACGCTGGGTGCCTCGCCGGAGGTGCTCGACCTGATCGACACGGTGTACGTGATCGACCAGGGCACCAGGCACGTGGCCGACCACCCGGATTTCGGGGACTCGGCCAAGGCACTCGGCGACAAGCTGCGGATCATCGAGCAAGGGAACATCGGCGGCTCCGGCGGCTTCTCCCGGTCCATGGACGAGTCCGTGCGCGCCGGGGACAGCGACTACCTGCTGATCCTCGACGACGACATCACCCTGGAGCCGGAGAGCATCCTGCGCGCGGCGACCTTCGCCGACCTGGCGCGCAAGCCCACGATCGTCGGCGGGCACATGTTCAGCCTCTACGACCGGTCGGTGCTGCACGCGTTCGCCGAATCCATCGCCCCCCGCAAGTGGTGGTGGGAAATCTCGCCGAACACCAAGGCCAGGCACGACTTCGGCCGCCGGAACCTGCGGAACACCCCATGGCTGCACCGCCGCGCCGAGGCCGACTACAACGGCTGGTGGATGTGCCTGATCCCCACGAAGATCATCAAGGAGCTGGGCCTGGCGATCCCGGCCTTCATCAAGTGGGACGACGCCGAGTACGCCGTGCGCGCGGGCGAAAAGGGCTATCCGACCGTGTCGCTGCCCGGGGTGGCCGCTTGGCACATCCCCTGGCTGGACAAGAACGACGCGCTGGACTGGCAGGCGTACTACCACATCCGCAACCGGGTGGTCGTGGCCCTGCTGCACTCGCCGTTCAAGCGCGGCGGCCGGCTGATGGCCGAAAGCGGCGAGCGCCAGTTGCAGAACCTGCTGTCGATGCAGTACTCCACGGCGGCCCTGCGGCTGCTGGCCATGGAGGACATCCTGTCCGGGCCTGACCACCTGCACCGCGACCTCGGCACGAAGATGACCAGCCTGCGTGAGCTGCGCCAGCAGTTCACCGACTCACGTGGGTCCGCCGACCTGGAGAACTTCCCGCCCGCCCGGCGCAAGGTGCCGGACCAGCTGAAGACGAACACCACCCCGACCAACAAGGTCAACCTGATGACCAAGGTCGCGACCGGGACGCTGCACCAGTTCCGCAAGCCGCGCAAGTTCCAGCGGCCGCAGATGACGCTGCCCTACCAGGACGCGGCCTGGTGGGTGCTGTCCAAGCTGGACAGCGCCGTGGTGTCGGCACCCGATGGCACCACCGCCTCCTGGTACCAGCGGGACCGCAAGCAGTTCCGTGCGCTCGCCCGGCGCAGCGCCGTGCTGCACATGCGGATGGTGATGAACTGGCCCAGGCTGGCCAGGGAGTACCGCAGCGCCGCGGCGGAGTTCACCTCCCCAGCCAAATGGCGGGAGACCTTCGAGGCCTCGCTCAGGGATCCGCCTGGTGGGCCGTGAGCCAGGCATCCCTCGGGCGGAACGGCAAGGCGCCATCCCCGGCTGAGCCGGCGGGCACGCACGCCCCGGCACCTCCGCAGACCGATGGGGCACACCAGCCCGGCAACGCCGTATCGCATCGTGACGAGGCTGCCCGGACGAGCGCGCCGGCTGGCGGAGGCTGGCGGGCGCGGGCGGCCAGGTACGCGCCGGCCGGTGCCGCCGCCCTGGCCATGGTGGTGCTCGGCCTGTGGGGGCTGGCCCGCGACTCGGCCATGGGCAACGACGAGGTGGCGACGCGCTGGGCCGCGCTGCTCAGCCTTCGCGACCTGGCCCACCTGCTGAACAACCAGGACGCGGTGCACGGGCTCTATTACCTGCTGATGCACTTCTGGGTCGCCGTGGGCAGCAGCCCGGCGGTGCTGCGGATCCCGTCGGTGGCCGCGATGACCGTCGCCGTGGCGCTGGTCGCGGTCCTTACCGGGCGGCTCACCGGGTCCGGCTGGGCGGGCCTGTTCGCCGGCCTGGTCATGGCCCTGACCCCGATGATCAGCTTCTACGCGCAGACCGCGCGGTCCTACGCCATGGTGCTCGCCTGCGTGGTGGCCGCCACCCTGGTCCTGGTGCACGCGCTGAGCGCCGAGGCCGCCGGGACGGGCGGGCAGCGCGTCATGCGGTGGTGGCTGGGGTACGGCGCGCTGGTGGTCGTGGCCGGTTACCTGAACGAGATGGCGCTGCTGATGCTGGCGGCGCACGCGGTCACGGTGCTGCTCGCCAGGTACGGGATGGCCGTCGTGCGGCGCTGGGCGGTCACGGCCGCCGTGAGCGTCGTAGTGGCCGTACCGCTGATCCTGATCAGCGTCCGGGAGGACAACGCCGTCGGGTGGATCCCCCGGCCGGGTCTGGGCGCCCTGCGGGTCCTGTTCCACGACTACTTCGGTTCGGCCACCGTGGTCGCGCTGCTGCTGCTCGTGTGCGCGGTCATCGCCGTCCTGCCCGGCGGTGCGCCGGCGGGTGCGGCCTCCGCCGGCGCGACGGCACCCGCGTGGTGGCGCGGCGGAGTCTCGCTGCCCTCGGTGGCCGCCCCGCTGCTGGTGGCGCCCGCCCTGGTGCTGATACTCGAATCGCTCGTGGCGCGGCCGTTCTACGTGGACCGTTATGTCCTGTACGGCGCGGCCGGGGCGGCCATGCTGGCCGGCGCGGGACTGCGGCGGGCAGGGCGGTGGCTGGAGGGCCGGTTCGGCAGCCGGCCAGGGCTGCTGTGGCTGCCGGGCGTGGCCGTCTGCGTGTGCGCTCTGGTCCTGCAACTGGGCCCGCAGCACCGGATCCGCACCCCGGCCAGCCGCCTGTTCAACTTCGGCGGCCCGTCGGCGTACGTGGCCGCGAACGCGCGCCAGGGGGACGGGGTGATGTTCTTCGGCAACCTGTTCCGCAAGGCGGAACTGGGCTACCCGCAGGACTACACCAAGACCACGGACTTCGGCATGGCCAAGTCGCCGGAGCAGGCCGGATCGTTCCGTGGCACCGACAAGCCGTTCCCGGCCGTGCATCCGCTCATGCTGGATTACCAGCGGATCTGGGTGATCGGCCACGCGCCCTCGCCGCAACTGCCCGCCGGGCTGCTGCGCGCGGAGAGCGCGGTGCTACAGCAGAACTTCCGGCAGGTCGCCGAGCAGCGGTTCAAGGGGATCGTCGTCACGCTCTGGCAGCGGCGCTGACCTGGCGGCTCCCGTGACCGCCGCGCCCGACGAATCCGCCCTGCGGATGCTGCGCCAGGCCAGGGACCGGATCGACCGCGACTACGCCGAACCGGTGGGCATCCCCGCGCTGGCGGCCGCGGCGGGCTATTCGACGACGCACTTCATCAGGGCCTTCCGCGCCGCCTACGGGGAGACGCCGGGGGCGTACCGGACCCGGCGGCGGGTCGAGCGCGCCTGCGAACTGCTGCGGTCGGTGAACCTCTCGGTCACCGAGATCTGTCACACGGTCGGCTTCACCAGCCTGGGATCGTTCAGCGCGCGGTTCTCCGGCCTGATGGGCCAGTCCCCGTCGGCGTACCGCGCGGAGGCCGCCCGCCGCGGCGGGCCCGCGCCGATCCCGGGATGCTTCGTCCTCATGTGGCACACGGGCCTGCCCGCCCCGCCCGAGCCGGTGCCGCCCGCGGGCAGGTCCGCAATTTCGGAGAAGCGTTCCGGCCCTGCTCAGCCCTAACGTGGTGTCCCGTCAACCGGTATCAGCAAGGGAGTCACCATGATCATGGGCATGTCATTCGTCTCGGTCTGGGTGCTGGACCAGGACTCGGCCAAGGAGTTCTACACCAAGAAGCTGGGCTGCGAGGTCACCACCGATATCAAGCTGGAGAACGGGATGCGCTGGCTGACCGTCCGCCCGCAGGGCAGTACCGGCCAGGAACTGCTGCTGATGGACCCCGCGCACTCGATGCTCGACGCCGCGACCGCGGAGCAGGTCCGGGCGCTGGTGGCCAAGGGGGCGCTGAGCCCCGGGGTGATGGCGACGTCGGACTGCCGCGGTGACGCCGCCGCCCTGTCCGCCCTGGGCGTCGAGTTCGTGCAGGAACCGGCCGTGCGCCCCTACGGCATCGAGGCGGTCATCAGGGACGACTCGGGCAACTGGTTCAGCTTCACCGAGCGCAAAGGCTGACCGCATGCCGGGCGGGTGCCGCGCGGTGCCGCCGGCAGCGCAGCCGCCCGGCAGGGTCCATGCCCACCGGGCGGCTCGCATCGTGGTGCCCGTTCCGCGCAAGGTGAACGGTCTCAGTAATGGAGGGGCAGGGTGCGCAGCCGCCGGGCCTGGCGCTCGGCGCGGCGCATCCGCCGCCCGGCGCGCTCGACGCGGCGCTCGGCGCGGTGCAGTGCGAGCAGGTGCTCCACCGAGCGCTGCTCCTCGGCCCGCGCGAGCCGGTCCCGGTATATGTCGTTGCCGAGCTTTGCGAGCGGATACATGATCGCCACCTGTTTCCTGTCAAGTGATGCGGTTGTTGTTGTGTTCAAATGTCGTCTGGAGGCCGGGCGGTCACCATACGTAGCGGGGCACAGGAGAGGCACAGGATTAGGCTTGGCGGCGTGGCCGTGGCCGCGGCCCATAGGCGAGGTGGGTGGCCGGGCGGGAGGGGCGACGGGCCAGTGGCAGGGCATGCCGGGCTGACCCAGGACGAGCTTGCCGAGGCCGCGCGGGTGAGCCAGCGGGCGATCAGCGACCTGGAGCGTGGGATCAACCACACCGCCCGCAAGGACACCGCCCAGTTGCTGGCCGGCGCGCTGGGACTGGACGGGCAGGCGCGCGATTCGTTCGTTGCGGCGGCCCGCGGCCACGGGACGGCCGAGGCTGTGCTCGCGGTCCGGCAAGGGGGCGCGCCGAGGGCGTCTGTGGCGGCGGCGACCCGGGCGCTGCCGCGGGATATCGCGGCCTTCACCGGCCGCGAAGCCGACCTCGCCTGGCTGGAGGGGGCGCTTGATGGCCTGCCCGCCAGCGGTGGGGTGGTGGGCATTCATGCGATCGACGGGATGGCCGGGATCGGCAAGACCAGCTTCGCGGTGCACGCCGCGCACCGGCTGGCCGAAAGGTTCCCTGACGGGCAGTTCTTCTTGCCGCTGCATGCCCACACGCCCGGGCAGCGACCGGTAGATCCGGCCGATGGGCTGGCCAGCCTACTGCTGGCCACCGGGCTGGCTGCGGCGCAGATCCCGCCCGGCCTGGAAGCCCGCGCCGCCCGCTGGCGTGCTCACGTGGCAGACCGGAAGATCATGCTCGTGCTGGATGACGCGGCCGGGCATGAGCAGATCCGGCCGCTGCTGCCCGCCGCCGCGGGCAGCTTGGTGCTGGTCACCAGCCGACGGCGGCTGACCGCGCTCGAGGACAGCGCCGTGATCAGCCTCGACACCCTCCCCGCGGAGGAAGCCGCGGTGCTGCTGACCCGGCTGGCGGGCCGGGCCGGGATCTCCGCCACCGATCCCGCGGTGGATGAGATCACCCGGCGGTGCGGGTACCTGCCGCTGGCGATCGGGCTGATCGCCGGTCAGCTAAAACACCACCCGGCCCGGACCGTCGGCCAACTGGCCGCCGACTTGACCGCCGCTACTGACCGGATGGCGCTGTTGCAGGCCGAGAATGTGTCGGTCAGTGCCGCATTCGACTTGTCTTACCAGGACCTCACTGAGGACCAGCAGCGGCTGTTCCGTCGGCTCGGCCTGATCCCGGGCCCCACCTTCGACGCCTATGCTGCCGCCGCGCTGGACGGCACCGGCCTGGGCGACGCCCGCCGGCAGCTTGATGAGCTATATGACCAGCACCTGCTCACCGAGCCCGCACCCGGCCGGTACCAGTTGCACGACCTGCTCCGCGAACACGCCCGCGCCCTCGCCGCCACTGACGACCAGACAGACCGCGACACCGTGGCCGGACGGGTGCTGGACTACTACCTGCACACCGCCCTGGCCGCCGGCAAGCACTTCGACCCCCGGCTCAGCGCCTACCGCCGCCCGCCGCCGGGCCACCCGCCGGAGCAGGCCCCGGACCTGTCTGCCCTCGGGCACGCGGCCGCCTGGCTGGAAGCCGAGCGCGCCAACCTGCACGCCGCCGCGGACTACGCCGCCACCGCCGGGCGCTCCCGGTATGCGATCGTAATACCGGCTGCGATGAGCGGCTTCCTGTCCGTCCGCGGTCACTGGGATCAGTCCGCCGCACTTCACCGAGGCGCCCTGGCCGCCGCGCGCCAGGCCGGAGACCGGCTCGGTGAGGCCGACACGCTCACCACCCTGGGCGCCCTGCAGCGGAACACCGGGAGCTACGCCGCCGCCGCCAGCGGCTTGACCCAGGCCCTGGCGCTCTACCGCGACGCCGGTGACCAGCGCGGCCAGGCCTACGCCCTCGACCAGCTGGGCTTCCTATGGGCTCTGAGCGGGGACTACCCAGCCGCCGTCGCCAGCCACCAGCAGGCCCTGGGGCTGGCCCGCAGCATCGGTGACCGGCGCGGCCAGGCATGGACCCTCAACGGCCTGGGCCTGGTGCAGCAGCTTACCGGGGACTACCCGGCCGCCGCCGCCAGCCAACGGCAGACCCTAGCGCTGTTCACCGACCTCGGCGACCTCGAAGGCCAGGCCTACGCTCTCAACTCCCTGGGCGTCGTCCAGCAAGAGGCCGGGGACCACCCGGCCGCCGCCGCCAGCCAGTACCGGGCCCTGGCGCTGTTCCGCGACATCGGTCATCGGCTCGGCCAGGCTCATGCCCTCAACGACCTCGGCCTCGTCCAGCAAGAGACCGGTGACTACGGGCCGGCCGCCGCCAGCCACCAGCGGGCCCTCGAACTGTTCGGCGAGCTCGGCAACCTGCTCGGCCAGGCCGAAGCGCTGAACCGCCTCGGCGTGCTCTCGCTCCGCAGCTCGGCCACCAGCCCAGCCCGTGACCACCACACCCAGGCGCTGGCCATCGCGCGCGACATCAGCGCACCCCCAGAGGAAGCACGCGCCCTGGAGGGAATCGGCAACGGCCACCTTCGAGATGGCAACCCCAGCGAGGCCGCCGCACACCTGCAGCAGGCACTCGCGATCTACCAGCGCATCGGCGCTCCCGAGGCCAAGCGCACGGAGGAAACCCTCCGGCACCACGGGATGCCCCTACAGCCCGGCAGCTAGCCTGCGGATGCGGCACAGGCACGCGGGCTCTGCCGGCGCGTGTTCCGAGCGCCCGAGCCGAGCGTGGCCGGCTAGTCGATCATGTGAGCCTTGCGCCACAGGCGGGTCGCTGGCGGGCCGATCATGCCGGCCTCCCGAAGGAACGCCACGATCTTCTCCCCGCCATAACGGATGGTCTCGTGGTGGGCGGGGTTCGCCAGCGCGACGCGGTGCGCCGGCGCCGGGTCCAGGCCCACGGAGCGGTAGACCTCCGGGCTGATCAGGTGCCTGGCCACGATGAACGCGACCCGGCCGAGCACGGCCCGCTGCACGGGCAGTTCGGCCAGGGACAGCTCGGCCGCGCTGCGGGTCAGCTCGGCCCGGGCGAACCCGATGTGCCTGGCCTCCTCCAGGATGTGGATCTTGTTCACCATCCGGATGACGGGCTGGATCGAGTCGTCGGCGGCCATCTCCCGCTGGAAGCGGTCGGTGATTTCTTCGCCGATCAGGATGGCTCCCCACATGGCGGGGCCGTGCGCGGCGGCGGTCAGCAGCCGCCCAAGAGCGTGGACGTGGCGGGGCGGCCCGTAGTAGGGCACGCCCATCCACTCGATCAGGCGGGCGAACATCGTGGAGTGCCGGCACTCCTCGGCCATCTCGGCGAGCGCGTACTGCACGTGCCGGGTGGCGGGGTTCTCCTCGTAGGCCACCTTCGCCAGCAGGCGCATCAGGATGCACTCCAGCCAGATGCCGAAGCCGGCCACGCTGGCGGCCTCGTGCTTGCCGAGTTCGCGCCGCTGCTCGGGGGTGAGCTGGTCCCACAGCGGCGTCCCGGACAGGGTGGAGCGGTGTTCGGGCAGGAAGATCTTGCCCGGCTCCGGCGGTGCGGACCAGTCGATGTCGATTTCCGGGTCGTAGGACCTGGCCGCGGTCGAGCGCAGCAGCCGGTCGGCTACCCGCTCGCGATCCGTTCTGCCGCCGGGCAGCCCGGAGTCCGCGCTGGTGGCACCCTTGCCGGGCAGCCCGGGGTTCGTACGGCTCGCCCTGGCGGGCAGCTCGCTGGTCTTCGTCACCGGCCTCGCCTCCAGCCAAGCTGTAACTTGAAGTAACAGTTACCTTTGGTATCATTATCCGCATGAGCGCGGCTGTCAAGGGCGGCGACGCCCGCAGGGACCGGTGGAGCGACCACCGGGCACGGCGGCGGCGTGAGTTCGTGGACGCGGCGCTGCGGGTGCTGGAGGTCCAGGGTCCCGATCTGCCGATGGAGGCGGTCGCCGCCGAGGCGGGGGTCACCAAGCCGGTCCTCTACCGGTACTTCCAGGACAAATCGGCCCTGGTGGACGCGCTGGGCGAGCGCGGCTCCGAGATACTGCTCGACCGGTTGCTCCCGGCGATCCAGGCGGGCTGCCCGGCGCTGTCCCGGGTCCGGGACGCGGTTGGTGCCTACTTCGCGGTGATCGACGAGCACCCGAACCTCTATTGGCTGCTGGCCCGCGAGGGCAAGGCCGGCTCCGGGAGCGGGCCCGACTCCATCCAGCAGAACAAGGAGCACATCGCCACCGCGCTCACCTCCGTGCTCGGCGACTATCTTCGTGCCTACGGGCTGGACTCCGGTGGTGCCGAGCCGTGGGCCTACGGCATGACCGGCCTGGTGCAGAGCACCGGCGAATGGTGGCTGCAGCGGCGCTCGATGAGCCGGGCGACCGTGGTCGACTACGTCACCCAGATCATCTGGGCGGCGATCACCGGGACGCTGCGTGAGGTCGGCATCGCGGTGAACCCGGACGAGCCGTTCCCCGAGACGCGCCCGCCGCTGCACGCCGTGGCCCCCACTGATGCACGGCTGGCCCCGGGGTGACCACGCGGACAGGATGACAGACGGCAGGGTCGACAAGATCAGCAAGGAGGCCAGATGGCCGGGCTCGGCGACTCAGACGGCTACGAGGGCACTGCGGTGCTGGAGGTGGACCGGTCGCGGTTCGACGTCCAGGTGCGGTTGCGGGGCCACTTCCAGCCCATCGATGGCTGCTATCACTGGTATGGGCGTATTGACGCGCATGAGGGCCTGGATGAGTTGCTCGGCTCGGGCAAGGCACGGGGGGTGCTGACCACGGCCGAAGGTTCGGCCCCGTGTGAGCTGTCGGAGCCCGATCCGTCGCACCGGTACCGCGTCACCGGCATCTCCACGCCGCCGTTCCGCGCCGGGGAGTCCGCTCCGGGGCCGGCCCGGGAGGAGGCCGGAGCCGCCGGGACGGCCGGAGCCGGAGCGCCGGAGCACGATGGGCAGGCGGGGACCGCCGCGCAACAGGCCGCCGGTGGGCCGGCCGCGTCACTGCCCGGGCACGTTCGCGTGGCGATCATCGGCGCCGGGCTCGGCGGGATCGGGGCGGGCATCCGGCTGCGCAAGGCCGGGGTGACCAGCTTCGTCATCCTGGAACGCGCCGCCGCGGTCGGCGGCACCTGGCGCGACAACACCTATCCCGGCTGTGCCTGCGATGTGCCCTCGCACCTGTACTCGTTCTCGTTCGCGCCGAACCCCCGATGGTCACACAGCTTCTCCCGCCAGCCGGAAATCTGGCAGTACGTGGAGGACGTCACCGACCACTATGGGCTGCGCGAGCACCTGGTCTTCGGCACCGAGGTGCTCCGGGCGGACTGGGACGGGGGCCCGGCACGCTGGCGGCTGCGGACCAACCGCGGCGAGCTCACCGCCGACGTACTGATTACTGCCTCGGGACCGCTGTCGGAGCCGTCCCTGCCCGACGTCCCCGGGCTCGCCGACTTCCCCGGCGAGATCTTCCACTCGGCCAGGTGGAACCACTCCTACAGCCTCGAAGGCAAACGGGTCGCGGTGGTGGGGACCGGGGCCTCGGCGATCCAGATCGTGCCCAAGATCCAGCCCGAGGTGAAGCAGCTTGTGCTGTTCCAGCGCACACCCGCCTGGATCGTGCCGCGCCGGGACCGCCGCATCACCGACTTCGAGAAGCGGCTGTACCGCCAGGTCCCGGCGGCGCAGCGGCTGGCCCGGCTCGGCATCTACATCTCCCGCGAATCGCTGGTGGGCGGCTTCACCAAGCGGCCCGCGATCCTCAAGGCGGCCCAGCGGATGGCGCTGCGGAACCTGGCCGCGTCCGTTCCCGACGCCGAACTGCGGGCCAAGCTGACCCCGGACTACGTCATGGGGTGCAAGCGCATCCTGATCTCCAGCGACTTCTATCCCGCGCTGCGCCGGCCGAACGTGCAGGTGGTCGCGTCCGGGCTGGCCAAGGTGGACGGCAACACGCTGACCGCGAAGGACGGCACCTCCTGCGAGGTGGACGCGATCGTCCTGGCCACCGGGTTCCACGCGGTGGACGCGCCCATCGCCGGGCTGATCTTCGATGCGGACGGGCGGAGCCTGGCGCAGGCATGGAACGGTGACATGCGCGCGCTACGCGGCACCACGATCGCGGGCTTCCCCAACCTGTGCATGATCATCGGGCCCAACACCGGCCTCGGCCACAACTCGATGATCTACATGATCGAGTCCCAGCTCAACTACATCGTCGACTACGTCGCCACACTGGACCGCACCGGCGCCGCCGCCCTCGACACCAGGCCGGGCGCCCAGCAGGCCTGGTGCGATGACATCGAGCGGCGGATGGCGTCCACCGTGTGGACCACCGGCGGCTGCGTGAGCTGGTACCTCAACGCCGCGGGGCGCAACCCGACGCTGTGGCCGGGATCCACGATCGGGTTCCGCCGGGCCACCCGCCGCCTGGACCCGGGCGAGTACGAGCTGATACTGCAACGGCAGGGGACGGGCCGCTAGTCAGGCCCGCCCCCCACCGCCGCCCCGGCGCAGCGCCCGCGCGGGGGAGCGCCGCGCGGGGAGTGCTACGCGGCCCACACCGCGTGTCCGTAGCTGCCAGGTGCCGTCAGTTCGCTGCGGGCACGCTGGCCGGGGACCTGGCGGACCCGGACATATGCGTGCACTTGCGGCCCGGCATCGGCCCGGGGGCCGTGGAGGCCTTCGGCGCCGGGCCGCAAGTGCACGCATATGTCC
>Ga0318514_10000199_pt1 | contig 15009 bp, 10 predicted proteins | sample GRESIP176b2f18_FD_203684 | JGI IMG/M metagenome (GOLD analysis project Ga0318514, IMG submission 203684) | Tropical soil microbial communities from Luquillo Experimental Forest, Puerto Rico - GRE.SIPMG.176b2f18 | ecosystem: Environmental > Terrestrial > Soil > Tropical forest > Bulk soil...
TGGCTCGGGGTGGCGGCATCTTGGCGGGAGCTGGGCGAGTCACGAGGGATCTGCGGCGCCGCAGCAGCCGCTCCCAGATCGCCAGCCGGCGGCGGCCGGCGCGGGCGAGCCGTGATTTCTCCGCGCGCGCGATCAGGTCGCGGCTTCGCTCCCGGGAGTTGAACCCGTGGATCGTTGGGTGCATGGCTTAAACCCCCCTCGTTTCACATCTGAGCGGCTGCTGTAGTGCTGAGCGCCCGACCCAGCCACCCGTCAACGGCGGCGGGCGGCGAAGACGGACAGGGATCCGGCCCGGTAGGTGTTGCCGACGTAGACGACGCCGGTGCGCGGGTTGACGGCCATGCCTTGGGGCCGGAACCGACCGCCTGGTTGCGGCCGGCCCGGCAGCCTGCGGTGATCTCGGCGTTGCACCGTGATCCGTCCAGGACGGTGACCGAGGCGCTGTTGAAGTCGGTTACGTACAACGTGTCGGTGCGGGTGTCCGCCACGATGAATGTCGGCGAGATGCCGGTGGCCGCGACCGGGAACGGCCCGCCGCAGCCGTTGGTGTCGGTGCCGTTGCAGGTGGCGGTGTTGATGACCGACACGGTGCCGGGAGAGTCGCCAAAGTCGTTGTTGGTCACGTACACGGTGTGGGTACGGTCGTTGACGGCGACCGCTTTCGGGACGAGCCCGACCTTAATGGTGGCCGCCAGGTGCCCGCAGCCGGTGTGGGTGGTGCTGTTGCAGGTCGCTCCGTTGATCACCGATACGGTGTCGCCCTTGACCCCGGTCCCCGAGTTCGGGCCGTAGACGGTATCGGTCGCGGTGCTGACGGCTATGACGAATGTGCCCGCGCCGACCCTGACGGCCGCCGGGACCTGCCCGCAGCCGGAGGTGTCGGCGGCATTGCAGGTCGCGGCGTTGATGACGGCAACCCTGTTCCCGGTCAGGCCGTAGGAGGCGTACACGGTGTGAGTGGCGGGATTGAACACCGGCGGGCTCGGGAAGGCGCCGATCTTGACCATCGGCGGGTGCTGCGCGCAGCCGGAGGTGACGCCGGCGTTGCAGGTCGCGGTGTTGATCACCATGACGGTGCCGGCCGGCGCCTCGTCCGCGGCGTAGAGCGTGTGGGTCGCCTCATCGATCGCCCCGACGTTGGCCTGCGGGTCCGGCACCGGGATCGTCGCGACCGGGCTGCACCCGGACAGGACCCTCGCGTTGCAGGTCGCGCCGTTGATCACGTCGATCTGCGGCTTGCTGAGGTTGCCGGCGTAGATGGTGTTCGTGGCCGGATCCGCCGACATCAGGAACTCGCCTTCGGGGGCGGCCGGCGCCTCGGCGCGGCAGCCGGAGGTATTGACGGCGCTGCAGCGCCCGATGCCGGTGACCGACAGCATGTTCGGGCCGCCGGGGCCGACGACGTATGCGGTACCGGTGCCGGGGACGATCGCGAAGGCGCCCGGGCCCGACACGAACCCCGGATTCTGCACGGGGGCGGCCTGCTCGTTCGGCGGCCGGGTGCCGCAGCCAGAGGTCATCGCGGCCCCGCAGGTGCGGGTGTCGATCGCCGACAGCGTGTCATCGCCCGCGTTGACGGCGAACACGGTGTGCAGCGCCCGGTCGACGGCTACGAAGGCCGCCCCCATACCGGTGGGCACGGCAGGCGGGATGCGGCGGCAGCCCGAGGTGATCTTCCCGTTGCACCGGGCGCCGTCGATCACCGACACCGACCCGTCGACAGCTTCATTGGCGAAGTTGGCGGTGTAGACGGTATCGCTGGCCTGGTCGACGGCTACCCCGAACGGGGCGACGCCCACCGTGACGGTGGCCACGACCCGGCAGCCGCGGCCGGTGTGCCCGTTGCACGCCGCTCCGTTGATGACCGACACGGTGTCACCGGTCGAGGGGTCCGCGGTGCCGCTGTTCGCCGTGTACACGGTGTCGGTGGCCAGGTCTACGTCGACCCAGTCCGGCCCGGCCTTGACCCGGACCGTTCGGGCGGGCCGTCCGCACCCTCGAGTGGTCCTGGCGTTGCACTCGGCCACGTTGATCACTGATACGCTCCCGCCGACCAGGTTGGCCACGTACAAGGTGCGCGTCACGGGGTTGACGACCGCGGCGACCGGGAGCTGCCCGACCTTGACCGTGGCTACCGGCCGGGCACAGCCGCTGGTCACCTGCGCGTTGCACCGGGCACCGTTCAGCACCGAGAGCGTGTTGCTGATCCCGTTCACTACGTAAACGGTGTCGGTCCGGGGATCGATCGCGGCCGCCAGCGGGCTGATGCCCACCCGGGCCCGGGCCACCACCCGGCAGCCCGACAGCACCTTCACGTTGCACCTCGCGGTGCTGATCACGTCCACCACGTGACCGGGCGTCGCGCAAGTCCTGTTCGTGCACTGGATCGGGACGTAGACCGTGTGCGTCCGGGGGTTCGCGACCGGGACCCCCGGGCTGCCGCCCAGCACGACGAATCCGCGCCCGCGGCCAACCCCGGCCGTCGCGCCGGCGAGAGGCTCCGGCGCGGCCTGCCCCGCGCCGGCCGGGCGGGCGGATGCGCGTAGCAGCGCCCCGAACCGCGGCGCCAGCGCCGTACGCGCGATCAGTGCCCCCGGTCCGGCCGCAGCCGTACCCCGAGCCGTCACGACCGAGCCAGAAGCGGCTGGGCCGCTCGCCGTCACCAAGGACAGCGCCAGGGAGCCGGCCACAGCCAGCGCTGCGATCAGCCGGGGACCCGGCCGCCGGCGATATGACCGGCATGATCTGCCGGTGTTGTCGCTCCGAGGATTGTCCGTGGTCAGCCCCGTCGGATGCCTTTTGATCGGCCGCGCCCGCAGCGCCTTGGTCATGTACCGCCCCCCATGTCGGTTCGCGGTCCCGATGGTGGCGCGGCGGCCTTACAGAAACCTGACAGTCCCGGCCGGTACTTCGGCTGGTGAGGCAGCTGCGTCAGCGAGATCGACAGCCGGGAACGATGGTCCCGGCCCGAGCGACCGGATCAGCGGACCCAGAGCTGGTCGATGAGCAGGTCCCAGTAGGGGTGGAACTGGTAGTTGCCCACGTGTGTGGACAGGACGGTCAAGTCGAGCGGGTTGTAAAGGGAAACCCACGGCGCCTCGTCGGCGAGCTCACGGTCGATGACCGCCCAGCCACGTGCCGCGGCGGCGGGGTCGCCTGGCTCGAGCGTCAGCGCCTGCCCGGCCTGAGCGTCGATCCGCGGATCGCAGAACTCCGCGGTGTTGATGTTGACCGGGTTGCCCGGGAAGAACGAGCCGCAGGACAGCAGCTGCTCGATGAAGTCCGATGGCGCGGGATAGTCCTGGCTCCAGCTGAAGAACCCGGCTTGCACCCGGTCGCGGGAATCGCCCAGGACGCTGTAGTACGCCGAGCCGACCACTCGCAGCGAGGCCCGGTACCCGAGCTGATTGAGGACGGACACCACGTACCGGGCGGTCGCCGGGGTGGGGAACCCGTCCTGGTGGCCGTACAGCACGGTCACCCGGTCGCCGAGCGTCCCGGACGCCCGCACCAGCTGCTCGGCCCGCGCGAAATCGGGCGCCGTCCACGCGCCGCCCGGGCCCGGCTGGATCGTGTACGGGCAGTACGGGTGGTAGCCGGACATGGTCGGCGGCAGGACCTGGCAGGTGGCCTGGGCCGTGAGCGATCCGCCGTTGAGCGCGATCACCCTGTTCCTGTCGATGGCATCGTTGACCGCCTGCCGCGCGGCCAGCTTGTCGAACGGCGCGACGCGGGTGTTCAACGTGAGCGCGATCGTGGCCGTGAGCGGGCCGCTGTGCACTTGGCTGGTGTAGCGCGTCTCGAGCTGGCCGATGCTGCCGGGCGGGGGAGACAGCACCACGCTGGCCTGGCCGCGCTCGACATCTGCGACGGCCTGGCCCGGTGCGACGTCCAGCCGCAGGACGATCCGGTCCGGGTAGCCGCCGGGCTGCGCTTGCGGTGACCACTCGCGGAACCGCGGGTTCCGGACCAGGGTCCAGGTGTGCCCCGGCACCAGGGAGCTCGTCAGGTACGGGCCGGTGGCGGGCAGTTGTCCGGCGCTGATCATGTGGTCGGGCGTGCCGTCCGGGACCGCGTAAGCCCACGGGAACGCCAGCTTGTAGAGGAACTCGGGGTCGGGTGCGGTGAGGTGGAAGGAGATCGTACCGGCGGCGTCGTCGGTGGTGATCCCGCGCGTGAGATCGCAGGGATCAGGACGGCGTTCGCACTGGGCGGCCCCGACGATCCCGGTGTACCAGTACGGAATGGAGGGATTTAGCCGCCTGTCGATCACGACGACCCGCTCGATGGCGCGGCGGAAGTCCTCCGGCCGCACCAGCGCCCCGGTGGAGTACCTGATGCCGGAACGGAGCCGGAACGTGTAGGTCCGGCCGCCGTCGGTCGGCCGGGGCAGCGCGGTCGCGAGGTCGGGCACGAGCTCATCGCCGGCCAGGCCGGTGACCCGGCGATAGCCGACGAGCCCATCGTTGGTCAGGCTCAGCATCTGCCACGTTTCGAGGTCATACGTGACGGCGGGGTCGGTCGGTGGCAAGGAGTGGTTCGGGGGCAGCGGCGGACCGATGACGGTAAGCGTGCCGCCGCGGTGGCTGGCGAGCGACGGGAGCACCGTGGCCCAGACGCGGGTTCCGGCGGCGGCGAGGTTCGTCGGTTCGTTCCCGACCCGGATGAGCCGTGTGGTGCCGGTCCTCGGGTCGATCCTGGTTACCGTGCCGCTCAGGCTGTCCGCCACCCAGACGGCGCCGCCGGCGTACGCGACGCCCGCCGGCGCCCCGCCCACCTTGATCGTGTGTACCTGGCCGGTCCTCGGGTCGAAGCTCGATACGGTGCCGCCTGTGTCGGCGATCCAGACGCGGCCCGCGCCGACGGCCAGGCCGGCTGGGCTGCCTGCGATGGCGACGGCCCGCGACGGCCGGTTGTCAGCCGGATCGATGCCCAGCAGCTCCCCGGCGTCCTGGCTGATCACCCAGACCGCGCCGTCGCCGGTAGCGACGGCGGTCGGCGTGCTGGCCAGGGGAATGGTGGCCACTTGGCCGGTGGCCGCGTTGATCCGGGACAGCGTGTCGTCGGTCACGTTGGCGACCCAGACCGACCCGTAGCCGAACGCGATCGCGTGCGGGCCGGTCCCGACCTCGATGGGCGCCCCCACCTGCCGTCCGGCGCCCGGATTGACCTCCGAGACGGTGCCGTCGAGCTCGTTGGCCACCCAGACCAGGCCATCGCCGACCGTCACCCCGGCCGGCCCGTGGCCGACCAGGATGGAGTCGGTGACCCGACCGGCCGGGTCGGCCCGGAGCAGGAGGTCGTCCGCGCTATCGGTGATCCAGACGGCGCCGGCTCCGTAGGCGACCCCATTCGGCCGCCCGACTCCGGTCACGACCGCGCTGAGGTCGCCCCGGGTGCCATCGATCACGCCTACCGTATTCGGGCCCGCGGCGAGCTGGGCGGACCCGCGGGTCGCCCCGGCCACCATCACCGCGATGACCACGGCCAGCGCCCCGACCACGGCTAGCAGCCGCTTCCTGCGCCCTGCGCCGGCGGCGGGAGGCGGCCCCGCCGGTGGCGCCGGGGCGGATGCCGGAGCCGTCGCGGCCCGGCCGGGCACGTCGAGCGACGCGTCCTGCCGCAGGATCGCGCGCTCGACCCGCTGCAGGGCCGGGCCCGGCTCCAGGCCGAGCTCCTCGACCAGCTTCCGGCGCGATGCCTGGTAGGCCTCCAGCGCCTCGGCCTGCCGGCCGCACCGGTACAGCGCGATCATCAGCTGCCCTTGCAGGCGCTCGCGCAGTGGGTGCGCAGCCACCAGCGCCTCCAGCTCGCCCACGACATCGGCCTGACGGCCCAGAGCGAGGTCTGACTCGATACGGTCCTCGGTGGCGCTGAGCTTCAGCTCCTCGAGCCGGAAGGCTTCGATCCGCGGGCCTGGCCCGTCGGCCAGGTCGGCCAGCGCCGGCCCGCGCCAGAGCTTCAGCGCCGCCCGAAGCCTGGCGGCCGCCTGGTCGGGTGCGTTCCGGGTCAGCGCGGCCCGGCCCTGCTCGACGAGCCGCTCGAACCTGCGCGCATCCAGCTGCCCTTCCTCGACCAGCAGGCTGTAGGCACCCGGCCGGGTGATCAGGACGGATCCGTTGGCGTACGGGCCAAGCGCCTTGCGCAGCCGCGAGACATACACATCGAGGCTGCCCTGCGCACCGGGCGGAGGCTGCTCGCCCCACAGCTCGTGGGCCAGCACGTCGCGCGGGACGGACTGGTTCGCCCGGAGCAGCAAGATGACCAGCAGGATACGGAGCTTCGGGCCGCCGATTTCGATCACGCGGCCATCGGCGCTGACTTCGAGCGGCCCGAGAATCCGGTAGTCAATCATGCCGCCGCCTCCCCCCGGTGACAGTGAAGCACGGCCAGGCTGATTGCGCACCTGACCTGGCCCTTCGGCGAAGGCGGGCACCGCGTCGCCCACCACCCCTTAGGGCGCGAGCACGACGGCCTGTCATGGCTGCGTCCCCGACCGGGCCTGTCCCGCCGGCGGGTCCCGTTAGCTCACCGTCCACGTGGTGGGCTCCGCCGGCGTGTAGGAGCACAAGGTTCCCATCCGCAGGGCGCCGCGCAGGTGCACGGCCAGCTCCGGGTGGACGCGTTCGATCTTGGACAGGGCATCGCGCACCCGGGCGCTGACGGTCTTGCGCGCCCGCTCGGTCTCGTCGCCGAGCCTCCGGTCCCGGCCGCCCAGCCCGGCGGCGGCGGCCAGCTCGCGGACCAGGGCGTCGCGTTCGGAACGCAGCTTCTCGGCCTGCCCGGCGCGGCCCGCGGCGTCGGCGTCGTCGATCTGCCGGGCCAGGTCATCCAGCCGCGACTTGTAGGCCGCCTTGGCCTGCCCGTCGAGCACCGGGTCGGCGCCCAGGCGCGGCAGCTCGTGCCCGACCAGGGTCAGGACGTGCACGTCGGCTCCGCGCGCGCCGATGAGAACCGCGAGGTCATCGAGGCCTTTCGAGTCCGGGACCTGGACCTGCCGGCCGTGAAAGGAGAGCGTTCGCACGCCGTCCGCCAGACGGAACTCGTTCGCCGGCGGCGCGGGCGGCGTGGCCTGGAGCCCGGCCAGCGCCTGCTCCGACAGGCGGGCCCAGCCGGCGGCACCAAGTCGTTCGTGCATGGCCAGGGCCGCCCGGAAGTGCGCTTCGGCGGCGGTGATGTCCCCCAGCGAGGCGGCCAGCGCGCCGAGGTGATGGTCGACGGCCGCGTGATACGACGCGCAGCCGCCGATGACCACGTGGGTCCCGGCGTAGGGGCGAAGCTGCTCATAGGCCCAGGTCCGCTGGGGGTCGCTGCCGGCGGCCGCGAACACCACGGCGGCCACCGCGATCCCCTCGAGCCCGGTCCACCTGGTCACGTCCAGCACGCTGAAGTCGCCGAGCGCCGCGGCGGCCTCGCCGACCTGCCCGCGGACCGCGGGTGCCCAGGCTTTGAACAGCGGAAACATCGGCCAGAGCGGATCGTCGGCGTACATGTACATTTCTTCTGGCTCGGGCACGCCGAGGGCGACCATCGCCCAGCGGGAGGTGCAGAAGCACCCCCCGGCGTCCTGCTCGCCGATGGCCAGCCCGAGCTCCAGCGCCTGCTCGCCGAGCCGTGCGGCCTCCTCGGCCCGACCGGCCAGCTGGGCGAACGTCGCCTGCCGGGTCAGCGCCCCCCAGCGGCCGCGGGCGTGACCCAGCCGCCCGGCCAGGGTGATGTAGGTGTGCAGCTCGTCCCGGCCGGCCGGGTCCCCGAGCTCCAGCAGGGCCGCGGCGCGCAGCAGGTGGGCCTCGGCCACCAGGTCGTCGTCGCCGCAGGCCCGGGCCGCGTCGAGCATCTCGGCGATCACGGGGAGCCGGGCGGCGGCGGAGCCCGGTATCCACATGACGTCGTGCTGGGCGAGCTTCGCGGTGGCCAGCGCGCTGGGGTCGTCCGCGGCCGTGGCCAGCTCCACGGCGCTGGCGCGCGGTCTCGGCGACCTCCGGACCGGGCAGGCTGTCCGATCCGTGGCGGATCACGCGCGCCAGCGCCGCCTGTACCCGGGATCGCAGGCCCAGCGCGGCGCCGGCCGCCTCCAGCCGCTGCGAGGCTTCGCTGAGAAGGCCGAGGAGGTCGGTGTTCTGCGCGCCCGACCGGTGCCCGAGCGCCTGCACGCCCAGCGCCGCCAGCGCGAGCCCGGCCGCATCCCCGGCGCCGCGGCTGGCGTCGGCGGCCTCGAGGAAACGCTGCCTGGCCTGGCCGGGCTGGCCCGCCCGGTCGTACGAGGCGCCGAGCTCCATCAGGATCTCGGTGCGCCCGCTGGCCGGGCCGTGGGCCGCCTCGGCCAGCCGCAGGGCCCGCAGGTAGTGGGCGCAGGCATCTTCGTGCCCGAGGCGCGCGGTGGCCTCCCGGGCCGCGAGCAGCGAGTACTTCAGGGCGTCCGGCTGGGCCTGCGGGCCCGCGGCCAGCAGATGCGCCGCGACCCGGGCTGCGGGGCCCGACCGGGCCTGCAGCGCCCGGCCGACCGACAGGTTGATCTCGGTCCTGGCCTGCGCGCTGAGGCCGTCCAGGATGGCTTCGCGGTACAGGTCGTGGGTGAACCGCGGCTCGGCGGTGCCGACGATGACGCCGGCGCGGCGGGCCTCGTCCAGCAGGCCCGGCGCCGCATCCTGGCCGGCCGCCGCGGCGCCCGGTGTCAGCAGGCTGAGATCGATGTCGCGCCCGGCGACGGCCGCCCGCTCCAGCAGCCGGACGCAATCGGTGGAGAGCCGGGCCAGCCTGCGCCGCAGGGCCTCGGTGACGCTGGCCGGGAGCTGGGTGGGCTCGTCCCATGAGCCCTGCGCGACCAGCAGCCGGGTCAGCTCGCGGACGAGGAACGGGTTGCCGCCGCTGCGCTGCCATAGCTCGGCAGCCACCTGGGATGACGGCCTCGGCACGGCCATCGCCTCGGCAAGCTCCCTGGCCATCGCCTCGACCTCGGCGGGCGCGAGACCGGGCAGGGCTAGCTGCTGCGCCGCGCCGGCGAGCTCGCACAGTTCCGGGGACGCCTCGGCGTCCCGGTAGGCCCCGAGCAGCAGCACGGCGTCCGCGGCGAGGGCGCGGGCCAGGAATCTCAGCAGCCGCAGCGACGGCTCGTCCGCCCAGTGCAGGTCGTCGAGGACCACCAGCACCGGCTGGCGGGCGGCCAGGCCGGTCAGGCACCGGGACACCGCTTCGAACATGCGGAACTGCGCGTCGGCCGCGGCGGCGGCGCTCATCGGCCCGGCCGGCCCGGAGGCGGGCTGCACCAGCCAGCCCGCCTCGCCGAGTTCGGCCACGGACAGGCCGCTGGCCCGCAGGACCTGTGCCCATGGCCAGTACGGCGGCGCCCCGTCGCCCTCCCAGCAGAACCCGCGCAGAACGAGGGGAGCCGGCCCGGCCCGCTCGATCAGCGCGGCCAGCATCGCCGTCTTGCCGATGCCGGCCTCGCCGCTGATCATCAGGAACTGCCCGGAACCGCTGACGGCGTCGCCGAGCACCGCGCCCGCGGCGGCCAGGGCCAGCTCCCGCCCGAGGAGCCGACCGGCTGGACTCATGGGCTCCATCATGGCTGCTCAGGGCCGCAGCTCCAACACCAGGTTCATCGGGGCCGGGACGTCCAGCCTGCGGACGCGGCCGAACCCGGCTTCGGCGGCCAGGGCCCGCAGGCGTTTCTCGCCCGCCTGCGCGCCCAGCGGCTCCGAGGAGGTGGCCGTCTTCTGGGATACCGCGTTCGGCGTGCAGGCGAGCGTGGAGACGGCGTAGAACATGCGCCCGCTCGGGTTGAGGTTGTCCTGGACGTCGTCGGCACCCAGCGGTTCGAACAGGAGTACCGCTCCGCCCGCCGCGACGGCTTCCCGGGCCCGCCGCAGCGCGCCGCGCGGGTCGCCGAGGTCGTGCAGGGAGTCAAAGAAGGTGATCAGGTCGTAGCCCCGGACGGGCAGGTCGGTCGCGGCCGCGACCTCGAACCGCGCGTTGCCGGCGCTGCCGCGGGCCGCCTCGGCGCGGGAGTGGGCGACCGAGGCGTCGTGGTAGTCGACGCCGAGGACCTGCGCCGCGGGGTACAGCCGGGCGATGGCCAGGGTCGGCGTGCCGTACCCGCAGCCGACGTCCGCGACCGAGCCGCCCGCGGCGAGCGCCGCGGCCACGCCGGTCATCTCACTGATGGCGGCCTCGATCAGCTCGGCGGGCAGCGCAACCCTGGTGAAGGCGTCCGTGCCGTGCCAGTGGCCGGCCGTGCGCTGATGCCAGCCGAAGCCCTGCCCGGTACGGAAGGCCTCGCTGAACGCGTCGAAGCCCTCGCCCATCGAGGACAGCATGGTGGCGGCGGCGTCGACGAGCGGTCCCCCGGGGCCGTAACAGATGGCCGCGGCGACCGCGTCCGGCAGCGTGAAGGTCTCGTCCATCGCGTCGTAGTCCAGGTAGCCGCCCGCCGCCTGGGCCCGCAGCCATTCCCGCACCAGCGACCGGTCCACGCTGACCTTCGCGGCCACGTCGGCGGTGGTGAGCGGGCCGGCCCCGGCCAGCGCCGCCCACAGCCCGCTGCGGGTGCCGAGCGAGGTCAGCAGCACGCCCAGGGCCGCGCCCAGTTCGGTCACGATCTTCCCCATCTGCGCTTCGACCGCCGCATCCAGGTCCCCCGCGCCCGGGCCGGGCTCCGCCGCCTGCGGCGGTGTCTGCTGCATCGTGCTCACGTCGCAACTCCTTCTGCCGGGCCGGGGCCGCTCCCCGGCTCCTAACCGCAGGGCGCGAGCTACCGCCTCGCGGCCGCGAGATCGCACCTCGCGCCTTACGGGTGTCAGCACGAATCAGGCAGTATCCGGAAGGAGCGTGGCCCCATGACCGCGACCAGTCCCGCCACCGAGGTGGCGTCGCTCGACGCGGTGGCGCAGGCCGACCTGGTGCGGCGCGGCGAGGTGACCCCGGCCGAGCTGACCGGATGGGCGATCGAGCGGATCGAGGCGCTCAACCCGGCCCTCAACGCGGTCATCACGCCGATGTACGACCAGGCCCTCGCCGCGGCGGCCGCCACGCCGCGGGACAGCCCGCTGGCCGGGGTCCCTTACCTGCTCAAAGACCTCATCGCCGAGGTGGCCGGCGTGCCGTTCAGCGAGGGCTCGGTGTTCCTGCGCGGTCACGTGTCGCACTTCGACAGCGAGCTTGTCCTGCGGCTGCGGCGCGCGGGGCTGGTGATCGTGGGCAAGACCAGCACGCCCGAGTTCGGGATGGTGCCCACCTGTGAGCCGGTCCGGCACGGCCCGACCCGCAACCCCTGGGATACCGCTCGGTCGACCAGCGGCTCCAGCGGCGGTTCGGCCGCGGCGGTCGCCTCCCGGATGGTGGCGATGGCGCACGGCAACGACCTCGGCGGCTCCCTTCGCTACCCGGCGTCGGCGTGCGGCCTGTTCGGGCTCAAGCCGACCAGGGGCCGCAACCCGCTCGGACCGGAGTACGGCGACGCGGTCAACGGCTGGGCTTGCGAGCACGCCGTCACCAGGACGGTGCGCGACAGCGCCGTGCTGCTGGACGCCACCGCGGGGCCCGCCCTCGGTGACCCCTACGGTCCGCCCGCGCCGGCCCGCCCGTTCGCCGGCGAGGTCGGCCGCCCCCCCGGGCGGCTGCGGATCGGCTACACCGCCGCCACTCCCGGAGGGATCCCTCCGCACCCCGACTGCCTGGCCGCGCTGGACGACGCGGTCGCGCTCTGCTCATCGCTGGGCCACGAACTGGTCGAAGCCGAGCTGCCCGGGCTGACCCCCGAGGTCGGAGCGGCGATCGGGTCGGTTTTCAACGCGGCCACGGCCTGGGTCATCGGGTACTGGATCCGCCGCCTGGGCCGCCGGCCCGCCGACGATGAGCTCGAACCGCTGACCCGGGCCTACTGGGAGATGGGCCAGCAGGTGTCGGCGTCGGATTACCTGCTGGCCATCGAGGACTGCCAGGCCTTCGCCCGCGGCGTCGCGCGCTTCCTGACCGGCATCGACGTCTGGCTCACGCCCACGATGTCGGCCCCGCCCGCGCTGATCGGCGAGATCACCTCCACCGCGCAGGAGCCGCTCCGCGCCCTGGAGCGGGGAAGCCGCACGGTCGCCTACGCCGGTGTCGTGGCCAACATCACGGGTAACCCGGCGATGTCGGTCCCGCTGTGGTGGAACCCGTCAGGCCTGCCGGTCGGCGTGCATTTCCTCGGCCGGTACGGCGACGAAGCGACGCTGCTGCGGCTGGCCGGCCAGCTGGAGGCGGCGCGCCCTTGGTCGGCGCGGGTGCCGCGGGTCACCGCGGAAGCGGGGGCCCCGGGCCCGGCCTGACGCGCGGCGGGGTGACGGCGGTAACCGCCGGCCCCGATCGCTGGTGTGTGCGCCGGCTAGCGGGTCAGGGTGAAGATGAAGTCGTACTCGGACCCGACCGGCTTGCCGGTGGCGTGGAGCAGCATGGTGCCCTTGGCGCCGGTGTACTTGCCGGTACCGCCGGTGATGGCGAGCGTGGTGTTGGTGCCGTCGTCGTAGTAGGGGCCCTGGACGGTGATGTCGCCGTGGGCCAGCAGCGTCGTCCAGGTGCATTCCCACTCGGTCTTGCCGGTCGCGACCGTGCGGATGCAGAAGCCGTTGTCCATCCCGACCTTCTTGGCGTTGGACGCGTTGTAGACCGGGTTGTGAAAGCCGAGAGTGTCACCCAGGCTGTTCTGGGGCGGGTGGAACTGCTGCACCGTGTCGGTGATCGCGTGCTCGACCACGTGGATGACCACGCGACCGTGCGAGCCGGCGGGCGAGCCGGTGCTCGCGAGGGCCGCGACGGGCGCGAGCACCAGGGCGGTCGCCGCGGCGGCGGCCGCTACGAGCTTCTTGTTCCTGGACATCCTGCCTCCATGGGAGATCGGTAAGGGCCTACGCCGATCATTTCCCGGGTCTTGCGGTTATCAAGCGGGGCGTCTCGGAGGCGGGCCGCCCGCGCGAGGCCGGGCGCGGTCAGGCCGGCGCGCCGCGGCCGGCCTGGTGGATGAGCCAGACATTGGGTTCCCAGTACTCGCCGGTGTCATGGTCCCGGTCGATGCGCACGGTGGCCAGGCCGGCCGGAAAGACGTAGTCGGCGGTCTCGGGGAACGCCATGCGGGTCCAGGATTCCCATTCCGCCACGGTGCCGGTGATGCGCAGCGAGTGCGGGATCGCTGGCCCGATCCGGGCGCCCAGGCGGGTGTGCACCCGGATCCACGGGTCGAACGGCGACCCGTCCGGGCGGGTCCACCGGGCGTAACGCTCGATGGGAATGGTGGGGTAGCGGTCCTTGTGGCTGGGGCGCACGGGCGCGATCAGGTGCCTCAGTCCCGCGTCGCGCGCGAGGCTCGTCATCGCCGCGAGCAGCACGCCGGACAGGCCCCGGGCCTGGTGGCGCGGCGGGATCTTGGCCGCCAGCGCGCTGGCCGCCGTGGGCCGGCCGCCCGCGGCCCGCAGCTCGCAGGCGCCGGCGACGGTCGCGTCGATGCCCGGGCCCAGGCCCGGGTCGGTGCCGTCCCAGGCCAGCGGGATGGTGTTTCCCTCGGCCAGGACTACCTGGTCACCGGCGTCGTACAGGACGAACTGCCACTCCGGGAAGACGTCATACAGCTGCTCCCAGTACTGATTGAGGATGTCACCGTGCAGGTTGTACTCCGGCCAGACTTCCTCGGACAGGTCGCTGATGCTGTCCCAGAGCTCGGGCCGCTCGCTGTAGCGGACAACCTGCGGGTCCACGCCGCCAGTATCCCCGCGCCCGGCGCCGCAGCGCCACGCGGCCGCCGCGCTGGCGGGCGCCGGCGGTCAGGCGGCGTACTTCATGACCATGTCGCCGACCTGCGGAAGCGCGGCCGCGATGTGCTTGGTGGCGCTGCCGCGGACGCCGCGGTAGGCCTTCGTGATCGTGGGCCGGCCGGAAGCGGCCGCGCGGGCGTCGGTCACCGAGAGCAGGGCCTGCGACACTTCCTCGCTGTGCTTGGCCAGGTAGTCGCCGAACTCCGAGCCGCCGGAGGTGCTGAAGTCGGCCCAGTACGGCTCGAGCTGGTCCACCATCTGCGGCAGCATGGACTCCACCATGTGGCGGACGTGGCCCGGCATGAAGGCGTTCACCGTCTTGTAGGCGAGCTTGACCGCGGTGCCCGAGATCCCTGATTTGCGCGAGACCTCCTGGTCGATCAGCGTGAAGCAGTCGGCGACCACCCGGGGCCTGGTGTCCGGCGCGAGCAGGATCTCCTGAAGCGTGGCTGCCATGGGTATGTAATTCTCCTTTGGCTGTGGGGCTGGCCGTTAGGATTCCGCACGCGGGCCGCGATGCGCCGTCCGTCACTAGACGGCGAGCGCGCGGCCGTGGTTTACCGCGTGAGCGGCCCGCGCCGCCCTGGGATCATGGGCTCATGCGCCGGATACCCCATCCCTACCGGAACGGCGAACTGGTCATCGTGATCGACTGCTCCGACCTGGACCGGTCGGCGCAGTTCTGGGCCGGCGTGCTCGGATACACCGCCGCCACCGCGGGTAGTGGGCGCTACCGGACCCTGATCCCGGAAGGCGGGAGCGGCGTCGAGGTCCTCCTGCAGCGCACCCGCGACGCCAAGCACGGGAAGAACCGCCTGCACCTGGACCTGCGCACCGCGGACCTGGCCGCCGAGGTGAGCAGGGTCACCGGCCTCGGCGCTACCGTGCTCACCGCCCGCCCGATCGTGGAAGATGGCTTGCGGTGGCACATCCTCGCCGACCCCGACGGCAACGAGTTCTGCGTCCTGCAGCCCATCGGCCGGCCCGCCGCGGGCTGAGCGCACCGCGCGCCCGGCGCCGCGGTCACGCCAGCCCTGAGTGCAGGCGGCGGGCGGCGAGGAGCACGCCGGTGAGGTAGCAGGCCAGCGCCAGGGCCCACAGCCCGGCCATGATCATCGAGCTGAAGTCGTGCCCGTAGTTCAGGAAGCTTGCCCCGTTGAAGCCGGCCCCCAGGATGGCCAGCGCACCGAGCACCGACAGCACTACGGCCATACGGCCGCCCTGCCGC
>Ga0318514_10000209_pt1 | contig 14873 bp, 14 predicted proteins | sample GRESIP176b2f18_FD_203684 | JGI IMG/M metagenome (GOLD analysis project Ga0318514, IMG submission 203684) | Tropical soil microbial communities from Luquillo Experimental Forest, Puerto Rico - GRE.SIPMG.176b2f18 | ecosystem: Environmental > Terrestrial > Soil > Tropical forest > Bulk soil...
TAATGCTGAGGCGACGGCGGGGAGGCCGGAGCACAGGGTCGGAGGGAGAAGCGGAACGGTGGCGAGTGCTGGCGAGGGCATAGATGCGTTCGAGACGACCCTCGATCGCCGCGGCCAGCGCGAAAGGGTCGAGGCGCGCCCGTTGCTGCAGCAAGCGGGCCGCGTCGGCGGGCGAAAGCTCGGCACAGGCGAGCCCGCGCTCGAGTGGGGTGCGGGGGGCATCATAGCGGCGCCGGACCCGCGCGCCCACGCGGACCTTGCCGAGGAGCTTCACCGAGGGCAGGAAGAAGTTCTGGAAGAGCCGCAGCTCGTGGCGGTACAGGGCATGGATCGCGGCTTGGGCGGCGGGCGTGTCATAGCGCTCGTAGCCTAAGAGCTTGCGGACATGGGTCCAGTTCTTCTGCTCGATGTGGGCGTTGTCGTCCTTCTGGTACGGGCGGCCGCGGGTGAACTGAATCTCCTGCGCCTGGCAGTAGTCCCACAGGTGCTGATTGATGAACTCCGTGCCGTTGTCGGAGTCGATGCCGCGCAGGCGGAAGGGCAGCGCTTGCCGGAGCTCCTCCAAGGCGGCTTGGACCGCGGCCTGGCCCTTGCCGAGGACGGCGGCGGTCTCCACCCACGTGGTGTGGATGTCGGTCAGGTTGAGGGAGTGCACGAACTCGCCGTCGCCCCAGCTACCCGAGTGGGCGACGAGGTCGATCTCGGTAAAGCCGGGGGTGGTCACATTCCAGCGGTCTGTTTTGAGAGGGATGTGGTGCTTGAGCAAGGTGCCCGGTTTCGTCCGTCCATACAGGCGTCTCGTAAGGGCGCGGCGGTAGGGGGCGAGGCGACGATCCATCTGGCGAGGACTGATGCGCACCAGCTGCTGCTCCACCGCGGCGCGGAGCCGGAAGCGGCGGCGCGCCCACGGCAGCCACAGCGGCAGGAGCGCGTGGAGGCGCCGCGACCACGGATACCCCGCGGCTTCCCAGATGGCCCGGAGCGTGTCGATCGCCGCCGCGCTATACGTGACCGCCCGGCGCCGGCGCGGCGGCCCCCGGCGCCGGACGATTCAGGAGCCGGATGGCGTGCTTGCGATGGTAGCCGGCCACCTGACAGAACTCGTCGAGGATCTGCCGCTTCTCCGGTCGCCGGGCCTGGCGGTAGCGCTGATAGATGGCCTGGACGTACTCCCGTTTCGCGTGCGCACTCATGCGGGCTGTCTCCATAGGCCCGGCACAGTAACATCGCCCATGGCGCGACGATTCCCACTCAGTAACATTTTAGATGGCGCGATACGCGTCCTTGATTCCTCCTGCCCACCGGACTAAGCTGCATCACTCGTGAGGTCCCGTCTCGCTGTCTCGCCACCCCCTCACCCTGCCCTCTCCCCCTCCGGGGGCGAGGGGATCCATTGAATTCGAGGAGAGCGACATGAAGCTGGCTGTGGAGTTTCCGAGCGTTTCCTATCGCGAGGGACCGGAGGCCGTCCAGCGCATCGCACGCGCCATCGAGCGCATCGGCTACGACCACATCGACATCTTCGATCACGTGGTCATGGGCATTCCCATCGAGGGCCGTCCCAAGGGCCCCTATAACCCCGCCATGCCAATCCTCGAAGCCTTCATGGCTCTGGGCTACCTCGCCGCCGTCACCACGCGGGTCACCCTCGGCACCGAGGTGCTCGTGCTGCCGCAGCGTCAGCCCGCGCTCGTGGCCAAGCAGGTGAGCACGCTCGACACGCTCTCCGGCGGCCGCGTGCGCCTGGGCGTGGGTGTGGGCTGGCAGGAGTCGGAGTACGAGGCACTCGGCGAGGACTTCCATACGCGAGGCACGCGCATGGACGAGGCCATCCGGCTCCTGCGCGCCTACTGGTGCGACGCGGAGGTGAGCTTCGACAGCGCGCACTATCCGACGGTGGCCATGAGCATGGAGCCGAAGCCGCCCCAGGGCGCCCGCCTGCCCATCTGGGTCGGCGGCAATTCCGAGGCGGCCTATCGTCGCGTGGGACGCCTCGGCGACGGCTGGCTGGCCAGTCGCGTGGAGGATGCCGACGGCGCGCGCGCGGCCATCGCGAGCATCCGCCGTCACGCCGAGGAGGCAGGGCGTGATCCCGCGGCCATCGGGCTCCAGAGCATGGTGGCCCCGCCCCCGCGCGACGCCGCGGGCAAGACCTTCTACGCGAGCCACGACGCCGTGCTCGCCCGCGTCGCCGCCCTCAAGAGCATGGGCTTCGGCTGGGTCACCCTCAACGCCACCGCCATCTTCCAGGCGGGCGCGCGCTCCGTCGACGCCATGGCCGCCGAGCTCGCGAAGCTCCACGATCGCATCCGCGCCGAGGTGGGCTGAGCCCGACCCGTGGTCGGCGCCCCGCAGGCGATGGCGCTGTCGAGCGCGCTCTGCTCGGCGGTGGCCACCACGTTCATCCAGCGCGGCCTCCGCCGCTCCAACTTCTACGCGGGCTTCTGGATCAACATCGCCGTCGGGGTGATCGGGCTCTGGTCCATCGTGCTCCTCGTCGTGCCGTACCAGGACTACAACTGGCGCGCCGTGCCCTACTTCATCTTCTCCGGCGTGGTCGGCACGGCGGGGGGCCGCCTCTTCCGCGTGCTCGCCATCCACAAGGTGGGCGCCTCCGTGGCCGCGGCCGTGAACAACCTCTCCCCGCTCATCGCGAGCGGGCTCGCCATCCTCCTCCTGGGCGAGCGCGTCACCCCGCCCATCGTGGTGGGTACCCTCGTGATCGTGCTCGGGACCATTCTCCTCTCGCTGTCCGGCAAGTACGTGGGCTTTCACGTGCGCCACCTCGGCTATCCCTTGCTCGCCGCATCCTGCTTCGGCACCGTGGCCGTGGTGCGCAAGCTAGGCCTCGGGCACGCGGGTCCCCTCTTCGACTCCGCCATCAACATCACGGCGGCGCTGATCGCCTCCACCGCCTTCGTGGCCGCCACGGGCAATCAGGGCTCGCTGCGCTGCGACCGGAAGAGCCTCGCCTACTTCGCCCTGGGCGGCGTCTTCGAGAACAGCGGCGTGTTCCTCGTGCTCGCCGCGCTCGGCTTCGGCGACGTGAGCATCGTCACGCCCCTCGCGGGCACCGCGCCGCTCTTCGTGCTCCTCCTCGCCTACCTCTTTCCGAGCCACGCCGAGAAGATTGGCTGGCGCGTGGTCACGGGCGCGGTGCTGATCGTGGCGGGCGTGGTCCTGCTCTCGCGCTGAGCGGCTAGCGGAGGCCCCAGCTCTTCACCCGCTCCGGCGTGATCCGGAACATCACGCGGTTGGGCGGCATGGCGCGGCCGCCCCAGAACTTCGAGAGGTCGGGATACTTCGCGTGGAAGCGGTCGACGAGGGCCCGTCGCTCCGCGCCGTCGTCGAGGAAGGTCGCGCGGCCCATCACGGTGACGCCGCGGATCTCCTGGCCGCCTCCGCCCGCCTCGCCGACCACGCACACGCGGCCGTCGCGGCGCAGGTTGCGCACCTTCTGGGTTCCCGCCTCGCTGAGCATGGCCAGCGTGGCCGGATCGTGGACGAACCACATGGGCATGGCCAGGGGAGCGCCGTCGGGCTGCACGGTGGCGAGGAGGACGATCTCCTTGGTAGAGAGGAAGCGCTGAACGGCTGCGTCGGCGAGCGTCATCGGGGAATCCTCCAGGGATCGGGTGTGGTAGCTGGGCTCCCACAGGGTAGCGTGGATCTTCTTGGGATGCAGCGGGGCACCCTCACCATCTCAGCCCTCGCCTCCCCGCTCGAGGCGAGCGCCTCGGCTCGAACGGCGGCCCTCTCCCACTTTGAGGGATAGGGAGGATTGGCGGGGCTAGTGGTCTGCGGATAGACGCGCTATCCTGACGCCCGCTCCCCATGGACTTCGAGTTCAGCCCGGACGAGCAGGCCTTCGCCGAAGAGATTCGCGGATTCCTGCGCGCGCACCCGCCCGAGCGCTTCCCCGTGGACGGCATGGATGCAGGGTACGGCTCGGGCGCTCACTCCCGCGCCTTCCTGAGCGCGCTGGCCGAGCGCGGCTGGCTGGCCATGACGTGGCCGCGCGCCTTCGGAGGGCAGGAACGCTCGCTCATGTATACCCTCGTGCTCTTCGAGGAGCTGGCCGCGGTGGGCGCGCCTTTCGGTCCCCTCGCGGGATGCCAGCAGACGGCGGAGGGCATCATCCGCTACGGCTCGGAGACGCTCCGCCGCGAGGTGCTGCCGCGTATCGGTCGCGGCGAGGTAACCTTCTGGCAGGGATTCAGCGAGCCCGAGTCCGGCTCCGATCTGCTCTCCCTCAAGACGGAAGCGGCCCGGCGCGGCGACGAGTACGTGCTGCGCGGCCACAAGATCTGGAGCAGCCACGCGGGCATCGCGGACTACGGCCTCGTGCTCGCCCGTACCGACGCCTCCGCGCGCCGGCATCAGGGTCTCAGCATGTTCGTGGTCGACAACAGCTCCTTGGGCCTCGACATCCGGCCGATCCGGAGCCTCACCGGTGAGGTGTACCACCACGAGGTGTTCCTCGACGAGGTGCGCGTGCCCGCCGCCTACCTCCTCGGTAAAGAGGGCGAGGGCTTCACCCAGCTTCTCCGCGGGCTCGACACGGATCGCTTCTGGGGACGCTTTTACAAGGCACCCATGCTTCGACGCGTGCTCCGGGAGCTGGTCGAGTACGCGAACGTGACCGAGCGCGGCGGTGCGCTGCTTGCGCGCGATCCCGGCGTGCGGCGGCGGCTGGCCACGCTCGCCACCGACGTGGAGGCAGTGCGGCTGCTCTTCTACCGGATCGCGTGGATGATTCGCGAGGAGCTGCCCACGCCCTACGAGACGGCGCTCGTGAAGGTGATGGCCGACGAGACGGGGCAGGCGGTGGCCGCGCTCGGCATGGAGATGCTGGGGCTCTACGCGCCGCTCACCGGCGAGTCGCGCTGGGCGAAGCTCGGCGGCTCCATCCAGCACCTCTATCAGACGAGTCTCGGCCAGACCATCGCGGGCGGCACGTCGGAGATCCTCCGCTCCACCGTGGCCACCCGCGGCCTCGGTCTGCCCGCCGAGGCCCGCGCATGAGGGCCGCCGTTCGGGCCGAGGCGCTTGCCTCGAACGGGGAAGGCGAGGGCTGAGATGGTGAGGGGGAACTAACGAGCATGGATCTCCACCTCACACCCGACCAGCAGCTCCTCGTCAGCACCGCGCGCGACTTTCTTCGTCGCCAGTGCCCACCCGCCGTCATGGCGGAGAGCGTGGCGAGCGAGCGCGGCTTCTCCGAGGAGCTCTGGAAGGAGATCTCCGTGCTGGGATGGCCCGGCCTCCTCGTTCCCGCGGAATATGGTGGCAGCGGCGGCTCCATGATCGACGTGGCCCTCCTCCTCGAGGAGATGGGACGCGCGTGCTTTCCGAGCCCGTACACGCAGAGCGCGGTGGTGGCCGCCACGCTCATCGCCACTGCCGGCAGCGCTGCGCAGCGCGAGGGGCACTTGCCAGCCCTGGCCCGCGGCGACCGCATCGGCGCGCTCGCGCTCGCCGAGGAAAGCGCGTCGATCGACGATAAGTCGATCACGCTCCCGGGTGAGCCGGGCGGCCGGGTCACCGGCCGCAAGCTCTTCGTAAACGATGCGCACGTCGCCGACGAGCTGATCGTGGCCACGCGCGGGGGTTCCGGCCTGAACCTCTTCCTGCTCGAGGCGCGCCGGCCGGGCATCACCGTGCTCCCCATGGAGGCCATGGCAGGCGACCGGCCCTGTGAGGTGAGCTTCGCGGACGTGGTGCTGCGGGGGGAGGACACGCTCGGCGCGCCGGGACGCGGTTGGGAGATGCTGCGCCCCGCGCTCCAGGCGGGTGCCCTCGCGCGCGCCGCGGAGATGGTGGGCTGCGCCCAGCGGATCCTCGACATCGCCGTGGAGCACGCGAAGGGGCGCAAGCAGTTCGGGCGCCCGCTCGGATCGTTCCAGGCCATTCAGCATGCTTGCGCGGATCTCCTGAGAGATGTCGAGACGGCGCGCGGCCAAGGCCTACGCGGGGCGTACCGCGCAAGCCGTCGCGCGCAAAGGGCACCAGCTCCTGGGCGCCATCAGCTTCTGCGAGGAGCACTCGCTCCATCTCTTTCACAAGCGCATCGTGGCCGCCGCCCTCGACTTCGGCGACCCGTCGCACCATCTCGAGACCGTGGCGAGCGCCATGGGGCTCGCCTAGCACGGAGGACAGCATGACCCGGCTCAAGGGCAAGGTGGCGCTGATCACGGGCGGCTCGAGCGGCATCGGCGAGGCGACGGTGCGCCTTTTCGTCGAGGAAGGCGCCTCCGTGATGGTGGCCGACATCCAGGACGATCGCGGCAAGCGGCTCGCGGATGAGCTCAGCGCGCGCGCCGCCTACGTGCACACGGACGTGAGCCAGGAAGCCCACGTGAAGGCCGCGGTGGACGAGACGTGTCGTCGTTTTGGGAGGCTCGACTGCATCTTCAACAACGCGGGTTACGGCGGCGTGGGAGGCAAGATCGAGGACGTCTCGGCCGACGGCTTCGACGCCACCATCGGCGTGCTCCTTCGCGGGGTGTTCCTCGGCATGAAGCACGCCGCGCCCGTGATGAAGAAGCAAGGCGCCGGCTCCATCATCAGCACGGCCAGCGTGGCAGGGCTCCGCACGGGGCTGGGGCCACACATCTACAGCGCGGCCAAAGCCGCTGTCATCCACCTCACGCACTCGGTCGCCATGGAGCTGGGCGAGCACGGTGTGCGGGTCAACTGCATCTGCCCAGGCGCCATCGCCACACCGATCTTCGGCAAGTCGATGGGGCTCTCCCTCGAAAAGGCGGACGAGATCATTCCCATGATGAAAGGTGTCCTGGAGAACTTTCAGCCGATCAAGAGACCCGGAGTTCCCGACGACATCGCCCGCGCCGCCCTGTGGCTGGCCAGCGACGAGTCGACCTTCGTCAATGGCCACGCCCTCGTGGTGGACGGCGGCGTGATCGGCGGCCGGCCGTGGTCGGAAAGCCAGCTGCGCCGCGAGAAGCTGCGCTCCGCCCTGGGGCTGTCATGAGCGAGCCCATCACCGTCGAGAAGTTCGCGGTGGGGCAGTCGGTGCGCCGCGTGGAGGATCCGCATCTCGTGCAGGGGCTCGGGCGATACGGTGACGACGTGAGCCTGCCCCGCCAGGCGCACGCGGTGGTCGTGCGCTCGACGCATGCGCATGCCCTCATCCGCGGGATCGACGCCTCGGCCGCTCTCAAAGCGCCCGGCGTGATCGCCGTGCTCACGGGCGCCGATCTGGCGGCGGACGGCCTCGGCAATCTGCCCACCGATGGCTCGCGCAAGCGGCGCGACGGCTCGCCCGCCTTCAAGACGCCGCGCCCAGCTCTCGCGAAGGATCGCGCCCGGCACGTGGGTGATCCGATCGCCCTGGTGGTGGCGGAGACGTCGGAAGAAGCCGCCGATGGCGCCGCCCACGTGGTGGTGGAATACGAGCCGCTGCCCGCCGTGGCCGGCGCGACGGCGGCGACTCGGCCCGGCGCGCCCGCGGTGTGGGACGAGGTCCCGGACAACATCGCCTTCGTGTGGGAAGTGGGCTCACGCGAGGCGGTGGCCAAGGCCTTCGAGGAGGCCGACCACGTGACGCGTCTCGACTTCGTGGTCAGCCGCGTCGCCGCCGCCCCCATCGAGCCGCGCACCGCGGTGGGCGACTACGACCGCCGCACCGGGCGTTACACCCTCCACACGGGCATCCAGGCGCCGCACGGGCTCCGCACCCTCCTTGCCGAGCAGATCTTCCGCGTGCCCCAGAGCGACGTGCACGTGATCACGGGTGATGTGGGCGGAAGCTTCGGGATGAAGAGCGGAATCTATCCCGAGATGGTGCTCGTGCTGTGGGCAGCCAAGCGCCTCGGGCGGCCCGTGAAGTGGACCTCGGAGCGGCGCGAGGGCTTCCTCACCGACGAGCACGGCCGCGACAACGTGTCGAGTGCGGAACTGGCTCTCGACAAGGACGGCAAGTTCCTCGGCATGCGCGTCGCCCTCATGGTGGACATCGGCGCGTATCTCACCCCGAGGAGCGCGGGGCCCGTTACCAACAACGTGGGCGGCGTGGCGGGAGTCTACACGACGCCCGCCATCCATCTCACGAGCACGGGCGTGTTCAGCAACACCACGCTGACCGGCCCCTATCGAGGCGCGGGACGGCCCGAGGCGACCTATGCCATCGAGCGCGTCATCGACGTGGCGGCGCGCGAGCTCGGCATCGATCCCATCGAGCTGCGACGGCGCAATCTCATCCCGCCCACCGCCATGCCCTTCAAGACGGGGCTGGTCTTCACCTACGACTGCGGGGATTTCCCGCAGATCATGGAGCGGGCCCTCGCCGCGGCGGACTACACGGGCTTCGCCCAGCGCCGCGCGGAGGCGCGCCGGCGCGGCAAGCTGCTCGGTCTCGGCATCGCCAATCCCATCGAGGTGGCGGGTGGACCGTACACCGCCGTCAATCCCGACACCGCGGAGCTCCGGGTCAACGCCGACGGCTCCATCTCGGTCTTCGCGGGCACCACCTCCATGGGGCAGGGGAACGAGACCGCGTTCACGCAAATCGTGAGCGAGCGCACGGGCGTGCCGCCCGAGCGTATCAAGATCTTCTGGGGCGATAGCGATCTCCTCGGCGCGGGACGCGGAAACGGCGGGTCGGGGGCCATCGGCGTCGGCGGCTCCGCCGTGCTCCGCGCCACCGAGAAGGTGATCGAGCGCGGCCGCCGCATCGCCGCGCATCTCCTTGAAGCCGCCCCTGACGACGTCACGCTCACCGACGGGCGCTTCACCGTGGCGGGCACCGATCGCGGCGTCGCTTTCGGCGCGGTGGCCCGCGCCGCCTACGTGCCGCGCCAGCTTCCTCCCGGGCTCGAGCCGGGCTTCGCCGAGACGGCGGCCTTCGTGCCACCCAGCGTGACGTTCCCCAACGGCTGCCACGTGTGCGAGGTGGAGGTCGACGAGGCCACCGGCGCGGTGCGCGTGGTGCGCTACTCCGTGGTCGACGACGTGGGACGAATGATCAACCCGCTCCTCGTCAAGGGGCAGATCCACGGCGGGATCGTGCAGGGCCTTGGCCAGGCCCTCTTCGAGCATCTCGTGTACGATGCCGCCACCGGCCAGCTTCTCACCGGCTCGTTCATGGACTACACGATGCCGCGCGCCGACGACATGCCGCTCTTCGACGTGGAATCGTATGAGGTGCCGACCAAGGTGAATCCCCTCGGTGCCAAAGGTGTGGGCGAGGCGGGCACGGTAGGCGCGCTCCCCGCGCTCATGAACGCCGTCAACGACGCGCTGGTGCCCTTCGGCGTCCGCCACCTCGACATGCCGGTGACGCCCGAGCGCGTCTGGCAAGCTATGCACTCGAAATCCCCTCTCCCCTCGGGGGAGAGGGCAGGGTGAGGGGCGTGAGAGGTGAAGAACCTACCCTCACCCCGGCCCTCTCCCTCCCTGAGGGAGAGGGAGATGAGCAAACGAAAGGAGACCAGCCATGGCTGACATGCAGGTGATCCGCCTCGCCGACACGGAGGTCGTGAAGTTCGGTCCCGACGCGACGTACCAGCTCATCGTCGGCGACGACGAGGGCAACACGCCGATCCGCACGGGCATCCAGACCTCGCAGCCCGGCTACGTCGCCCCCGTGCACTCGCATCCCTATCTCGAGGTGCTCTACGTACTGGAAGGCGTGGCCGAGGCGTGGATCGACGGCCAGGAAGATCGCAAGGTCCGCCTCGAGACCGGCGATACGGTGGCGTTGCCTCCGCACGTTCCGCACAGCTTCCGCGTGGTGGGCGACCAGGTCCTGCGCACCCTGGGCATCCACGCCTCCCCGAAGCGCATCGCGAGCTACAAGGACGGCCGGGCAACCGACGCGCGCGGCTATCAGGTGAACAACACGTGAGATACGGGAACGCGCATCGTCTCGTGCCATCAGCAGAGAGATCTCAAGGACACTAGAATCTGCGTGCCCAGAACGCAGTGACGACCCACCGTACGCTCCTGGCCGGCGCGGGTGCGGCCTTTCTCGCCGCGCCGCTCGGCGCCCTGGCCCAGCCAGCGGCTCAGCCGGCACGAATCGGGTTCCTTCGCCTCGACAAGGCGGCGGACCGCCGTCCTCGCGACGCCGTCCTGCAGGGGCTGCGTAAGCTCGGCTACGCCGAGACGGATGAGGCGATCCAGTGATCACCCGGCGCGGATTCGTGATGGCCGCGGCGGGGGCCATCGTCGCCGTGCCGCGCACCATCGGGGCTCAGCCGGCGGGGAAGACCTATCGCATCGGCATAGTGGAGCCGGTATCCGCTCCGCTGAACGCCGCCAATCTCGATGCCTTCCGACGAGGGCTGAGGGAGCTGGGCTACGTGGAAGGGCAGAACATCGTTCTCGAATACCGATCGGCCGACGGCCACCAGGACAAGTTCCCAGAGCTGGCGACCGAGCTTGTCCGCCTCAACGTGGACGTGATCCTCACCACGGGAACGCCGGCGGCGCTGGCCGTGAAGAGGGCCACGGCAACGATTCCCGTGGTCATCGCAGGGGCGGGCGATCCCGTCGGGTCCGGCATCGTGGCCAGTCTTGCGCGCCCGGGCGGCAACGTCACAGGAGTCAGCGCTTTCAACGTGGAGATCTACGCGAAGCGGGTGGAATTGCTGAAGGAGCTGGTGCCGAAGCTCGCACGGATTGCGGGCCTCTTCAACATGGGCAATCCCGTGCTTCCGCGTCAGTGGAAAGAGGTGGAGCGGCCGCCCAGGCCCTCGGTATCCGGCCCCAGCTGCTCGATGTGCGGCGCCCCGAGGATCTCGGTCGCGCCTTCGAAGCCGCCACGCGACAGCGTGCCGGAGCTCTCGTGGTTGCCCTCGACGGGCTCACCCAGGCCAATCGGCGGGCCATCGTCGACCTGGCCGCGAAGCATCGACTGCCTGCCATCTATGGAGCCGAAGAGTTCGTGCGCGCGGGGGGCCTGATGTCGTATGCCACGAACCGGCCCGATCTCTACTATCGCGTGGCGAGCTACGTCGACAAGATTCTCAAGGGCGCGAAGCCAGGCGACCTTCCCGTGGAGCAACCGACGAAGTTCGAGCTGCTGATCAATCTCAAGGCCGCCCGGGTGATCGAGCTGACCATCCCGAAGCCGCTGCTTGCCCGCGCCGACGACGTAATCGAGTAGGCGACGGCAGGGCGGAGACGACGCGATGGACTCGAGCTCGACTGAATTCACAAGGAGGATGTGAGTATGGCGGACAAGCCACGGATCGGCATCCTGGGCATGGGCACCATGGGTGGTCCCATGGCGCGACGGCTGGTGGAGACTGGCTTCACAGTGACGGGCTACGAGCCCGATCAGACGCGCGCGGGCAAGGCGAAGGCCGACGGCGTCGTGCTCGCCACCTCGCCGGCGCGGGTGGCGGAAGCCTCCGACATGGTGCTGTCGAGCTTGCCCGACGTGGCCACGGTGCGCCGCGCGTACGAGGCGGCCGACGGCGCCATCGCGGGCGCGCGAGGGGGCATGACCTTCATCGACGTGAGCACCACCGATCCGGAGAGCTGGCGCGAGGTGGCCAAGGCGGCGAAGGCGAAGGGCGTGGAGTGCCTCGACGCCCCCGTGAGCGGCGGTTCCACCGACGCGGGCAGTGGCAAGCTGATCTTCCTCATCGGCGGCGAGGCGGCGGTGCTCGAGCGCTGCCGTCCCGTGCTGAGCGTGCTCGGGCACGAGATCCATCACATCGGCCCGCTCGGTTCAGGGCAGATCATCAAGATCGTGAACAACGTGATGTCGGTGGGCAACGTGGCGGTGGCCGCGGAGGCCATGGTCCTGGGCGTGCGGGCGGGGCTCGACCCCCAGCGGCTCTACGACATCCTCTCGACGAGCGGCGGCCGCTCGCACCACTTCATCAAGCGCTTCCCCAACGTGCTCGCGGGCGACTTCACGCCCTACTTCGGCATCAATCTGTCCCGGAAGGACGTGGCGCTGGGCCTGAACATGGCGGCCAGCCTCGGGCTGCCCATGCCCGTGACGTCTGCCGTGCGTCAGACGTATGACACCGCGCACGCCGAGGGCTTCGGCAGCCTCGACATGGCCGGCGTCATCTCCCTCTACGAGAAGTGGGCGGGCGTCGAGGTCCGCAGCAAGGACGGCGGGAAGAAGGCGGGCTAGCCCCGATTGTTCACGAGCCACCCCATCACCCTGCCCTCTCCCCCTCCGGGGGCGAGGGTATTTGTCGAGGCTAGCTCGAGTAGGTGCGCGGGTCGAGGAAGTCGCGGAGGGCGTCGCCCACCAGGTTGAGGGCGAGCACGATCACGAAGATGGCGAGCCCGGGCAAGAGGACCACGTGCGGGCTCAGGATCACGAACTGCCGTCCCGTGGCCAGCATGCTGCCCCAGTCCGCCGTGGGCGGCTGGGTGCCGAGGCCCAGGAAGGATAATCCTGCCGTCGCGAGGATCTTCGCGCCCACGTCGAGGCTGAAGGCCACGATCACTGGCGAGAGGAGCTGCGGCACGATGTGGCGCGCGAGGATCAGCCGATCCGTGCTGCCGAGCGCCCGCGCCGCCTCCACGAACTCGCGTCCCCGCACGGAGAGAACGATGCCGCGCACGAGGCGCGTGTAGATGGGGAACCCCACGATAGCGATGGCGATCATGGCGTTGCGCAACCCGGGCCCGAGACCCGCCACGATGGCGATGGCGAGCAGGATGTAGGGGAAGGCCATCAGGATGTCCGTGAGGCGCATGATCACCGTCTCCGGCCACCCCGCGTAGTAGCCGCTCAGCACGCCCAGCAGCACGCCGATCAGCATGGCCGCGGCCGCGGTGGCCGCTCCCGCAAGGAGCGACACGCGCGCCCCCCACACGAGGCGCGAGAGGAGATCGCGGCCGAACTCGTCTGTGCCGAGGAGATGGCCCAGCGTGAACGGCGGCCGGAGACGCTGCACGGTGTCCACGGCGTCGGGATCGGCCAGCGGGAGATAGGGCGCGAGGCAGGCGGCCAGCACCACGCCCGCCAGCACGATCATGGCGAGGAGCGCGAGCTGGTTACGCCCCCAGCGCTTACTCATACTGGATGCGCGGGTCGAGCCACGCGTAGAGCAGGTCCACCGCGAGGTTGATCAGCACGAAGGTGAGCGCGATGACGAGGACGCAGCCCTGTACGAGAGGAAAGTCGCGGGCGAGGATGCCCTGCACCATGAGCAGCCCCACGCCCGGCCACGCGAAGACGGTCTCCGTGAGGACGGCGCCGCCCAGCAGATAGCCCGCCTGCACGCCCACCACGGTGACGATGGGGACGAGCGCGTTCTTGAGGCCGTGACGGAAGACCACGCGCTGCTCGACGAGGCCCTTGGCGCGCGCGGTGCGGATGTAGTCCTGGCTCAGGATCTCGAGCATGGTGCTGCGCGTGAGCCGCGCGATGATGGTCAGCGAGGCGGCGGCGAGGGTCACCGCGGGGAGCACGAGGTGGGCGAGGAGATCGCGCAGGCCGCCCTCGCCATACGGCGCCCACATGCCGGAGGCCGGGAGCCAGCCCAGCCAGAGCGAGAAGACCACCATGAGCACGATGCCCAGCCAGAACACGGGCATGCTCGCGCCGAACAGCGAGGTAACGGCGCTCATGCGATCGAGGAAGGAATGTGGCCGCACTGCAGAAGCGACGCCGAGGATGATGCCGCCCACGGTGGAAAGGAGGAGACCGCTCGCCGTGAGCACGAGGGTGGCCTTGTAGCGGTTGAGCACCTCATCGAGAACGGGGCGCTTCATCCAGATCGAGCGGCCGAGGTCGCCGCGGGCCACGTGGGCAACCCAATGCACGTACTGCACGTGGAGCGGCTCGGTGAGGCCGAGCTCGCGCCGCAGACGCGCCAGATCCTCCTGCGTCGCCTGCGAGCCCAGCATGATCTCCGCGGGGTCGCCGGGCGAGAGGTGCAGCACGAGGAACACGACGACGGAGACGCCCACCAGCACCGGCACGAGGAGAAGGAGCCGCCGCGCGAGGTAGCTCCTCACCGGGCCGCGCTCACTTGAGCGAGATCGTCTCCACGCGGAGGTCGAAGCTCGGGTGGAGCTTGAATCCCTGCACGCGCTTGGTGAATGCGGCGATCTGGATCTCGTGGTCGACGAAGACCCACGGCGCGTCGTCCACGAGGATGCGCTGCGCTTCCTTGTAGAGCTGGGCACGCTTCGCCTGGTCCGTGGTGAGACGCGCCTGCTGAAGGAGCTCGTCGAAGCGCGCGTTCTTGTAGAGGGCACGGTTGGGGCCGACGGGCGTCCACTGGCTCGAATGGAGGAGCGGGTACATGACCATGTCGGGGTCTTCCGTGCCCGCCATCCAGGAGAGCGCGAAGAGATCCTGCTCCTTGGAGCGGAGCTTGGTCAGATATGCGCCCCACTCCATGGTCTGGAGCGACACGTTGACACCCACCGCCTTGAGATTCGACTGCATCACGGTGGACATGGCCACGGGCGCCTGCATTCCCGAGCCCGACTCCGGCACCCACAGGGTGGTGCTGAAGCCGTTGGGATAGCCAGCCTCTGCGAGGAGCTTCTTTGCCTTCTCGGGATCGTAGGGATACGCTCTGAGGGCGGCGTCGGCGCCCCACGTGCCGGGCAGCACGGGGCCCTTCGAGAGGGTGCCCGTGCCTTTCAGCACGTCGCGCACGATGGCGTCCTTGTTGACGGCGTAGTTGAGCGCCTGCCGCACTCGCTTGTCGTCGAAGGGCTTCTTCTGATTGTTGATCCCGAGATACCAGACATGCGCACCCGTCTGTTTGAGGATCGACACGTTCGGGCTCTGCTCCAGTTTGCTCACGTAGTCCGCGGGCACGCCCACGATGAGATCGAGGCCGCCCGTCATGAGCTCGGTCAACCGCGCCTGGTCTTCCACGATGGGCCGGTAGATCACGCGCTCGATCTTCAAAGGG
>Ga0318514_10000211_pt1 | contig 14813 bp, 16 predicted proteins | sample GRESIP176b2f18_FD_203684 | JGI IMG/M metagenome (GOLD analysis project Ga0318514, IMG submission 203684) | Tropical soil microbial communities from Luquillo Experimental Forest, Puerto Rico - GRE.SIPMG.176b2f18 | ecosystem: Environmental > Terrestrial > Soil > Tropical forest > Bulk soil...
GCTTATGTTCGTGCACTATCCTCTGCCATGGGACAGCGAAGACCCACTGCAATTGCCGCCGATCTACATGATGGGCGTCTGGATGTGCATTCTGCTCGCGATCGGATTCATCGGTGTCTATGCGTGGCAGATCACCGAAGAGTCGCGGCAACTTTCCGATGCGCTCGCCGCAACCGAACTCGTGCTCGCGCGCGAGCAGCACCTGTCGCAGCTTGACGGACTTGCCGCGGCGGCCGCGCACGAACTCGGCACGCCGCTCTCCACGATTTCGGTCATCGCCAAGGAGCTCGAAAGGGCGATCGCGCCGGATGCGCCGCACGGCGACGACGTCAGGTTGCTGCGCGAGCAGGCTACGCGCTGCCGCGATATTCTCGCCAAGTTGACCGAGCTGTCCGCCGGGGGCGAGCCATTCGACCGCATGCGGCTGACCGCGCTCATCGAGGAGGTGGTCGCACCGCATCGCAATTTCGGGGTCACGATCGACGTCGCCGCTCCCGCCGACCGCAGCTCCGAACCGGTCGGTGCGCGGAATCCCGCAATCCTCTACGGACTGGGAAATCTACTGGAAAATGCGGTCGACTTCGCTCACGACCGGGTTTCGGTCGATGCGGACTGGAGCGAGGATTCCGTCGCGGTCACGATCACCGATGACGGTCCAGGCTTTGCACCGGAAATCCTGGCCCGGATCGGCGAGCCCTACGTCACGAGCCGCAGGCATCACCAGAACTATACTGGCGACGAACCGACCGGCCTGGGCCTCGGCTTCTTTATTGCGAAAACGCTGCTTGAGCGCTCGGGCGCCACGTTATCGTTTGAAAATCGGGCCGTTCCGGAGCGTGGCGCGGTTATCAGACTGCATTGGAGCCGCAGCGATTTCGAGCAACCGTTAACGTTTGCAGCGGCTTGAGGCTAGTTCGCGCGATCACTATTTGTTGCGTGCGAAATCTGCTTCGCTCAGGCTAATATGTGCGTGAGATCGGCTCAGATGATGGTGAAAACGTGGACGCATTGACAAGCGAGGCCGCAACCCCGGCGGCAAAAGAAAAAATCTCCGGTGAACGATCGCTGTTGATCGTCGAGGATGACTTTTCCTTCGTGCAACGGCTCGCGAAGGCGCTCGAGCAGCGCGGCTTCTCCGTCACGACCGCGGAATCAGTTTTCGATGGCTTGCTGCAGGTTGAGAGATCGGCACCCGCCTATGCGGTCGTCGACATGCGGCTCGGCGATGGCAACGGTCTTGATGTGATCTCCGCGCTCAAGCGCCGCCGTCCGGACGCGCGCGGAATCATTCTCACCGGCTATGGCAACATCGCGACTGCGGTGAACGCCGTGAAGCTCGGCGCCGTCGACTATCTCGCCAAACCCGTCGACGCCGATGACGTCGTTGCCGCCCTTCTCGCTCTGGACAACGCGAAGATCGAGCCGCCGGAAAATCCGATGTCGGCCGACCGCGTGCGGTGGGAACACATCCAGCGCATCTATGAACTCTGCGGCCGCAATGTCTCCGAGACGGCACGCCGGCTCAACATGCATCGCCGAACCCTGCAACGCATTCTGGCGAAGCGAGCACCGCGCTAATTGCAAGCAAACGCGTCACTCCGCATCCCAGTAAGGCCCGGTCGGATCGGCAAGCGATTGCAGACGCATCGCGGCCGCGCGAGCAAATAGCAACATCATCGCCTTTCGCGTCGCCGCCGGCAGTTTGTGCTCGGGTGCTTTACACTTGAATTCCGCGCCGAAGGCATCGGCCACGATCAATCCGGTGTCGGGCGGAAAGATCTCACAAGGCACATCGACCGTCGTCGCAAAAAACAGGCGATCGCAATGCGCGCGGTAGTCCTGCCACTTCTGGTCCGCACGAAAATCGGCGATTGAGGATTTTATCTCGACGATCCACATCTCGCCACCAGGATCGAGGGCCACGAGGTCGGCGCGGCGGCCGGATGGAAGCGGCAACTCGCTGACCACGCATCGCCCATGCGCATGCAGGAGCCGCGCCGTACCGCGCGCGACCGCCAGCGCAGTTTCCGACTGGCGGCCATCGACGGGCAGCTTGAGCGGGTTCGACGCGAAGGCCATCACCCGACCCTGCGGTTCGAATCTGGCCGGACTTCGGCGCGTTCGGGAAAAGTCTGCGCGAGCGCTGTGCGGCTCGCGGCGATGACGCCGCGTTCGGTGATCAAACCGGTGACGAGACGCGCCGGCGTAACGTCGAAAGCGAAATTCGCGACCGGAGAGCCATCGGGCACGATCTGCACCGTCTCGATACGGCCGTCACGCGTCTTGCCGGTCATCGTCGCGACTTCCTCGGCGCCGCGTTGCTCGATCGGAATGTCCTCACCTTCGATGACTGCAAAGTCAACCGAGGGAGACGGTACGGCCACGTAGAACGGCACCTTGTTGTCATGGGCGGCGAGTGCCTTAAGATAAGTACCGATCTTGTTGCAGACGTCGCCTTGTGCGGTGACGCGGTCGGCGCCGACGATCACCATGTCGACCATCCTGTGCTGCATGAGATGACCGCCGGTGTTGTCCGCAATAACCGTGTGCGGTACGCCATGATGGCTCAATTCCCAGGCGGTGAGCGCCGCTCCTTGATTGCGCGGCCGCGTCTCATCGGCAAAGACGTGGATGGGCAAGCCTTTGTCATGCGCCAAATAGATCGGCGCCGTCGCCGTTCCGCGATCGACCGTCGCCAGCCATCCAGCATTGCAATGGGTGAGCACGTTTACGGGCTCGCCTTTTTTCTTCCGCGCGGCAATATCCTCGATGATTTTAAGCCCGTGCACACCGATCGACCGGTTGATGGCCACGTCCTCCTCGGCGATTTCACCGGCGCGCCGCAAAGCTGCGTTGGCGCGCTCGTTGCGCGGCTGGTTGCGCACGGCCGCCAGCATTTCCTCAAGCGCCCATTTCAAGTTGATCGCGGTCGGACGCGTGACGATGAGCGCGGCACATGCCTTTTCCAGCGCTGCGTCCGATGCATCGGCGCGCAGGGCGAGCCACACGCCATACGCCGCTGTGGCGCCGATCAGCGGTGCACCGCGGACCTGCATGGTCTTGATCGCACGGGCGGCATCTTCAAGGGTGGCCAGCCGGACGGTGGCAAAGCGATGAGGCAACTGGGTCTGATCGATAATGCCGGCGCTTGCGCCGTCGTCTTCGACCCAGATGGTGCGCATTTGCTTGCCATCGACTTTCATGGCTAAGAGATAACGTCGTTTCGAACCCCACGCAAAGCCGGGTCCGGGGAAATCAGCATGTCGGTCGATTACGAGGTTGAATACAACAATCGGGCCCGCGTGCCCGAACATGCGGAAATCTTCGCCCGCTGGCAGCGCGAGGGGGCCGCGTACCGCGCTTCAGTGCACAACGCCAAACTGGGCCTCTCATATGGCCCGTCGATGCGCCGGACCATCGACCTGTTCCCGGCCAGGCACGACGACCAGGCCCCCCTCGCTATGTTCATTCACGGCGGCTATTGGCGCTCGCTCGAGCCATCAATGTTCTCTCAGGCGGCGGCCGGGCCGAATGCCCTCGGCATTACCGTCGCGGTGGCCGGATACGATCTGTGTCCGCACGTGTCGATTGCCGACATCATCGAGCAAATGCGCGTCGCCTGTCTGATGCTCTGGCGCAAACGACGGCAGCGCATTTTCGTCTACGGACATTCGGCGGGCGGGCACCTCGCCGCCTGCATGGTGGCGACCGACTGGAAAGCTTTTGCTTCCGACGCGCCGGCTGATCTTGTGCCGGCCGCATATTCGATTTCCGGCGTGTTTGATCTTCTGCCGCTCGTGCACGTATCCATGAATCAGGACCTGCGACTCGGCGAGGCCGATGCGCGCCGGGTGTCTCCGCTGCACTGGAGCATTCCAGCCGGGCGTAGCCTCGATGCAGTCGTCGGCGCACTGGAGTCCGACGAGTTTCTGCGCCAAAGCAAAACGATCGCCGAAAGCTGGCGCCGGGGTGCCACACTTACCCGTTACGAGGAAATTGCCGGCACGAACCATTTCACCGTCGTCGACGCGCTTGCCGACCCGGACAGCGCAATGACGGCGCGCGTGGCAGCGCTAGCACAGAGCACCAAACGTCTGCCCCTCTCGCTGCCGAACCAGTAGCGCCGCGCAAATGCAACCGTCAGCGTCGCTCCCACCACGACGATCAGCACGCGTATGATGTTTCGCGGAATGATGCGCGCTACATTCCCGATCGTTCCGGCGGCAAGCGCCAGAGTCTGCGGCCACAATACTGCGCCCTGCGTTTGAAAAGACGATCATGGCCGCGAGTCCGTTGAGGCTGGAGACGAAATTTTTTGCCACGTTGGCTAACCGGTAGTCGCCCCCCGGTCGCCAACGAAAACACACCCAGCCCCGACACCGGCGCCGAAATAGCCGCCGTAAAACGACACTTGCAGCACGACTTTCAGACTGGCGACGTTGAACGCGATGGCGTGTCCACGGCTTTCCGCACGTTTGCGCAGCCAGCGGCTGATCCGATCGGAAAAGGCGAACAACATGGCGAAGCCGAGAAGCAAAGGTACGATCTGCGCGAACACACGCTCCGGAGTGAGCACCAGGCAAACCGCACCGATGCCCACGCCGATAATCGACGCAAAAATCAGCCTGACGAAAGCGCGGTTAAACGGCGGCAACTGCGAGCGATCCGACAGCGCGGCCAGCATCGTACCCGGCATGACCGATGCGAGATCGGAGACGGCCGCAAGATGCGGCGGCACGCCGGTTGCGATCGGCGCCGGATAGATGACGACCGCGGCACCACCGACGATGGCTGCGATGATTCCTGCGATGACGCCGACGCCGGCCGGAAAGGCGATCGTCAGAATGTCCATGGGTGGGAGATTCGATGTTCAGTTGCCATGGCCGGGGTTGTCCCGGCCATTCCACCTGTCACGGCACGGAGATCAGAAGAACGCCTGAATGCCGGTCTGTGCGCGTCCGAGGATCAATGCGTGAATATCGTGCGTGCCTTCGTAGGTATTCACCGTTTCGAGGTTCGAGAGCACGCGCATCACATGGTATTCCTCCGAGATGCCGTTGCCGCCGTGCATGTCGCGCGCAAGCCGGGCGATATCGAGAGCCTTGCCGCAATTGTTGCGCTTCATCAGCGAAATCGACGGCGGTGAGGCCTTGCCCGCCTCAAGCATGCGGCCAAGCCGCAACGCACCCTGCAGGCCTATCGCGATCTCGGTCTGCATGTCGGCGAGCTTTTTCTGCACCAGTTGATTGGCGGCAAGCGGGCGACCGAACTGCTTGCGCTCGAGCACGTATTGGCGTGCCCGGTGCCAGCAGAACTCGGCGGCGCCCATGGCACCCCAGGAAATGCCGTATCGTGCATTGTTGAGACAACCAAAGGGGCCGGCGAGACCTTTCACGTTGGGAAGCAGGTTCTCTTCCGGCACCACGCAATCTGCCAGCACGACCTCGCCGGTAATCGACGCGCGCAGCGACAGCTTGCCCTCGATCTTCGGCGTGGAAAAACCTTTGGTACCGCGCTCGACGAGAAAACCACGAATGATATTGTCGAGCTTAGCCCATATCACTGCGACATGCGCGACCGGCGCGTTGGAGATCCAGGTCTTCGCACCATTTAGCTTGTAACCGCCGGAAACCTTCTCGGCGCGCGTGACCATCGAACCCGGATCGGACCCGTGATCGGGCTCGGTCAGTCCGAAACAGCCGATAATCTCGCCGGTCGCAAGCTTGGGCAGATATTTCCGCCGCTGCGCCTCGGTGCCGTAGGCATAGATCGGATACATGACCAGCGATGACTGCACCGACATTGACGAGCGGTACCCGGAATCGACGCGTTCAAGCTCGCGGGTGATCAGTCCGTATGCGACGTAGCCAAGACCGGCGCCGCCATACTCTTCGGGAATGGTAGGCCCAAGCAGGCCGAGCTTGCCCATCTCGGGCAGCAGGCCGGCATCGTACTTTTCGTCGCGATACGCTTCCACCACACGCGGTGTTAGGTAGCTTTGCGCAAACCCGCGCGCGGTTTGGCGCACCATGCGCTCTTCTTCGGAAAGCTCGCCTTCAAGATCGAGCGGGTCTTCCCACACGAACGCTGCATCTTTCAGCATTGCGGGCATACCACCGCGTTTCTCGACCGCTTGCGACATGAAGCCTCCCTATAGTTCTTGCCCATATTATAGACCGCCTGACCGTCGAGGCGCCAACGTCCCGCGGTATGGGCGGTATCGGGCTTACTCCAATCCCGTTCCCCAGCGGCGATGGAGAAATCTCTCCCAGGGCGAGAAGAGAATTTTATCGGCAATCAGGCCGATGACCACGATCACCACCATCACACCGATGACCTGATCCATCGCGCTGAGTTCGCGCCCGTACTTTAGCAGATGACCGAGGCCGAACCCGGTGAGAATGGTGACAAATATCTCGGCCGCCATCAGCGAACTCCATGCAAAGGCCCAGCCTTGCTTCATGCCGCTGACAACGAAGGGTAAAGACGCAGGCAGGATGACCCGCGTCCATTTATCGAAGCCCTCCGCCCAACAACGACATTTGCCAGGGCTGTCATCGGTTCTCTGCAGTCGTACAATGAAGACCGCAAATGCGTCGTCTGCAACGTCGCAACGGATGTGTTTCAGACCCGGCAATTGTCCATTGTGACAAATAAAAACCCCGCCGGCGAGCGGCGGGGCTTTGCAAGTTTTCGAAGACGCAAGGTTAAATCGCCATCTTCAAGTCTTTGGCGGCGCGGAACGCCACTTTCTTGCTGGCCTTGATTTTGATCGCTTCCCCGGTCATGGGGTTGCGGCCCATGCGCGCGGCACGCTGGCGCACGAGCAGAATGCCGAGGCCCGCGATCTTCACCCGCTCGCCCTTCTTCAGGTGCTTGGTGATCATGCCGATCAGGTCTTCCAGCATTTCGAGCCCCTGCTTCTTGCTGAGCTGATGCTGCTCAGCGAGTGCGGCGGCCAGAATCCTGGTGGTGACCGGCTTGCCGGCCTTCGGCTTGGATGAAGCGGCTGCTGTCATAGACAAACTCCTTGAGGGCGCGCCAATGCGCGAACCCCCACAGCAGTAGGGGATTCGTTCAAAGGCGCATAGCTGCGAGCGGCCGAACTGCGGGCTTAACCACAGAAAGCTGGGGCCCGGCGCGCCCGAACGTGCCGGAAAATACCGGCCCGTTGCTGCTCGGTGGGCTTTCGTCTATTGAGGGTTCACGCGCGCCCGTAGCTCAGCTGGATAGAGCGTTGCCCTCCGAAGGCAAAGGTCGGACGTTCGAATCGTCTCGGGCGCGCCATCCCCTGACCTTTGCGACTGCCGGCCATCCAAGTCGAATTAGCCGGCGTGCGTAGTTTCGCGCGGCGCAGCGGTGCGGCGCGGCTGCGGTACGTTGAATGTACCGACCTTCACCATCGGCCGCGGCTTGAACACGATCGCCATCAGGCGATCGCAAAGGGGTTTAGGCGATGTCGGCTTACGTAGAAATTCGTTGGCACCCGCGCGCAGGGTCTTGTTCACATGACTGCATTGCGCCCGCGTGGTAAGCATGGTGACCGGCAGGTTCGGGCGCGGGAACACGATGCGAAGCACCTCGATGCCATTGAGCACAGGCATGTCCCAGTCGTAGCAACATGACGTCAGGATCGCCGGTGCGAATGGCTTCGAGTTCCGCGAGCCCATCCGGAGCCTCGAGCACCGATTTCACGCTGAGATTGGTGAGCATCATACGCGCTGCGCATATAGGCGTTGTCATTGACCACCAGGATATTGAGACCCTGGAGCATCTTTTCGATTTTCTTGTTGGCCATGAACCTGCGGGACCGTTGTGTAAGTAACGGCAATTTACGAAGTTTCTGTTGTTCGGTTGAGGCAATCGTTCAACTTTTCGCAATCCGTACTGGCGGCGGCAAATCCCGCGCTTAAATGACGCGGGCGCGCATATTTACCGGGTATTATCCATGAACAAGGCGGCGGCAACCATGAAGCTCCCTGGTCCCGATCATCCGATTACCATCAGCCAACACGGCGCACGCGTGCGCGTGACATTTGCGGGTCGCGTCATAGCCGATACGACGCAGGCCCTCAGATTGGCGGAAGCAAGCTATAAGCCGGTGCTCTACATTCCGCGCAGTGATGCAGACATGAGCGTGCTGCTGGGAACAGATCACCACACGCATTGCCCCTACAAAGGCGATGCCAGCTACTTCAGCATTGTCGCCGATGGCCGCACTGCCGCGAACGCTGTGTGGAGTTACGAGCAACCCTTTCCCGCGATGGCGCGGATTAAGGATCATCTCGCGTTCTATCCAGACCGTGTGGACAAGATCGAGGAGGTTTGACGCTGCCTAGTGCAGCCGCGGTCCCTTGAGGAATTTCGCGCGGTCGGATGAATTCACCCGCACGTCGAAAGTGGCGCCTTCGCGATAGAGCGTGAGCGGCACTTCGACTCCGGCGTTCCCGAGCGCCCAGACCTTGCGATAGAAGCTGGCAAGGGTTGAAACGCGATCGCCCTTGACCGCAACAACGACATCACCGGTCTTGATCTCGGCGCGCGCAGCGGGCCCTTTCGGCGCAATGCCGACCACCACGACCTTGTCTTCAATCTCGGTCGAATAAAGCCCGAGCCACGGCCGCACCGGACGATTGACGCGGCCGAACTTGCGGATGTCGTCGACAACCGGCGTCAGGAGATCGCTCGGCACGATCATGTTGAGATATTCGTTCTTGCCTTCGCGCGCGCGCTCGAGTTGCAGCGAGCCGATGCCGATCAGTTTGCCCGCGGACGAGATCAGCGCCGTGCCACCCCAGTTCGGGTGAGCCGGGAAAGTGAAGATCGCCTCGTCGAGGACGTATTCCCAATAGCCGGCGAATTCCTGTTTCGCGGCGATGCGCCCGGCGAGCGAACGCGTTCGGCCTCCGGCTCCGCCGACGACGACGCGCTCGCCGACTTCGACCGCTTTCGAAGAACCAACTTCAAGCACGGGATAATCAATCTTGCCGAGGGCTTGCACCAGGCCGAAGCCGGTCTCCTGATCAAAGCCGAGCGGATGACCCTGCACCACGCGCCCGTCACTCAGATGCAGCCAGACGGTCTCAGCTTCGGTGATCAGATAGCCGATGGTGAGTACGACGCCATCGTCGATCAATACGCCGTTGCCGGCGCGTTCGACACCCAGCGTGTCCGCCGTGAAGGCATCGGACGGCACGATCGAATGCAGGCCGACCACGGAAGAGAGCGCGCGCTCGAGATCGTAAGGGTAGTCCTCCGCGCGGGGTTGCGACGCCTGCGGCACCTTCCATTCGATCAACGACGCCATCGATGCGCTCCCGGGGGGTTGGGCTTATCATACGCCGGATCATGCGGGCGAAAAGACGGCGCTCACATGTTAGTGTGAGCTTCTTCGCATGGCCCCGTTATCCATCCTCGACCTTTCCCCCGTTTCCGCTAATTCCACGGCCGGACAGGCCTTGCGCAATTCGCTCGATCTCGCGCGGCATGCCGATGGTCTGGGCTTCAGGCGATACTGGGTGGCCGAACATCACAACCTGCCGGCCATCGCCAGTTCGGCCCCCGATATCATGATCGGGCAGATCGCGGCCGTTACGAAAAACCTGCGCGTCGGCTCCGGCGGCGTGATGTTGCCGAACCACGCGCCCCTGATGGTGGCCGAGCGCTTCAAGGTGCTTGAGGCGCTTTATCCCGGGCGCATCGACCTCGGCCTGGGGCGCGCGCCCGGCACCGACCCGGCAACGTCCTATGCGCTCCGCCGGCGGCAGGGCATCAGCGAAGAGGATGATTTCCTCGAACGCTTCAACGAGTTGATGCTGCTGGAGACCCGCGGTTTCCCCCTTGGCCATCCATTTCACAATGTGCGCGCGATGCCGTCCGATGTGCCGCTGCCGCCGATCTACCTGCTCGGCTCCTCTGACTACAGTGCCCAGCTTGCGGGACACATCGGCGCGGCGTTTTCCTTTGCGCATCATTTCGCCGACTTCGATGCCGCGGAAGCCATGCGGCTCTATCGGGACAGCTTCAAGCCATCGGTGTCGCACGAGAAGCCCTTTGCGATCCTCGCAACGCATGTGGTGTGCGCGGGTACCGACGCTGAAGCCGAACGGCTTGCTTCGACCGTCGACCTCAATTTCGTGCGCCGGGCCAAGGGCGAATTTCAGCCGCTGGCCTCCCCGGACGAAGCCGCGGCCTACGACTACACGCCGATTGATCGCGCGCGTATTGCGCGCAACCGCGAGCGAGTCGCGGTCGGCTCACCGGCAACGGTGAAGGCGAAGCTCGCGCCGCTGATCGAACGAACAGAGGCTGATGAGCTGATGATCACGAGCATGCTGTTCGATCACGCCGCGCGCAAACGATCCTACGCACTGCTGGCCGAGGTGTTTGCCTGAGGGGTTAGCGCGAAAAGCCATATTTCAGGAGTGCCGAATGACGAGGCAAGGCGGCCATGCTAAAAGCCCGGCCGGGTTTTTCGTCGCAAAAAATTACGGGAGGTCCCTTTGGGTAAGCAGTTCACATTGACCGCTACCGACAAGCACTCGCTCGGTGCCTATCGCGCCGACCCGGCCGGAACGCCGAAGGGCGGCATGGTCGTGGTGCAGGAGATTTTCGGGGTCAACCATCACATTCGCGTGGTGTGTGACCGGCTCGCCGTGCTCGGCTATGTGGCCGTGGCACCGGCGGTCTTCGACCGCTTCGTGCGCAACTTCGAAAGCGGATATAGGCCGGACGAAATCGCGCATGCGCGCAGCTACCTCGGCAATCTCAACTGGGATCACATGATGGCCGACGTCGCCGCTGCGCAAGGCGACCTCAAAGGCGCGGGGCCACTCGGCGTTATCGGGTTCTGCATGGGCGGCACGGCCGCATTCCTCGCCGCCTGCAGGATCCCCGGATTTTCCGCGGCGGTCGCCTTCTACGGCGGCATGATCGGCAAATTCGCCGATGAGAAACCGAAATGCTCGCTGCTGATGCACTTCGGCGAGAAGGACGACGGCATCCCGATGTCGGTCGTGGACGAGATCAAGAAAAAACAGCCGCAGGCGGAAACCTACACCTATCCGGACGCGCCGCACGGCTTCTATTGCGACGAGCGCGCGAGCTATCGCAAGGAAGCCGGCGATCTCGCCTGGAAACGGACGCAGGAATTCCTCGCCAAGCACATGAAGAAATAATCCGCCGTCGGCGGACTGCGAGTATCAAAAAAACGAACTGGTCCCCGCTCGCGCGGGGACCAGCAAACATTCTTCGGAAAATCAGGCGGGCGCGCCTTGCCTCAGCTTGGCGCCGGTGCCGATGGGGCAAGACACTCCCGTACCGCCGAGCCCGCAATAGCCGAACGGATTTTTCGCCAGGTACTGCTGGTGATAGTCCTCGGCGAAATAGAACTCGGGAGCGTCGACGACCTCGGTGGTGATCGCACCGTAGCGTTTCTTCTTCAGCTCCTTCTCATACATCGCTTTCGACGCCTCGGCCGCCTGACGTTGCGCGGCATTGTAGGTATAGATGCCGGACCGATACTGCGTACCGATGTCGTTGCCTTGGCGCATGCCCTGCGTCGGATCGTGGTTTTCCCAAAACGTCTTCAGCAGCGTCTCTTAGGAAATCTTCTTCGGATCGTAGACGACCAGCACCACCTCGTTGTGGCCGGTACGGCCCGAGCAGACTTCCTCATAGGTCGGGTTCTGCGTCATGCCGCCGGCATAGCCGACGGCGGTGACATAAACTCCGTCACCTAATTCCCAGAACTTGCGCTCGGCACCCCAGAAACAGCCGAGACCGAACACCGCCTTCTCGAAGCCCTCGGGATAGGGCCCCTTGAGCGGGTGATGATTGATGAAATGCTCGTTGGCGGTGCGGATCGGCGTGGCGCGTCCGGGCAACGCCTCGCTTGGTGTAGGCATGGCAACTTTCTTGAAGCCGAACATGCTTGGTTCTCCTGCAATCGTTGCCGGTAATATATGTCGCCGAGTGGTCATCCGAAACCGCCGGCGCGATCACGACTCGGAAAGTCAGCCGTTACCGGACTCGGGCCAGGTCCCGAAAACCGCCTGAGGCGGCCTAAGACCGCGCATAGCCGATCAACGGCTTCTTCTTGCGCCCAAGCAGGAGGAGGATGATGCCGAGCCCACCCAGAAGACCCCAGCTTGGCGCCGCCAGGATCGTTACCATCACCGGGTCCCACAGCAAGCCACCAGCATAAGATTGAATGGTTGGCTCGAGTTTGGCGAGGCTGTTGGCGTTGATCAATTCCCACAGCGCCCGAACGCTGGTGAGGAAGAGCCTGTTGCCGGCAATCGACTTCGTGCCGTCATAGATAAGCAGGATAAAGCCCGCGGCCAGGCAGATCAGACCGATAAAGCGGAGGAGGAAACGGATCATAGCCCGCTAATCATAGAATCATTCGTCCATAGGGGCACTCGATTAACCCGCGCGTCTTTTTCATTCAACCGTACCTTAGCGGTAATTGCCTTCTCTTGAGTCATTACGGTTGCATCCGCTAACGTTGAATAGCCGGGCAATCCGGTCGCGTACATGGAGTACCAATGCCCGCCAAGCCCCCCGGCCGCAACCGGCCGACCTTTACTGACCAGGAAGCCCTGCAATTTCACAGCCTTGGCCGGCCGGGCAAGCTCGAAGTCATTGCCACCAAGCCGATGGCAACCCAGCGCGACCTGTCGCTGGCCTATTCGCCGGGCGTGGCGGTGCCGGTTCTTGCGATCGCTGAGGATGAGTCCCGCGCCTACGATTATACGACCAAAGGCAATTTCGTTGCCGTCATCACCAACGGAACCGCGATCCTCGGCCTTGGCAATCGTGGCGCGCTCGCAGCGAAGCCCGTTATGGAAGGCAAGGCCGTTCTGTTCAAGCGCTTTGCCGATATCGATTCAATCGATCTAGAGGTTTCCTCCGAAGACCCCGACGAGATCGTCAATTGCGTGAAGCTCCTCGGCAAAGGCTGGGGCGGCATCAATCTTGAAGATATCAAGGCACCCGAATGTTTCGTGATTGAGCAGCGTCTGCGCGAGCTCATGGACATCCCGGTCTTCCACGATGATCAGCACGGGACCGCCATCATCGCTGCCGCCGGCCTGCTCAATGCCCTCGACCTGACCGGCCGCGAGATCGCGACCACCAGACTGGTCTGCAATGGCGCGGGCGCGGCCGGGATAGCGTGCCTCGAACTTCTCAAGGCGATCGGTTTCAAGCCGGAGAACCTGATGCTCTGCGACACCAAAGGCGTCATCTATCAGGGTCGCAAGGACGGGATGAACCAGTGGAAATCGGGCTACGCCGTGAAGACCTCCGCGCGCACGCTCGCCGAAGCACTCGATGGCGCGGATGTCTTCTTCGGCCTCTCGGTCAAGGGCGCGGTGACGCAGGAGATGGTGAAGAAAATGGCGCCAAAGCCGATCATCTTCGCCATGGCCAATCCAGACCCGGAGATCACGGCCGAGGAGGTGGCCGCCGTGCGCAACGATGCCATCATGGCAACGGGCCGCTCCGACTACCCGAACCAGATCAACAACGTCCTCGGCTTCCCCTACATCTTCCGCGGTGCGCTCGACGTGCGCGCCTCCGCCATCAATATGGAAATGAAGATCGCCGCGGCGCGCGCCCTCGCCGAACTCGCGCGCGAGGATGTGCCCGACGAAGTCACCAGCGCCTACGGCGCGCGGCCGAAATTCGGACCTGACTACATTATTCCGGTGCCGTTCGATCCGCGGCTAATCTCATTCGTTCCTCCGGCGGTCGCGCAGGCCGCCATGGATACCGGCGTCGCGCGCAAGCCGATTGTCGACATGGACGCGTACCGCCATCAGTTGAACGCGCGGCGCGATCCAGTCGCCGGCACGCTCGTGCATGTCTTTGACCGGTTGCGCCGCCAGCCCAAGCGCGTCGTCTTCGCGGAGGGTGAAGAGGAACAGGTGATCCGCGCGGCGGCCAGTTTCGTGCACCAGGGACTGGGCACGGCACTCCTCGTCGGGCGGGAGGATCGTGTGCGCCAATCCGCACAGGAGAACGGGATCGAACTTGGCGAAGGGATCGAGATCGTTAACGCACGCCTGTCGACGCGCAACGCGTCGTATATCAATTACCTCTATGAGCGGCTGCAGCGGCGTGGATACCTGGTGCGCGACTGCCAACGGCTGGTCAATCAGGACCGCAATCATTTCGCCGCGTGCATGGTGGCGCTCGGCGACGCCGACGCGATGGTGACTGGCGTCACCCGCAACTTCTCGGTCGCACTGGAGGACATTCGTCACGTCATCGACCCCAAGCCCGGACACCGGGTGATCGGCGTATCGGTGGTCGTGGCGCGCGGGCGCACCGTTCTTGTGGCCGACACCGCGGTCACCGAAATGCCGGGGGCGCACGAGATCGCCGATATTGCCATCGAAGCCGCCGGCGTTGCGCGCCGGCTCGGCTATGAGCCCCGCCTTGCGCTGCTCGCATTCTCGACTTTTGGTCATCCGCAGGGCGAGCGTTCCGCGCGCGTGATGGAGGCCGTGAAGATTCTCGACGGCAAGCGCCTCGATTTTGAATACGACGGCGAGATGGCCGCCGATGTGGCACTCAATCCGGAGCTCATGACCGCTTATCCGTTCTGCCGGCTTTCCGGGCCCGCCAACGTGCTGGTCATGCCGGCGTTCCACTCAGCCTCGATCTCGACGAAGATGCTGCAGGAACTCGGCGGAGCCATGGTGATCGGCCCGCTGCTGGTCGGGCTTGATCGCCCGGTGCAGATCGTGCAACTCGGTGCCAAAGACAGTCAGCTGGTAAACATGGCCGCGCTCGCTGCCTATAAC
>Ga0318514_10000219_pt1 | contig 14622 bp, 11 predicted proteins | sample GRESIP176b2f18_FD_203684 | JGI IMG/M metagenome (GOLD analysis project Ga0318514, IMG submission 203684) | Tropical soil microbial communities from Luquillo Experimental Forest, Puerto Rico - GRE.SIPMG.176b2f18 | ecosystem: Environmental > Terrestrial > Soil > Tropical forest > Bulk soil...
CCGAGACCGAGCACCCCGAGCTACTTGCGCAGATCGGCGCGCGGTCCCCCGAGGAGCCGTATCGCACCTTTCTGCTTTTCCTGGCGGAACGCGTCCAGGCCACCCGGCTGCGCCACGCCGACCTGGCCTACCCGGACTGCGCAGCCTTCCTCGCCGACCTGCGCCTGGTCCAGGCGTCGCTGGCCGCGGCCGGGGCCACGCGGCAGGCGTTCGGGGAGCTGCAGAACCTGATCTGGCAGGCGGAGACGTTCGGGTTCCACGCGGCATCGCTCGAGGTGCGGCAGCACAGCGCGGTGCACGCCCAGGCGCTCCGCGAGATCGACGCGGGCGGCGAGCCGTCCGCGCAGACGGCCGAGGTGCTCGCGACGATGCGGGCGATCGGATGGATTCAGGGCAGGTTCGGCGTGGGCGCCTGCCGCCGGTACGTGGTCAGCTTCACCAGGTCGGCGGATGACGTGGCCGCGGTCCACCGGCTCGCACAGCTGGCGGCGCGCGGCGCGCCGCCGCCGGTCCTCGACGTGGTTCCGCTGTTCGAGAGCGGCGAGGACCTGCACAACGCGACGCGCGTGCTGGACGGGATGCTCGAGCTCAAGCCGGTGGCGGAGCGGCTGGCCGAGTCCGGCCGGCGGCTGGAAGTCATGCTGGGCTACTCCGACTCGGCCAAGGAGCTTGGCCCGGTCAGCGCCACGCTCGCGGTGTACGACGCGCAGGAACGGCTGGCCAGCTGGGCGGCGGCCAACGAGGTCCGGCTCACGCTGTTCCACGGGCGCGGCGGGGCGCTCGGGCGCGGCGGCGGCCCGGCCGGGCGGGCCGTGCTTGCCCAGGCGCCGGGCTCGGTGGACGGGCGGCTCAAGGTCACCGAGCAGGGCGAGGTCATCTTCGCGCGGTACGGGGACCCGGTCATCGGGCAGCGGCACCTGGAACAGGTCACCTCGGCGGTGCTGATCGCCTCCGCGCCGGGCAGCGCGGCGGCGTCGCGTGCGGCGGCGCAGCGGTTCCGGCCGGTGGCCGACCGGATGGCCGGGGCGGCGCTGCGGGCGTACCAGGAACTTGTCGAGGCCGACGGATTCGCCGGCTGGCTGGCGCGGATCAGCCCGCTGGAGGAACTCGGCCGGATGCGGATCGGGTCCCGGCCGCCGCGCCGGGGCACCGCAGGGGCGCCCGGCCCCGCCGACCTGGCCGAACTGCGGGCGATCCCATGGGTGTTCGCGTGGTCGCAGACCCGGCTGAACCTGCCCGGCTGGTACGGCCTGGGCAGCGGGCTTGCGGCGGTGCTGTCGGCGCCCGGCGGGCTCGCCGAGGTGCACAAGGCCTACCAGGGCTGGCCGCTGCTCACCGTGCTGCTGGAGAACGCCGAGATGAGCCTGGCCAAGACCGACAGGCGGATGGCCGCGCGGCACCTGGCCCTGGGCGGCCGCGACGACCTGACCGCCCTCGTGCTGGCCGAGTACGACCTGACCAGGCGGCTGCTGCTCGAGGTGACCGGGCACGCGCGCCTGCTGGCCAACCGGCCGGTGCTGTCGCGGGCCGTCACGCTTCGCGACCCGTACGTGGACGCGCTCTCCTACCTGCAACTGCGCGCGCTGGCCGAACTGCGGGGTGCCGACGGGGAACCCGGCGAACGGGATCGGCTCGAGCGCCTGCTCCTGCTGTCGGTCAACGGCGTCGCCGCCGGCCTCCAAAACACCGGCTAAGCGGGATGCGTGCTTAGCTGACCAGGCCGGCGTTGCGTTGCTGGTGCGCCTCCCAGCAGGGGTACTGGGCGTCCTTGCCCTCGCCCGCGAGCAGCCTGGCGATCGCGTCCCTGGTCACCTCGTCGGCCGGCCGGTACACGACCATCCGCGTGCCCGGCACCGCCTGCACCGCCAGGCTGGCCGTGGTCAGCGTGAGCTTCGGGTATGCCGGGTGCCGGTACACCTTCAGGTAGGTCGCCTGGCTGGCCACCTCGTGCTCGTCCCACAGCCGCGCGAACGTGGCGCTGACCGCCTGCAGCCGCCGGACGAACCCGGTCCACGCGGGCTCGCCCAGGTGCCGGCCGTAGGCACCGCGCAACTGGGCCACCAGCATCCCCACCTGCTCGTGCCGGTTCACGTACGGGTGGCAGCAGTCCGGGTAGGTGAAGACCTGCCACAAGACGTTGCGCTCGGCAGGCGCGGCGCCGGTCACATTCGGCCACAGCGCCTCGTACGCGGCGTTCCAGGCCAGCAGGTCGAACCGCTCGTTGACCACGCTGGCCGGCATCGGCACCAGCGCGTCCAGGATCTCCTGCATCTCAGGCTGCACCTGCTCGCACCCGGACGTAGCGCCACCGGGGGCGGTGGCCGCGTCCGGCACGTCGGCCAGCCGGAACAGGTGCTCCCGCTCGGCCTGGTCGAGCAGCAGGGTCCGGGCCACCGCGCCGAGCACCTGCGGGCTCGCGTTGATCTGGCGGCCCTGTTCCAGCCACGTGTACCAGGTCACGCCGACGCCAGAGAGCTGTGCGACCTCCTCGCGGCGCAGCCCAGGAGTCCGGCGGCGTGAGCCCGGGGGCAGCCCCGCCTGCTCGGGGGTGATCCGTTCCCGGCGGGAGCGCATGAACGCGGCCAGCTCGGCACGGCGGTGATGCACGTGTGCGGTGGTCACGGTGTCCATGACTCCATCTTGCCGGGGCGGCGGCGTGGTTGCCAGGTACTGCTAATACCAGGATAAACAGGCTCTTGGTACTGGCATCACGGCGAAGGCAGGCTGGTAGTCATGACAGACAGCCTCGTCGTTGCCCGGCCTGCACGTCCATCCGAGCGGCCCGCCCGGAGCCCCTGGGCGGCGCTCGCGGTGGTTCTCACGGGGCAGTTCATGGCCGTGCTCGACGCCTCCGTGGTCAATGTCGCGGCCCCCTCGATCCATGCCAGCCTGCACACCTCCGGCGCTGGCCTGCAACTTGTTATCGCCGGGTACGTGATCACCTACGCGGTGCTCCTGGTCACCGGCGCCAGGGTCGGTGACATCGTTGGCCACCGGCGCATGTTCCTGGCCGGCCTGGCCACGTTCACCGTTGCCTCGCTCGGCTGCGGCCTGGCTACCTCGACCACCGTCCTGGTCACGCTGCGCTTCATCCAGGGCGCCGGCGCGGCAGCCATGATCCCGCAGGTCCTCAGCCTGATCCAGCGGACCTTCACCGGTGCCGCGCGCGGCCGCCCGATGCGCCTGTACGCGGCGGTGCTGGCCGGCGGCGCGGTGACCGGGCAGGTCGTCGGCGGCGTGCTGGTCAGCGCGAACCTGCTCGGCCTCACCTGGCGACCGGCATTCTTGCTGAACGTCCCGATCGGGGCGATCTTGTTCCTGGCCGGGCTGCGGACCCTGCCGAACGGCCGTGGCGAGCCGGGCCGCACGCTGGACCTTGCCGGGGTGGCCACGCTGACCCCGGCCGTGCTGGCCCTGGTCCTGCCCCTGGTACTCGGCCAGTCCGAACACTGGCCCACCTGGGGCTGGGCCTGCCTGGCCGCCAGTGGCGTGCTGTTCGCACTGTTCGCCGTGGTGGAGCGCAGGGCCGCCGCGCGTGGTGGCTCGCCGCTGATCCCCGGCCGGCTGCTGCGGCTGCCCGGGACGGCGGTCGGTATCGCGGCACTGTTCTGCGTGATGGCGGTGTTCGGCGGGTTCTTCTTCGTGCTGGCCCTGCACCTGCAGGGCGGCCTGGGCTACTCCCCGATGCGGGCCGGGCTCACGTTCGCGCCCGCCGGGCTGGCGTTCGCCGTGGTGAGCCTGAACTGGCAGCGCCTGCCCGCGGGCCGGCACGTCAGCGTGAGCATCGCCGGTTTCGCGATCTACGGCGCCGGTCTGCTGATGCTCGCCTCGCAGTTGCGCGGCGGAGAGCAAGGCGGTGTGTTGCTGCTCGTGGCGCTGGTGCTGGTCGGTGCCGGGATGGCGGCCGCGTTCAGCCCGCTGATGACCGCCGTGGTAATGCGGGTGCCGGTGACCGACGCAGCCGACGCGACCGGCGTGATCGTCACCGTCAACCAGCTCGCCCTGGTGGTCGGCGTGGCCACGTTCGGCACGCTCTACCTGAACCTGGCCGGCCGGCTGCCGCAGGACGCGATCGCCGGGTTCCGCATGGTGTCGGCGCACGCGGTCACGGTGACCTGCGTGGTGCTCGCCGCCGGTGCCGTGGCGGGCGGCATCCTCGCCACCCTCCGCACTCGCACCGCCCGCTAACTGAAGTCTGCGCGGATCAGCGCGCGGTGCACGATTGGCTGAATCCGGCGGCGCCCATGGCGGCGATGGACGGATCGCTTGCCGCGGACTTCTGCTCGGCGCCGATCTCGCGCCGATACGCGGCAGCACCCTGCCGGGCGGCCCGCAGTCGCGCCGCGTCGAGTCGGTTGGCGAATGCGATGTAGACGGCAAGTGCCCGCGCCTTGGCGGCCGCGGCCGGGGGGACGACGATCGCGGCGAGCCGGCGATCGAAGTCGTCGCGCAGCCTGGTGTGCTGGGGGAGCTGGGCGAGAAAGTCCTTCAACGGGATGTCGAACTTGCCGCCGTTCAGCGCGGTGATCTTCTGCGCCAGCCCGTCGCAGAGCGCATTGACCGCATTGAGGTACTGCTGGACCGCGTCACTGCTGGCCGGCGACGACACCGGGACCGGTCCGGGGGCCGCCGAGTGTTCGGCCGACGAGCAGGCCGCGAGGAGGACGCAGCTGCCCGCGGCGATTGCGATTGCGCGCATCCGTCCCATGTCGCACATGATCGACGCAACCGAGCTGCTCTGCGCCTTCGTGGCCAGTTCGTTGCGCAGCCGCTACATCGGCGAGATGGCGGTCACGCTCCCCGGCGTGTGACCGGGGGCGTTATTGGCCCTTTCGCTATGACACCCTCTTTCGTCATGGTTGCGCCAGCCATGACAAACGGCCCCGGGCTTGCCCAGCACCACTGCCCCAATAATCTCAGAAGTCGCAGCTGCACTCCTAGCGATTGCTGACTGTTTATTCAGTTCATGGTCTACGGCCTGCCATGTATCACCGCATGGCATGAACTGCCAACGAGTTGGTGGCTGTCATGGCTGTGCTGGGGTGGCACTGTGCCTAGTTCGCCGATAAGCCCTGTGCCTCTTGCACAGAGTCTCTGCTCATTCTTCGTATTACGATGGTGCCTGCGCTGCGGTATCGAGAATATGACTCGTGACGGCACGCCTCCCGGCCCGGCAGACCTTCCCGCCTGGGAGGCTGAGATCCGTTGTCACCCAGATGGCAACGGCCCCTGTGGCACCAGGGGCCGTCACCTTGTTTTGAGACGTCGACCCATGGAAAGGAATCGACTTCTATGACTGTACGCGGAAGTAACCCACATGGGAATGCCGCCCCATGACCTAGGGACACAGGCGCGGCCACCAGTGCGCCGTTCTTGCCACTCACCGACTCCCGGCACAACGGTCTGTGATTGTTCTTCCTGCTCCCGGCCACCTACCTGGGATCTGTTGTGACTCTCGTTGCCGCCCCCGTGCTCCCGCGCGCCTGCCAGTCGGGCACCGTCTGCCAGGCCGCGCCCTGGTTCCAGGCTTTACTGGAAACACGAACGGGCACGTCGCCCGTATGCGTCGCTTCTCAAGCCTGCGCGGCCCATATCGGCGCCATCGTTCAGGGCCTGAGAGTGTGGGCCCACGAGCACGACATCACCGAAGGACAGATTGCCGTGCTCACCATCGACCCTGTACCGTTCGACACCGAACCTCAGGGACTGGTCTTCTGGATCATTCCGCTGGCCAAATGACGAGAGCGCCTCGCGAGCCGCATACCGGAGTTGCCCCCTTTCGGCCCCGGGACTTGGGCCTTCCTTGGTGTAGCCCGGGCACATCACACGCCTGCGGCCAAAGGCAGTAGTGGGGAGGCTGCGCGAGGCCGATCAAAGGTTTGGGACCAAACTCTCAGCCCATATCCAGGCCGGCCTCGGTCAAGGTGCACCCCAATAATCGCCTGGTCAATATGGTGCCGGCGCTCATCGACCTGGGTATTAATCGCTCTTGTGGCCGCGAGGACCAGCTTCTTCATGCGCGCTCAGCCCTGAATTGCCGACAGACATGGCCGGGCGGGAAGCTTCGCCGCAGTGATTCATGCCGGCACGTGCGTAAGTGGCACGATGGACCTCGCACCGTAGCGAGTTATGACGACTCTTCGTGAAGTTTGAGAACAATGAGTGACGATACGGCTGTCCTGGCGCTTGACGTGGCAGGGGTCTCGGCGGGGCTTGTCCGCCCGGACGGCTTGTGGCGTGAGGTCCGGGCCGTGGCCGAGACGGGATCCAGCAACGCGGACCTGCTCGCGGCGGCCGGGGCTGGCGCGGCCGAGGGCACGGTCCTGGTGGCCGAGGCGCAGACCGCGGGACGGGGCCGGCTGGGCCGCCGCTGGGCCAGCCCGCCACGGGCCGGGCTCACGTTTTCCGTGCTGCTGCGCCCCGATGGCGTGCCCGGCGCGCTGCTCGGCTGGCTGCCGCTGCTTGCCGGGGTCGCGGCCGCGGCCTCGGTGCGCGCCGTGACGGCCGTGGACGCCACCTTGAAGTGGCCGAACGACGTGCTCGTGGGCGAGCGGAAACTGGGCGGCATCCTTGCCGAGCGGACCGGGACCGCGGTCGTGGTCGGCATCGGCATCAACGTCTGGCAGGCGCGGGCGGACCTGCCCCCGGACGCGGCCGCCACGTCCCTGACGCTGGCGGCCGGGGCAGGGGTCACCGGCCAGGCGGGCGCCGGCGGCCCGGGGCTGCGCGAGCGGTTGCTGGCGAGCCTGCTGGACGAACTGGGGCGCCGGTATGAGTCCTGGCGGGGCCAGGCCAGCCCGGGGGATGCGGACGCGTGCGGGCTGCGCCAGGAATACGTCCGCCGGTGCGCCACGCTGGGCCGCGAGGTGACCGTCACGATGCCGGGCACCGAACCGGTCACCGGGACCGCGACCGGGGTGGACCAGGCGGGCCGGCTCGAGGTGCGCACGGCGGGCGGGCTAGTCGCCGTGACCGCCGGCGACGTGGTCCATGTACGGTCCCCCGATTAGAACCCTTGTCGACGACGAAAAGTGGCACGCCGCAGCCGCCGGGCCGAACGCCGCATAAGGCGCCCCAGGCGCCGTTGCGGTGTCCCGGCGGCGAGGACCCGCCTCCCGAAGCCAGGGAGGCCCCCCAGGGCCGACCGCCCGTGAGGGAGGCAGATATCGCTGTGCCAACATGTGCACATGGCCGATGCTGACCTGTCCGCGGGCGAACGGACCGTCCTGATTCTCAACCCGCACTGGAAGACGGTGCTCTGGCCGTTCGTGCTCCTTGTGGTCGTCGTCATCGTGGCGGCCGTGCTGCTCATCGTGATCCCGCACAACCGCCTGCAGGGGGCCGAGCGGATCGCGGTGGGTGCCGTGGCGATCGTGATCGCCGCCATCTGGGTCGGCGTGCCGCTAGTGCGCTGGAAGACCACGACCTACGAGCTGACCACCCGCCGGTTCCGGCTGCGCTACGGCATCCTGTCCCGGACCGGCCGCGACTTCCCGCTGATCCGGATCAGCGACGTCTCGTTCTCGCACGGCCTGATCGACCGGATGCTCGGCTGCGGCCGGCTCGTCATCGAGTCGGCGGGCGAGCACGGGCAGCTCGTGCTCAACGAGATCCCCGACGTGGAGAAGGTGCAGGCCACGCTGTTCCAGCTGGTCGAGGACGAGCAGGCCAGGCTGGCCCGGGAAGACCGCTAAGACTAGGCGTTCGGGGTGGCCGTCATGACCGGACCCCGGCCGTATCCGCCTGCACTGCACAATGGCGTGCATGACCAGCGACCATGATGAGTTCGGTGCGCTGCGGGCACGCTGCACTCGCTTCCTCGGCGGGCATGGCCCGCAAGACGCCGCGCAACTGCTAGGCACCATCCCCGCGGGCACCGACCTGGACCGTTACGGCGAGGGCGGCGTGGTGGCCACCTTGGAGGCCGAGGTGAGCGGGCTGCTCGACAAGCCTGCCACAGTGTTCCTGCCCAGCGGGACGATGGCTCAGCAGTCGGTGCTGCGGGTGCATGCCGACCGGCGCAACAGCCGGACAGTCGGGTTCCACCCCGCCTGTCATCTGGACCATCACGAGGGGCGGGGCTACGAGCGGCTGCATGGCCTCATCGGCCGCCCGATCGGCGACCCGGACCGGCTGCTGGCAGCTGGCGACTTGGACGTGGTTGCCGAACCGCTGGCAGCGTTGCTGCTCGAGCTCCCGCAGCGCGACCTTGGTGGCCAGCAGCCAGCATGGGACGACCTCCAAGCACAGGTGGCCTGGGCCCGCGAGCACGGAGCCGCTGTGCACATGGACGGCGCCCGCCTGTGGGAGTCGGCCGCCGGATACGGTAAGGCACCGGCGGAGGTCGCGGCGCTGTTCGACACCGTTTACGTGTCGTTTTACAAGGCGATCGGCGCGCTGCCCGGCTGCTGCGTGGCGGGTCCGGCGGAGGTCATCGCCGAGGTCCGGGAGTGGCGCCGCCGGATGGGCGGCACCTTGTTCGGCCTGTGGCCGAGCGCAGCGTCCGCACGAACCTGCCTGGCCCTGCGGCTGCCGCGGATGCGGGCCTACACCGAGCACGCCGTCGCCATCGCGGCCGCACTGGCCGGCCTGGACGGGGTACGGGTGGTCCCCGACCCGCCGCAGGTGCCAATGATGCACGTGCTTATCCGGACCAGCCCGGAGGCGTTCACCGCAGCGGCCCGCAGGCTCGCCGAGGAACGCCAGATCTGGGTGGCCGGCCGGGGGCCGGCTCTGACCGCGGACCCGGGCGTAGTACGGCTGGAACTCAGCGTCGGGGACGCGACCTGCGCCTTGGAGCCAGCCGAGATCCGCGCGATCTTCGCCGAGCTGGCGGGCACCGGGGAAAGTCCCGGCACTTGAGGGCGGTGGATCGGCGCTGCGCCCGGCCCGCCGGGCGACGCCGAAGTGCTGACCGCGGGCGGCGACCCGTATTCTCCGGCTATGGACGGCGTGATAGTACGGGAACGGATCGCCGGGCATCCCGGCGTCGCAGAGATCATGCTGGACCGCGCGGAAGCCATGAACGCGATCAACACCGCGATGGCGCTCCGGCTGGCCCAGGCATGTGCCGAGCTGGCCACGGACAAGCAGGTCCAGGCGGTCGTGCTCTACGGCACCGGCGCGCGTGCCTTCTGCGTGGGCGCCGACCTCAAGGAGCGCAACCGGATGTCCGATGCCGACTTCATGCGGCAGCGCCCGGTGTTCCGGGCGGCGTTCGGCGGCCTGCTGGCGCTGCCCCAGCCGGTGATCGCCGCGGTCCACGGCTATGCCCTGGGCGGCGGCTGCGAGCTGGCCCTGTCCTGTGACGTGATCGTGGCCGACGAGACCGCCGTGTTCGGCCTGCCGGAGACCTCGGTCGGCCTGGTGCCCGGGGGCGGCGGCACGCAGCTTGCGGTGCGCCGGCTAGGCCCGGGCCGGGCCGCTGACCTGGTGTTCTCCGGCCGCCGGGTGGACGCGGAGGAGGCCGCGCGGATCGGGCTCGCCGACCGGGTCGTGCCGCAAGGGACGGCCTGCCCCGAGGCGATCGAGATCGCCAGCCGGATGGCGGCCAACTCGCCGATAGCCGTGAAGGCGGCGAAGCGGGCCATCCGGCAGGGGGCGGACATCGGCCTCGCGGCAGGGCTGGAGGTGGAGGACGCGGCCTGGCGCACCGCCGCACTTTCCGCCGACCGGCGCGAGGGCATCGCCGCCTTCAACGAGAAGCGCCAGCCGCAATGGCCGGGGGAGTGAGGCCGGCATGACTGATCTGCCTGCCCGCATCTCGCTGCGCGAGGTGGGGCCGAGGGACGGGCTGCAGAACGAGGACCCGGTGCCCACACCCGCGAAGATAGCGCTGATCGACCGGCTCGGCCACACCGGGGTGAGCCGGATCGAGGCGGTCTCGTTCGTGCGGGCCGACGCGATCCCGCAGATGGCCGACGCGGACGAGGTGTGGGCCGGGGTGGCCCGTGTCCCCACGGTCAGGTACTCCGCGCTGGCGCCCAACCTGCGTGGTGCCCGGCGCGCCCTGGACGCGGGGTTCACCGAGGTCGAGGTCGTGGTGTCCGCCTCGGATACGCACAACCGCAAGAACGTGAACCGGAGCACCGAGCAGTCGCTCGACGAGATCGCGGTGGTCATCGACGAGGCGCACCAGCGCGGCGCGACCTGCCAGGTGATCGTGTCCACCGCGTGGGGCTGCCCGTACGAGGGCGACGTGCCGGTGGAGCGGGTGCTGTGGGCCGCGGGCCGCGCCGTGGCCGACGGGGCCGACTCGGTCTCGTTCGGCGACACGACGGGGATGGCGACCCCGCGGCGGGTGCGTGACCTGGTCGGCGGGTTCCGGTCGCGCTATCCGGGCACCCCGCTGAACCTGCACTTCCACAACACCCGCGGCACCGGTCTTGCCAACGTGCTTGCCGCGCTGGAACTGGGTGTTGACGACTTCGACGCGTCCGTGGGCGGCCTGGGCGGCTGCCCGTATGCGCCCGGGGCGACAGGCAACATCGCCACCGAGGAACTCGTGCACATGGTCGAGGACATGGGCGTGGCCACGGGCGTGGACCTGGACGCCATGATCGACGCCGCGGCCGAGGCAGAGCGGATCGTCGGCCGGGAACTGCCCTCCCAGGTGCTTCGTGCCGGCCCCCGAACTCGTACAATTCCGGCATAACGCCCTGGCGATGGCAGCTGCCCCCCGCGACGGTAGTGTCCGATCGTGGCTGAACACCGCGATTCTGGAGAGCGGGCCGGCCTGCGGCGCGGGCTGTCAGCGCCCTGCTTCGCCGAAGACCCCGCCGATCTCGTCGACCTGGGGATCGCCGCCGAGCGGGCAGGCCTTGACGGATACTTCCTCTGGGATCACCTGGTCCATGCCGACAGCGGGGACGGCCCACCGGTCGTGGACCCCTGGCAGGTGCTCGCCGTGGTGGCGGCCCGCACGTCGCGGATCAAGCTGGGCACGATGATCACCCCGGTCGCCCGGCGGCGGCCATGGAAGCTGGCCAAGGAGGTCACCACGCTGGACCTGCTCAGTGGCGGGCGGGTCATCCTCGGCGTGGGCCTGGGCGCACCGGACAGTGAGTTCAGCCTGTTCGGCGAGCCCACCGACAAACGCCACCGGGCGGGACTCCTGGACGAAGGGCTGGACGTCCTGGCGGGACTGTGCAGCGGGCAGTCCTTCTCCCACGAGGGCAGGCACTTCAAGGTCGGCCCGGTCCGGTTCTCACCCAGCCCGGTGCAGCGGCCCCGGATACCCATCTGGGTCGGTGGAATCCTTCCTTCCGAGGGGCCGCTGGCCCGGACTGCGCGCAGGGTGGCCCGAATGCCCCCGGCCCGCGGGCCAGTGGCCCGGGCGGCGCGCTGGGACGGGTTCATTCCCATCAACCCTGGGCGGCCGGGAGACCGGGCCACCGTCGGCCAGATCGCGGCCGTCCGCGACAGGATCGCGGGGCTGCGGGAGATTACCGCGGATTACGACGTCGCCGTCTGGGGCGAACTCGATTCCGCCGGCCAGGTTGCCGGGTTGCTGTCTGGCTACCGGGACGCCGGGGCCACCTGGTGGGTCGAGAGTCCTGGCTACGGGCCGGGCTGGCTGGACGCGGTGCGCGAACGGCTCCGGGAACCGACCGGGCGCGGGCCCGAGGTACAGTCCCCTCGTGGCTGAGCACTCTGATCTTGCCGAGGTGCGCGCCGGCGTCGAGCGGGGCGGTGCGCGCAAGTATCACGAGTCCGCGGCGGCGGCGGGCAAGCTGTTCGCCCGGGAGCGGATCGCCCTGCTCACCGACGAGGGCAGCTTCACCGAGGACGGGCGTTACGCCAACGTCCTCGCCGGCGGGCTGCCCGCCGACGGCGTGGTCACAGGGACGGCCACGATCGACGGCAGGCCGGTGGCCCTGATGGCCAACGACTCCACGGTCAAGGCGGGCTCGTGGGGTGCCCGCACCGTGGAGAAGATCATCCGGATCATCGAGAAGGCCTACCGGACCGGCGTCCCCATGATCTACCTGGTCGATTCCGCCGGAGCGCGGATCACCGATCAGGTCGAGATGTTCCCCGGCCGCCGCGGCGCGGGGAAGATCTTCCACACCCAGGTCCGCGCGTCCGGGGCGATCCCGCAGGTGTGCGCGCTGTTCGGGCCGTCGGCGGCCGGTGGCGCCTACATCCCGGCTTTCTGTGACTACGTGGCGATGGTGGACGGCAACGCGTCCATGTACCTGGGCAGCCCGCGGATGGTCGAGATGGTGGTCAGGGAGAAGACCACGCTGGAGGAGATGGGCGGGGCCCGGATGCACTGCACGGTGTCCGGGTGCGGCCACCACCTCGCCGCGACGGAGACCGACGCGCTCGCGGCCGTCCGGCGCTACCTGTCCTACCTGCCGTCCAACTGGCAGGAGCACCCCAGGACACACGCGGCCGCCGGACCGGAGGACATCGACCTGGCCGGGCTGGTCCCCGGCAGCGAGCGGCAGGCCTTCGACATGCGGCGCTATGTGCGCGGCCTGGTGGACGCCGGCTCGTTCTCCGAGATCCACGAGCTGTGGGCCAGGGAGCTGACCATCGGGTTCGCCCGGCTGGCCGGCCAGGTCATCGGGGTGGTCGCGAACAACCCGCTGTTCAAGGGCGGCGTGCTGTTCGTGGACTCCGCCGACAAGGCCACCCGGTTCATCCAGCTCTGCGACGCGTTCAACGTGCCGCTGCTGTTCCTCGCGGACGTGCCGGGGTTCATGGTCGGCACCGCCGTGGAGCGGCAGGGCATCATCCGGCACGGTGCCAAGATGATCAGCGCGGTGTCCGAGGCCACGGTGCCGAAGATCTGCGTCGTGGTGCGCAAGGCCTACGGAGCGGGCCTGTACGCGATGGCGGGGCCGGGGTTCGAGCCGGATGCGACGATCGCCCTCCCCACCGCCAAGATCGCGGTGATGGGTGCCGACGCTGCGGTCAACGCGGTGTATTTCAACAAGCTGGCCGCCATCGATGACCCCGCCGCACGGGACGAGGAGACCCGCCGGCTGCGCGAGGAGTACGACCGCGACATCGACGTGCTCCGCCTAGCGGGTGAACTGGTCGTGGATGACGTGGTGGAACCCGCAGACCTGCGCGGTGAGCTGATCCGCCGGTTCGCCGCGGCAGCAGGCAAGGACCGCTCGTTCTCCCGCCGCCGCCACGGCGTCACCCCCGTGTGAAATCTGCTGGGTACCGCCGCGTCCTGCCACCCTGGCCGGCCGGGCCCAGGCCCCGTGACGAAGGAACGGGGCCTGAAGCCAGCGGGGGGTTCCGGGGGGTCGTCCCCCGGGCTAACACTGCGAGCAGGGCTTTTTACCATTCAGCCCGCCGAGGGCAATACCATCTGAGTATGACCAGCGTTCTGCTTGCCGAGGATGATGCCTCCATCTCCGACCCTCTAGCACGTGCGCTCCGGCGCGAGGGTTATGACGTGAACGTCTCTGCGGACGGCCCTACCACCCTGGACGCCGCTCTGGCGGGTGGGATCGACCTGATCGTGCTCGATCTTGGCCTGCCGCGGCTGGACGGCCTCGAGGTCTGCCGCCGCCTGCGCTCCGAAGGCCAGTCCGTGCCGGTCCTGATCCTCACAGCGCGGGCCGATGAGGTCGACACCGTGATCGGCCTTGACGCCGGTGCGGACGACTATGTCACCAAGCCGTTCCGCCTCGCGGAGTTCCTCGCCCGGGTCCGGGCCCTGCTGCGCCGCGGCAGCACGGAAACCAGCCAGGCTCAGGGGGTCAGGGTGGACACCGAGGCCCGCCGGGCATGGCTCGGCGACACCGAACTCGACCTGACCACCAAGGAGTTCGACCTGCTGTCGGTGCTCGTGAACGAGGCTGGCAAGGTGGTCACGCGGGAACAGATCATGCGTGAGGTGTGGGACAGCAAATGGTGGGGGTCGACCAAGACCCTCGACATGCACATCTCGTGGCTGCGCCGCAAGCTCGGTGACGACGCCCAGAGCCCGCGCTACATCACCACGGTGCGTGGTGTCGGGTTCCGGTTCGAGCGGGGCGACTAGGCAGCGCGCCGATGCCTGGCGTGACACCCAGCCGGAGCCGGGTGTGACGCCCGGCCGGAGCCGGGCGGGCTGACATGCGGCGCCGGCTGTTGTTCTCGACCCTGGCGGTGGCGATCACCGCGGTCGTGCTTTTTGGTGTGCCGCTGGCCTTCGTGCTGCGCCAGCTCCAGGTCACTACCGCCCAGGATCAGGTGCAGCGGGACGCGACCACGGTGGCCAGGATCCTGCAGAACCGCGCCGGCTCGGGGATGGCGGTCAACCTCCAGGACGCCGAATACGCGGCCAAATCGCTGCCGGACCGCTACGTCAGCATCACCCAGAACGGGAAACCGCTCTACCAGACCGGCGCGCTGCCCCCGCGCGGGAGCGCGATCATCGGCCGCGCGGTGGCCAGCGAATTCCGGGTGACCGTCGAGGCGAGCAGGTCGATCGAGGACGCGGACGGGAAGCTGGCCCTCGTCGCCGGGCTCGCCGGGCTCGCGGTGGCCGTCGCCGTGGCGCTGGCGATGTTCCAGACCAGGCGGCTGACCCGGCCGCTACAGGAACTCGCGGCCGCGGCCGACCGGCTCGGCTCGGGGGACGCGAGCCCGCTCGGGCACACGTACGGCATACCG
>Ga0318514_10000223_pt1 | contig 14553 bp, 13 predicted proteins | sample GRESIP176b2f18_FD_203684 | JGI IMG/M metagenome (GOLD analysis project Ga0318514, IMG submission 203684) | Tropical soil microbial communities from Luquillo Experimental Forest, Puerto Rico - GRE.SIPMG.176b2f18 | ecosystem: Environmental > Terrestrial > Soil > Tropical forest > Bulk soil...
GTTCGCTCGCTGGCCTTTCAGAACGCCACACATGCCGTCTGGGTCAGCGACGAGTTCATGCAGGCGGCGGCGGACGACGGCGCGTGGCCACTGCATGCGGTGACGACGGGCGAGGTGATCGAAACGGTCTCTGCGCGCGAGCTGCTGCGAGCCTGCGCGCAGGCCGCATGGCGGTGTGGCGATCCGGGCTTGCATTTCTCGGGCGCGATCGAGTCCTGGCATACCTGCCCGCGCTCGGGGCCGATCACCGCCTCCAACCCCTGCGGCGAGTTTCTGCACGTCGGCGAATCTGCGTGCAACCTCGCCACGCTGAACCTCCTCGCCTTCATCAGAGACGACGGGAGCTTCGAAACCGATGCCTTTACGAATGCGGTCGAGCTGGTCGTCCTTGCCCAGGACGCGATCGTCGAGGGCTCGGCATACCCGACGGAGCGCATCGCCCGCGGGGCGCGGCGCTTTCGCCCGATCGGTCTCGGCTATTCGAACCTCGCCGCTGTGCTGCTCACGCTCGGCATCGCGTACGACTCGGAGGAGGGTCGGGCATGGGCGGCGGCGATCACCGCGCTGTTGACGGGCGCCGCCTACCGCCGCTCGGCACGGCTGGCTGCGGTGCTTGGGCCGTTCGAGGAATTCGAGCGAAACCGCGAGCCGATGCTCGCGGTCCTGGCGCGCCACCGAGACGCAGCTGGGCAGATCGGATCCGAGGCGCCAGCGGAAGTTCTCGCGGCGGCGCAGCAGATCTGGAAGGATGTGCTCGCGGATGCGCCGACACATGGGCTGCGCAACGCGCAGACGACGCTCATCCCGCCGACCGGCACGGTGAGCCTGATGCTCGACTGCGAGAGCACGGGCATCGAGCCCTACTACGCGCTCAACTTGGTCCCGGAGACCTCCCCGGAGACGCTCGAATCGAGCTTCTTCGCGGCGTGGCGACTTGGGCTGAAGTCGATCTCGGTCTACCGCGAGGGCTCGAAGCTCGGCCAGCCGCTCCAGGCTGCCGACGAGTGACTCGTTGTGCACCGGCCGCCGGCAAGGCGAGAAACCACCACCAAGACCCGTGATTTCCCCCAATGCCCTTCGTATCTGCCCGGCGTAGCGTGGCATGCGAAATGCGCACCCCCATCAGGTCTGAGACAGAGGTGTTCAGGTTTGCGATCGGGGCGGTGCTGGTGATCGTTCTGGCAATCTTGATCGGCTGGCTGATCGCGCCGCTGGCGGGCGTCGCGGCGCTGATGGTGGCGATCGCCGTGACGGCGATCGCCTACCTGCGCGCCGCCAACCCGGACCGGCAGGAGCCACTGCGCCGAGCCGCGCACGCGTCCCACCCGCATGGCACCCCGCCGGGCAAGCGGCACGTGCTCGTGATCGCCAACGGACCGCTCTCAGGCGGGGCGCTGCGCGAGCAAATCATCGGTGAAGGCGGCGAGGAGGTCGAGCTCGACATCCTTGCCCCGGTACTCATCTCGCGGCTGCACTACGGCGTGTGTCCGACATCGATCGCGAGCGCGAGCGAGCGCGGGCGCGCCTGCAGCGCTCGCTGAGCTGGGCCCGCGAACAGGGCATCACAGCCCGGGGGCGAGGTCGGCGACCCCAACGTTACGACGGCGATCGAGGATCAGCTGCGGGACTTCGGCGCGGACGAGGTGATCGTAATCACCCACCCGCGCGAGCGCCAGAGCTGGCAGGAGCGTACGGAGCTCGAGCGGCTGGGCCGCGAACTCGACGTGCCGGTCACCCAGCTCGTCACCAATGGCCCCGGCGCGCCGGAGGAGCTGGAGAGCGCAGGCAGTGAGGAACGGCAATGAGCGATGACGGCAATCCGGGTGCGATCACGAACACCCGCGTTGAGGCGATCGCGGAATACCTCGATGGCCACGGGGTCGGATACGCGCTTCACCGCCGCCATGAGGTGCGCGTCCCGTCCGACGTGGCCGACCGCGCGCGTGTGCCGATCGAGCGCATGGTGGCGCTCGCGTGACGCCTGCGATCGCGTGACGCCTGAGCCGCACGCGATCTAGCGCCGCTCACCTGCCCGCGGCCATCGTCACGTCCAGCTCGCCGGTCTGCTCTGCGAGGGTGAAGCCGGTGGCCTGCCCGTCACGTCGGAAGTCGAGCGTCACGTTGGCGTCTCCGACGCGAAGGCCCTGCAGGCGTATCTGTCCTAGCCAGTCGGGAAGCAGCGGGCGCTCGATCGTGAGCGCACGCGCCGGCGCGCGAGCGGAGATGCCGAGCAGCGCCTGCAGCAGCAGGTAGGGTGACGCGGCCGCCCATGCCTGCGGGATGCACGCGACCGGGTAGGCGACCGCGGCGGAGCGCTCGGAGCGGTCAAAGCCGCAGTAGAGCTCGGGAAGGCGCGAGTCCTGCGCGGCGGCGGCCACCTCGAACAGGCAGGTCGCGATTCGCACGGCCGCGTCGTGATGTCCGTAGCGCTTCAGCCCCGCCGCGAGGATCGCGTTGTCATGCGGCCACACCGAGCCGTTGTGGTAGCTCATGGGGTTGTAGGAGGGACAGTCGCTGGAGAGGGTGCGGACTCCCCAGCCGCAGAACATGTCCGACGCCAGCAGCCGCTCGGCCACGGCTCCCGCGCGCTCGTCATCGACGATTCCGCAGTACAGGCAGTGGCCCGGGTTGGAGGTGACGCTCGCGACCTGGCGCTTTGCTCCATCCAGGGCAAGCGCGTAGGTTCCCTCCTGCCCGTTCCAGAACGAGTCGTTGAACGCGCGACGCAGAGTCTGCGCCTGTTCGCGCAGCCGTTGAGCGGTCTCCGGGGACCCGAGCGCGGAATACACCTCGGCGATCGCACGCTTGGCCGCATAGACGTAACCCTGGACCTCAACCAGCGCGATCGGTCCCTCCGCCAGGGCGCCGTCGGCGTGGACGATCGCGTTCTCGGAGTCCTTCCAGCCCTGGTTGCGCAGGCCGCCGCTGGAGCGGCGCTGGTACTCGACAAACCCATCGCCGTCCCGGTCACCGTACTCATCGATCCACGCGAGCGCGCGGTCAAGCGCAGGGCGCAGCGAGCGCAGCGTCTCGAGGTCTCCCGTCCAGGCGTAGTAGTCGGCGGCGCGCAGCACAAACAGCGGCGTCGCGTCGACCGTGCCGTAATACGGCGTGTGTGGCACCAGCCCCGCCCCGGCGAGCTCGCCCACGCGCAGCTCGTGCAGGACCTTGCCCGGCTCGGCGTCCCGCCACGCGTCGTCCTCGCTGGCCTGAAGCTTGGCGAGCACGGCGAGCGCGTCGGCCGCGAGGTCGGGGTTGAGGATCAGCGCCTCGCCCGCCGCCATCAGGGCGTCCCTGCCGAACGGAGCCACGTACCAGGGGATGCCCGCGGCGAGGATCGGACCGCCGGGAGCGGGCATCACGAGCGCCCTGAGATCCCGTGCCGCAGTGGCGGTCACGTCATTGAACCGCTCGTTGTCGCTCTCAATCGTCGTGCAGCGTGAGGCCCACTCGGTCTCTCGCTCGCGCAGTTCACTCGCCGCCGTGGCGAGGCGCCGGCGCGGCCGTCGGCGACCACCGATCGACGGCTCGGCCGTCGTGAGGACCTCAAGCGGCGTGGCCGGCTCGAGCAGGAGCTCCCAGCGCGCTGCGCTGCCGTCGCTGCCAAGCTCGATGTGGTCGGGAGCGGGATCGAACTCGATCACCGTCTCGCGGAAGGCCTGATCCTCGCCCATGTAGGCGAGCGTCACCCCACGTTCGGTTTTCCGTGGCGCAAGCGCGTGCCCGCGGGCTGTTCGGCGCGGGGCGCCGCGCACCTCGAACATGTCAGCGAAGTCGCCCGCGAGCGTTAGCGACATCGAGGTCGTGACCGACTCCCGCAGGAAGTTCCGCACCCGGACCGCGTGGTAGAGGCGCCCGGCTGCCACCGTCAGCTCGCGGGTGATGCTCAGCGAGAGCTGTGGCACCGGGGGCCCTTGCTCGGACGTCAGCGTCGCATTGGTGGCGTCGAGCACCGCGCGATCGGCGTCCAGCGTATGCGAGAGCGCCACGGGCTGCGCACCGCCGACCTCCAGCCGCAGCTCGGAGAGATGACGTGTGTCGTTGGCGTAGAACCCCTCGCCCGACACCCGCGCCGGAGCGATGTCGCCGTCCGTGCGCACGCACAGGAACACTTCGCCGTCCTTGAGCACGAGCAGCTCCTCGCGTGCCTCGGCGGGAATCGGCGGCGCGCCGCCTCGCTCGACGGGACCCGCGCGACCGATCACCTCAAACGACTCTCCCCGGGGACTCAGGACCTCAGAGCCGGCGCTGCGATCGTTCTCGACCGAGCCCGCGACCGCGTTCCGCCGGCGCCGCTCCGTGGTGCTCAGCCTGCCAGTGCGCTCGCTCATCGCCGCTCTCTCATCCGGGGTGGTTTCATCCTAGGCCGACACCCGGCGCCGAAGGCGGCACGGTCTACGGAGCCTCGCCGCTAAGTGGGAAGCAACGCGCGCGCTCTGGACGGTCGGTGCGACCTACGCGCGTGGTGAAGATCGTCCCCGGCGTCGATCGCAGGTGCAACCTCCGGCAGGTGCTGGACGAACCAGCTGGCGGTGAGCTGGGCGACCTCGTCCGCCGGGAGCGGCTGGGAGAGACGCTCTGTACCCGAGATCACCGCGAGCTCGTTCTCGCAGCGCAAATGCCGCTGAGCGGCGCGGTTGAGGTCGACCAGCTCCGAATCTGCCTCGCTTACGATCAGCAGCAGCGAGGCCGCCACGTGATCGAGGCGACCGTCTGTGAGGTCGGGCCGTCCGTCGCACACGACCGCGGCACCCACGCCAGCCTTCAGCTGGGCAGCGGCGCCAATCACGGCGGCCGAGCCGCAGCGGGTGCCGTAGTAGCCGACTGCCATGCGGGCCGTCTCAGGCTGGCATCTGAGCCAACGCGTGACTGCGACGAGTCGTTCGGCCGGCACCCCTTGGTGCAAGGCGTCGTGGACTTCGATCTTCTCGTGAGCGGTCGAGAGACCGATCAGCAGCGTCGCGATCGCGGCATCGTTCAACACACCCGCGACGCGACGGTTATGGGGGCTGTGCCGGCTTGAATCCGTGCCGCACGCGAACACGACGACACCCCGCGCAGACGCCCCCCACGGCACCACCAGATCTCCGTGCAGCACGACGCCCGGCGAGATATCGATCGCGACCTGCCGTTGCACCGCCCCTGAGTGCTCGCTCAGGAGTGCATACACCTCCTCCTCAGACGTCGGGTCGAAGTCCTCGTACCACGAGTCGATCGCCGGGATCTGCTCTGCCATCTCGACGTACACGAGTTCATCGACCTCGTCGCGCAGCTCCTCCACCGCGTGGAAGGCTGCGACAGGCAGCGCGAGGATCACGCGTGCGGCGCCACGCCTACGCAGCGAGCGCATCGCGGCCAGCGCGCAATAAGGACTGCCAAGCCCGTCGTCGACCAGAAGCACGGTTCGCCCGGCGACAGCGACCCGGGGACGGTTGAACGTCGCGGACGCGAGCCGCGTGCTCAGCTGGTGCCGCGCGCGTGCGATCGCGCCATCGAGCTCCGCGGCGCCTACGGCCAGGTCACCGACGGCCCGCTCATCGATGGCGCAGCCCCCGCGCTCGGCGACCGCGCCGATCGCATGAGTGAGTCTTTTAGGCGCGTGGACCCTCTCGAGCATGAGGACATCGAGCGGTGACTCCAGCGCACGAGCTACCTCCGCTCCGACCGGCACGCCGCCGAACGAGACTCCCAGCACGACAGGATCCTCTCGGCGGGTGTGTGCAAGCATCGCGGCTAGGCGACGCCCCGCGTCGCGTCGATCGGCGAAGCGATACTCGCCGTCGCCAGAACGGGCCCGCCGCTCGACGATGCGATCGTAGGCACGGTCGCGTTCCGCGGGGCCACGTCCATGCCCTTTGCGCGGGCCGGGATCCGTGCGAGCTCGATCCCGTAGAGGTTTCACCGATGCCGTGTCTGCCTCGGTCGGCACAGCGGAATCCTCGCGGAGCGCTCCTTCCCTGCGCATCCGCAGCGCCTGCCATCGTCGCTGCGGTCTACTACTGAAGTAGCCTTTCTCACCTCAAATCGAGTTCGCCATCGCGGTCCTCCCCTCACCGGGACTCGCCCATTCGCCGACGTAGCCATTTGCGTCCACTATCACCGGCCGCGCGCCGCTCACGCTGACGCGCGCTGGCCGATCGGAGCTCAGCTCAATTTGCCCCGCCGTCACCCGCACGCTGAGCTGGGTCTCCCGGAAGCGCAGGCGCAGCCCCAGTGCCTCCCACTCGGCCGGCAGTCGCGGGTCGAGCTCGAGCGTCTCGCCGTGTGGCCTCGCCCCCAGGAAGCCGTAGGCCAGCGCCTGCCAAACGCTGCCCATGGCGGCGATGTGGACGCCCGCCGCGGTGGACGCGGAGATGTCGTCGAGATCGATGCGGGTCGCCAGCGAGAGCGCTCTCAGCGCCTCGCCAAACCTGCCAGCGCGGGCGAAGAGCCCGGCATGAACGCCCGGGGAGAGCGAGCTCGCGTGCGCGGTGCGCGGCTCGTAGAAGTCGAGGTTCGCGTCGAGCGACCCGGGCACGACCTCTTGCGGCACGAGATGATGCAGCATCAGCACGTCGGCCTGCTTGACGACCTGCGCACGATGCACCCGCTCGCGTCCCAGCAGCAGATCGGCGGCGATCGGTCGCCTCGGGGCGAGATCTGCGATCACCGCCGGCTCGAGATCGAAGAAGCCGGCGAACTGCTCATACACGCGGGTGTCCGCGCAGTAGCCGTCAACCAGCTCCTCGGCCAACTCGAGCCAGGATGCCCGCTCTGCCTCATCGATCTCACTTCTGGTCGTATCTCTGAACGCGCGGCGCAAATTCCAGCGCGCCATCACGTTTGTGTAAGCGTTGTCATCCACCTCCTCGTGGTACTCGTCAGGTCCGATCACGCCGCCGATGTGGGCGCTTCCATCCCCTTGCCGTTCGATCCGAGAGGCCCAATAGCGCGCGGTCTCGACGAGCAGGCGGCGACCAGGGCCGGTGCGGAACCTCTCGTCGCCGGTCCAGTCGCTGTAGCACGCGGCGGCCCAAGCGACGTCGGCGACGATGTGCTCCTCCCGCTGGCCGGTGTAGATGGCGACCTCGCGGCCGGCGCGGTCGCGCGCTTGGCGCGGGGTTACGTCCTCGCCGGTGCCGGCGGACTCCCAGGCGAACCGTGCACCGCCAAGTCCGCGAGCGCGGGCAGCATCCTGGGCCGCCGGCAAGCGTCGCACGCGGTACTCGAGGATCGCGCGCGCGCTCGCGGGATGGGTGGCGGCGAGAAATGGCAGCACAAACACGTCGCTGTCCCAGAAGACGTGGCCACGGTAGCTGTCCCCGGAAAGCCCCCGGGCGCCGACGGCTGCCTCGCCTCGGTCGGCGGTGGAGCTCATCAGGTGGTAGAGGGCGAGGCGCACGGCCTTCTGCAGCGCGGGGTCACCCTCGATGCGCACGTCGGCCCGCGCCCACCGCTGCGCCCAGGCGCAGCGGTGCTCGATCAACAGGCGCTCGCTGCCGGCGCTCTGAGCCAGGCGCAGTCTCCGTGCCGCCGGTCTGGCTCCGTCAGTCCGCGAGGTCAACGCATACGCAGCGATCCGCTCCAGCGCGCCGGTCGCACCGCTGCTCTGGCTGGCGCCAATGCCACGGATCGACTGGGCACCCGCCGCTTCCAGCACTCCGTTCGTCAACTTCACGCGCATCGATGTCCCCTCCTGTTGGAACTGTGGCCGTACCCGTCGCGGTGGGAGGAGGGCTGGGCTGGCTTCGAGCTCATCGCGTCGGGCTACCGCGCGGAGGACCGCGAGTCCGGGATCCGCTAGCGAAGAGAACTGGAGCGCCGCGAGCAGCCCTGGCCTCTCTTGCGCGAGGAGCCCGGAATGCAGGTCGAGGGTCCGCCGCACGCGACCCCCAAGTCCGGCAATGGCGAGGCGGTTCCACAGTGGGGCGGGCTGAAGCTCGGAACGCTCGCCGCGACCACGGTATGCGCCTGCGATCACGACGGCCGGCCTGGATGCGCCCGAGCGGCCGAGCACGCTCCCGCGTGTCCCCAGGCATCCGTCAGCGACCGTCAACAGCGACTCGTAGGCGCGCTCGTGCTCGTGGATCACTCTGTCGACGCGCAGTGTCCACCGTGGATCATTCGGGACGATCGGCAGCGCGCCTTGGCGACGCAAGCGCAGCTGGGTACGCAGCAGCCGCACGAGCTGCGCCGGCCCGCCCCCGAGGGCGATGACGCCGGTGGGCAGGCCCGCCGGCTCGATGCCGACCGAGGCGACCGTCGCTCCCGAGGCTTGCGCGATCAGGAGCTTGGAGTCGCTGCCCGCAAGGCCTCCAAGCGGACCCAGCTCGCCCCCCACGATCAGCAACTGCTCTGGCCAGATGCCGCGTTCCCACAGGTGCGCGATCCACCAGCGCGCCGAATCGGACTTGTCGGTGAGGCCCATCTCGAGGTGCTTGGCGTCACTCGTGAGGCGCACGTCCTTGAGCCCCGCTGCCCGTGCTGCCGCCTCTGCAAGCGCTATCGGGGCCGATAGCCCGTCGAGCCCGTGCTTGCGCAGGCGCGCCTCCGCCCCCTCGAGCCGGGCCGCGGTCCGCGCGTTTGGCGGATCCGCCCGCCGCGCCCCGGGGGACAGGTCGATCTCGCGCCGGTTGAGTCCGCGCGAGAGGATTCGGGTGTACAGGCCGCGCTCGCCCAGGAGCTCGATCGTCCGTGCCACGGCCAGATCGAGCGCGACATCCTCATCGTCGGTCGCGCTGCGCCGCTCCAGGAGCGCTGGACCGGTGGCTCCCACGCGGAACACCTCCGAGCCCGAGTTGAGCAGCAGGTGGAGCTCCCCCGGACCACGCGGACGAGGGTCGAACTGGTCCTCGATGTTGGCCAGGTTCTTGCTACTGACCACGGCCACATCCAGGCCGAGCGAGCACATCGCCTCGATAGTGCCGCGAACAGCGGGCGCGTCGGCGTGGCGCTCAAGCACACCCGTGCTGTCCCAATCAAAGATCAGGGCCTCGAAACGCCTTTGCAGAGAAGGGTGCAGCGCGTCTCCGTCGTGCGACACTAATACCGCGCCAGGGCCGCAATCGCGGCGTGCGCGAGCAGTCGCTCAAGCTCGTGCCGTACCACCACCACCTCGGCCGACTCGTCAAGCGCATCCTCGATCGCGCACTCGAGGATGTCCTCGCGGCGCTCGGGTGTCGTCTCGTCCAAAGGGCATGGCGATTCGGATGTGGAGAGGCGCCCGCAGGACGGGCATACAAAGCCCGGCGCGGCGAACCCGTGAGCGACCAGCAGCGTCTGTACCCGCCCCTCGTTGAGCAGCTCGAGCACCTCGTCCAGACCCACCGCGCCGTGACCGCCGGGCGCCAGACCCTCCTCCAGGCGACCGAGGCTCTGACGCTCGCGCTCACGCTCCTCCGCCTCGATCAGGGGCCTCGCCCGCAGAAGAACATCTTGCGGCGCAGCCCGCTCCACGTCGATCTCAAGGCAGCCGACCAGCAGCCTGCGCAGCTCGGTGTGAAGCTCCTCTTCGACGCGATGATGGAGCTCTGCCGGCCCACCGATGATCAAGTGGTCGAACGCTGGCCGCTTGAAGCGCTCCAAAAGCAGCGCACACGTTGCGCGGATGTGCTCATCGGTCTCCACCTCGATCCCGCGCTGGTAGCGCGCCTGCGACCAGCCGCCCTGGGAGTGGCGCCGGTGGACGTCATCGAGCACTCCCGCAACCTCGCCCAGGTGCGCGCGCGTGCCCATCAAGATGCGACTCGCACGATGACTGACGAGCAGCGCGCACCAGCGTCCGGGCGCGGCGGCTAGCTCCACCAGCGGCTCGATCAACGGGCGCTCCTCCACTGCGACCATGGGATCGACCGGTTGCGGGAGCCTGACCACCTCAAAGATCTCCGCGGGCGCCGAGCAGAAGATTGCGAGGCCCTGCGCGGACTCGGGCGCGAGCTCCTGCTCATCGGCGAGCAGGTCCCTGACCATCTGGAGATCGTCGCGCAGCGCCATGCGCTCCGTGTGCGTCCTCTCGTCGCTCGCGGCGTACCGCCGCTCGGCATCCTCCAGCAGCGAGTTGGCCTGCATCTGGCGCTCGCGCAGGTTCGGCATCTGCGAGGGGTCGAAGCCAAGATACAGGCTCAGCACTGAGTGCCCGTGCGTGTCGATCCGCCTCAGCCGCGCGAGCACCCCGCTGGTGAGCTCGCTCCGGCGCACGTGGGGTAGATGGCGATGGTGCATCGCCCGACTACTCCCCGGCGGGCGTGGCCAATGTCTCCTCGATGAACGCGACGTGCTCCCAGTTGATGTGCAGCGGCCCGCCGGTGCTGCCCTCCAGCGTCACGGGGTTGGGATGGTCGCGCCGAATCGCATAGACAACGTCTGACTCAACCTGGGCGACGATGACCTCGTCGCCACCCACGAACACGATCCGAGTTGACATTCGTTACCTCCTGTCTGCGATTGACGATGTCCTGCCGCCCGGGCGGCGCTTGACCCGCTGCATGGCAGCTGAGGCTGACTGGGGCCGACTTCGGTCCTTTGGTTGAGGCTCGGCCGGCCCCAAATGCCACGCTACGCGGCGGTTGGCTTGATCTCCACCTTTCCCTTCTCGGGCTCTTTGGGGAGGGGGATTGTCACCTCGACGATGCCGTCGTGGGTGTTGGCCTTGATCTTCTTGGCTTCAACCCCTGGCGGCAGCGCCATCGAGCGGGAGAAGGATCCGTAGCGGCGCTCGCGTCGCAGGTACTGCTTGTCCTTCTCCTCCTTCTTCTCCTCGCGCTCGCCCGAGACCGTGAGGATGTCGTTCTCGACCTCGACCTTGATCTCCTCGGGTTTGATGCCGGGGATGTCGGCGCGGACGAGAAGGTTGCCGTCGTCTCGGACCACGTCGATCGCAGGCATCCAAGCCCGTTCGCCGTCGCGGAAGGTCTCGTCGAAGATACGCCGCAGCTCACCCAGCTCGGCGAAGGGTTCCCATCGGGTCAACGCTCCAGGCATGATCTACCTCCTTTGCTCTGGGATCGGTGCGAAGCTATCCCGCAGCCGCTTGCGGCGCATCGGTGCGCGATCCCCTCGGCGCTCCGTAGTAATCACGCCCTGCGCCGGCGATCAGCTCGTCGATGCTGGCCTGACTGGGCGAAGCGCGAGGTCGGTCACAGAGCGCGCCGGGCAAAGCACGATCTCGAGCGTCGTGCAATCCTCGAGCTCGAGGAACAGATTGCCGCCGACTTTGTCCACTAGCGTGTCGGCGACCCTGAACAGCGCGGAACCGTCGGTGAGGTAGGCCCCCGCGGATGGCGCCCACACGGTGTCCGCGGGATCCGTCGCAGCAGAGGGCCCCGCTGTCGTCTCACCCGTCTCGCTCGTCCGCCGGAGGGTCCCCATGTACCGAAGCTAGCCACGACAGGTCAGCGAATCCTCGGGGAATAGCCCCGTTTGAACGTGTGCCCTTACGCCGACCCGAGTCAGGAATAGCTACGGACGTCGGCGGTCCCCGCGATGCGCGATGCTCGGGAGCGCACCGATCCGCGAGCCGCGAGGAGTCCCCGAGATGAGCGACGTCGATCCGAGCATCATCGAGCGCAGCGTCGAGAAGACACACGTCTGGCTGAAGGAGCTCGGCGAGGAGCTTGGAGGTGAGGACCGCCAGTACGCCTACCGTGCGCTGCGCGCGGTGCTCCATGCGCTGCGCGATCGACTCCCGGTCGATGTCGCGGCCAAGCTCGCCGCCCAGCTGCCGACCTTGATCCGGGGGATCTACTACGAGGCCTGGGATCCGAGCAAGACGCCGCTTCCGATCCACGACGTGGACGCGTTCCTCGACCGTGTCGCTCGCGAGGGACACATGGCCGGCGAGACGGAGGCCTCGCTTGCCGTCGCCGCCGTCGCTCGGCTCCTGCGGCGGCACGTGTCCACCGGCGAGATCGATGAGGTGTTGGCGGTCCTGCCGGACGGCTTCAGGGCGCTGATCGAGGCCTGACCTGGATGGCTCGCGGTCATTGGGGTCAATTGCGAGGCCACAATGAGCAGGGTCATCGCTGCGGTCACCGGTGACTCGGCGGCTGAGGTTGTTCTGTCGACGGCGACAGCGGTCGGCAGGCTGTTCGGAGCGCAGGTCGAGGCGCTGCACGTAGGTGCTGAACGAGTCGCGCTCTCGACAGCCGCGCGAAAGGCCGGCGTCAACATCAACTACGCGTCGGGAGAGGCGGTCGCAACTCTCGCGGCCGCCGCCTCGATCGAGGATGTCACGGCGGTCGTGGTCGGTGCTCGCGGCGCGCACTCGGGTAAGCGTCCGGCAGGGAGCACGGCGATTGGGCTGATCACACTGCAGCCGCGCCCGGTGGTGGTCGTGCCCCCGGATGCACCGTTACGTCGTGAGATCGCGAGCGTCCTCGTGCCGCTCGACGGAACAGCGACGAGCGCTGCGGCGCTGGCCGAGATCGTCGAGCTTGCCCACAGTGCTGCCCTGCGGATCGTGATCGCACACGTACACCCGCCGCAGGCGCTCCCTGCATTCAGCGATCATCTCCCACACGAGGTGCGCGCTTGGAGCGAGGAGTTCATCGCCCGCTACTGTCCCTCTGCGCGCGATGCTTCGCTCGAGCTGCGTGTCGGCGAGCCGCATGAGCACGTGCTCGACATCCTGCGCGAAAGCGGCTGCGATCTTGTGGCGCTCGGCTGGCGTCAAGAGCTTGCCCGCGGGCATGCTCCGGTCGTGCGCCGAATCCTGGCCGAGACGCCCGTGCCCGTTCTGCTGACGCCGGTGGGTAGCGATCAAATGTCGTCGGATGTGCGAGCAGGTGAAGGACTCGCCGGAACGATGCGGTCCTGATCGACACGCACTCGCAGTGCCCATCAGCTGCCAGCTGCGATTGCGGCGATCCCGCCGATGGCGACTGCCACCGATGAAGTCAGCGAACCCCCAAGAGAAGCTCGCGGCCAACCTATGTGAGTGCGCCCAAAGCCTGCCTAACGTTTCGCCGCGTCGCCCTAGCTTGCGGGGACCGGCCAGTGGCAGCCAGCGTCGCTCACTGCTCAGCCGCCCCCGCGCAGTTTCACGCGACTCGAACGCTGGCCGTAAAGGGTCTTCCGCACCTCATCCTCGACGTCCTCGCGGACGGGCGCCGAAGACGCTCGTCGCCATCGCCGGCGGGCAATGTTGCGGGTGTGCACCTCTCGCATCCGCATGCCGCAGTTGGAGCAATAAGGCGCGGGCTTCTCGCGAGGAGCCCCGCACGCCTCGCAGCGGATGCGCGGCGCGGCGGACATTCGCGACCTCTGGAAGCGGCCATTCACCACCACAACGACGGTAGGACGCACGCGGCGGCGACGCCCGTCATCGGCAGCCGCGGCGGAGCGCGATGGTGGGTTATTACGCACCCGCGGGGGGTCCGTAGTTTGACCCGGCTTCTCAGGCGGCGGACTGCCGATGCCACCACGGCAAAGCGGGGCTAGGTTCCGCGCATTAGGACATCACCGCAGAGGTTGAACCTTCGAAGCTCCCCAACTTGTCCGTGAACGCGTCTTCGGCTCCAGCAGTGCCAGCCCGCCTTTCGCCTTTGGCCCGGGGTCCGCTTCGCATTGCGATGCTCGCCCCGCCCTGGATTCCCGTGCCGCCTCCGGCCTATGGGGGTACTGAGGCGGTGGTTTCCGTCTTGTGCGACGAGCTGGCCGCTCGGGGACACAACGTGACCCTTTTCGCCGCGCCGGGTTCGCGGTCGGCGGCGCCCGTAATCGTGCCGCTCGCCGATCCGCACCCCGATCAGTTCGGCTCGTCCCTGTTCGAGGCCGATCACGTCGCTTACGCGTACGACACCGTTGATCGCTTGGCACTAGAGGGAGAGCCGTTCGACGTCGTCCACGATCACTCGGGCTTCACCGCAGTGGCGATGGCCGACCGCGTGTCGCCCCCGGCTGTGCACACGTTGCACGCGCCGTTCGACGACGAAACGCGACCCTTCTACGCGCGCCACGGGCATAAGGCTCATCTCGTGGCCATCAGCCGCTCGCAGCTCGAGCAGGCACCGGTCGGTGTCCCGGTGGTCGACGTGGTACCCAACCCGTTGCGGGTGGAGGACTGGCCATTGTGCACCGACAAGGCCGACTACGTGCTGTGGATCGGACGTATGGATCCGGTCAAGGGCGCGCATCGTGCGATAACGGCCGCCCAGCGCAGCGGGCACAGGCTGGTGCTGGCCGGCCCGGTCCAGCCGGGACAGCAGCAATACTTCGCCGGCCAGGTCGAGCCGCACATCGACGGCGAACATATCGTGTTCGTCGGCGAGGTGGGCGGCGAGCGGCGCAAGGAGCTGTTCGCGCACGCCAAGGCACTTCTGATGCCTATACGCTGGGCCGAGCCCTTCGGGATGGTGATGGTCGAGGCGCTCGCATGCGGTACCCCAGTGCTGGCGTTCCGAGAAGGCGCCGCGAGCGAGATCGTCATTCACGGAGAGAATGGCTTTCTGGTGGGCGACGAGATCGAGATGACGGATGCGATCGGCGAGCTGCACAGCCTCGACCCCAGGCGCTGCCGGGCGAGTGCGGCAGAGCGCTACGACGTGCGCATCGTCGCCGCCGCCTACGAGGCAGTCT
>Ga0318514_10000226_pt1 | contig 14511 bp, 10 predicted proteins | sample GRESIP176b2f18_FD_203684 | JGI IMG/M metagenome (GOLD analysis project Ga0318514, IMG submission 203684) | Tropical soil microbial communities from Luquillo Experimental Forest, Puerto Rico - GRE.SIPMG.176b2f18 | ecosystem: Environmental > Terrestrial > Soil > Tropical forest > Bulk soil...
CAAGACATCGAGGGCGCCCACGGCAAGCCGCTGCGCGACACCGACGAATCCATCGCCGAGTTGGGCGGGATCCGCAACCTCGGTGTGCCGGATGCCCAGGTCCTGTGCGCCGCCGCGGCCGACACCGGCTGCTTCGTGACGGTCGAGGACCACTGGCCGGAAGGCGGGCTTGGCGAAGCGGTCCTCGCGGCATTCGCCAACGGGCACCAGGCGCCACGGATCACCAAGCTTGCCGTGCATGCCATGCCGGGCTCGGCCACCCCCGCGGAGCAGTTGCACGCGGCCGGGATTGACGCGAAGGCCATCGAAGCGGCGGCCCGTGCGCTCGCCGGTGACCGGGTGGTGTCCGGATGACGGACACTGCGGTCGCCGGTGTTCCCACGGTGACGCAGGTCACCGCGGCGGTTTACGTCATCCCCACCGACGCGCCCGAGGCGGACGGCACGCTCACCTGGGATACCACCACGATGGTGCTCGCCACCGCCCGGGCGGGCGGGGCGGAGGGCATCGGCTGGAGCTATGCGGCCGCGGCGGCACAGCAGGTCATCACCGGCATGCTCGCCGAGGCGGTCACCGGCCGGAGCGCGCTGGACGTGCCCGGCGCGTGCGAGGCGATGATTCGTGCGGTACGCAACGTCGGGCGGCCCGGGATCGCGGCGACGGCGATCTCTGCCGTGGATATCGCGCTGTGGGACCTCAAGGCGCGGCTGCTCGGCTGCCCGGTGGCCCGGCTGCTTGGTCAGGCGCGGCCCAGCGTGCCCATCTACGGCAGCGGCGGGTTCACCACCTACGACGCACGGCAGACCCGCGATCAGCTCGCCGGGTGGGTGGAACGGGACCACATACCGCGGGTGAAGATCAAGATCGGCGAGAACTGGGGTGGCAACGAGCGCAGGGACATCGAGCGGGTGGCACTCGCCCGCGAGGTGATCGGCGAGGATGCCGAACTGTACGTAGACGCCAACGGCGGCTATACCGTGGGCCAGGCCATCCGCGTCGCGGACCGGCTGGCCGACTGCGGCGTGACCTGGTTCGAAGAGCCGGTATCCAGCGAGGACCTGGCCGGGCTGGCCGCGGTCCGGCGGCAGGTGTTCCCCGACGTGGCCGCCGGGGAGTACAGCTGGTCGCTCGCGGATTCGGCGCAGCTCATCGCGGCGGGCGCGGTGGACTGCCTGCAGCTCGACGCCACCCGGTGCGGTGGATTCACCGAGTTCCTGCGCGGCGCCGCCCTAGCCGCCGCGCACAACCTGCAGATCTCCGCGCACTGCGCGCCGAACCTGCACGCGCATGCCGGCGTGGCCGTGCCTAACCTTCGCCACGTCGAGTACTTCCACGACCACCAGCGGATCGAGCGGATGCTGTTCGACGGCGCCCTGAACCCTGAGTGCGGGATCCTCACGCCAACCCAGGAACCGGGGCTCGGCATGACTTTTCGCGAGGCAGATGCCGAGAAATACCGCCAGGGCTGAGTGCACCGCCGGGCCGACGGGCGTTCCAGCTGTGGCGCACCGCCCGGGCCGACGGGCAGGTCAGCCGGGCGGCTCGCCGATCTGAATGGCGAGCATGGTCATGTCGTCACGCAGTTCGCCCCCGCACAGCTCAAGCACCACGTCACGCACCCGGGACAACAGCGCCGTCGGCGGCTTGCCGGCCAGCGCCGCCAGTTCGTCGGTAAGCCGCTCCTCGAACTGGACCTGGTCAGGGCCGCACGCGCTGGTCAGCCCGTCGGTGTAAAGGAAGACCAGGTCACCGGTTTCCAGATCCATTTCCTGGCTGGCCGGCTCGGCGTCGGGGAAGATCCCGAGCGGCAGGCCACCCCCGTTCAGCATCTGGGTGCGGCCGTCGGGCCGCAGCAGCACCGGGCCGGGATGGCCCGCGCTGGACAGGGACAGGTGCAACCGCCCCTCCCGCCAGCTCAGGTGCCCGGCGTCGGCGGTGACGAACCGGCCACCGAAATCCTCGGTCAGCATGATGTCGTTGATGCCGCGCAGCACCGCCGCGGGATCGGAGTCCAGGTGCGCGAGGGCCCGTATCGCGTGCCGTGCCGCGGCGGTTACCGCGGCGGTGTCCGGCCCCTTGCCGCACACGTCGCCGATCGCGATGCCCCAGCCGTCCCTGGACGGGTAGACGTCGTAGAAGTCACCGCCGGCCTCGGTTGCCGTCGTGGCGGGCACGTGCTCGCCCGCGATGTCCGTACCTGGGATCTGCCGCACCTGCCGGGGCAGCAGGCTGGTTTTCAGCGCGTTCGCGATGTCCACCCGGTGGCGGAACATGCGATCCACCCTGATCGCGAGGGCAAGCTGCTCCCCCAGTTCCTCCACCAGGCCCACGTCGGCGATCTCGAAGTGCGGGTGGCCGGCCCAGCGGGCCAGGGTCAGCACCCCGTAGTCGTGCTCGCCGTCGGACAGCGGGACCGAGAGCACGGAGGTAGCACCGAGGAGCATGAGCAGCGGGACGCCGTCCGGGCCGTCGCCGAGCGCGGCTGGGTCCTCGGCATGCGCAATGAGCAGCGTGCTGCCCGACTCGTGCACCTGGTAAGGGCCGGACTCCGGGGCGGGATCCACCGCCGCCACGGCGTTGGCCAGCTTCTCGGAGCGCTGATCTTCGGGCCCGCTCACGTGCTGCCGCCGTAGCCGCTGGCCGCCGCCCGCGACGTCCACGATGACCCAGGCGGCCAGTTCCCTGGCCAGCAGCCGGGCGTACCGCTGCATCGCCACCGGCTCGCTGTAGGTGATGTTCTCCAGGAGGATCCTGGTGGCGGCCATCACCATGTCCTGGCGGCGGGTCATCGCCGCAACGACGTCCGCGGCCGGCTCGGCCCGCGGTTTCCCGCGGCGGCCGGCCCGGGCGGGCTCGGCACCGGTCACCGCGACCACGAGATGGGACGCCGTGCCCTGGGCGCTGACCGGATGCACGGCCAGCGTGTGCTCCACCGCCCCGGCGGCGGTGAGCAGCCCGCAGCGGAACTGGCGGGTCTCGCCCTTGCGGGCCGCGGCCGCGAGGTGGGTCGCGGCGGCCGGCCGGGACGGCAGGTCGATGAAGGCGGAGAAGGCCTTGCCGGTCGCGTACCCGGGACCCGCGCCGAGCAGGTCGCCCGCTGCGGCGTTGACCCGCCGCACCGTGCCGTCGCCGCCGACAAGGAACAACGGCACCGGCGCCTGCTGGAAGACGGCGTGCAGCAGCCTTCGCTCCGCATGCGAGGCGGCCGAGGAGCCCTGGCCGGAGTCACCCTGCTCGCCCGCGTCGCCGTTCGGGGCCAGCGCGGCAACCGCGGCGTCCAGTTCGGCGAGTGCGGCCTCTAGCAGGGGCGCCGGGTCGGCTCCGGGAAGCGCGGCGGCCTGCAGGAGCGCGCCGTACCTGGCCTTGAGACCGGCGATCTCACTGCCAGCGTCCCGACGGCGCGGCGACTGCTGCATTGGCCTCAAATCTCCGCATCCCTGGAATTGCGGTCCAGTGACCAGCCTAACCGGCCGGTAAGGCCGGAGATACCTGCCGGATGGCGCTGGCGGCCCGTGCCCCCGGTCATCCCGATCAGGACTAGCCGACCGCGGTCGCCCCTCCCGTCCCGGCGTGGCCCGCGGCGACCGCGGCATCCACGCTCTCGTAAAGCGGAAGGCGATCGGCGAGCCCGGTGATCCACAGGGTCTTGGTGTAGCGGTACCGCGCGCCCGCGAGCGCCAGCGTCCCGCCGGCCGCCGTCACCTGCTTCCAGTGACCGACGATCACCGCCAGCGAACCGGTGTCCATGAAGTCCACCGCGCTCAGGTCGATGATGATGTGGTCGTTGTCCCGGCGCACCTCGGCCAGGACTTCGTCGAACCGGCGGCTCGTCACGATGTCGAGTTCGCCACTGACCGCGACGACCGCGAACCCGCCCCGCCGCTGTGACGAGATCCGGATCCCTTCCACCCACAACCCCCTGGACATCGGGCCTACGACAGGTGACGACGGCCTCATCGTAATCTCATTCGCGGCGCGCCGGGAGAAGCCGCTTGCATGATCGACGAACGCGGGGGAAGCAGCGTAGGGGTTGGCGTCCGGTCGAGCACTGCGAGGAGGCCATGGTGGTTGCCAGAAGCGGCTCGGCTGCCCACGCTGAACTGGGCCTGGATACCCAGGAGGTGCCTAGCCGGGCATGATGCGGTTCGGGCCTGCGAGGGCCATGATGCCCATGCAGAACGCACCCGGCGGTGCGCACGCCGGCCGGGCTGCGGGCAACGACGGCCTGAACCACCATGCCTATCTCTACGACGACGAGCGCGACTACCTGTCCTGCCTGTCCGAATTCGTCCAGGCCGGCCTGCGCAACGCCGAGCCGGTGTTCGTGGCGGTTCCCGGCCGCCATGCCGCGGTGCTGCGCGAGCTCCTTGGAGCCGAGTCGCCATTGCTGCGTTACGGCGCCATGACCGAGACCGGACGCAACCCGGCACGGCTGATCCCGGAACTGTACGCGTTCGTGGCGGAACACCCCGGGCAGCGGGTCCGCTACATCGGCGAGTCGGCCTGGCCGGGACGCACGGACGCGGAACTGTGCGAGGCCGCCAGGCACGAGGCCCTGCTCAACCTGGCGTTCGCCACGACGTCGGTCAGCATCATGTGCCCCTACGACATCCGCGCCCTGGCCGCCGACGTGGTCGGCAGGGTGCAGCGCACCCACCCGGCCATCCTGCAGGGCGGCCGGACCCAGCTCGCCACCGGCTATGCCGGGCACGGCGTGGTGCCCGCCGAGTGCGACGACCCGCTGCCAGCGCCGCCCGCATACGCCGAGACCCTCGGTTACGAGACCAGCCTGCGGCAGGCCCGCGACCTGGTGGCCAGCCACGGTGCCGCGCTCGGCATGGCCGCCGAACGGATCACCAACCTGGTGATCGCGGCCGGGGAGATCACCGCGAACACCCTGCGCCACACCAGCGCGGGAGGGAGGCTCTGGGTCTGGCACACCGGCGAGGAGATCATCTGCCAGGTGCAGGACCAGGGCTGGATAACCGACCCGCTGGCCGGGCGGCAGCGCCACTCCCCCGAGGATTCCGGCCACGGCCTGTGGGTGGTCAACCAGATGTGTGACCTCGTGGAGATCAGGACTAGCCAGGCAGCCGGGACCATCATCCGGCTGCACATGCGCCGCGAGGACGGCTGAGTCCGTAGCAGGGGTGAGCCCTGCGGCAGGCAGCTTCCGGGCGGTAAAAGCCGCCCGCCGCGGGCGTCTGCGGGGCCGGTGTTAGCGGGCCGACCCGGTACGGGGCGAGGGCTCGACGGGCTGCGTGTCGGCGGGGATACCGGAATCGGTGCCCGGCTCAGGCGCGGGGGATGCCCCGCCTCCCCCGACCACAGGCGCCGGGGGATCATTCGCGGCCGGGGCCGCAGATGTGCCCTCAGCCGCAGGCGCGGTCCCGGCCTCGGCCGGCTGGCCGAGCAGGTCAGCGAACAGCGCCCGGTAATGCAGCATCGCCTGGCGCAGGTCCTCCGTGGAGGCCGTGCCGCCCTCGGCCTGCAGGCTGACCTCGTGCGCCTGGCGGTAGTGGTCCAGCGTGTTCGCGTGCTCCACGGACAGATCCGCGAGGATCTGGTCGTGGCCCTCGGTCGGGTAGCCCCGGTGCTTCATCACCGACGTGACGACTATCCCGGCCTGGGCGACGGCCTCCTCCGGCTGGTCCACGAACCGCTCCTGGATGGCGGTCCATTCGCCCGCGTACTTGACCCTGGCCGTCTCGTCCAGGGGATGGATGTCCAGGCTGTGAACCCGCCGTTCGCGCTCGGCGAGTTCGGCGTCGGCCTTGCGGCGGCTGCGCATCTCGCCGGCCACCCGGTCGTACTCCGGGCCGAAACGCTGCTTGAGCTTGCGGCGGCGCGCCATGGTCAGGGCACCGATGACCAGGGCCACCACGATAACGGCCATGATGATGGCTACGATCGCTCCGGCTGACATGGAACCCTCCTGTGGACGGGATTCGGTAAGGCAACCGACTGCCCCCGGCGAGCCAATCCAAACGCGGGCCCGGGCATCAGCCCCGCGCTGGCCAGGCGCTGACCAGGACCGCGCCGGCCAGGAAGGCGCACCCGGCGACGATCAGGCCAGCCCGCAGCCCGCCGGCCGACACGACGCAACCTGCCCGCACCACCGGGGACGCCCAGCCGAGCCGCCCGGCCTCCACCAGGGCGGCGGTGAGCACACCGAGCCCGGCGATCGCGAGCACCTGGCCGCCCAGGTCCAGCGCCCGCAGCCGGGGCCGGTGCCGGGGACCCGGGCATCCGTAGCAGCGAACCTCAGCGGGGCAGTTCCACCACGGTGATGAAGAAGTTGTCGATCTGCCGGATCACGTCCATGAACCGCTCGAAGTCCACGGGCTTGCTGACATACGCGTTGGCGTGCAGGGCGTAGCTGCGCAGGATGTCCTCGTCGGCCTGGGATGTGGTCAGGATCACCACGGGAATGACCCGCAGCCCCGGATCTTCCTTCAGTTCGGCGAGCACTTCCAGGCCGTCCCTGCGCGGCAGGTTGAGGTCGAGCAGGATCAGGCCCGGCCGCGGCGCGCCGGCGTACTCGCCGGTCTGGCGCAGGAATTGCAATGCCTCCTCGCCGTCGTTCACCACGTGCAACTGGTTGCTAATCCTGTGGTGCTCGAACGCCTCACGGGTCATCAGCACATCGCCAGGATCGTCCTCGACCAGCAGCACATTGACCACGTTGCCGCCGCCGTCAGTCGCTGGCATGCTCATCCTCCGGAAGCGCTGGCAGGGTAAACCAGAAACGGGCCCCGGCCGTGATCGTCGTGTCGAGCCAGATCCGGCCGCCGTGATACTCGATGATCTTCCTTACCATGGCCAGGCCTATCCCTGTTCCCGGATAGGTCGCCTTGTCGTGCAGCCTCTGGAAAATCACAAATATCCGCTCGGCGTATTCCGGCTCGATACCGATTCCATTGTCACTGAACGAGAACAGCCAGAACTCGCCGTCCCTCCGGACCGACACGGTGACCCTGGGCGGCTCGTCCGCGCGGAACTTCAGCGCGTTGTTGATCAGGTTCTGGAACACAGCGGTCAGCAGCGAGGCCTCGCCAAGCACCACCGGCAGTTCGCCCACCTCGATCGTCGCTTGCGTGCGCCGTACGTCGGCCGCGAGGTTCGCCCATGCCTGGGCGAGCAGCACCGCACATGACACCGGCTCACGGCGCTGCGCGGTCCGCCCCACCCGGCTGAACGCGAGCAGATCGTTGATCAGTGCCTGCATCCGCTTGGCGCCGTCCACCGCGTGCTCGATGTACTCGTCGGCCTTGGCGTCCAGCCGGCCCGCGTAGCGGCGCTGCAGCAACTGGCAGAAGCTGGCCACCTTGCGCAGCGGCTCCTGGAGGTCGTGCGAGGCGACGTAGGCGAACTGCTCCAGTTCGGAGTTGGACCGCTGCAGGTCCTCGGTCCTGGCCTCCAGGGTCGCGTGCGCGTCCTGCAGCTCCGACAGTTCCGCCAGGATGCGCTCCCGCATCCGGTTCACGTCCAGACCTACGGCCCGCATCTCGGCCGGACCGCCCGGTTCCATCTGGTGCTCGAAGTCACCCCCGGCCACCTGGCGGGCGTCCGAGGCGAGCCGGCGCAGCGGCAGGATCGCCGACCGCCACAGGCCGAACCCCAGCACTATCACCGCGGCCAGCAGCGCGGCCGCGATCACGATGAGGGTCGCCTGCAGCACCGAGGCCGCATCGTGCAGCGTCCCCACGGCTTGATTCCGCTGCAGGTTGAGGTTGTTCTGCAGGTGCGCGAGCGCGTGCCGGATCTGGTCGAAATCCATCCTGCCCTTATTGACGGAAGGACCCGTCAGCGAAGAGCCCGTCAGGGGTGCCTGCGTCGCCAGCACCGCATTGATCGTGGGTACGGCATAGGTTGTCCGCCAGCTGCGGGCCCGCAGCAGCACCTGGTTGAGGTCGGCCTGGGCGACCGGCATGCCGGCCAGCAGTGGCTGCAGCGCGGCGACCTCCTGTTGCTGCCTTTTCAGCCCATCGCGGTAGGGCTGCAGGAACAGCAGGTTCGCGCTGAGCGCATAGCCGCGCACACCGGTCTCCTGGTTCAGCAGTTCGACTTCCAGTTGCGAGGCGTGAAACGCGGCGGGGTCGAGCGTGCTCACCACCCGGTCGCGGGCGGTCGTCAGGGCGGCCAGCGCGGTGCCGCCCACCCCGATCGCGAGCAGCGAGAACAGCCCGACGATGAGGAGGCCAGCCCCGATGATCCGGCCGAACGGCCAGCCACCGGAGAACCTGGCCGCCATGGCGCTGGCCCGCTCCCCCGCGGTGGGCCGGCCGATGCCGGCCCGGCCTGGGCCGCCGGGCCGGTCCGGGCCGTCGGAGCGGCGCATGCCGCCGACCTGCCTCGAGGGCCGCGACCATGTCCTGACCCCGGGTGGTTCGGAGGCCGCCGGTGGTACAGAGGTTGCGAGTGGTACCAGCGGCGCAGGCCCGTCGATCGGACCTGCTCCGGGCCGCCCTGCAGTGGTTCCCGGGGGCTCGGCCGGCCCCGGATCGGGCTCCGGGCGTGGACCCACGGTCTCTGAGCCCAAGGCCGCGCCGACCGGTCCGCCGCCGGATGCCGGGCTGGCCGACACGGATCCCGGAGTCGGCGCTGTGCTGGCTGGCCGCGGAGCAGATTCCCGCCTGGGCACGACGGTTGGCGGGGCGGGCGCCGTTCCAGCCGCCCCCGGACGCCGACCCGGGTTGGGTGCCGTTCCGGCTGACCCCGGATCACGGTCTGGGGCAGGTTCGGCGGCCGACGCTGCTGCAGGCTGTCCCGGGTTAGGGCCGGTTACGGGCGTCGCTGCCTCGGAGGCCGGTTCCCCGGTGTCCCGCGCGGCACCTGCCTGGTCCCGGCGGGTGAACCGGGCCGCCACGGCGCGGAACCGGGCCAGGCCTGCCCCGGCGCCGCCCCGCGGGCCGCCGCCCGCAGGGTTGCCGGGATCAAGGTCCTGGCCCGGGGCGGCGGCGGGCGCCGGGGAGCGTATCGCATCAAAATCTGGTGCGCCTTCTCCGGCATCCGGCGGCAACTCGGTCATGTGCCGACCACGGCGGGAAACCCGAGCGCGAGCACGGCCAGATCGTCGTCCAGGTCCCCGCCGTTGAGCTCACGCACCCGGCCAATCAGGCTGTCGAGCAGGCGCTCGTCCCGCGGTTTGCGTTCCCACTGCCCCGTAGGGGGCGCGGCGCGCAGGTACGTCTCGATGATCTCGGTCAGCCCGTCGCTGCCCAGGCGCTCGGGGCCGCTGCCGATCCGCCCCTCGATCAGGCCGTCGGTGTACATCAGCAGGGTCCAGTTGCCTCCCAGGGCCACCTCGCTGACCGGCCAGTCCTGGGTGTGCGCGATCCCCGGAGGTGCGTTGACCAGGGCCCTCAGCTCGCTCACCCCGTCCGGGGTTAGCAGCAGCGGCGGCGGATGCCCGGCCAGGTGCAGCAGCGCGTGCGTCCGGTCGGGTGCGACCGACATCATGCACAACGTGGCGAACAGCCGCTCCTCGTGCCGCTCATGCTCCAGTACCTGCTGCACCGCGGACAGCACCTCGGCCATCGGCCGGCCGGCCAGCACCATGGTGCGCCACGCGACGCGCAGGCACACGCCGAGCGCGGCCTCTTCGGGACCGCGGCCGCAGACGTCGCCGATCACCAGGTGTACCCAGCCGTCCGCGGCCTCGACCAGGTCGAAGAAGTCCCCGCCGACCAGGCTCTGGCCACCGCCGGGACTGTACCGCGTGGCGACGGTCAGCCTTGTGTCGGAGAGGAGCGGCGATGGCAGCAGGCCACGCTCAAGCCGGGCGTTCTCGCGGGCGTAGATCTGTGCCACGCGCAACTGCTGCTGCATCTCCTCGAACCGGCGGCGCTCCACCGCGTAACGGATTACCCGGTTCAGCAGCGCCCCGTCCACCTGGCCTTTGACCAGGTAATCCTGCGCGCCCGCGCGGACCGCCTCGGCACCCAGATGCTCGTCGGCCAGCCCGGTCAGCACGACGACGGCGACCTGGGGCACGTTCTCCTGTAGCCAGTGCACACCTTGCAACTGGTGCGCATCGGGGAGGTCCAGGTCGAGGAGCACGCAGGCCGTCGTGGGCAGCAGTGGCTTTGCCTCGGTGATCGACCGCACCCGGTCAAGCGCGACGGCGGCTCCCGCTTCCACCAGGAATTCCTGGACGAGAAGGGCGTCCCCATCATCGTCCTCGATCAGCAGCACCTGCACCTGGCCGGGAACGGCCGCAGGGGCCGGGACCCTGGCCTGCGCGGCGTCCCGAGTCACCGTCCGGCCCCGTTCATGGCTTTCGTGGGCGTTCCATCCCTCATGGCTAGCTGTGCGGATGAGTAAGCATAGTTGGCCCCGTGGCCCGGCCACCGGGCACCTGGATAACGGTGTCACGACGTTCTGCCAGCCGGTGGCCCGCGGGCCTGGGCCCGGCCGGAGCGGCCTTGAGGCATCCTCTCATTTGCCCTAGTCATGACCCGTTAATCGGATCACCGATGAGCTTTGCCCGTGGCGTGCGTTACACCAGTAAAGCGACGGGCCGATGCCGCCGCCGCGCCCGCACGCGGCCCGGCAGGTCCCGGCACGAGGAGGGTGCGCCATGGAGTTCAAGCTTGAGCTGGTCCTGGTCCCGGTCACGGACGTGGACCGCGCCAAGTCGTTCTATGTGGAGCAGGCTGGATTCAACCTGGAGGTCGACACCCCCGTGGGTGAGAACATGCGGGTGGTCCAGGTGACGCCGCCGGGTTCGGCCTGTTCGGTGGGGTTCGGCGTGGGCATCACGGCCGCTCCGCCCGGCACGGCGCAGGGCCTGCACCTGGTCGTCTCCGACATCGTGGCGGCGCGGGCCGGCCTGGTGAAGCGCGGGGCCGAGGTCAGCGAGGTCCGGCACCTGGAGTCCGGTAACTGGGTTCCAGGACCGCATCCGCAGCGCGCGAACTACGAATCGTTCGCCGAATTTGCCGACCCGGACGGCAACCTGTGGGTACTGCAAGAGGTGAACCACCCGGGGTCTGCCGCGCGCGACGGAGGCTGATCGCGTGCCAGTGCAAGGAGCCTCGCAGCAGGGCCAGCCGCCGCCACAGCTAGCCGGGGAGCCGCCGGTAGCCCGAGAGCCAGCGCTAGCCCGAGAGCCGGCCCTAGCCCGAGAGCCGGCCCTAGCCCGAGAGCCGGCCCTAGCCCGAGAGCCGGCCCTAGCCCGAGAGCCGGCCCTAGCCCGAGAGCCGGCCCTAGCCCGAGAGCCGGCCCTAGCCCGAGAGCCGGCCCTAGCCCGAGAGCCGACCCTAGCCCGAGAGCCGACCCTAGCCCGAGAGCCGACCCTAGCCCGAGAGCGAGCCGCGGACGGGACGATTGGGGAACAGACCGCAGCCGGAGAGCCGATGGCCCCTGGGGCAGCCGGGACGCCGGCACCGGGGGCAGCCGGGGAACCAGCGCCGCCCGGGACCGCCGGGGCCGCCGGAGAACTGGTGGCGGCGGCGGTCGCGGGCGACCAGTCGGCGTTCGCCGCCCTCACCCAGCGGTACCGGCGCGAACTGCACGTGCACTGCTACCGCATGCTCGCGTCGTTCGACGATGCCGAGGACGCGGTACAGGATGCCTTCCTGCGTGCCTGGCACGGCCGGGACGGCTTCGACGGCGGCACGATGTTCCGCGCCTGGCTGTACCGCATCGCGACCAACGTGTGCCTGGACATGCTCCGCCGCCGCGCGCACCGGGCCAGCGCGCTGCAGTCGTTCGCGGAGGTGCCCTGGCTCCAGCCGTACCCGGACCGGCTGCTTGACGAGGCGGCCGCTCCCGGCGAGCAGCCCGACGCGGCCGCGATCGACCGGGAGACCATCGAGCTGGCGTTCGTGGCCGCGCTCCAGGTGTTGCCGCCGCGGCAGCGGGCCACGCTGATCGCCCGCGACGTGCTCGGCTGGCCTGCCAGCCAGACGGCCGTGCTGCTGGAAATGAGCGTGGCGGCAGCGAACAGCGCCCTCCAGCGTGCTCGTGCGACGATGCGCGAGCACCTGCCGGCGCGCCGTTCTGACTGGTCGGGCCGGTCTGCCGGGCAATTGAGCGACGCCGAGCGTGATCTGCTCGACCGGTTCATCGACGCGCACCAGCGCTGCGACGCGGCGGCCGCGGTAGCGATCGCCGCCCAGGACATCCGGATCACGATGCCGCCGTACCTGATGTGCTACGACGGGGTCGGCTCCATCGGGCCGCTTCTGGAGCGCGCGTTCGGCCCGGACCGAGACGGCGACTGGCGGCTCGTGCCGACCGCGGCCAACCGGATGCCGACCGCAGCCAGCTATCTGCGCCGGCCGGGCGACTCGGAGTTCCGCGCCTTCAAGCTCGACGTGCTGCGCACGGGCGACGGGGTGATCACCGAGATCACAACGTTCGGTACGAGTTTGTTCCCAGCCTTCGGCCTCCCCGGCATCCTCGGCCCAGACACCCCCTGACCTACCAGCAAGGGCACGACACCCTTGTCGTAAATTTATTCGAATACTAGTCGTGGCGTCGCCTTTTTGTCAGACCTAGCCGATAGCATCGGTATTGACAGGTTGGCTTCGTTCCTAGGGAGGTGAGGCGGATGCCCGCAGTCGGCGTGACGACTAAGCTCCCCTCGCCCCTGGGTAACGTGGAGCTGCCGCCAGCTCTGGACCGCCACGAGCCGCTCCCAGTCCCGGATCACCATGGGCCACCCTCTTCCCCGGATCTGGACCGCCACGACCCACCCTCTTCCTTAGATTTCGATCCGGTGTGGGAAGCGCTGTGCTCGGTAGGGCCGGTGGCGGCGGCATGGGCTGCCCAGGATGCGGAACTCGACGCCGAGATCGCTGCCTTGGAAGCGGCCGGCGTACTCACCGCGCCCGCCGAGGAGGAGCAGCAGCAATGCCCGAGCCTCAACCCGGATAGCGTCCCGCCACACGGGCTGCGCCCGTGGCTGGCCGACCTGTCTGGCTCACCGTTCGACGAGTGCCTTGTGGCGACGACGGATGCGACCGGCCCCGAAATGCCCCGGACGACGTGCCGCGACCGCGTCAGAAACGGCGGACTCGGGTTCGCGGCCGACGGGGACGCCGATCTGCTGTCACCTGGGGCGGCGCTGGCCGGTTTGGCCGGACAAGCACGTGCTGCGGGGCTGAGCAGGTTGACCGACGATGAACTGGCCGGGGTGATCCGCGCCGGGCGCCGACTGTCGTCGTGGGCCAGCGCGGTGGAACTGGCGGCAGTCAGTGACCTGATGCGTCGTCGGGAACAGCAGGAGACGGCCGGGGATCGGCACGCCGCGGAGCACGTCGATGCCGAGATCGCTGCCCTGTTAACGCTGACCGGTCGCGGTGCTGGGCGCGTGCTGGACCTGGCAATCGCGTTGCGACGGCTGCCGTTGACCGCCCGGGCCCTGGAGGCCGGTGTGATCGATCTGCCCCGCGTGGGTGTCATCGCGGACGAGACGACCGGGCTTGACGATGACCACGCGGCCGCCGTGGAGCAGCACATCCTGGTTCGAGCGCCGGGGCAGACCACCTCGCAGGTGCGGGCGGCGGCCCGCCGGGCGGTGCTTGCCGCCGATCCGCGTGCCGCCCGGAAGCGGCAGGAGCAGGCGCAGCGGGAAGCTCGCGTCGAGCGCTGGGACGAGCACGCCGGCACGGCCGCGCTCGCGGGCCGTGACCTGCCGCCGAGCGGGGTGATCGCCGCCGACCAGCACATTTCCGCCCTGGCCCGGGGGCTGCGGGCCGCCGGGTTGGCTGGGACCGCCGACCAACTCCGCGCCCAGGTCTTCCTCGCGCTGCTCAGTGGGACGCCAGCCTCCGCACTCCTGTCCACTGGCCAGCAACCGCCAGACGCGGCCGCTAGCGGCCCCGGCCCCTCGGCAGGCCCGCGCCTGCCCGGCCAGCCAGGATTGTCCGGCAACCCGGATATAGCCGGTTCGCCGGTTACCCATGGCGCGCCTGGCGCCGCCGCTCCCTCCACTTCCGCTACCACTAACGGGTCCGGCATCCCGGCAAGCGCTGGCGGCCCCGGTATCCCGGTGAGTGCCGGCGGGCAGGGTATCCCGGCTGGTGCAGACTGGCCCGTCCCCCCAGCGAGCCCTGGCCGGCCCGGTATTCCAGCGAGTGGTGACTGGCCCGGTATCCCAGCGAGTGGTGACTGGCCCGGTATCCCAGCGAGTGGTGACTGGCCCGGTATCCCGGCTGTGGCGGGCACGGTCAACCTGACCGTGCCACTGACTACATGGCTTGGCTTGCGGGACGCGCCCGGCGAGGTAACCGGGTTCGGACCGCTGATCGCCGATGACAGCCGTCACCTTGGCGCGGCAATGGCCGGCCACCCACAGACCCGCTGGTGCGTGACGCTGACCGGCGAGGACGGCCGCCCTGTCGCCCACGGCTGTGCCCGCGAAGGGCACGGCCCTCCGCCCCCCGCGCCTGGCCCGGCACTATCGCCACATGACCCGGCACAATCGCCGCGCGGCCCAGGGCGGCCGACGCACGAATGCGAATGCCCCGTGCACGGTCCCGCCCCACCCGGTCGTGGCCC
>Ga0318514_10000243_pt1 | contig 14184 bp, 17 predicted proteins | sample GRESIP176b2f18_FD_203684 | JGI IMG/M metagenome (GOLD analysis project Ga0318514, IMG submission 203684) | Tropical soil microbial communities from Luquillo Experimental Forest, Puerto Rico - GRE.SIPMG.176b2f18 | ecosystem: Environmental > Terrestrial > Soil > Tropical forest > Bulk soil...
GAGACCAGCGCCATACTTGCAGCCTATGGTCTTCCGATCGTGGCCAATCACTTTGCCGCAGATCCCGACCAGGCGGCCTCCCTCGCCGCCAAAGTAGGGTTCCCGATTGCCCTCAAGATCCGCTCACCGGACATCACGCATAAGAGCGATGTCGGGGGGGTTGCGCTCAATCTGGGCAATACCGACCGGGTCAGGCGAGAAGCGGAGGGGATGCTCAGGCGGGTCAAGGCGGCACATCCCGAGGCTCGCCTCGATGGGTTTCTCGTTCAGCCGATGGTCCGGCGCCCGAGCGCCGTAGAGCTTCTCGTCGGGCTCGTCGAAGACGCTGTGTTCGGGCCGCTGGTGGCGTTCGGCCAGGGAGGCACTGCGGTCGAGATCATGCGTGATACCTCTCTTGAGCTGCCACCGCTGAATGCATTGCTTGCGCGCCGGCTGATGGCCCGCACACGGGTTTGGCAACTCGTGCAGGGTTATCGCGGCAAACCACCTGCGAATATCGAGGCGATCGTCGAAATGCTGATCCGCCTCGGCCAGCTGGCCGCCGATCAGGCGGAGATTCGCGAGCTCGACATCAACCCACTGCTCGCCGACGCCGCTGGTATCATCGCCGTCGATGCCCGGCTGCGCATCGCGGTAGCGCAAAGCCCAGGCTCTGCTCGCCTGGCTATTGCACCATATCCCAAAGAGCTCGGGTCCGCCGAACGGTTGCGAGATGGGACGGTGCTCCGATTGCGGCCGTTGCGTCCGGAAGACGAGCCGATGCTGCATGACCTCGCCGCGCATATGAGCCATGAGGATCTGCGGCTCAGGTTCTTCACCCCCGTGCAAGGACTTACTCACGTCGTTGCCGCGCGGTTGTCGCAGCTCGATTACGACCGGGAATTGGCGCTATTGGCCGAGGGCGACGGGATGGCACTGGGCGTCGTGCACTTCTTTGCTGATCCCGACAAATTGCGCGCCGAATACGCGATCGCGGTACGCAGCGACTGGAAAGGACGAGGTGTTGGCTTCCTGCTGATGAACCGCCTCATTCACATCGCCCGACAGCGGGGCATCGGTGAGCTCGTGGGCGAGGTCTTACGTGAGAACCAGCCGATGCTGCAGATGTGCCGCGAACTAGGTTTCGCGATGGTTCCGCAGCCCGCCGATCCGGCCATTATGGTGGTCAACAAGATTCTTCGCGACCACGGTGCGGATTGACCGCCCCGCTTCAGCCGCTCCGAACGGGTTGGCGCCATCGATGAATGACCGTGAAGTTCGAAGCCCGCTCTAGTTTCTCACCTCGCCTGCGTGCTTTCCGAGGGAAGCGTGCAGAGAAATCGGTCGCGACGAAAGCGGCTGCCGCTCCCGCGCATGCCCTGCGAAAGCCTGCGCAAAGACGAGACCCACTGGCTGGTGCGGCGGGGCCGGAAGCGCGCCTGCGTGATCTGAAATGAACCTCATCGGCATGAGGTCGGGTCTGAAGGTTTTGCCTCTGTTCGGTACGGGAAGTCTGCCGCTGGCTCACCTGCTGACCGCGGCTGCCTTCGGCAGGCGGACGGATGCGATAATCGCCCGTCTCGAACAAGTGAGCGTGGCCGAACCGTCGACGCCCCCGGTTCCGGCGATCATCCAATCCTTTGCGCAGCGGGCGGTGTGCGAAAACCCGGTTCCGAACAGCGTGTGGCTGAACCAGAGCAGCAAGATGCGCGCCAACCTTCGCAACAGCCAGCTCGCCCGGGTGGGAATGCGGCAGCCATTCACCTCGCGGTAGTCGCACCAGCTTCCTTGCCAGCGCGTTGGAACAATGTGGCACCCTGCCGCACGCGGGCGGTCGTCGGCTTCGACGTGGGTGATATCACCGTTCTCGAAGATCAGCCGCACCCGTGCCGGGCCGCCCGGGCTCATAGCTGACTTCGACCGTAGTTGCATCGATTTCGCACCAAGACAGCTGCGGGTTGTGCAGAATGGTGTGCGGCGCCCGTGCGAGTTCTGCGAGGTAGCGCATCAATTCGCGCTTGCCCGCTTGCCTCCCTCCGCACGCGCCAGGTGGGGCAACGAACCAAAAAGGCGCGCTTCCAGAAGACCCTCGCGATCCACGTAGCGGGAGGATGCACCCTTCGAGTACTGGTGCGGCAAGATAACAGAATTCCGGATGAAATGATTGCGACTTGGGAAAACCACACATTGATCTAAATCAGTGCTGTCTTTGCCAGGATCTCGACTTTATCGATCGGTGGGCTGGCAGGTGCATTATCAGCGCGGCGATCAACAATTTCGTGCCCCGGCGGCAGACCGAAGCACGGCCATCACCATAGCCTGCATTCTCATCCGCGATGGCCACTATGTGGTAAAGCTCGAATCGACAGCGGGCGAAACGATCGAGACGGATGATATCAAACGCCTTTGCGGGCGGTGAGGCCTCTCCGTCGGTGGTTCCGCCGAGCGGCTCATTTATGGTACTTGAAGCGTTAGAGCGGGAAGTCTGGCGGGCCATGGCCCCGGACGACCTCCTTCCGGCGAGACGTTTCAAGGAGCCAGGAACTGAGTCGAACAGAGTCGAGCGTGCAGCACGAGGATGGCGGGGGTCTCGCCGACTCCCTGTATCGCGCGATCGTCGGAACCGCTGTCGATGCCATTGTGGTGATCGGCGGGAACGGGGCAATCCGTTCGGTCAACAACGCGACCGAAAGGCTTTTCGGCTATGCCGCCGCCGAGCTCATCGGACGCCAACTCAAGATCCTGATGCCGGAGCCCTACGCCGGCGAGCATGATGCCTATCTCGCGAATTATCTGCGCACCGGCCAGAAAAAGATCATAGGGATCGGCCGGGAGGTCGTCGGCCGGCGAAAAGACGGGTCGATGTTTCCGATGGATCTCTCCGTCGGTGAGGCGCGTGATGGCGGCAATCCGATCTTTGTCGGTATCATCCGCGACATCACCGACCGCAAGGCCGCCGAGCTGGCGCTGCGCGAGAGTGAGCTGCGGCTGCGCTCGATCCTCGACACCGTCCCCGATGCGATCGTCGTCATCGACGCGCAGGGGATCATCCAGTCCTTCAGCCCGGCAGCCGAGCGGCTGTTTGGGCACGACAGGGCGGAGGTGATCGGCCACAATGTCAATATCCTGATGCCGGCACCTTACCGCGCAGCACACGACGGCTATATCGAGCGCTATCTGCGGACCGGTGAGCGTCGAATCATCGGCATCGGTCGCGTCGTCACGGGGCGCCGCAAGGATGGCGAGACCTTCCCGATGGAGTTGCAGGTCGGTGAGTTTACCTTTGCCGGCCGCCGCTACTTCACCGGTTTCGCGCGCGATCTGACCGAGCGGCAGGGCGCCGAACGCCGCATCCAGGATCTTCAGGCCGAGCTGCTGCACGCGTCTCGGCTCAGCGTCATGGGGCAGATGGCCTCGACGATGGCGCATGAGCTCAACCAGCCGTTGACCGCAGTGACGAATTATCTGGAGGCCGGCCGGCAACTGCTCGCCACCGGCGCGGGCGGCCCCGAACGCATCAATGAGATGATGGAGAAGGCGATCGCCCAGACGCAGCGCGCCGGCGACGTTATCCGCCGCTTGCGAGGGTTTGTCGGCAAGGGTGAAACCGAACGTAGCATTCAGAGTCTCAACCAATTGGTCGAGGAAGCTCTGGCGCTCGCCCTAGTCGGGGTGAGGCAGCGGGGCGTGCGCGCCTCGCTCGAGCTCGACCATACCCTGCCGCCGGTTCTCGTCGACCAGGTGCAAATTCAACAAGTCGTGCTCAACCTGGTGCGCAATGCCGTCGAGGCGATGGAGCAGGTCGAACGGCGCGAACTCACGGTTGGCACGCGAACGATCCCGCAACAGGGGATGGCGGAGGTCATCGTTGCAGACACCGGCCCGGGCATTGCGCCGGAGTTGTCAGACCGCCTGTTTCAGCCATTTGTAACAACCAAGGCGACCGGTATGGGCCTGGGGTTGTCGATATGCCGGGAGATCGTCGAAGCGCACCACGGCCGATTGACGACGGCCCCAGCGTCTTCGGGTGGGACCGTGTTTCGCGTAGCCTTGCCAATAGCGAGCAGCGAGGCGGGAGCCGATGCTTGCTGAGCGGCGTGTCTATATCGTCGATGACGATGAGGCAGTGCGCGATTCCCTATCAGTGCTGCTCGAGTCCAAAGCCTTTGCAGTAAGAAGCTTCGCTTCGGCATTGGAATTCCTAGAGGCCGCTCCGTCACTTCCCGCCGGATGTCTAATCGTCGACATACGCATGCCCGAGATGGATGGGCTGGAACTTCAGCAGCACTTGATCGATCGCTCACTTGATTTTTCACTGATCGTTATCACCGGCCACGGCGACGTCCCGCTGGCGGTGCGGGCGATGAAGGCGGGTGCCGTCGATTTCATCGAGAAGCCGTTCGCCTCGGAAGCAATTCTAGATAGCCTTGAGGTGGCGCTCTCGCGGCTGACTAGCCTAGATGAGAAAGACCCAGCGAAAGTCGCAGCAGTCGCTAAGCTTGCGCTGCTCTCGCCGCGCGAGCTCCAGGTGTTGAAAGGTCTCCTCGCCGGGCTGCCGAACAAATCGATTGCCTACGATTTGGAGATTAGCCCACGCACCGTCGAGATCCACCGCGCGCGGGTCATGGACAAGATGGGGGCGCGCAGTCTCTCCGAGCTGGTCCGGCTTGCCTTGGCCGCCGGCGTTCAGTCAGGGTCTCAGTGACGACATCGGAGCTCACGCTGTCTCTGGGGAGATCCGTTCCTGCTCCGGGACGAGGTTAACCGACGGCTTCGGCTTCGGCAGAAAGAATGTTACGTCAGTGGATTAGAAGAATAGTCATCTCAGCGGAGTCGAGAACAGACTGGGTAAAGGCGCCGAAAACGATTTCGCGCATGTGACTGTGGCCGTAGCCGCCCATAATCGACAGACCCGCTTGATGGGGACCGGCAGCCTCCATAAGCAATTTGCTCGCTGAGCCAGCAATCGACGACATGAACTCGATGCTGACGCTGACACCTCTGCGAAGCCAGCTGGGGGGATTGATCAGCCGATCCACCCGCCAGCGACAGGTTAGAGATATACGTTATTCCAGCGGTCACGCCCTCGACCGCGAAGAGGCGTTGAGCTGGATCAATGCGGCAGTCGAAGAATCGGCGATGGTGCAGTGCGACCCATGAGCCTGAAGCGAATGTCTGTTTCGATGACGACGCTCGAGCCTGATCCTCCCTTGGGCCGTGTAACTGCGGTCCATGGCTCGGTCGTCGATATCGCTTTCGCGGGAGGAATCCTGCCGGCGATCACCGATGCTATAGCGATCGATTGGGATCTCGGCCCGCCGCTCGTCGCTGAGGTGCAGCAGCACTTGGGTCCGACGATGGTGCGGGTCGTGGCGCTTGGCGGCACCGCCGGGCTCAGGCGCGGTGCCGGGGTTCGCGCCTTGGGCGCACCGATCCGTGCACCGGTTGGCGAGGCGGTGCTCGGGCGTCTGCTCAATACGATTGGGCAGCCGGTCGACCATGGCCCTGATCTGCCTGCCCATATCGAGCGCGCACCGATCCACGCGCAGGCGCCGGCGCTCAACCGCCAGAGCGGCACGCGCGAGATTTTTTACACCGGAATCAAGGTTATCGACCTGCTGGCGCCGCTTGTCACTGGCGGGAAGGCCGCGATGTTCGGCGGCGCCGGGGTCGGCAAGACGGTGCTGATCATGGAGCTGATCCGCACCACGGTCGAACGCCACTCCGGCATCTCGGTGTTCGCCGGCATTGGCGAGCGCTCGCGTGAGGGTCACGAACTGTTGCTCGAGCTGGGACAGTCCGGCGTGCTCAGGCGCACCGCGCTTGTCTTCGGCCAGATGAACGAGCCGCCTGGCGCGCGCTGGCGAGCAGGGCTGACGGCGCTCGCCATCGCCGAGCATTTCCGCGACGCAGCGCACGAGAATGTGCTGCTGCTGATCGACAATGTTTATCGCCTCGTGCAGGCCGGCGGCGAGGTATCTGGGCTACTGGGTCATTTGCCCTCGCGGGTGGGCTACCAGCCGACATTGGCCAGTGAGATCGCCGAGTTCGAGGAGCGCATCGCCTCGGTAGCCGGGGCGGCGATCACCTCGATCCAGGCGGTCTACGTCCCGGCCGACGATTTCACCGATCCAGCGGTCGCCGAGATCTTCAGCCATCTTGATTCCTCGATTGTATTGTCGCGCAATATGGCGAGCGAGGGCATGTACCCTGCCGTGGACCCGCTCGCCTCGACATCGAGCCTGCTCGATCCGCGGCTTGTCGGTGAGGCGCATTACCGCACCGCGCAGGATGTCCGCAAGACCATCGCCCATTATCGTGAGCTGCAGGAGATCATTGCGCTACTCGGCATCGAGGAGCTGAGCGCGACGGATCGCACTGCGGTAAAACGTGCTCGACATTTGATGCGATTTCTGACGCAGCCCTTCATGGTGACCGTCGCTTTCACGGGGAAGCCTGGGCGCACGGTAGAGCTAGAGGCGACACTGGCCGGCTGCCGGGCGATCCTCGATGGCGAAGCCGATGAGTGGGCTGAGGGCTCTCTTTATATGGTCGGGGATCTGGAGGAGGCGCGGCAGAAAGAAGCTCAGGCACACGCGAGGGCGCCGTGAGGCTCACCGTCACCACCCCGCTGGCGATCGTGGTCGAGTCCGATGACGTCGCGCATCTGAGGGCAGAGGACGAAACCGGCGCGTTCGGCATTCTGCCCGGTCATGCCAATTTCCTGACAGCACTTGCGGTGTCGGTGGCGAGTTGGCGCGACGATCGCGGTGCCGAGCATCATGTCGCCGTACGCGGCGGCATGCTCGAAGTGCGTGGCGGCAATGCGATCGCGATAGCTTCCCCCGAGGCTGTGAGCGGGGAGGACCTGCACCAACTCGAAACCGAGGTACTCGCCCGCTTCCGCCGGCAGCTCGCCGAGGAGCAGGCGGCGCGCACGGATGCGCAACGCCTCTACCTCGCTGCGATCCGCCAGATCGTCCGCTTTCTGCGTGCGGAGATGGCACCGGCGATGCCTGGCGGACCGGCAGCACGGTCGCCCCTAGGATTCGAAGCATGACGCCGGTGCCCGTTGAGGAGCGGCCTGATCACCCCGAACGTCTCGACGAGGCGGTCCGCTTGCGGCGGGGACGGCGTGAGCGCTGGCGGCGCGAGGGAGAGCGGTCTGTCGGCCAAAACCTCGCGATGATCGGCGTGCTCGGTTGGACGATCGTGACACCGACGCTGATTGGCATCTTCGCCGGGCGCTGGCTCGACCGCGCCTTTGGTGCGGGGATCTTTTGGACACTGGGCTTGCTCGTCGGCGGCCTGGCTCTTGGCTGCATGCTGGCGTGGAAGAGGATACACCGTGAATGACGATGCCTATCTTTGCTCCCGGCTTGGAAGCCGCAACGGCTTTCCTTGGCGGTCTTGCTTTCGGTTGCGCCTATTTTGCCGTGCTACGACGGACGGTTGATTTCTATACCGCTGGCCGCGGCCTTCTCGTACCCGCGCTTCTCACTGTCGGCCGCCTCGCTACAGCGATCTTGTTCCTCGCCGTTGCGGCGAGGGTTGGGGCATTGCCGTTGCTATTGGCGTTTCTGGGCTTTCTGGTGGCGCGCATGCTAGCGTTACTTGCCGCGCGAAAGGCAGCGTGATGGCGTCGTCTCCGCTTGCCAGTGCGATCCTGTTCCATCTCGGCCCCGTCGTGATTACTCGGCCGGTGGTGACAACCTGGACCATCATTGCAGTGTTGGCACTGGGTTCCTGGGCTGCGACGCGCCGGCTCGCACTGCATCCCGACCGGCGCCAAGCGACGCTGGAGTTGATCGTCACCAGCATTATGGCCCAGATCGAGGAAGTCATCCGGAAGGAGCCGCGTCCGTTCCTGCCAATCCTTGGAACATTGTTTATCTTTCTCGTTGCCGCCAATTTGTCCGGCGTATTACCGGGTATGGAAGCGCCGACTGGAAAGTTGGAAACCCCAGCGGCCCTTGCATTAATCGTCTTCGTCTCAGTGCACTTCTTCGGCGTGCGCGCTCGGGGCCCGCTTGGGTATCTCGCGAGCTTCGCCCAACCGAAGCTGATCATGTTGCCGCTCAATATCATCTCCGAAGTAACGCGCACCTTCTCGCTGATGGTCCGGCTCTTTGGCAACGTGATGAGTGGCGAGTTCGTGATCGCCCTGATCGTGGGGCTGGCGGGGCTGTTTGTGCCAATCCCGCTGATGGTCCTCGAAATCCTCGTCGGTCTGGTGCAGGCCTACATCTTCACGGTTCTCGCCACGGTGTTTATCGGCGCCGCAGTTGACACGGTCGAGCGGGGCTGAGGGGTCGCTCTCATGGATATAAAGCTCATCAGCACGATCGCTTCCGCGCTTGCCGTATCGATCGGCTCGATCGGCCCCGCGTTGGCCGAGGGCCGCTCGGTCGCCGCGGCGATGGATGCCATCGCCCGGCAGCCGGAGGCGGCCGGTACCATCTCACGCACCCTCTTTGTCGGTCTCGCGATGATCGAAACGATGGCAATCTACTGCCTCGTCGTCGCGCTGATACTGCTTTTCGCCAATCCCTATGCTGGGTGACCATGCATTTCGACTGGTCCACTCTCGTGCTGCAGACGGCCAACTTCGCGGTTCTCGTCTGGTTGCTGCACCGGTTTCTTTACCGGCCGGTGTTGCGCATGGTCGACGCGAGGCGTGCCGACATCGAGCAACAATATGAGGGGGCACGCACGGCGGAGGCGCAAGCAAAGGATCGGCTCACAGCGGTCGAGGCTGAACGCGCCGGGATTGCGGCCGAACGGACGGCTGCGCTAAGAGAAGCGACGGCTGAGGCGGAGCAGGCGGCATCCGCACGCCGCGCCCAGGCGGAGCGCGAGGCAGCAGCGCTTCTCGAGGAGGCGCGGAAGACCCTTGCCGCTGAGCGTAGCCAAGCATTGGCCGACACGAAACGCGCTGCTCTCGATCTCGGAGCCGAGATTGCCGGGCGGCTGCTCGCCGAAGTGCCAATGAAGCTGCGTGCGGACGGGTGGATCGAGCGCGTCGAGCAATATCTGACGGCGCTGCGAAAGCCCGAACTGGACGCCCTCATGCAGCAGCTGCCGGATGGCGTTCCTATCAGGGTCGTGACAGCGGCGCTGCTCCCGGGCGAATCCCAGGAGAAGTGGTGTTCGCGGCTCCATAACATTCTCTGCCCCCGTACAGCCATCGAATTCGCCGTTGATCCGAGCTTAGTGGCAGGCGCGGAGCTGTATTTTCCGAATGCGATTCTGCGCTTCTCTTGGAAAAATGCGCTGGCCGCTATGCGCGGAGAAGTCGAGGCCGATGCCAACGCTCGCTGATGAATTCCGAGGCTGGCTCGGCCAAAGCCGCAGACGGATCGGCGAACTAGGGCTCGAACCTCGGATCGAGCATGTGGGCCGGGTTGCTCAGATCGGTGATGGGGTTGCTACCGTCACCGGACTGCCCGAGACGCGGCTCGACGAACTGCTGGTGTTCGACGGTGGGGTGAAGGGCCTCGCGGTCGATCTCGGGGAGCAAGCGATCGGCTGCGTGCTGCTCGGAGATACCGGCGGAGTTACTGCCGGGAGCATGGTGCACGGGACGGGCGAGGTGGCGCGCGTCCCGGTTGGCGAGGCTCTGCTCGGTCGCGTGGTGGACGGGCTCGGCTCTCCGCTCGACGGCGGCGCACTTGTTGTGGCCGAGACCCTAGCCCCCGTCGAGCAGCCGGCGCCGGCGATCGTCGACCGAGCGCTGGTGACGCGTCCTCTGGCGACAGGGCTTCTCGTCGTTGACGCAATGATCCCGCTCGGTCGCGGTCAACGCGAACTGATCATCGGCGACCGCGGCACCGGTAAGACCGCTATCGCCGTTGACGCGATCATCAACCAGCGTGCGAGCGATGTGATCTGCGTCTATGCCGCGATCGGGCAGAAAGCATCCTCGGTCGCACAGGTCATCGAGGCAGTGCGCCGGTACGGCGCGCCGGAACACTGCATCTTTGTCATCGGCGAAGCCGATGCGGCACCGGGCTTGCAGTGGCTGACACCCTACAGCGCCTGCACGATGGCCGAGTATTTCATGACGCACGGGCGTGACGTACTGCTGGTTATCGACGATCTCACGAAGCACGCCGCAGCATACCGCCAGCTCTCGCTTCTGCTGCGCCGGCCGCCGGGCCGCGAGGCCTATCCCGGCGACATCTTCTACATTCATTCGCGCCTGCTGGAGCGAGCGGCAAAGCTCGCGCCCGAGCGAGGTGGTGGTTCGCTCACAGCATTGCCGATCGCGGAAACCCAGGCCGGCAACATCAGCGCCTATATTCCCACTAATCTCATATCAATCACTGACGGGCAGATCTATCTCGATCCGCGTCTCTTCTACGAGGACCAGAAGCCGCCGGTCGATGTGGGCAAAAGCGTTTCGCGTGTCGGCGGCAAGACGCAAGCGCCAGTCTTGCAGGAGCTGTCCGAAAGTCTCCGTCTCGAATACGCGCAGTTCCTCGAACTCGAAGTATTTACCCGCTTCGGCACCATGGTCGACGAGCGCACGCGCAAGGTCATTGCGCATGGGCGGCGCATTCGTGCAGTGCTGCGTCAGCCTCGGTTCGCGCCGCTGACATTGGGCGAACAGGTTGCGCTTCTGACAGCCGTATCAGAGGGTGTGCTCGATGATGTTCCGCTGGACCGCGTGGATGCGTTCCGGTCCGGCCTTGGCTCCTGGCTCGCCCAACATTGTCCGGAGGCGGTTTCACCCGAGGATCGGGCGGCGACGCTCTCCGAGCACGACCGCCTCACGAATGCACTCAAAGCGTTGGCGCGTGCCGTCGCAATGCCAATGACAGCCGATCGGCCATGACCCGCCTCGCCGAAGTCGAGGCTCATCTTACCACCATGGGCGAACTGCTCGACATCGTTGGCGCGATGCGCTCGCTCGCCAGCATGCGCGTGCAGGAAGCGCACCGCGCGCTTCCAGACATCCGCCGCTATGCGGAGACGATGGCGGCTGCGATCGGCGCCGCTCTGCTCCTGCTGCCCGAACCGGAACCCTTGGGCCGAACAGCAACCGGCCGCCGGGCGCTCGTCCTGTGTACGGCTGAACACGGCTTTGTCGGCGGTTTCAACGAGCGCATCCTCGATGCAGCAGCGAAGCTGATTAATCCGGACGACGTGCTCTTCGTCCTCGGCATCCGAGGCGCCGCGCTGGCGCAAGAACGGGGTCGGCCGGCGGCCTGGGCCCATCCGATGGCGACTCGCCCCGAAGGCGTGCCCGAGACGATCCGGCATTTGACGGCGGAGCTCTATGGCCGGATCGCCCGCGGGGACCTAGCCAGAGTTGAAGTGATGTTTGCACGTCATCGGCAGGGCAGCGGCACGACGATCGAGCGGAGCCTTTTGTTCCCGGTTGATTTGAGGTCATTTGCGCCGGGACCGCCGCGACAACCACCGCTGCACAACCTGCCACCCGCAATGCTGCTGGAAAAGCTGATCGCGGATTACGCGTTCGGATTGCTGACCGAGGCGGCAATCGAAGCGCTCGCCAGCGAAAACGCAGCCCGCTTTGCGGCGATGGACTCCGCCTATGAAAATGTTTCGAAAAAACTGGAACAACTTCGCCAGGACGCGCAGCAAGCGCGCCAAGACGAGATCACGACGGAACTGCTCGACCTCGTGACCGGCGCGGAGGCGCTGCTCAGCGCGGAGCTCCGCTCTCCCGCCTGATTTCCGTTCATTCTATACCGAGACCTTCTGCAGGAAGCGTCCTGTCCTAGCTGTTGGGGAGCCCCGCTATGCTGCAGATCGCTCAACGAGTTGATGCCATCTACCGGCTCCTGACAGTTCGGATTACCGGCGCTGTTTCGAGCACGTTCCATGCGGCATCATCGGACGGGTCGGAGCGCGAGCCCTGTCGACGGGCCGGCCCCCTTCGATGTCGAACTCCCGGGGCCCAGTGATGATGTAGCCCACTTTCTCGAGATGAATGGTCAGCATAAAATTCTCCTGCGCCTAGACGCCGGCTTTGGAAGGGCTCGCGAAGTCCGCGCGCGCCACTTGGCCCACGCCCTTATACGCTAACAGATGGAAGCGAAATTGATCCAGATCATCCGGGCGCGACGGTTGATCCCAAGCCACGCTCTAAGCAGGCCGCCGCGTCTGCTGTCCAGATGAGCACCGCAGAGGCCGGGCAAGCTCAAATGACGGGATGGCCTTGAGTAATCGCTACCGAGCGCGGCACGGCTGAGAGGGCTTCCGGCCGCTCGCCTCCCTGGCCGCTCAGGCTGCACTGCCACGCCGATATGGCAAGCTTTGACCGGGATGAACCGGTTGGCAACCGGAGCGAACGCGCGGACTGCCTTAAGCCCGACCCGACTCGCTTTGGACCATGAATCCTCCTTGGGAGCGTTAACCGCGGGGCTAGGCGTTCGGAGTGCTTCACGGTTGATGCGTCCCAGGACTGGATTGCGCCATCACCGATCCTCACCTGCGGACCCAAATCATCCCCCTGAACGGCTCCTGACCCCCTCGGAATTTCACCGGCTCTCGGACGTCCCGCCCGAGATCGAGTAGTTCGCTAATCTCGGTAACCGCGGCACCCCCGGCCTACGAGGACGCGATCGCCGATTTCATGCGGTTCACGGCACCACTAGGCCCGAGAGTTCCGTATCGTGACCCGGTTGCATGTCATCGCCTGCACGGCACCGATCACGAGCGCCCGCGCCGGCGGAAATGACGCCGCCGCCGACGCTGTTGAGGGACCTCACTTTAACCGGCACCGCGTGGAGCCACCGCGCGGTTTCGGGTGCGACTGACAAGCTGGCTTGAAGTAAAAGCCGTAGTCCAAAAGTCTTCGCCTTCGACCTGGCCCGCCGGAAGGAGCCACAAGCCGTGAGCAACTCTCATCGATCGATCGTCGCGATTGCAGTGGCAGGAGCGCTCGCGGTGCCGAGCCTTGCATCCGCACAACGACACCACCCTGCCGCCCTCGGCGATTTGATGACCGCGTTCGTGCAGCCGCGCCATATCAAGCTCGGTCTCGCCGGGAGCGAGCAGAACTGGCCTTATGCCGCCTATGAGCTCAATCAGCTGCGCGAAACCTTCGCCGACGTCGCCGAGATCATGCCGAAATATCGGGATCTGTCGATCCCCGGCCTGATCAAGTCGACGGTCAAACAACCGCTAGCAGCAGTCGATCGGGCAATCCGGGCTAAGGATGGCAATCGGTTCACTGAGGCCTACGCACAACTGACCGCGGCGTGCAACGCCTGCCATCAGAGTTACGATCGCGCGGTGATCGTGATCCAGCCGCCGACGGTGGCCGCCTTTCCGGATCAGGATTTTCGCCCGCCTCCGAAGTGAGTGACTCCGCCGTCATTCCGTCGCCATCGTCTCGGTCTTTGCGGTGCCGGAAATCGGGCAGCTGATGGTGGAATCGGGATCACGTGCATTTCTCAGGCGAATACAAGCCACGTCAGGACGCCCCCAATGGATAGGGCGCCCATAACCCAGGCGGTAGGCTTCGGCCGACTGTAAAACTGTTCCCGCAGCATATGCGGCGCTCATGGGGCGGTGCCAGGGCAACACCCCACCACCGCCGATTAGGCGGATGACAGCAGCGACAAGCAGCTCCGGCTCGGCGAGGAACGCGGGGCTGCCGAGCCACGCGCTGCGGAGGCCGAGTGAACCAAGCAATGCTGGAAGGGCGCGGCAGGGGGCCGCGCCGAACGCCGCGACAAACCCGTCTGGCACAAGCAATATCGCGGCGGCCTCGCTTGTGGCAGAGCGTTCTCGGTTGATCTGGGTCAACGCGAGGATAAGCCAACCGCTATTACTATGGATTAGATTTCGAATGAGGGGCAAGATGCCGAGCGCAGGCTAGATCATGACGACGAACGTCGTCGTGGCGCGCCCAGACATGCTGGTGCGCGATGTGGCGAAGTTGCTGCTCAAACACGCCATCAGCGCGGTGCCGGTAATGGACGACGCGGGTAAGCTGCTCGGCGTTGTCAGCGAGGGTGATCTCATCAGCCGCGGCGGTGAGCGCAGCGAGAAGAGCCGAGCTTGGTGGCTGGAGATGCTCGCCGACGGTTTCGAGCTGGCGCCCCGCTTCGTCGACTACGTGCGCGCGCACGGGCCGAAGGTCGCGGACGTCATGCCGCGCGACGTCATCACAGTAACCCCCGACATACCAGCGGAGACAATCGCAAGACTCATCGAGCGGCACCGGAT
>Ga0318514_10000265_pt1 | contig 13870 bp, 14 predicted proteins | sample GRESIP176b2f18_FD_203684 | JGI IMG/M metagenome (GOLD analysis project Ga0318514, IMG submission 203684) | Tropical soil microbial communities from Luquillo Experimental Forest, Puerto Rico - GRE.SIPMG.176b2f18 | ecosystem: Environmental > Terrestrial > Soil > Tropical forest > Bulk soil...
TGAATGCCGCCCACGCGGTGTGCCCGAGCCACAGGGTCCCGGCCACGGCGACGGCGGCCAATACCGCCATGGTCACCACCGGGCGCCGTTCAGGCATTTTTCCCGCGCGGACGCACGACCTGGGTCATGCTCCAATGCTAGTCAGCTCGCAGCACGGAAATCGGAGTGCGGACAACCCGCGCTGGCGTCTTCCCCGTACGAGGCAGTGAGCAGCCGGGGCGCGAACAGGAGCGCGGGCAGGCCCATCGCGGCCACCACGGCCCACACGGTGGCAGCGCCCCCCAGACGCATGGTCGCTGCGGCCAGCCCGGCGCCCAGCGGCGGCGTGGCCTGCATCACGGTCCGCAGCATGGCGAACATTCGGCCATGCGCCTGCTCGGGTACCAGGCGCATCCGCAAGGTCTGCGCCCAAGCGGTCATCGGCGCGCTGCACGCTCCCAGCACGACCAGCCCGAGCAGCGTGGCCGCCAGCGAGATGGTGAGCAGCGCCAGCACCGCGAGGGCGGCAATGAGCTGCGCCATGATGATCGACGGAAGCAGCGGGGCCCGCCAGGGGCGGTGAGCCAGGAACGCCGCCGCGGCGAGCTCGCCCCCGGTGATCGTGGCCACCAGGTAGCCGTACCCGCCGGCACCGAGGCCAAGGCCGATGGCACGGTGCGGCAGGAGCACCAGGAGCGCACCCTCGCCGATGTTGAACACCGCGAACATGATCGTCGTGGCCCGGAGCACGGGGTTGCTGAGGGCCAGCCGCACGACCGCGGCCAGGCCGGTGCCGCGGGTGCCGGTGAGCTGCGGGCCATCATGCCGGGCCCGCGGTTGCAGGCCCCGGGTCGAGGCGAGGATGACGGCCAGGACCAGGTAACTGGCGGCGTCGAAGGCCAGTACCGGCACCGGTCCCACGGTGGCGACCACGAGCCCGCCCAGCGCCGCGCCGGTGAGGCTGGCCAGCCCGTAGCTGGCTCCTTCCAGGGCGTTCGCCTGGCCCAGTTGCGCGGCCGGGACGAGCGAGGGAATCAGGGAAGGGAAGCCGGCCAGGGTGACCATCATCAGGAGCCCGTAGACCACGGCCACCAGGTACACCTGGGCCGCGCCCGGCGGCACGACCAAGGCAGTGAGCGGGACCGAGGCGAACACCGCGCCGCGAGCCAGGTTGTCGGCGGTCATCATGCGGGCCCGGCCGAACCGGTCCAGCGCCCACCCGGCGGTCAGGCCGCCCACCGCGACCGGCATCGTGTAACAGGCGGCCAGCAGTGGCAGGCTGGCATGGGCCGGGCCCAGGGCCAGTGCGACCAGAGCAACCCAACCGGCCGCGTCGCCCGCGGCCGACACGGTCACCCCCGCCCATACCCGCCGGAAGGCTGGTATCGACAACGGTGTGCTGCCGCCGGGGCGCGTGCGCATGCCGGGACGGTAGGCCCGGCGGGTCCGGAGCGCTACCCGGAAAGTGCGGGTCCGCCGGATCCAGCGCACCGCGCCCGGTAGCCGGTAGGCGTCGTGCCGAACGCCTCATGGAACGCGGCGTGGAACCGGGTCATGCTGCCGAATCCACTGGCGAAGCAGATCTCGGTCACCGGCGCGGCGGTCCGGGCCAGGAGCCGGGCGGCATGGGTGGTGCGCAGCCCCCGCAGGTAACGATGCGGGGTGAGGCCGGTCACGTCCTGGAACGCGTGAACCAGCCGGGTCCTGCTCATACCCAGCGCCACTGCCTCGGCCACCAGGCTGAACTCCGGGTCGGTGTACTGGGCCGCGGCCTCCGCCCGCAACCGCGTCACCAGCCTGCGCGTCTTCGGTCCCGGTCTGCCGGCCTGGCCGCGAGCGTCCCGGCACAGTTCCAGTTTGCCCAGGCAGAGCGCATCGATTTCGTCTCGGTCCGGATCAGGCAACCGCATCGCGGCCGCCAGTGCCCGCCGTGCCCGGCGCAGCGCAGGCGACTGCCGTACCAGCAGCGCCGGGCCGGGGTCCGGATCACCCAGATAGTCCAGGACCAGCATCCGGTCATCCAGGCCAGCCGGATGCCGGCACTCGTGCTCAGCTTCCGCCGCCCCCACCAGGACCCGTCCTGGCGTCACCGCCCCGCCGCCGCGCCGCGACCGGATCTGCCACCACCCGAAGTCGGTGAACGCGACACAACTGCTCTGCCACCACTCGGTGGCGGCCGCCGCATCTCCCGGCTCGTGGACGAACGAGCCGACCACCACCTGGCCGGTGCGGATCCTCTCGATCAGCGGCATGAGCGCGATTGTGCCAGGGGGTTGCGACAGGCGGAGGGCGGGATCGTCGGCGGGCCCACCCTGATCGCGCTGCTCTACCTGCTCACGACGCGGGAACCACCCGGCCACGGACCTCGCCCAGGCTGAGCACCGCACCGTCCGGTCCTGGTGCGGTCGCGCTGATCGCCACCTCATCGCCGTCCTCGAGGAACGCCCGCTGGGTGCCGTCGGCAAGCGCAATCGGCTCGGCGCCGTCGCGGGTCAGTTCGAGCAGGCAGCCGAGCTGATCCCGGGCAGGCCCGCTGACCGTGCCGGACGCGAACAGGTCGCCGGTGCGCAGCGGCGCGCCGCCGCAGGTGAGATGGGCGAGCATCTGCGCCGGGGTCCAGTACATCGTGGCGAACGGCGGGCGGCTGACCAGGCAGCCGTTGATCCGGACCTCCAGGCTGAGGTCCAGGCCCCACGGGTCCTGGCCGTCGTGGAGGTAGGGCGGTGGCGGGAGATCCCGCGGTGGGGGAGCGGCCCTGGCCGCGCCGAGCGCGGCGAGCGGTACCACCCACGCGGACACCGACGTGGCGAACGCCTTGCCCAGGAACGGGCCCAGCGGCACGGTCTCGAACGACTGGATGTCGCGGGCGGACCAGTCGTTCACCAGGCACGCGCCGAACACGTGCCCCTCGAAGTCGTCCACCGGTACCGGCTTCCCTTGCCGCGACGGCACGCCCACCACGAATCCCACCTCGGCCTCGAAATCCAGCCGCAGGCACGGCCCGAAGGACGGCCCGTCCGCTCCGGGTACCCGGCGCTGCCCGTTCGGCCGGGTGACGGGGGTTCCGGACACCACCACGCTGCCCGCCCGGCCGTGGTAGCCGAGCGGCATGTGCAGCCAGTTCCGCGGCAGCGGCGGCTGGCCAGGCCGGAAGATCGCGCCCACGTTCTCCGCGTGGTTCCGTGAGGCGTAGAAGTCCACGTAGTCGGCCACGGCGAACGGCAGGTGCAGCCGGGCCTCGCCGAGCGGGACCAGGTGCGGCGCCACCACGGCCCGGTGCGCCGGGCTGGTCAGCCACTCGGTGATCCGCTCCCGCGTCTCCCGCCAGACCGTGGGCCCGGCGGCGAGGAACCGGTTCAGGGCCGGCTCGGCGAACAGTTCACCCAGCGGGAGCCGCAGATCATCGGCCACGGCCGCCACGTCCAGCACGGAGTCTCCGGTGGCGACGCCTGCCCGCGGATTCGCGGAGGGTTCCACGGAGAAGATTCCGAACGGCAGATTGTGCACGCCGAACCCGGTATCCGGCGGCAGGTCCAGCCAGGTCACGGCCGAGGCCCCGTGACGGAGGAACGGAGCCTCGAGCCAGCGGGGGTTCCGGGGGTCGTCCCCCGGGCTAGCACGACATGCTCGGCAGGGCCAGCGCGCGTCGCAGGGCGGCCACGATCTCCACGCGCTCCGGGTCGTGCAGCACCGCGGCGGCGTGCGCATCCGGGCGGATCACCCATACCTCACCGGGCGCGGCCAGCCCCGCCTCGGCCAGGCCAGCCCCGGAATCCGGCAGCGCCGTGGCGTCCAGCACCCGGACCGGCGCCGCCACCGCCGCCGCCGCCCCCCGGGCCGCGGCCACGTCCGCGCCGGAGGCGCACAGCAGCACGAAGCCCGCCCGGGCCAGCGCGCGGAGGGTCTGCGGGGAGGATCGTATTGCCGCAGAAACTGGGACGTCAGGGACGAGGATGCCCGGGCCCGGCGGGGGCACGGCACCCCGGGCGGGGCGGCCCGTGAAGGGCCGGGCAGGGTCGGGTGTGGTCAGCGGCGAGGCGGTGTACCAGAACGGCTCGGCCAGCCGCCCCGAGTCCACCGCGGACCGGGCGGCGGGGTCGGCCACGGCGGCCTCCAGCGTGGCCACCCGGTGCCGCCGGTCGGCGTCGGTGCCCGGTACCAGGAAGCGCATCGTGGCCGTGGTCACCTCCAGGTTCTCGCAGGCGGCGGCGTGCCGTTCGGCATGGTAGCTGTCCAGCAGCGCCTCGGGGGCCCAGCCACGCAGCACGAACGCGATCTTCCAGGCGGCGTTCTCCGCGTCCTGGACCCCGGAGTTCAGGCCGCGTGCGCCGAACGGGGAGAACTGGTGCGCCAGGTCGCCGGCCAGCAGCACCCGGCCCACTCGCATCCGGTCGGTGACCCTTGAGCTGAACCGGTACACCGAGGACCAGATCACCTCGTACGGCCGGTCGCCGATGATCTTGGTGATCCGCGCGTGCCGGGCGCCGGGTGCCTCGTCGAAGTCGGCCGGCACCTGCCAGTCCATCCGGTAGGTGGAGTCCGGGCACGGGTGGATGAGCACCTGCCGGCCGGGGTTCCACGGCGGGTCGAAGTAGAACCGCCGCTCCCGGGCCCAGCCGGGCAGGTCGGTGCGGATGTCGCAGATGAGGAACAGGTCGCCGAACGACTCCCCGTCAAACCGCACGCCGAGCATCCGGCGGACCTGGTCGCCGTGTGCGCCCGCGCACGCCACCGCGTAGCCGGCCCGCAGCACGACGGGCCCGCCAGCGGTAGCGCAGGTCACGCTGACCCCGCCGGCGTCCTGGTCCAGCGCGGTGACCTGGTGGTCCCAGCACACGGTGATCAGCGGCTCGGCGGCGATGCACTCGTCCAGGATCTGCTCGGTCCTGGTCTGGGAGATGTTCACGAACGGCGGGAAGGCGGACCGGCCAGGGCCGGCGAACGTGACGGTGAACAGTTCCGCGTCACGGTAGAACGTGCGCGCCGTGGTCCAGGTGAGGCCCTCGTCGGCGATGCGCCATCCCGCGCCGACCGCCGCCCAGGCGTCGAGCACGTCCCGCTGCTGCACGATGGACTTGGAACCCACCGCGTCCCGGTGCGGGCGCTGGTCGAGCAGCACCACGGGCACGCCCCAGCGGGCCAGCATCAGCGCCGTGGTCTGCCCGACCGGCCCGTTGCCAAGGATTGCCACCAGCGGCATCGGTTCAGCCCTGCAACTCGGCCCAGACCTCGCGGTCGCGCTGTGCGGTCCAGATCCGCGGCCGCTCGATCCCGGACAGTTCGTCCCACAGCCGGGAGGTGTTGAACGGCATGCAATGCTCGAAGATCGGCCAGCGTCCGTACCGCTCGGCCAGCGCCGCGTGCGCGCCCTCGAACGCCTCCTTGAGCGTGCCGCCGCGCTCGCGCACCGCGCCGACCTCGGCCAGCATCGTGTCAAGGAAATGCCGGGTCTGGCCTACCGCCGCCGCGCAGGCATCTGCGCCGTGGGCCACCGCGCCGCGCCCGCCAACCAGGGTTTCCGCGCCCAGCGCCGCGACCCGGTCCAGCGTGCCGGCCGCCCAGTCGCGGTGGAACGCGTCGCCGGTGTACAGCGCGGCCTGCGCCTCCACCAGGTCGCCCGCGTACAGGATCCGCCGGTCCGGCAGCCACGCCACGATGTCGCCCTCGGTGTGCCCGCGCCCGCAGTACTGCAGCACCAGGTCGCCGCGGCCGCCGCCCAGGTCGATCGTGAACCGGTCGGTGAACGTCGCGGTCGGCCAGGTCAGCCCGGGGATCGAGGCCGGCTCCCGGAACAGCCTTGGCATCCGCCCGTACTCCGACTCCCAGTCCTGCCGCCCGCGCTCGGCGATCAGTTCCCTTGTCTTTTCATGCGTAACGATGATTTCCGCGCTGAAGGCGCTCGCACCGAGCACCCGGACCGCGTGGTAATGCGAAAGCACCAGGTAGCGAACGGGCTTGCCGGTGTGCTGGCGGAGCCGGGACAGCCACTCACGGGCGGCCACCGGGGTTGCCATGGCCTCGAAGCAGACCAGGAAGTCCTCGCCCTCGATCGCGCCCACGTTCGGGTCGCCCTCGGCGGTCAGCGCGTAAACGCCGTCGGCGAGGATCTCCAGGGTCTGTTCCTTCGCGGCCAGGTCCGCCGAGGAGGCGAACGCTTTTCCAGGCATCACCCACCTCCCTGCTAGCCCGGGGCGGCAAAGCCGCCCCCCTGGAACCCCACGTGCTGGCCCGGAGGACGACCCCCGGAGCCCCCGCGGGCGCCGATGGCGCCTGGCCGGCAAGCCGGCAGGCCCCATCGCGCGTCCTGGCCGGGGAGCGGCTCGACCTTCCTCTGGTAACACGATGGTAGGCACGGCCGGACCGATGGCCGGCATCACGGCCAAGCAACGCCTGTGCATACGGCAGGATGGAGTCATGCAGCAGCCGCGGAACTTCTCGCTGTACGGCGCCGTCGACCTCGGCGCCCGGCAGGCGGCCGCGCAGCGCCAGCAGGCCTCAGCCGCCGCCAGTCAGGGTGCTGCCCACAGCGAGTACGTGTTCGACGTAACAGAGGCGACATTCGAGACGGACGTGCTGGAACGCTCCCGCACCGTCCCCGTGATCATGGACCTGTGGGCCGAATGGTGCGGGCCCTGCAAGCAGCTCAGCCCAGTGCTGGAGCGGCTGGCCAACGAGGCCGCCGGGACCTGGGTCCTCGCCAAGGTAGACGTGGACGCCAATCCACAGCTCAGCGCGGCATTGCAGGTACAGAGCATCCCGATGGTGCTTGGCGTGATCGGCGGCCAGCTCGTGCCCGGTTTCCTCGGCGCCCTGCCCGAGGCCCAGGTGCGCCAATGGCTCGGCCAGGTGCTCCAGGTCGCACAGCAGCTCGGGCTGCCCGCCGCCGGCGACCAGCCCGAGGCGCCGGAGGGCAATGCCGATAGCGACGAGCTGGCCGGCCTGGACGAGCTCCGCGAGCCGGAACTGGCCGAGGCACAGCAGGCCATGGAGCGCGGTGACCTCGATGGCGCCGCCGACGCCTTTGAGCGGATGCTCGCGAACAACCCGGGCCATCCGGTGGCCGCGGTCGGCCTGGCACAGGTGAACCTGTTCCGCCGGGTGAACTCCTACGACCAGGCCCAGGCCCGCAAGGACGCGGCCGCGCACCCCGACGACGTGGAGGCCCAGATCCGGGTCGCCGACATCGAGATGTCCCTGGGCAACGCCGAAGAGGCGTTCGACCGGCTGCTCGGCGTCATCCGCCGGACCAGTGGCGAGGACCGGAACAAGGTCAGGCAGCACCTGATCGGCTTGTTCGAGATCTTCCCGCCCCGGGATCCGAGGGTCACCAAGGCCAGAGGCACCCTCTCGAGCCTGCTCTTCTGAGTTTGTCTGCCTCCCTCGCGGGCGGTCGGCCCTGGGGGGCCTCCCTGGCTTCGGAAGGCTGGTCCTCGCCGCCGGGACCCCGCAACGGCCCTGGGGGGCCTTATGCGGCGTTCGGCCCGGCGGCTGCGGCGTGCCGCGTCTCATCGGCCGACCCTGCCACGATGCTCCCTGGCCCCACGAGGCTCCGGGTCAGCGGCTGCGGGGGTCGGCGTCGGCTAGCTGCTCCAGGGCGGGGAGCGCGGCGGCGAGCGTGGCGCGCTGTTCGGCGGTGAGCGTCCGCAGCCGGTCGGCCAGCAGGATCATGCTCTGCTCGCGGATCCGCTCGAGTACCTCGTGGCCCGCGTGCGTGATCGTCAGCGTGCTGGCCCGCGCGTCACCGGGAACCGGGCACCGCTCCACATAACCGCTCTCCTCCAGCACGGTGACCAGCCGGGTGAGAGTCGACGGCGCGATCTTCTCCGCCGCGGCCAGGTCGCCGAGCCGCAGCGGCCCCATCCGGTCCACGGTGGAGAGCGCGGAAAGCTGGGTGGGCGTCAGGCCGGCCAGCTCGTGGCGGCGCAGCCAGCGCGACAGCCGGGCGATGGCCACCCGCAGCCGGGCCACGTCGATCGGCGGCGCGGGCGGCCCTGCCGCCCCGTCGCCCACCGGGCGGCGCCCGGTCACACTACCCTGGGGCATTCTTGAAGGGTACGTGGCCGCCGGGCCACCCGTGCACACGACGCGAATCCTTTCGGCTGGCCGTGCCTGCCCGCTGGTCACACGTGGTGGCACGATGTGATCGTCGGGCAGTGCCGGGCGTGCGGGCGGCCGGGCCGGGTGAGGGCGGAGGAGCCAGTGTCGGTATCCCCAAGCGTGTCGTATTCGATTACCGTGCGCCTGGAGGTGCCCTCGCGGGGCCGGGCGGTCAGCGACCTGACCCACGCGGTCGAGCAGGCGGGCGGCGCGGTCACCGCCCTGGACGTGACGCCGTACCGCTACGAGCAGCTCAGGGTCGATGTCACCTGCGCCGCGCGGGACACCGAGCACGCCGAAGAGATCGTCCAGGCCATGACGGCGATCCCTGGCGTCGTGGTGAACAAGGTCAGCGACCGCACCTTCCTGCTGCATCTCGGCGGCAAGATCGAAACGAACGTCAAGGTGCCGCTGCGCAACCGGGACGACCTGTCGATGGCCTACACCCCCGGGGTGGCCCGGGTCTCGCTGGCCATCGCGGCCAACCCCGACGACGTGCGGCGGCTGACCGTCAAGCGCAACAGCGTGGCCGTGGTGACCGACGGCTCGGCGGTGCTCGGCCTCGGCAACGTGGGCCCGTACGCGGCCATGCCGGTGATGGAGGGGAAGGCCGCCCTGTTCAAGCGGTTCGCGGGCATCGACGCGTGGCCGGTCTGCCTGGACACGCAGGACACCGAAGAGATCGTCCGGACGGTGCAGATCATCGCGCCGGCGTTCGGTGGCATCAACCTGGAGGACATCGGCGCCCCCCGGTGCTTCGAGGTGGAGCAGCGGCTGCGGGAACTGCTCGACATCCCGGTCTTCCACGACGACCAGCACGGCACCGCCATCGTGGTGCTCGCCGCACTGACCAACGCGCTGCGGGTGGTCGGCAAGAAGCTCGCGTCGGTGCGCATCGTCATGGCCGGTGCCGGTGCCGCCGGGACCGCGGTGCTCAAGCTGCTGCTGGCCTCCGGCGCGTCCGACGTCATCGTCTGCGATGACCGGGGCGCGGTCTACGCCGGCCGCCCGGGGCTGGGGGAGAGCCTGCAGTGGGTCGCCGAGCACACCAACCCCAGCCGGTACGCCGGTGACCTGCCCGGCGCACTGCCCGGCGCGGACGTGTTCATCGGCGTGTCCGTGTCGAACATCCTCACCGGCGAGCACATCGAGACGATGGCGCAGGATGCGATCGTCTTCGCGCTTGCCAACCCCGACCCCGAGGTGGATCCGGACGCCGCGGGTGAGCACGCCGCGGTGGTCGCGACCGGGCGCAGCGACTATCCCAACCAGATCAACAACGTGCTCGCCTTTCCCGGGGTGTTCCGCGGGCTGCTTGACGCGCAGAGCCGTGCGGTCACCGACGACATGCTGATCGCCGCCGCCCGGGCACTGGCCGGTGTGGTGTCCCCCGCCGAACTGGGCCCGCATTACATCATCCCGTCGGTGTTCCACCCCGATGTGGCGTCCGCCGTGGCCGCGGCGGTCCGTGATGCCGCTGGTGGCCGCCACCACTGACCGCGCCGGCGCGCCGGGCCGGGATTGCGGGTGCCCGGGATAGGCGAGAATGAAGGCATGGACGAGGTCCGGGCGGGACGGTTGCTGGTAGCAACACCGATGCTGGGGGACCCTAACTTCAAGCGCGCCGTGGTGCTGGTCGTGGAGGACGAGCCCGAGGAGGGAACTCTCGGCGTCGTCCTCAACCGGCCGACAAAGGTGCCCGTCGGGCGCGTCCTCGAGCCGTGGACGGAACTGGTCAGCGACCCGTCCGTGGTCTTCAAGGGCGGGCCGGTCGCGCCGAACAGCGCGCTCGGCCTGGCCAGCGTGCCGGGCAAGGACGAGCCCGTGGGCTGGCGGGCGCTCGACTCCACGCCGCTCCCGTCCCGGGTCGGCCTGATCGATCTGGATACCCCGCCAGAGCTCGTGGCCGGGGGCATCGCCTCGTTCCGGGTGTTCGCCGGGTATGCCGGCTGGGGACCGGGGCAGCTCCAGACGGAGATCGACGAAGGCGCGTGGTATGTCCTGCAGGCGGAGGCGGCCGACGTCTTCGACCCGGAACCCGAGCAGCTCTGGCGGGCCGTGTTGCGCCGGTCGGGCGGTGCCCTGGCCCTGGTAGCGACCTATCCGGAAGATCCTGGCCTCAACTGAGGCGGAGTAGACTCACGTCCCGTGAGTACCGAAGTGCTTCCCCAGCAGGGAACCCGCCAGGACACCGATGTCCGGCCGGACCTTTCCACCGGTGACGGCGATCACGAGCGGTTCGCCCACTATGTCCTGAAGGACAAGATCGTGGACAGTGCGGTGAGCGGCACTCCGGTGATCGCGCTGTGCGGGAAGAAGTGGGTGCCAACCCGGGACCCGTCGCGATTCCCGGTATGCCCGGATTGCAAGCGCATCTACGAGTCGATCCCCGAGGGCGGCGAGTAACCGCGCAGCGCGCGGATGCCGGCCCGGTCGGCGTCCGCTGGTTCTGTTTCTGAGTCAGGTGCGGGTCCCGGTGACCGGGGTGCCGGCCGAGTCGAGCAGTGCCCGCAGCGTCGCGCTGTAGCGGTCCAGAGCGGCCCGGCCGCCATTGGTGAGTGCGACCGCGGTGCGGGCCGTGACACCGCTGCCGTTCTTGTGTGTCGTGATGTATCCGGCGTCTTCCAGCTTGCGCAGGTGCGTGATCAGGTTGCCCGGGGTCAGCCCGATCAGGTCCTGCAGCCTGGTGAAGGACAGGTCGTCACCCTCGCCCAGGCTGGCCAGCGTCACCATGATGCGCAGCCGCGCCGGGACGTGGATCGCCGGGTCCAGGTCGTCGTCGCTCATGCCCGGTGCAGCCTCGGCTCGATGGCCGCCATCAGCAGGACGCCGCCGCCGCCGGCCAGGGCGCAGACCGCCAGGACGGTCACCGGGCCCGCCCACGAAGCGCCCGCCGCCACGGCCAGCAGCCAGAGGCCCAGGATGAGCCGGGGCCAGTTCAGCCCGGTGGTGCTGGCGGAGGTCGCCACGAAAACCAGGCCAGCGACGAGCATGGGCGCGGTGACTCCCAGTACGGCCTGTATCGGCCGGCTGACCCCGGCGCCCACCAGCGCGATCTTCTCGATGAGCAGCGCCGCGTACCCGGCTCCCAGGGCCAGGACGAAGATGCCCCGCTGCACCTCGGACCGGCCGCCGACGCCGCTGGCCGCCCGGTCCACGACCTGCGCCGTGATGATCGCGGCGATCGCAAGCAGCAGCAGCGCCAGCAGCAGCGTCGGCCACGCCGGCCCCTGGAACGGGTGCTGCCCGCGGACCGACAGCCACATCGCGCCATAGCCGATCAGCACGGCCAGGCCCCAGGTCACGAACAGCACCGGGCGCCGGATCCGCAGCTCACTGCCGGCCCGCTCGCGGGCCTGCTGCATGATGGCCGCCGCGTCCTGGGCGTCCAGGGCCGCCGTTTCGCCGGACCCGGGGGCACTCGTGATGCCCGTTTCCTCGTTCATGTCCAGCTCCTTCCCTTAGCTTTGTGGCACAAAGCTAGCTCTCTTTGCGCCACAAAGTCAAGGGGATGATTGTGGCTAACCCCGAGAGCGGAGCGGGTTCACGGCATTGAGTGGAATTGGCGCGAGGTCCGGGGCCTCTGTCAGGCGGACAGATCGCGTTCCAGGGGGGTGCGGAAGCGGGGAGTGACCCTGGTCGGGCCCAGCCAGGCCTGGAGGCTTTCCGCCTCTGCGCCGATCGCCGCGGCCGCCGCGGAGCCAGGGTCTTCGAGCAGGCGGAACACGATCTCGCCGTCCGGGCGCTGCGCCCAGCCGCCCACGATCCGGCCGTCCCACCACACGGTGGGGCCGATGTTCCCCGAGCGGTCGAACAGGGCCGCGCCGTGGTCACCGAGGAACCAGCCGCGCTCGCGCCAGCCCATCGGCGTTGGATCCAGTGCGGGCAGCAGCGCCGCCCACGGCTGTGTGACCGGCGCGGGATCCTGGTCGCCGGCCAGGACGACACCTGTGCCGCCCTCGAGGTCTACCTCGGCTATCGCGAGCTGGCCGAGCGCCGCCCGTGTCTGGCCGGCCGTCCAGCCGCTCCACCACTGCAGGTCGGAGACCGGTGCCGGGCCGAATGCCAGCAGCCAGCGGCGGGCCAGTTCGGCCCGGGCGTCCGCCGCGGAACTGGCCGGCCAGGGATCGGCGGGCAGCCACTCGTACTGGCTGGAGGTCCAGCTGCCACGCGGGCGGCCGCGGGCGATCCGCCGCTCCGCGGAGAGCAGCATCAACACCCGGGAGGTGATGCTGACGGAGCCGCCGTAGTTCTTGCCCTCGGCGTAGACGAGCTGGGTGCGCAGCCGTGGCTCGTCGCGGGCCAGCTCGGCGCCGGTCGCGGCGCCCCGGGCGGTCAGGGCCTTGACCGTGGCATCGCCGACCTCGTCGAGCCAGCGCCCGGCGTCGCCGGCGACACCGGCCGTGGTGAGGTCACGGATGAGGCCCTTGCGCATTCGCTCCGCGACCTGGTCCGTACAGGCTGCCTGGATGACGGGTGCCAGCCCGGCCGGGACGACGAACATGGTCCGTCGCATGCCCAGCATCCGGAGCAGTTCCACGTCCTGGTACAGGGCCCGTTCGACGGTCGTATGCCCGATCGCACGGTGCCCGTCCGCGCTGCGGGCCCACGCGGCCAGGTACACGGACGCGGGATCGGTGCCGTGCAGGGCGATCATGGCCGCCGCCACCTCGGCGGCCGTCTGCGCCCTGGCCGGTGCCGCCAGGAGGTGCCGGCGGGCCAGCCTGGCCCGCCGCTCGGCCACGGATCCCAGGAACCACTCGGTCACAAGACCGCCCCGTGCCCGGTGCTAGCCCGCGGGCTCGAGGATGACGACCGGGATCTGCCTGGTGGTCTTCTTCTCGTATTCGGCGAATCCCGGGTTGGCGGTCTTGTGTGCCTCCCAGATCTCGTCGCGCTCCGCGCCTTCGGCCACCCGTGCGTGGAATTTCGCGGTCTCGGTGCCGATCTCCGCCTCGACATCGGGGTGGGCGAGCAGGTTGTGGTACCAGTCCGGGTTTGTCGGGGCACCACTCTTGGAGGCGAAGACCGCGTAACCGCCCGGCACCGGCCGGTACATCATCGGGTTGACCCGCCGCTGGCCTGTCTTGGCGCCCACGGTGTGCAGCAGGAGCAGTGGCGCGCCCTCGAACGGGCCGCCCACCTTGCCCGCGTTGGCACGGAACTCCTCGATGATCGTGCTATTCCAGTCCGCCATCGCGGCAATCTCCACTGTTCCGGCGGGCACGTGCCGTACCCGCGGCTCTGTCCGGTCCGGGCGGTACCTACGGTGCCGCCATAACGACCCTAGTCCCGCCCGGGACCCGGTCCGGCAGGCGGTCAGGCCGTACCGCGCGATTCGTCGAGAACGACTCCGGCAGCCTTCAGTTCGGCGAGCGCCTCCCCGGTGGTGACCGGGTCAACCCCGGCGGTGAGCGGGAGCAGCACCCTGGTGGCGAAGCCCTCCCGCGCCGCGTCCAGTGCCGTTGCCCGGACGCAGTAGTCGGTGGCGATGCCGGCCACGTCCAGCGCGTCCACGCCGCGCTCACGCAGCCACGCGGCCAGCGGCGTGCCCGCCTCGTCGGTGCCCTCGAACCCGCTGTAGGCCGCGGCGTGTTCGCCCTTGCTGAACACCGCCTCCAGCCGGCTGGTGTCCAGGTCGGGGTGGAACTCGGCGCCCTCGGTGCCGGCCACGCAATGCGGCGGCCACGACCTGGCGAAGTCCGGGTTATCGGAGAAGTGCTCGCCGGGATCGATGTGATGGTCCCGCGAGGCGACCACGTGGGCGTAGCCGGCCTCCCCGGCCGCCGCATTG
>Ga0318514_10000276_pt1 | contig 13753 bp, 10 predicted proteins | sample GRESIP176b2f18_FD_203684 | JGI IMG/M metagenome (GOLD analysis project Ga0318514, IMG submission 203684) | Tropical soil microbial communities from Luquillo Experimental Forest, Puerto Rico - GRE.SIPMG.176b2f18 | ecosystem: Environmental > Terrestrial > Soil > Tropical forest > Bulk soil...
TTCCCCCTGAGCCCCCCCACTGCGAAGGGTCAGCTGGTGACGATCGGGAAGCTCGCCGTCTGCACGCTGTCCGCGCTCGTGGTAGCGACCCTGCCGGCCGCCGGGGCTGCGGCGCGGGCGGCCGGCCCGCCGCCGGGTACCGACTTCCGCGATGCCTGCTCCGCCGTCCCGCCGCCGGGCTGGGCGCGGTGCCTGGCCCTGGTGCGGACCGACGTGCCGTCCTTCCGGGGACCGGCCCTGGCGGTCACCCCGGCCGGCTACAGCCCGGCCGAGCTGCGGGCCGCCTACAACCTGACGCTGGCCTCGGCCGCGGCGGGCCGGGGCGAGACGGTCGCGGTCGTCGATGCCTACGACGACCCGGACGCGGCCTCGGACCTGGCGATCTACCGCGCCCACTACGGGCTTCCCGCCTGCGGCGCGGGAGCAGCGGGGTGCTTCAGCAAGGTCAACCAGGAGGGCGAGGCCGGCCCGCTGCCGGCCGCGTCGGGCAGCACCGGCTGGGCCACGGAGGAGTCGCTGGACGTCGACATGGTGTCGGCCATCTGCCCGAACTGCCACATCCTGCTGGTAGAGGCGGACAATAGCTCCGTCGCCAACCTGGGCCAGGCGGTGAACGCCGCCGTCTCGCTCGGCGCCAGGTTCGTGTCCAACAGCTACAGCGCCGCCGAGTTCTCCGGCGAGACCGCTGAGGACTCCTCCTACTACGACCACCCCGGCGTGGCGGTGACCGCGGCGGCCGGCGATTCCGGGTACGGCGTCGGCTACCCGGCCGCGTCCCCGCACGTGACGTCGGTGGGCGGCACCGAGCTGGTCCGTGACACCGGCGCGGCCCGCGGGTGGAGCGAGACCGCCTGGGACAGCGGGCCCGGTGCCACCGGCTCGGGGTGCTCGGCCTACGAGCCCAAGCCGTCCTGGCAGGCCGACCCCGGCTGCTCGCGCCGCACCGACAACGACGTGGCCGCCGACGCGGACCCCGACACCGGCGCGGCGATCTATGACAGCTACGACGAGAGCGGGTGGCTGGAGATCGGCGGCACCTCGGAGTCCGCTCCCCTCGTGGCCGCGACCTACGCCCTGGCCGGCCCGCCGGGCACCGGCACCTACCCGGTGCAGTACCCGTACGAGCACACCGGCGCCCTCCACGACGTGACCTGGGGCAGCGACGGCTCGTGCGGCGGCTCCTATCTGTGCACGGCCCAGGCCGGGTACGACGGCCCGACCGGCTGGGGCACGCCCCAAGGCACAGGGGCGTTCCAGGCCGCCGACCACACGGTCACCGTGGCCAGCCCGGGTAGCCGGCTCAGCCGGGCGGGGGCGAAGGTGCGCCCGCTGGCCATCGCGGCCCGGGACTCCGGTTCGGCGCTGCCGCTGTGGTACACCGCGAGCGGGCTGCCCGCGGGCCTGTCGATCAGTCCGCGCGGTGTGATCTCCGGCACGCCGAGGGCCAGGGGGTACTACGCGGTCCGCGTGTACGCGACGGACAGCACCGGCATGACCGGGTCGGCCTCGTTCCGGTGGACCGTGGAGTCGGCCGGCACGATCACGGCGCTGGGCAAGTGCCTCGATGACTGGCGCGGCGGCACCGCTGACGGCAACAAGATCGAAATCTACCGCTGCAACGGCGGCCGGGCCCAGGGCTGGCTGGCCTATCCCCAGGCCGGCGGCGTCCTTCAGGTCCGGCTGGCCAAGGCGGCCGGCCTGTGCCTGACCGCCCCGGCCCGCGCGGGCCGGGCCAGGCTCTGGCGCTGCGGCGCCGCCGGCCAGCGGTGGCGGGCCGGCGCCCACGGTCACCTGGTCAGCTTGCGGTCCGGCCTGTGCCTGGCCGACCCCCGCGCCGGGCCGAGCGGCACCTGGCTTGAGGTCAGCCGCTGCGCCGGCACGGCCGCGGAGCACTGGACCCTCCGCTAACCGGTCTCGCCCGTGGAGCGGGCCCAGCCCCTGGTGCGCTGCACGGCCTCGCGCCACCAGGCGTAGGCCGGCTCGTCCCGAGGGCCGGGCGAGAACCGCCGGTCGAGCTGCCAGGCGGCCGCGAGTTCCGCGGTCGACGACCACACCCCGGTGGCCAGCCCGGCCAGGAAGGCCGCGCCCAGCGCGGTGGTCTCGGCGACCACCGGCCGCTCGACCGGCACCTGGAGCTGGTCGGCCTGCATCTGCATGAGCAGGTCGTTGGCGCTCGCGCCGCCGTCGACCCGCAGCGGGCTCCCCTCGGTGAGGAACCCCGCGGAGGATCCCATCAGGTCGGCGACGTCCCGTACCTCGAACGCGATCGCCTCCAGCGCGGCGCGGACCAGGTGCGCCCGGGTGGTCCCCCGGGTCAGGCCGAACATCGCCCCGCGCGCGTCCGGGTCCCAGTACGGCGCGCCGAGCCCGGTCAGGGCCGGCACGAACACGGTGCCGCCGGAGTCGGGCACGGATCGCGCCAGCGCCTCGCTCTGCGCGGCGTTGTCGAGCAGGCCGAGCCCGTCGCGCAGCCACTGGACGGCGGCGCCGGTCACGAACACCGATCCTTCCAGCGCGTAGGTCAGCGTCCCGGCCTCGTCCATCCAGGCCACCGTGGACAGCAGCCCGGCCGGGGAGCGGACGATCGAGGTTCCCGTGTGGCACAGCACGAACGACCCGGTCCCGTACGTGCACTTCGCGGACCCCAGGGAGAAGCATGCCTGGCCGAACATGGCGGCCTGCTGGTCGCCGGCGATGCCGGCGATCGGCAGCGACAGGCCGAGGAAGGCCTCCGGGTCGGTCTGCGCCACCACGCCTGACGAGGGCACCACCTCGGGCAGCGCGTGCGGCGGCACGCCGAACAGCTGGCACAGCTCGGCGGACCACTGGCCGGCCTCGATGTCGAACAGCAGGGTACGCGAGGCGTTGGACGCGTCCGTGACGTGGCGACGGCCTCCGCTCAGCCGGGCGATCAGGTACGAGTCCACCGTGCCCACCGCGAGCGAGCCGGCCGTGACGTCCGCCCACAGGGCCGGCTCGTGCTCGGCCAGCCAGGTCAGCTTGGTGGCGGTGAAGTACGGGTCGAGCCGCAGCCCGGTCAGCTCGGCCACCCGAGGCTCGTGACCCTGGTCCCGCAACCGCGCACAGATGCCCGCCGTCCGCCGGTCCTGCCAGACGATGGCCCGCCGCGGAGCCACGAGCGTGGCCCGGTCCCAGATCACAGCGGTCTCCCGCTGATTCGTGATCCCGACGCAGCCCGGCGGGTCCGCGCCGTCCAGCGCCTGGCCGCACGCGGCGAGGGTCGCCTGCCAGATGCCCTCGGGCAGGTGCTCCACCCATCCGGGCTCCGGGTAGAACTGGGGAAACTCTTCATAGCCCCGGCCGGTCACCGCGCCGTCGGCGGAAATCACCAGGGCCGTGACGCCCGTGGTTCCTGCATCGATCGCGAGCACGCTCATGGGCACTAGTGTGGCGGTGCTAACACCACGAAGACCCATCCGAGAGGAAGATCCATGCGAGTCGGAGTCCTGACCGGCGGCGGCGACTGCCCAGGCCTCAATGCGGTCATCCGCGCCATCGTGCGCACGGGCGTGGCGGAGTACGGGTACGAGTTCATCGGATTCCGTGACGGCTGGCGCGGCCCGCTCGAGGGCGACACCATGACCCTGGACGTCCCGGCGGTCCGCGGCATCCTGCCGCGCGGCGGCACGATCCTCGGCACATCGCGTACCAACCCGCTGGCCGACAGCGCGGCGGCCGGCGGCCGTTCCGGGCTGGAGCGGATCAAGGACAACCTGGCGGACCTCGACGTCGACGCGCTGGTGGCGATCGGCGGCGAGGACACCCTGGGTGTCGCCGCCCAGCTCCACGGGCAGGACGTAAAGATCGTCGGCGTGCCGAAGACCATCGACAACGACCTCGGCGCGACCGACTACACGTTCGGCTTCGACACCGCGGTGAACATCGCGATGGAGGCCATCGACCGGCTGCACACCACGGCGGAGAGCCACCACCGGGCGATGATCGTGGAGGTGATGGGGCGTCACGCCGGGTGGATCGCGCTGCTCGCCGGGATGGCCGGCGGGGCAAACGTGATCCTGATCCCGGAGCAGCCGTTCGACATCGGGCAGGTCTGCGGGTGGGTGGAGCACCGGTTCCAGACCCGGTACGCGCCGATCGTGGTGGTTTCCGAGGGCGCGTTTCCCAAGCGCGGAGCCGAGGTCGCCAACCTGGAGGTGGACGAGTTCGGTCATGCCCGCCTCGGCGGCGTGGGCCAGCTGCTGGCTGACGAGATCGAGAAGCGCACCGGCAAGGAGGCCCGTACCATCGTCCTCGGCCACGTTCAGCGCGGCGGCACCCCGACCGCGTTCGACCGGGTGCTGGCCACCCGCTTCGGCGTCCACGCGATCCGCGCGGCGGCCGACGGCGCGTTCGGCGCGATGGTGGCCCTGCGCGGCACGGACATCGTCCAGGTCCCGATCGCGGAGGCCACCCGCGAGCTCAAGCTGGTGCCGCCCGAGCGCTACGCCGAGGCGGAGCTTTTCTTCGGCTGAACCGTCCGCGAGGCCGTGCTCTTCTTCGGCTGAGCGGGCTGATGGGCGGCGCGGAACGCCGCGGCCTTGACCCGGTTCTGGCAGGCGGTGGAGCAGAAGCGGCGGGTGGCGTTGCGCGAGGTATCGACGTAGACCCGGTCGCACCGCGGGGCGGCGCAGACCCCCAGGCGGTCCTGCTGGTCGCGGCCGAGCACCACGGCCAGGCCGGTGGCGCAGCCGGCCGCCCATCCGGTGGCCGGCGTGTCCTCGGCGCCATGGAAGTGCAGATGCCAGGGCTCGCCGTCGTGCCGGTCGAGCCGCGGCCTGGCCCCGGTACGGGCCAGCATCTCGTTGGCCAGGCGCGCCGCATCGTCGGTGCCGCCGGCCGCCACCGCGTCGAAGACGGCGCGGAGCGCCCTGGCCACGGCAGGGAATCCGGCCGCCTCGCGCGCCGAGACCTCCCGGACGTCCGGCCGGCCGGCCCGGAGCGCGGCGGTCACCGCGGCGGGCAGCGCCGCGCCCCGGGGCGGCAGGTACGGCCGGCCGTGCGCCTCGCCGGGCGTGAGCGTGTTCACAAGGCGGACCGCCACGGTCACGACCGCGTCCATGTGACTGGTGAAATTCACTTGACCGGTTACGTCCTCGCCGTCTAGCTTCGTAACTATCAAAATGATTGTAGCCAGTCACAACGTATCCGGTGGCACGGCGCCCGGTGACACGGCACCCGGTGGCACGAAGCGTCGCTTGCCGCGCCTGGCCGGGCCGGACCGGGAAATCCTCCGGCTGGCCGTGCCCGCGTTCGGGGCCCTGGTCGCGGAGCCGCTGTTCCTGCTGACGGACTCGGCGATCGTCGGCCGGATCGGCACGGTGCCGCTGGGCGGACTGGGCGTGGCCAGCCAGGCCCTCACCGCGCTCGTCAACGTGTCGATCTTCCTGGCCTACGGGACCACCGCGGCGGTGGCCCGCCAGCTGGGCGCGGGCCGGCGGCCCGAGGCGATCCGGCAGGGCATCGACGGGCTCTGGCTGGCGGCGGGGATCGGCCTCGGCGTGCTCATGCTGGCCTGGCCGCTGGCCCCGCAGATCGTCCGGGTATTCGGCGCCTCGCCCGAGGTTAGCGCGGGCGCGGTGACGTATCTGCGGATCAGCCTGTTCGGGGCGCCGTTCATGCTGCTGGTCCTGGCCGGCACCGGGGTGCTGCGGGGCCTGCAGGACACGCGGACCCCGCTGCTGGTGGCGGTGGCCGCCTACGCGGTCAACATCGTGCTGAACGCGACGTTCGTCCTCGGCCTGCACCTCGGGCTGGCCGGGTCCGCGTGGGGCACGGTGATCGCCCAGTCCGCGGCCGCCGCGGTCTACCTCGCGGTGGTCGCGCGCGGCGCCCGCCGGGCCGGGGTCTGGTTCGGCATGGACCTGGCGGGCCTGCGCGCGGCCGCGGTCGCCGCGACCGGGCTGTTCGTGCGCACGCTGGCGTTGCAGGCGGTGCTGATAGTGACCACCGCGATCGCGGCCCGCCAGTCGGACGCCGCGATCGCGGCGCACCAGATCGCGTTCCGGCTGTGGACCCTGCTGGCGCTGGCCCTGGACGCGATCGCGATCGCGGGCCAGGCGATCACCGGCCGCTGCCTCGGGGCGGGCGATGTCGCGGCGGCCCGGACCGCGACCAACCGCATGATCGGCTGGGGCGCGGTCTACGGGATCGTGTTCGGCCTGATCCTGCTGGCGGCCCGGCCGCTGCTGCCCGGGCTGTTCGCGGCCTCTCCGCCGGTCCGGGCGCTGCTGCTCGCGGTGCTGGCCGTGGTCGCGGCGCAGCAGCCGGTGGCGGGCGTGGTCTTCGTGCTCGACGGCGTGCTGATCGGCGCGGGCGACCAGCGGTACCTGGCCGTCGCCGGGGTCCTCAGCCTGGCCGTGTTCCTGCCGGCCGCGTGGCTGGTCCACGCCCGGCACGGAGGCCTGGTGGCGCTGTGGCTGGCCTACAGCCTCTGGCTGGCGGCCAGGTTCGTGACGCTGGTGCTGCGGGCCCGCGGCAGCGGCTGGCTGGTGACCGGCGCCGTCCGGCGCTGAGCCGGCCCCCGCCCTCAGCCCAGCGTGAACGGGTCCCGGGTGGCGCCGGTCAGCTCCACCCACACCGCCTTGGTCTCGGTGTACTCACGGAGGGCGTCCACGCCGTTCTCCCGGCCGATGCCGCTGGCGCCGAAGCCGCCGAACGGAACGTGCGGGCTCACGACCCGGTAGGCGTTGACCCAGACCGTGCCGGCCCGCAGCCCGGCCGCGACCCGGTGCGCGCGGTGCACGTCCTTGGTCCACACCGAGCCGGCCAGCCCGAACTCGGTGCCGTTGGCCAGGGCGATGGCCTCGTCCTCAGTGCGGAACGTGGTCACCGCGACGACCGGCCCGAAGATCTCCTCGCGGACCGCCCGCATACCGGGCGTCGCGTCCACCAGCACGGTGGGCTCGACGAACCAGCCGCCCAGGCCTTCGACCGGCTGGCCGCCGCAGGCGATCGTGGCCCCGTCGGCGCGCGCGGACTCGAAGTGGCTCAGCACCGTGGCGTACTGCTTGTCGGTGGCCATCGGCCCCATCTCGGTTTCCGGCTCGAGCGGGTTGCCGATCTTGATGGTCCTGGCCCGGCTGACGACCCGTTCGACCAGCGCGTCCTTGACGTCCTCGTGGACCACGACCCGCGAGCCTGCCATGCAGGTCTGCCCGGTCGCGGCGAACACCCCGGCGATGACCCCGTTGGCCGCGGCGTCGAGATCGGCGTCGGGGAACACGACCTGCGCGGACTTGCCGCCCAGCTCCAGGGTCACCCGGGTCAGGTTGTCGGCGGCGGCGCGCGCGATGAGCTTGCCGACCTGGGTCGACCCGGTGAAGGCGATCTTGTCGATGCCAGGGTGGGCGGCCAGCGCCTTTCCGACCTCCGGGCCCCAGCCGGTCACCACGTTGACCACGCCGGGCGGGAAGCCGGCCTCGCCGACCAGGCCCGCGAAGGCGAGCGTGCTCACCGGCGTGTAGTCGCTGGGCTTGACCACGATCGTGCACCCGGCGGCCAGGGCCGGCGCCAGCTTCCAGGTCAGCAGGAGCAGCGGCGAGTTCCACGGCACGATCGCGGCGACCACCCCGACCGGCTCGTGCCGGGTGTACACCAGATAGTTGGGCTTGTCCGACGGGATCATGCTGCCCTGCACCTTGTCGGCCAGCCCGCCGTAGTAGTAGTACCACTCGGGCAGCCCGGCCATCTGGCCCGCCATCTCGCGCAGCAGCTTGCCGTTGTCCCGGGTCTCCAGCTCGGCCAGCCGCCCGGCGTCGCGGGCGATCAGCTCGCCCAGCCGGTACAGCAGCTTGCCGCGCTGGGTCGCGGTGAGCGCGCCCCACGGGCCGCCGAGCGCGGCGCGCGCCGCGGCCACGGCCGCGTCGACGTCCCCGGCGTCGGCGTCGGGCACTCGCGCCCACGGCTGCCCGGTGAACGGGTCGGTCGAGGCGTAGGTGCGCCCGGACCTCGCGGCCCGGGGGGAGCCGTCGATGAGCATCAGCAGCTCGTCGACCCGCGATGGGCCGGCCGTGGTGGTCATGTCGTCCTCCTAGGAGATTCGGTACTTCTCGATCAGCCGGTTCCCGATGATCATCTTCTGGATCTCCGCGGTGCCCTCGCCGATGAGCAGCAGCGGCGCGTCGCGGTAGAGGCGCTCGATCTCCGAATCCCGGGAATAGCCGAAACCGCCGTGGATCCGCAGGGCGTCCTCGACGACCTCCTTGCAGTACTCGCAGGCCAGGTACTTGGCCATGCCGGCCTCGAGGTCGCTCTGCCGCCCGGCGTCCTTGTGGCGCGCCGCCATGACCGCCATCTGGTGCGCCGCGACCGTCTTGGTGCCCATCTCGGCCAGCTTGAACAGGATGGCCTGGTGCTCCGCGATCGGCTTGCCGAACGCGTGCCGCTGCTGCGCGTAGCGCACGGCCAGCTCGAACGCGCGCTGCGCCACCCCGGCCCCGCGCGCGGCCACGTTCACCCGGCCGACCTCGATCCCGTCCATCATCTGGTAGAAGCCGCGGCCGGGACGCTCGCCGAGCACGCGGTCGGCCGGGATCCGGTACCGGTCCAGGATGAGCTCGGTCGTGTCGACGCCCTTGTAGCCCATCTTGTCGATCTTTCCGGGAATGGTGAGCCCGGGCCGGGTCTCGCCGTACCCGGGTTCCTTCTCGACCAGGAACACGCTCAGGTTACGGTGCGGCTTGGCCGCGCCCTCGTCGGTGCGGGCGAGCAGCGCCACGAGGCTGGCGGACGCCCCGCTGGTCAGCCACATTTTCTGCCCGCTGATGACGTAGTCGGTCCCGTCCCGGGTGGCCACCGTGCGGATGGCGGCCACGTCCGAGCCGAGCCCGGGCTCGGACAGCGAGATGGCCCCGCGCACCTCGCCCGAGGCCATCTTGGGCAGGAAGTACGCCCGCTGCTCGTCGGTGCCGTGCCGGCCGATGATGTGCGCGACCACGAAGTGAGTGTTGATGATGCCGGAGATGCTCATCCAGCCCCGGGCGATCTCCTCGGCCACCAGGGCGTAGGTGAGCAGCGATTCGCCGAGCCCGCCGTATTCCTCGGGGATCGTCAGCCCGAACAGCCCGAGCTGCTTCATGCCCTCGACTATTTTCGCTGGGTACTCGTCGGCGCGATCGAGCTCGTTGGCGACCGGCAGGATCTCCGCGTCGACGAACTCGCGTACCGCGCCGAGGATGTCTCGCTGCACGTCGGTGAGGCCGTCGGTCTCGGTCAGGGCCACCGGTGCCTCCTTCCTCGGCTCACGGGGAGCCGCCCTCCCCGGCCACGCCCCGTTCCGCGAGCGCGCGGACTTCGGCCGCCGACAGCCCCAGCAGGCCGGCCAGGACCTCGGCGGTGTCGGCGCCGAGGCGAGAGGCGGGGCAGGGCGCCAGGCGGCCGTCTTGCTCGATCGGCGACGCAGCCGCCAGGACCGCGCCCACGCCCGGCTGGTCGATCTCCCGCAGCATCGGGTGGCCGGCCAGGCTGCCGTCGCTGACCAGGTCGGCCAGCCGGCGGTAGCGTGACCACAGCACCGAGGCACCGGCCAGGTCCCGGCCGATGTCGGCCACGCTGCGGCAGGCGAACCAGGGGGCCAGCAGCGAGGCGATGACCTCGCGGTGGGCGTACCGGTCGCCGTCGACCGCGAAGTCGGCGCCCAGCAGCCGTTCCAGTTCCGCGAACGTCGGGGCCAGGCCGGTGGCCGCGGCCAGGTCGGCGAAGTGCCGGGCGGTGACCGCGATCACCATGACCTGCTCGCCGTCGCCGGTCGCGAAGTCACGGGCGAGGCCGCCGTAGAGATAGTTGCCGATCCGGGGCCGGTCGGCGCCAGTGAGCTGCGCCTCGGCCAGGAAGCCGAGGTGCCCGGTCACCGCCAGCGCGACGTCCTCCAGGGCCAGCGTGATCCGGCTGCCTTCCCCGGTGACCCGCCGGTGCCGCTCGGCGGACAGCAGGCCGACCGCGGCGTACAGCCCGCACGCCACGTCCCAGGCGGGCAGCACGTGGTTCACCGGCCCCTGATGACCCTCGGGACCGGTGATCAGCGGGAACCCGAGCCCGGCGTTGACGGTGTAGTCGACGGCCGGACGCCCGTCGTGGTGGCCCAGTATCTGCAGGTGGATCAGGTCGGGCCGCACCTTGACCAGGTGGTCGTGGCCCAGCCAGGGCCGGCCGACCGCGTTGGTCAGCACGATCCCGCCGCCCGGCCCGGAGCCGGCGACCAGGTCGGCCAGGAGGCGCTGGCCCTCCGGGTCGCGGAAGTTCAGCGTGACCGACTTCTTGGCCTTGTTCAGCCCGGTCCAGTACATGCTGGTCCCGGACGGGGCCAGGGGCCAGCGGTGCTGGTCGGCCGCGCCGCCGATCGGATCGATCCTGATGACCTCGGCGCCGAGCTGGGCCAGGGTCAGGCCGCATAGCGGAGAGGCCACGAAGCTGGGGATCTCCAGGACCCTGAGCCCGTCCAGCGGCGCTCCGCTCACCGGGGCGAGGCCTTGGCCGGCAGGCGCTTCAGGTCGTCGGCGGTGAGCTCACCGGTGGAGACCAGCAGCCGCGCGAGTTCCTCCAGGGCGCGCGGCCCGCGCAGCCCGGGAGCGCCGAGCCGGGCGTAGCGGTCCCTGATGTTCTCGCATCGCTTGGTGACCGTGTGCGCCTGCCACCCGATCCGCTCGGCGGTGTCCCGGGCGCTGCGCGGCGCGGGGTCGCCCACGTGCCGCCAGGTCAGGTACTCCTCGAACCGCGCGGCCAGGACCAGCCGGTCGCTGTCGGTCAGCCGGGCCCGGTAGCGGGTGGTGGTCACCGCGTGCTCGCTGGTCACCGGCTTGGCCGCCGGGTCGGGGACGTCGTCGAGGTCGGGCAGCCGCAGCCGCAGCGCGTAGCGGTCCAGGGCGCCGGCCACGGTCACCTTGGCGTGCCACTGCTGCAACGGCACCGCGAGCCCCGGCGGCAGGTCCACCCGGAATCCGCGGTCGCCGAGCACGTTCAGCACCGAGGAACTGCTGTCGTTGTGCAGCCACCAGGAGCCGTCGTGATACCGGAAGCTCCCGGCGGTGCGGGACACGCCCCGGTCGTCCGCGGGCAGCACGGCCGAGCACGTCGGCGCCCGGCCGAACGTGAACGGCTCACCCGGACGGACGCGCCACGTCTGCGACTCGTACATGACAATCAGCATCATCGCCTGGGCCCGTCCAAGAGCTTCTTTCGTCCGTCGATCTCCGCCCAGCGTAGGTGGGCAGTCCGGGGAAGGGCTACCCGGCCTGGGCCGCCCACTCGTCCACGGTGGGCACGTCGGCCTGCCGCGGGAACACCTTCTCGATCAGGACCCGGTGGACCTCGGGGTCGGCGTCCAGGCAGGCGTCGGCGAGCACCACGAGCCGGTAGTCCAGGTCGGCCGCCTGCCGCAGGGTGGACAGCACCACTCCGCTGGTGGCGATGCCGGCCAGCACCAGGGTTCCCGCCCCGAGACCGCGTAGCAGCACGTCGAGGTCGCTGCCGGCGAACGCGGACACCCGCCGCTTGGTGACGACCGGGTCCTCCGCGGCGGGCGCGACGGCCGGGTGGATCCCGGCGGCCGGGTCGGCAGCCGTGAACCGGTCGGCCGACGCGATTGCGGCGAAGCTGCGGTTCCTGGCGCTGATCTCGGGGTGGCCGGGGCGAAAGCCGACGGTCACGTAGATCACCGGGATGCCCGCCGCGCGCGGCGGCGATGGCGCGGCCCAGCCGCGGCAGGTAGCCGTCATCGTCGGCGAAACGCTCGACGATGCCGTGCTGGACGTCCATCACCAGCAGCACGGTCGCGTCCATGGCGTTCCTTCCGCGCCACCGGGGCGGCGCCGTGACCGGCCTCAGAGCCGTTCGTCGTAGCGGACGGGGGTGGTGAACCGCGGATCCTCGTGACGGCGCCAGTACTCGTCGCGCAGCCGCGCGGTCAGCGGCCCGGGCTTTCCCGTGCCGACCGGCTCGCCGTTGATGACGGTCACCGGCATGATGCCTCCCGCGGTCGAGGTGATCAGCACCTCGTCGGCCCGGCGCAGATCCTCGGCGGTCAGCCGGACCTCCCGCACCGGATCGCCGGCCTCGGCGGCGATCTCGATGACCGACCGGCGGGTGATGCCCTGGAGCGTGCCGCTGGCCGGCGTCAGCCACCGCCCGTCCACGCGGGCGAACACGTTGTAGCCCGGTCCTTCGGTGATCGCGCCGGACGGGTCGCGCAGCACGACCAGCTCGGCGCCGCGGTCGTAGGCCTCCAGCTGGGCCGTGTCCAGGTCGAGCCAGTGATAGTTCTTGACCACCGGGTCGACACTCTGCGGCGGGATGCGGGTCACCTGGCTGATCCATAGGCGCGCGCCGTCGGCGGCCTGCCGGTCCGGCGCGATGATCCACACGAACGGCACGGCGAAGCAGTAGAAGGTGGCCCGGGCGGTACGCAGGTCACGGCGGCCGGCCTCGACGCGGCCGCGGGTACAGGTCATCGACACGTAGGCCTCGCGCAGGCCGGCCAGGCGCACGCACCCATGCAGCATCGCCTCGATCTCGGCGCGGTCGTGGCCGGGGTCCAGCCGCAGCCGGGCCAGGCTGGCGCTGAACCGGTCGAGATGATCGTCCAGCCGGTAGAAGCGCCGTCGCCAGACATGAACCACGTCGTAGGTGGCGTCCGAGCGGGTGACGCCCAGGTCGAGCACGGAGATCTTGGCTTCCTCGACCGGGCAGTACCGCCCGCCGATCCAGGCCGCCCCGGACGGCCAGGGCGGCGTTGCGGCCATGGAGCCCGCGCCCGCGTCCGCCATCCGTGCCCTCCGCCGATCCCGCCGAAGCATCCCGCCCAGCATCCACCGCCGCCAGCGTCCGCGGCTACCCCGGGGTCGGGGGTTTAGATGGCGTCGTGGCTGGCCTGCAGTGGGCAGGACGCGGACAGTGACCGGCCGGATGCTGGCAGACTGGAGGGATGTCCGCGCCGTCCCTAACCTCCCACGACGTGCCCGGCGCCCCCGCGGCGGCGCCGCACGAGCCTTGCGTGCTGCTCAAGCTGGGCGAGATCGTGCTCAAGGGCAAGAACCGGCAGCGGTTCGAGCGGCTGCTGCACGACAACATCAAGCGCGCGGTGCGCGATGTCGGGGTCCAGCTCTGGCAGCGCGAGGGGGTGATCGTTCTCCGGGTCACGGACGGCCGGGCCGGGCCCGCGGCCGAGGCCGCCGCCGATCTGGTGGCCGAGCGCATGCGTAACGTTATGGGCCTGTCCCGGGTCTGCCGGGCGGTGCGGGTGGCCAAGGATCCCGAGGCGGCGGCCGCGGCCGCGGTGCAGCTGACCGCCGGGCGGCAGGGCAGCTTCGCGGTCCGGGCCAGGCGCCGCGACAAGCGCTTCCCGGTCACCTCGTCCCAGCTCGCCACGCTGATCGGGGCCCGGATCCAGCAGGCGCACGGCTACCCGGTCAATCTGTCTCATCCCGACACGACCGTGTTCGTCGAGGTCGACCAGTCCGAGGTGTTCGTGTTCACCGAGGGACTGCCCGGGCAGGGCGGGCTGCCGGTCAACATGAGCGGCCGCGCGCTGGTGCTGATGTCGGGCGGCATCGACTCGCCGGTGGCCGCCTACCGCATGATGCGCCGCGGCCTGCGCTGCAGCTTCCTGCACTTCTCCGGCATGCCGCTGACCGGGCCAGAATCGGTGTACAAGGCCTACGGCCTGGTCCGCGAGCTGGACAAGTTCCAGGGCGGGTCGCGGCTGTTCGTGGTCGCGTTCGGGCGCACGCAGCAGCGGCTG
>Ga0318514_10000288_pt1 | contig 13590 bp, 10 predicted proteins | sample GRESIP176b2f18_FD_203684 | JGI IMG/M metagenome (GOLD analysis project Ga0318514, IMG submission 203684) | Tropical soil microbial communities from Luquillo Experimental Forest, Puerto Rico - GRE.SIPMG.176b2f18 | ecosystem: Environmental > Terrestrial > Soil > Tropical forest > Bulk soil...
GTGGACAGCACAAGGCCCACGCCCGCGGCGGACAGCAGCCCGGCGATCCCTAAGCCGGCCCGGCTCGCGCCGTGCACCCGCACCCGGGCCGCCCGGCGCCGGGCCAGGGTGCCTGCGCCGCCGTCGGCGTCCCGGTGGGCCAGCGACGTGGTGGCCAGTTCGGGCGCGAGCCGGGCCCGCGTCCCGGCGGGGAGCGCCCCGTAACCGCCGGCCGGGCCATCGTCCAGCGCCCCGGCCGCGGCCAGCAGGGTGAGGACCCGGTCCGCGGCAGCGGTGTCCATGCCGAGATCTCCGGCCGCGGCGAGCACCTGATGCCGGTCCCGGCTGCCGTCGAGCAGGCGCAGCAGGCCGGCGGCACCCCGCATCCCGGTCAGCGCGATGGCCCGCCGCGGGTCGATTCCGATCTGCACCGTGTCCCGGTTCCGCCATACTGTCTCCAGGCCCGGTTTCAGCGCTGGTCTCATAGGAGAATGCTCGCGCGGCGGTATGACAGTCACACGGGCCGTCGTAGCGCAATAAAAAGGGGCATCCATTCCGGGAAACCGAAATACTGCCCTGTATGCCGAGCCCCCGGGCAGGGAACCGGGCGGTCGCGCCAGCGGTTCCCACGGGCAGGTAGTCCCCCTTCCCCGAAGCGACTACGGCCCGTGCCCGGGGACTCATCTCGGCCGAGACTAGGCACGACGTGCGGCGTGGTCAACCCCGGCCGGTGGACAGAGTTGTGGACAACATGGGGAACGGCCGGCCGGTTGTTGTGGACACTCGTGGGAAAAGCCTGTGAATTACAGGATTGACGCCGCCGAAACTGCCCGATGCGCTGCCCGGCCGTTACCCACCGGTTGTGGACAACGATTATTTCGCGCCGTTGCCCGGCGAATCGTCCTCGTCCGGAGCGCCTTCCGCGCCGTCCGGGCCGGGCGCGCCTTCGGTACCGGGCGTGCCCGCGGACCCGGCCTCGAGCTCGGACATGTCGAGCTCGTTCTTTCCGGAAATGAAGCCGTCCGGGTCGTCAAAGTCCTCCGCGGTGGGCAGGAGGTCGGGGTGGGCCCACACCGCGTCCCTGCCCTCCACGCCGCGCGCCTCCGTCAGGCCCCGCCAGATCGCGGCGGCCTCCCGCGACCGGCGCGGCCGCAGTTCCAGGCCGACCAGCGTGGCGAAGGTGTGCTCGGCCGGGCCGCCCGTAGCCCGGCGGCGCCTGACCGCCTCGCCCAGCGCCCCCGCCTGCGGCAGCCGGTCCCGCGCCGCGGCGTCGACCACCGTGTCAACCCAGCCCTCGACCAGCGCGAGCGCGGTCTCAAGCCGGGTCAGCGCCGCCTTCTGCTGCGGCGTGTCCTCCGGCTGGAACAGCGACGCGCCGGACAGCGCCTCCTGGATGGCTTCGGGGTTCGACGGGTCGATCTGCGGCATGGCATTGCGCAGCTGCGCCGCGTCCATCGTGATGCCCCGGGCGTAGTCCTCCACCGCGCCGAGCAGGTGCGCCCGCAGCCACGGCACGTGCGCGAACAGCCGGTGGTGTGCCGCCTCCCGCAGCGCGAGGTACAGCCTGACCTGATCCGGGTCCACCGACAGGCCCTCACCGAACGCGGCCACGCCGGCCGGCAGCAGGGCCGCGGTCCCTTCCGGGCCGAGCGGCAGCCCGATATCGGTGGAGCTGACCACCTCGCGGGCCAGCGCGCCCACCGCCTGCCCGGTCTGGCTGCCGACCATCATCCCGCCGATGCGGCGCATCATCCCGCCGAGCCCGGACAGGCCACCGCTGATCGCCTTGAAGGCCTCGCCGAGTTCCGGGGGCAGGCCGGACCCCAGCTCCGAGGGATCCTCGGCGAGCATGCCGCCCATCGCGTCCACGGCACGGTCGGCGATCGGGTCACACAGTTTGGACCAGACCGGCAGCGTGGCCTCCACCCACTCCGACCGGCTCCAGGCCTGGGCGAGGCGCACGCCGGTGGCGAAACTGGTGGTCTCGTCCAGCCACAGTTCCGCGAGCCGGAGCGCGTCCACGATCTTCTGGCGGTCGACGTCAAGCACGCTCGGGTCGCCCTCGGCGGCCACCGCGTGCCGTGCCACGTTCTTGGCCAGGTCCCAGTTCACCGGGCCGCCCTGCCAGGACATCAGGTCTGCGAACTGCCGCAATGCGTCGGCGAACTGCTGCGGGTCGCCGAGTGGGCCGAGCGGTCCCGCCCCGCCCGTTTCGTCCGGCGGGCCGCCGGAGGAGCCGGATCCAGACCCGGATCCGGACGAGCCAGAACCGGACCGCCCACCGCCCGGCGGGCCGAAGCCGAAGGGACGATCAGCCATTGGCGTGGCCTCTCAGGCAGGATGGAAGGATCACACCAGCCACGTTATCCCGGGAGTAGCACACCTTGAGCACCGCACAGGCGCCGGTTCGCCAGGGGCGGACGTCTCCGGCCGTAGCCGTCACCGGCGCCGCGCATGGGCTGGGGCACGCGCTCACGGCCCGTCTGGCGGGCTCGGAGCGGGTGCGCAAGGTCATCGCCATCGACGAGCAGCGCGGTGACGTCTCGGGCGTGATCTGGCGCCTGGCCGACGTGCGCGACCCGGCGCTGGCTGGCCGCCTCGCCGACGTGGACGTCCTCGTCCACACCGACATCGACACCTCCGTCGACGCGGAGTACCGGGCCAGGCGCGCCGCCAACGTGCGGGCCGCGCAGACCGTGCTGACCGCGGCCGCGGCCGGCCAAGTGGGCCGGGTGATCCTGGTGACCAGCGCCATGGTCTACGGCGCCCGGCCGGACAACCCGGTCCCGCTCGAGGAAACCGCGCCGCTGGGCGCCGACCCGGACGGCAGCGTGGCCGGGGACCTGCTGGAGATCGAGCACCTGGCGCGCCGCTCGCCCCGGGTCCACCCGGGCTTGTCGGTGACCGTGGTGCGCCCGGCGGCGCTGGTGGACGGCTCCGCCGATTCCCTGGCCGCCAGGCATTTCGAGTCCGCGCGGCTGCTCACGGTGAAGGGCGCCTCGCCGCGCTGGCAGTTCTGCCACATCGACGACCTCATCAGCGCGCTCGAACTGGCCATCGCCGGCGAGGTGGCCGGGTCCTTCGCCGTGGGCTGCGACGGGTGGCTGGAACAGGACGAGGTGGAGCGGATCAGCGGGCTGCGCCGGATCGAGCTGCCGGCCGGCCTGACGTTCGGCACCGCCCAGCGGCTGCACCGGGTGGGCATCAACCCGGCGCCGGTGAACGACCTGCACTACCTGGTCTATCCCTGGGTGGTGGACTGCCAGGTGCTGCGCGCGGCCGGCTGGCGTCCCGGCTGGGACAACGCCGCGGTGCTCGAGGCGCTGATGGAGGCCAGGGCCGGGCATCGCGCGGCCGGGCGCAGGCTGCCCAGCAAGGAGGTGACCATCACCGCGGCCGCCGGGACGGTCGCCGTGATCGGCACCGCGGCGGTGGTGCGCGCGGCCCGCCGCCGCATGAGAGGTTCCTGAGCCAGGTACGGTGACTGGCGTGGAAGTGATCCGGCTCGCCGAACTGCGCGAGGACCCGCTGTCGGTGGACGAGTTGCGCGCCGCGGTCAGCGATCCCCGCGCGGGCGGCATCGCCTTGTTCGCCGGCGCGGTCAGGGAATCCGACCGCGGCCGCGACGTGACCCGGCTCTCCTACAGCGCGCACCCGACCGCGGCGGCCGAGCTGCGCCAGGTCGCCGAGAAGGTCGCCGCCGACTTCGAAGTCGTCGCGCTGGCCGCGGTGCACCGCACCGGTGACCTGGAGATCGGGGACCTCGCCGTGGTCGTCGCCGCCTCCTGCGCGCACCGCGCGGAGGCGTTCGAGGCATGCCACGTGCTGATCGACCGGCTCAAGCACGAGGTGCCCATCTGGAAGCGCCAGTGGTTCCGCGACGGCTCCAGCGAGTGGGTCGGCGGTGCCTAGGCAGGCACCTGCGACCCGTCGCCAGCTCACCCTGCTGATCGCCACGGCCGCGATCGCCGCCGCCGTGGTGGTGGCCGCCCTGCTGCCGGTGCCCTACGTCATCCTGAGCCCTGGCCCGACGCTCAACACGCTCGGCACCCAGTCCGGCAAGCCCCTGATCGTGATCTCCGGGCACCACACCTATCCCACGAGCGGGCATCTCAACATGGTCACGGTGTCCTACCAGGGCGGGCCCTCGAACGGCTTCAACCTGTTCACGGCGTTGCAGGCCTGGCTCTCGCCGCACGAGGCGGTGGTGCCGGAGTCCGAACTGTTCGGCACGGACCTGACCCAGCAGCAGGTGACCCGCCAGGACACCCAGCAGATGGCCAGCTCCCAGCAGCTCGCCCAGGCGGCCGCGCTGTGCCAGCTCGGCATCCCGTTCACCGTCCTGGACACGGTCGCCCAGATCGAGCCGGGCGCGCCCGCGGCCGGTGTGCTCAAAGCCGGCGACGTCATCACCGCGGTGGACGGCAAGAAGCTGACCTGCCGGGCCGACGCTGGCACGATGATCCGCGCCCGCAAGCCAGGCGCCCCGGTCGAGCTGACCGTCGACCGGCACGGGACCACCCATCAGTTCCGGATGAAGACCGCCAACGTCAAGGGCAACGCGGTGGTCGGCGTCGCCGTGAACGAGAACTACAAATTCCCGTTCCAGGTCAAGATCAACATCGGCAACATCGGCGGCCCGAGCGCGGGCCTGATGTTCGCGCTCGGGATCATGGACAAGCTGACCCCCCATGGCCTGACCGGCGGCCGGTTCATCGCCGGAACCGGGGAGATCTCCGCCAACGGCGCTGTCAGCCCGATCGGCGGCATACAGCAGAAGATGGCCGGCGCCCGTGCGGCCGGCGCGACCGTCTTCCTGACGCCGGCGGCCAACTGCCCGGACACCGCCGGGGCCGTTCCGCAGGGGATGCGCTTGATCAAGGTGTCCACGCTCGGGGGCGCGGTCCGCGCCCTCAAGGCCCTGCAGTCCGGCGGCAGCGTCCCGTCCTGCTAGCGGCAGCGGCCGCCCTGCTGGCTCCCTGCCGGCGCCGGCGTGCCGTTCTTTGCCGACGCCGGCGTGCCGTCCCGCAAGAACCGGCGTGCCGCCGGGCGGCGCCTGAATACCGCTTGCGCTGAACCTCCAGCTAGCCTTCAGAAACGGATTCCGATGATCGCGGTAGATTGGCGGCTCATAGACGTCTCGCCGCGCCTCAGGCACACTTGACGTGGCCGCGGGCACATCTGACGTGAGGGAGACCGGATGAGCTTCCGGCCGTCCGCGGCCGACCGGCCGCCGGGCCGCCAGGCGTTGCGCCTGCCGCGCTGGCCCCGTTACCTGGTGCCGGTCGTGGGCGGGCTGATCGCCCTCGGCGTGCTGATCACGATCATCGCCGGGGTGTGGACCGACTGGCTCTGGTACCGCTCGGTGGATTACGGGTCGGTCTTCGGCGTGACCTACGGGACCAGGTGGGCCCTGTTCTTCGTGGTCGGGATCTTCATGGCGGCGACGATCGGCCTCAACGCCGTGCTCGCCTTCCGGTTGCGCCCGGTCTACCGGCCCGCCGCGGCCACCGAGCGGCCCGGGGTGGACGCCTTCCGGATGGCGGTCGACCCGCACCGGCGGCTGCTGCTCGGCATCGTGCTCGGCCTGATCGGGGTGATCTCCGGGATCACCGCCTCGGGTGCCTGGCGCACCTGGCTGCTGTTCATCAACCAGGTCCCGTTCGGCCGCAGGGACCCGCAGTTCAACCTCGACATTTCGTTCTTCGTCTTCACCTACCCGTTCCTGCGCCTGGTGCTGAGCTACCTGTTCGCCGCGGTGTTCCTTTCGCTGCTGGCCGCCGTCGCGGTGCACGTGCTCTACGGCGGGCTGGGCTGGCAGGCCAGGCGGCCGCGGGCGACGATGGGCGCGCAGGCCCACCTGTTCGTGCTGCTCGGCCTGTTCGTGCTGCTCAAGGGCGTTGCCTACTGGGTGGACCGGTGGGGTATCGACTTCTCCCAGCGCGGCGCGGTGACCACCGGCGCGTCCTACACCGACGTCAACGCCGTGCTGCCGGCCAAGACCGTGCTCGCGGTCATCGCGGTGCTGTGCGCCCTGCTGTTCTTCGCCGGCGCGTTGCGGCGCAGCGCGCTGCTGCCCGCGGTCGGGTTTGGCCTGCTTGTGCTGTCGGCGATCCTGATCGGCGGCGTCTACCCGGCGATCATCCAGCAGTTCGTGGTCAAGCCGAACGAGCTTGCCAAGGAGTACCCGTACATCCACCGGGAGATCACCCAGACCCGGCTGGCCTACGGGGTCAGCAACACCGTCGTGAAGTCCTACAGCGGGACCAGCCTCCAGTCGGCGGGCACGCTGTACAACACGGCATCGAACCTGCCCGGGTTCCGGCTGATGGACCCGACCGTGGTTTCCCGCGCGTTCCAGCAGCTACAGCAGGTCAAGGGGTTCTATCAGTTCCCCGGCTCGCTGTCGGTGGACCGGTACGTGCTGCCCAGTGAGGGGCGCGTACCGCAGGACCTGGTGGTGGCGGTCCGCGGGCTGTCCGGGCCGCCGGCCGGCCAGGGCAACTGGATCAACACCCACCTGGTGTACACGCACGGCTTCGGGTTCGTGGCCGCCAAGGAGAACTCCGTGGCCGGCGGCGGCACCCCCGACTACGTGGAGAGCGACCTGCCGCCGCGGGGCCAGCTCGGCCGCTTCGAGCCGCGTGTGTACTTCGGCGAGGCGGAGAACAACTACGTCATCGTCGGCGGGCCGAAGGGCAGGCCCGGCGGTGAGGAACTCGACTACCCCTACCCGAACGCGAGCGGCCAGAAGAACACCACCTACCAGGGCGGCGGCGGCGTGCCGGTGGGCTCCCCGCTCGCCCGGATCCTCTACGCGATCAAGTTCCGCGAGCTGAACATCCTGCTGTCCGGCGCGATCAACGGCAATTCGAAGATCCTCTACGATCGCCAGCCGCTGGCCCGGATCGCCAAGGTCGCGCCGTTCCTCACCCTGGACGGCACCCCCTACCCCGTCGTGGCCAACGGCAACATCTACTGGGTGGTGGACGGCTACACCACGACCGACCTGTACCCGTACTCACAGCGGCTGAGCATGGCCGCGGCCACCAGCACGAGCCAGACGCCGAACGGGAGCGTGGCGGGCCAGCCGACCGGGGCGATCAACTACATTCGCAACTCGGTCAAGGCGGTGGTGAACGCCTGGACCGGCGCCGTGTCCCTCTACCAGTGGGGCCCGCCGGACCCGATGCTCCAGGCGTGGCGGAACGCATTCCCCGGCGTCATCCAGCCGAGGTCGGCCATCCCGTCCTACCTGCTGCCGCACATGCGTTACCCGCCCGATCTCTTCGAGGTCCAGCGTGAGGTCCTCGCCCAGTACCACGTGCTGAACCCGCAGGCGTTTTACGGCGGGCAGAACTTTTGGGAAATTCCAAACGATCCGACCGGGGCAGTGGCCAACCGGTTCAGCCAGCCGCCGTACTACCTGACCGAGACGATCCCCGGGTACGCGCAGCCGGAGTTCTCGCAGACCACGACGTTCGTGCCGCGCAACCGGGCCAACCTGGCCGCGGACATGGTGGTGGACAGCGATCCGACGCAGCCCGGCTATGGCACGATCCACCTTCTCGAGTTGCCGCAGGACGCAGTCACCGAGGGACCGTCGCAGGTGCAGGGCGCCTTTGAGAGTAACGCGGCCGCGTCGGCGGAACTCACCCTGCTCCGCCGGGGCGGCTCGATCGTGACCCTCGGCAACATGATCACGATCCCCGTGGGCGGCGGCCTGCTCTACATCGAGCCGGTGTACGTCACCGCCAACGCGGCCGGATCCACCGGGTCCTACCCGTCGCTGCAGCGGGTGTTCGCCTTTTACGCCGGGCATCCGGTGGGCTTCCAGCCGACCCTGTCCGCCGCGCTCAGGCAGGTGTTCGGCGGCAGCACGACAGGCCCGAGCGCACCAGGTGGCACGTCGGGCGGTTCGGTCAACGCTCAGGTGATCGCCGACCTGAAGCAGGCACAGGAGTTCTACGCCAAGGCGCAGGCCGCGCTGCGCAACGGCGACCTCGCCACCTACGGTCAGGACATCACCAAGATGGAGGAACAGATCGCCAACGCCCAGGCGCACGCGAAGGCCGGCCATGCGGCGACGACCTCGCCGAAGCCCAGCCCTGCGCCCACCCCGAGTCCGAGCGCCTCGCGATAGCGCGCGGCATGCTCACGGGGACCCCGGCGGAGGGCGTACGCTCGGTGGTGGCGGGTGATCCTGGACGAGGCACGGTCCTAGTGAGCGTTCACATTTGGGCCGCTGCCCGGATCGAGAGGAGCGAGACTGGTCGTGGCGCCTCGGGTACTAGTTGATGCGACCGCGGTCCCCGCGGATCGCGGGGCGCTGGGACGCTACGTCGACGGGCTCGTGATCGCGCTGTGTGCGGCTGGGCAGGACCTGGTGGTGGCCTGCCAGCGCGCCGATGAGGAGCGGTACGGCCGCATGGTGCCCAATGCCCACATCGTCGCAGCCCCCACCGCCATCGCGCACCGCCCGGCCCGGCTGGCCTGGGAACAGACGGGGCTTCCGCTCGTCGCACAGCAAACGAACTCCGACGTCATGCACATCCCGCATTCGACGATGCCGTTGCGCCCCGGTGTGCCGGTCGTGGTGACCATCCACGACCTGACGTTCTTCACCGAGCCCGACGCGCACAGCCCGGTCAGCGCCACGTTCTTCAAGTCCGCCATCAGGACCGCCGCGCGCCGGGCCACCCGCCTGCTCGTCCCGTCCAAGGCCACCCGCGACGAACTGGTGCGGGTGCTCGGCGCCGACCCCACCCGGATCGACGTCGCCTACCACGGCGTGGACCACGAGCTGTTCCACCGCCCGGACGCCGAAGCGGTGCGGCTGGTGTCCGACCGGCTCGGCCTGCACGGCAAGCCGTACATCGCCTACCTGGGCGGGCTGGAGCCGCGCAAGAACGTGCCGGCCCTGATCGCCGCGTGGGTCGGCGCGGTGAGCGACATGGAGGACCCGCCCGCGCTGGTGCTGGCCGGCGGTAGTGGCTGGAGCGAGGAGGTCGACGCGGCCATCGCCGCGGTGCCCGCCCGGCTGCGCCTGGTCCGGCCCGGTTACCTGCGGTTCCGTGACCTGCCCGGCTACCTCGGCGGGGCACTCGTGGTCGCGTTCCCCAGCCGCGGCGAGGGATTCGGCCTGCCCGTGCTCGAGGCCATGGCCTGCGGCGCCCCGGTGCTCACCACGCACCGCACCTCCCTGCCGGAGGTCGGCGGCGACGCGGTCGCCTACACCGAGCCGGACGAGGACAGCATCCGCGTCGCGCTACGGGCGCTGCTCGACGACCCGGACAGGCGCGCCGCCCTCGGCGAGCTTGAGCAGGCCCGGGCGCGCGAGTTCACCTGGGCCGCCTCGGCCGAAGCACACATGGCTTCCTACCAACGTGCGGCGGCGCATGCGGCAGAGTAGCCTCCGTCCTTATGCCCACTGAGCACGCCCGCCACGAACCGCTCGAAGCGATCCTCCTCGTCGGGGGCTATGGAACGCGCCTTCGCCCACTCACCCTGGCCTCGCCCAAGCATCTGCTGCCGACCGCGGGGGTTCCTTTCCTCACCCATCAGTTCGCGAAGGCGGCCCAAGCCGGCATCGCGCACGTGGTCCTGGCGACGTCCTACCGGGCGGAGATGTTCGCGGAACGGTTCGGCAACGGATCCGAACTCGGCCTGGAGATCACCTACGTCCACGAGAAGGAGCCGCTCGGCACCGGCGGCGCGATCCGCAACGCGGCGCAGGGCCTGCGTGGCGGGCCTGACGACCCGGTCGTCATCTTCAACGGCGATGTCCTGTCCGGTCATGACATCGGGGCCCAGCTGGACCTGCACCGCAAGGCGGACGCCGCGGTGACCCTCCACCTGGTCGAGGTGCCGGACCCGGCCCGGTTCGGCTGCGTGCCCCTCGATGCGGCCGGGCGCGTGACCGCGTTCCTTGAGAAGACTCCGGACCCAGTGACTAACCGGATCAACGCGGGCTGCTATGTGTTCCGCCGGAGTGTCATTGACGAGATTCCTGCAGGCCGGGTGGTATCGGTGGAACGTGAGACTTTCCCCGGCTTCATCGCATCCGGTCAGGTCCTGATGGGCTTCGTGGACACCGCCTACTGGCTCGACGTGGGCACCCCCGAGACCTTCGTCCAGGGTTCGGCCGATCTGGTGCTCGGCCACCTTGCCTCTCCGGCGGTGCCCGCGCACAGCGGTGCAGCGCTGGTGCTGGCCGGGGCCAGGGTCGCCGCGGATGCCCGGCTCTCCGGCGGAACGGTGGTCGGGGCCGGCGCGGTCGTCGGAAGCGGTGCGCAGGTGGACGGCAGCGTGCTCTTCGATGACGTGACTATCGCGGCCGGGGCGTCCGTGCGCCGCAGTGCCATCGGCAAGGGCGCCCGGATCGGCGAGGGCGTCCTGATCGACGCGGCCGTGATCGGCGACGGCGCGGTTATCGCCGAGGGCAACGAGCTTCGGGCGGGTGCGCGGGTGTGGCCGGATGTCACCCTCGGCCCCACCTCGGTGCGCTTCTCCACGGACGCGTAGGCCCCGATGCCCCGGCGGTCGGCGTCCCGCGTGCTGGCGGGGATCCCGGGTGCGCCGCCGGTGGTGCCGTACGCCGCGCACGGTCCCCGGTCCGGGCATCGCGGGCCGCTCCCCGGGGTGGCCGTCCCGCCGTTAGCGGGCGCGCTCACCTGGCAGTGGCGGCCGCCGTTCCCCCTCGACTGGTCCCGGACACTGGGCGTGCACCGGCGTGGCCGGGGCGATCCCGCCTATTTCGTTGACGAATACGGCGCCGCGTGGCGCACCTCGCTCACGCCGGAGGGCCCGGCGACGATGCGGGTCCATGCCGTGCCTGCCCGGGAGCCCGTGCCGGCCGGGGAAGCCGGGCCCGCCGGGGCCGGGGGTACGCGGCCCGGCGGGGAGGCCGGCGGCGCCGGGCCGGACGGAGAAGCAAGGCGGGTCACCGTGCACGCGTCCGCGTGGGGCCCTGGTGCTTCGTGGTTTCTCGGCACCCTGCCCGGCCTGCTGGGGGCCGCCGACGACCCGTCCGGTTTCGAGCCGGTGCACCCGCTGCTGCAGGAGATGTCCCGGCGGCACTACGCGCTGCGGATCGGGCGTTCTGACCGGGTGTTCGAGGCGCTGATCCCCGCCGTGCTCGAGCAGAAGGTGGTCGGCGCGGAGGCGAAACGCGCCTGGCGGCTGCTGTTGCTCCGGTTCGGCGACCCGGCCCCGGGGCCCGCGCCGCCGGGCATGCGGGTGTGCCCGCCGCCACGCACCTGGATCCGCATCCCGTCCTGGGAGTGGCACCGTGCCGGGGTGGAACTGGTCCGTGCCCGCACCATCATCGGCGCGGCCCGGGTCGCCGAGCGCATTGAGGAGACCGCCGCGATGACCCCGGCGGAGGCGGACCGCCGGCTCCAGACGCTGTCCGGGATCGGGCCGTGGACCTCCGCGGAGATCCGCCAGCGGGCCATCGGCGACGCCGACGCATTGTCGGTCGGCGACTACCACCTGCCCTCGATCGTGGGCTGGGCGCTGATCCGGCAGAAGGTGGACGACGCGGGCATGTGCGAGCTGCTCGCCCCCTACGCCGGGCACCGGTACCGGGCCGCCTGGCTGCTGGAGATGAGCGGGCAGGGGCCGCCGCGGCACGGCCCCCGCAACCCTACCCGCGACTACCGCCGCATCTAGAGACTTGAGCGCCACGATCGTTTCCGCCGAAGAGAACCCTCATCTGTGGCTACGGATCGGCTAACTTGCTCCGTACCCATCAATTCGAAATGCCCTCCACGGAGACGGGGCGCTCGCCAAATCGGGCCAGAACCTTGTATTGGCACATATCCCGGGCTGGGTCGGTGGTGAGAGGCCGCAAAGCCACAGGCCCACTGTCCGACGCCGACCGTAGCATCGTTCCGTGATTCTTCTGGCGAAGACGTGCAGCGCCTGCGGTGAGCTGAAGATGGCCGGGGACTTTAGCCCTCGCCCCATCCGACCTGTCGGTGTCTCGTCATGGTGTAGGCCCTGCCACGCCCGTTACCGAAGGGACCCGAGCTTCCGCGAGCAACAGCGGCAGGCCACAGAACAGCGCCGACGGCCTGCGCGGGTCGCCAGCCATAAACGGTGCAGCAAGTGTGGAGCGCTGAAGCCGCTGACGGCGTTCTCCCCGCGCAACAACCGCCCAAGCCAGCGCCAGTCGAGCTGCAAGGACTGTCAGGCGGCCAGGGTGCGCGCCGCTTACGCGCAAAGCGGCGAGCTGGGCCGAGTCAGGCAAGCTGCGCGTGCAAAAGCCTATGCACGCACGCTGAAGCAGCAGGTCTACGACCATTACGGCAATTCCTGCGCTTGCTGCGGCAGCATCGATAACCTCACAATCGACCATGTGGCCACTGGGGCCGGCCGGGACTTCTCCAGCCGTCGAGAGCTTTACTACTGGCTCATCAAGTCCCGGTTCCCCCCAGGCATCCAGGTGCTTTGCGTATCTTGCAATACAAGCAAGGGCTGTGGTAAAGCCTGTCGCCTAAATCATGGCCCGCAGCGCCGCCGCTCGCTGCTCGAATGCCCCGACTGCGGCTGGCAGCCGGTCGGCGACCTGAAATGGAAGCCTGAAGACAGGCTCAGGATGCACCGCCGCCGTGCCCACGAGGTATGTAACCCGACTTCCAAGGAGGAGCGAACATATCGGCGCGAACTGCTCCTGGCCGTGAGGAGACGTATCTTCGAACACTACGGCGAGCGTTGCGCCTGCTGTGGCAGCCACCGCAATCTAGAGATCGACCACATCGCGGGGGACGGGGCGGACCACCGGATCGAAGTTCTAGGGCGACAGTACGCAGGGAGTCTCCAGTTCTATCGTTGGCTTGTCTCCAACGGCTTCCCCCAGGGCTACCAGACGCTTTGCCGCCGGTGCAATACCAGCAAGGGGCGCGGCGCGCATTGTCGGTTGCTGCATTAACGCGGAGCAACGCCTAAATGACAGGGTTGTGGGCGTGACCCGCAGGTCCCGCGCGATCGCACAAGTACGGTCCCCGGCGGCGAACCGCTTGGGGGCCTCCAGCCGTAACCGCTCACGCCGCTGGGCGGCTGCCTGCCGCCGCACTTCGACGACGAGACCGGCCAGCACATGAACGGCGTCTTCGACGCCGCGGACGCCTTCCTGCTCGGGCGGGTCACCTACCAGGCGATGGCCGGCTTCTGGCCCCAGGTGACCGACCCGGCGAACCGGGTCGCCGCCCAGCTCAACTCCCGCACCAAGCACGTCGTCACGTCGTCCCTCACCGAGCTCTCCTGGGCGGGCGCGGTGCCGCTGAGCGGCGACGTCGTGGGGCAGGTCGCGGAACTCAAGCGGGCGCCCGGCCGGGAACTGCAGATCCACGGCAGCGGCGCGCTGGCGCGGTCCCTCATGCCGCACGGCCTGATCGACGCCTACCGCCTGGTGATTTTCCCCGTGGTGCTGGGCCGCGGCCAGCGGCTGTTCGCTGACGGTACCCCGCCAGCCACAATGCGCCTGGTGGACACCCGTAGCACCGGCCGCGGCGTGGTTATGCACACCTACGAGACCGCGGGCGCGCTGGCCTTCGGGTCCGTCCAGCCCGGGGACGTCATCAGCGAGGCATGACCGCGGCTGCCGCC
>Ga0318514_10000299_pt1 | contig 13471 bp, 9 predicted proteins | sample GRESIP176b2f18_FD_203684 | JGI IMG/M metagenome (GOLD analysis project Ga0318514, IMG submission 203684) | Tropical soil microbial communities from Luquillo Experimental Forest, Puerto Rico - GRE.SIPMG.176b2f18 | ecosystem: Environmental > Terrestrial > Soil > Tropical forest > Bulk soil...
ATGCTCGCGCCCGAACTCAAACCAAAATGGGCTTTGCAGGGTCTCGAGCCAGTCGGCAAGCCGGGCGCGGAGCTTGCGGCCCATTTGCGTAAGCAGCAGGAAGAGTACGGCCGCGTCATTCGTGAGGCCGATATTGAGGCCGAATAACGCTGGTAAGCGCCTGAGCGGGCAGGGGGACTCCGGCCTCGCTTGACGATTTGGCGGACCGGCAGTAGGTAACATCCATCGTCAGCGGCCCGGTGACGGACTTCCGCGACGAACCTATTCCCCAAAAAAGGAACCGCCGGCCGGTCTCGTCCTTAAACTTGGGCGGGGAACTGCCGTTTGGATTGCGCGATGGCGAAAGTTAGTCCGTTTAAGTTCATGCAGGAAGTGCGCGCGGAAGCGCAAAAAGTAACTTGGCCGACGCGCAAGGAAACGACCATCACCACGATCATGGTGTTCGTGATGGTCGCCATCGCGTCAGTATTCTTTTTGTTGGCCGATCAGCTGATGCGGATTGCGGTGAGTTTCATCCTAGGTATCTGAAATCTCGCATTGATGAGCAAAGTTAACGATCCGGAATTCATCACATGACAGCGCGGTGGTACGCGGTACACGCTTACTCGAATTTCGAGAACAAGGTGGCGGAATCGATCCGCGAACAGGCGAAGCAGCGCGGGCTAGCTAACCTGTTCGAGGACATTATGGTGCCGAAGGAAAAGGTCGTCGAAGTGCGGCGTGGCCGCAAAGTCGACGCCGAGCGTAAATTCTTTCCCGGCTACGTCCTGGTAAAAATGGAGATGACCGACGAAGCCTATCACCTGATCAAAAATACCCCCAAGGTGACCGGCTTTCTCGGTTCCGATAACAAACCGATGCCGTTGTCCGAGGCTGAAGCGCAGCGCCTGTTGCAACAGGTGCAAGAAGGCATCGAACGGCCGAAACCTTCGGTCTCATTCGAAGTCGGCGAGCAGGTGCGAGTATCGGATGGACCGTTCGCTTCGTTCAACGGCACGGTCGAGGAAGTTGACGAAGGCCGTTCGCGGGTGAAGGTGGCGGTGTCGATCTTCGGCCGCGCCACGCCTGTGGAGCTGGAATTCGGGCAGGTGGAGAAGCTGTAGTCAGCTGTGGGAGGTGAGGCGGTCGCCAGCCGTCAATAACCGCACCACTATGAGGAGTAGGCGAGAATGGCGAAGAAAATCACCGGTTATGTGAAGTTGCAGGTGCCAGCGGGGGCGGCCAATCCGTCGCCGCCGATCGGTCCGGCGCTCGGCCAGCGCGGGCTGAACATCATGGAATTCTGCAAGGCGTTTAACGCGCAGACGCAGAAGATGGAGAAGGGGGCGCCGATCCCGGTCACCATCACCGTCTATGCCGATCGTTCATTTACTTTTGAGCTGCGCACGCCGCCGGTCTCGCACTTCCTGAAAAAGGCGGCGAAGCTCGAAAGCGGCTCCAAGACGCCGGGCCGTGATATTGTTGGCTCGGTGACCAAGGCGCAGGTCCGCGAGATCGCGCAGCAGAAGATGAAGGATCTCAATGCCAACACGATCGAAGCCGCGATGCGTATGATCGAGGGCTCGGCGCGTTCGATGGGCTATGAGGTGAAGCCATGAGCAGGCTGGGCAAACGCACGACAGCCGCGCGCGAAGGCGTCGACCGCGAAAAGCTTTACCCGCTTTCCGAAGCGGTGAAGATGGTCAAGGAGCGCGCCAAGGCCAAGTTCGACGAAACCTGATGTTGTCGGTGCCGAGGACCTCGTCGAGAAGGTGCAGGGCGGCAGCATCGACTTTGACCGCGTCGTGGCGACGCCGGACCTGATGCCGCTGGTCGGCCGCCTCGGCAAAGTGCTGGGGCCGCGCGGCCTGATGCCCAATCCTAAGGTAGGCACCGTGACCATGGATATCGCCAATGCGGTCCGTGGCGCCAAAGGCGGCTCGGTGGAATTCCGCGCCGAGAAGGCCGGTATTATCCAAGCCGGTATCGGCAAAGCCTCGTTCAGTGCGGAAAAGCTGATCGAGAACATTCGTGCCTTCGCCGACGCGGTACAGAAATCGCGGCCGGCCGGCGCCAAGGGTCACTTCATCAACCGGGTCGCCATCTCGTCGACCATGGGACCCGGCGTGAAGGTCGAGCCAGCAAGCCTGTTCGCGTCGGCGCAGCCGCAGCACTAAAGGCTTGGCACTAAAGGCTTGGCACTAAAGGCTTGGCAATTTCGGCCGAGTGAGTTACATAACGGCTATGGGCGTGCCGGCCCGTTTTGTCGGCGCGCCTTTGCGCGCTTCTCGAACACCATCCAAGCGAGACCACTTCTTAGTTTTCCGGCTCGGATTCTCTAAGAAGTCGAGGAGTTTAGTGGTATTTGGAGAGCGCTCCTGTCCAAGACTGCAGGCGCCGGCGACGGCTTAATCGCAAATGGCCTGCATAGACGGGTGAGGGACAAGGGCTTTGGGCTTAGCCAGCTCGGGCGCCTTCGGTTCTGATCTCGATGGCTCGGTGGGCGAAAGCACGCCGAGGGGCAGGGTGTGAACATGTCCTGCCCAAAACCCTTGCCTGTTGCGGGGGGTTGAGCGGGATGACTGGTCAAGCAAACCGGCGCCCCGCAAGGCGGACCGCCAACCGGAGAGAGCTTTGGATCGCGCAGCAAAAAGCGAACTTGTGGCGGCCCTTGGCGAGGTTTTCAAAACCACCAAGGTCGTCGTCGTTGCGCATTATTCCGGCCTGACCGTCGCCCAAATGCAAACGCTGCGCCGGCAAATGAAGCAGGCGGGTGCGAGTGTGAAGGTGGCCAAGAACCGGCTGGCCAAGATCGCTCTCGAAGGTTCCGACGTCGCTTCGATCGCACCACTCTTGAAGGGGCCGGCTCTGATCGCCTTTTCCGGCGATCCGGTCGCGGCTCCTAAAGTTGCGGTCGAATTCGCCAAGACCAATGAGCGCTTTATCATTCTTGGCGGCGCAATGGGGACCACTGCGCTCGACCCGAACGGCGTCAAAGCGCTCGCTGCACTGCCGTCGCTCGACGAGCTGCGGGCGAAGATTGTCGGCTTGATTACGGCGCCGGCGACCAAGATCGCGCAGTTGGCCAACGCGCCGGCAGCGAAGCTTGCACGTGTGGTGCAGGCCTATGCCAGCAAAACGGAAAATGCGGCCGCCTGAGGCCGTGAAGCTTAGAGCAAAGGTTAGAACCGAAGGAAAAACTCATGGCTGATCTGCAGAAAATAGTGAGCGATCTTTCCAGCCTCACGGTGTTGGAGGCGGCGGAACTCGCCAAGCTTCTCGAAGAGAAGTGGGGCGTATCGGCCGCCGCCGCGGTCGCGGTTGCCGCGGGCCCCGCTGGCGCCGGCGCGCCGGGAGCGGCGGCTGCCGAAGAAAAGACCGAGTTTACGGTCGTTCTCGCCAGTGCTGGGGAGAAAAAGATCGAAGTCATCAAGGAGGTCCGCGCCATTACTGGCCTCGGCCTGAAAGAGGCCAAGGACCTGGTCGAAGGCGCACCGAAGAATGTGAAGGAAGGCGTCAGCAAGGACGACGCGGCCAAGATCAAGGCGCAGCTCGAAAAAGTCGGCGCCAAGGTTGAGCTTAAGTAAGCAGCGCTTACTTAGGGGAGGCCCCCGGGGCCAAGCGGAACAGTACCCGGGAGAATCCATAAGTGCGGAGTGTCACGGCCGGCGACCAAGCCGACCGGAGAGTGCGGCAAGACATTGCGGCGATTCGGACATGCGCCGAATCGCCCATAGTAGGGTGGAACAATAAGGCGAGTGACGCCTGTCCCGACGGTCGCGATGGATTGCGGCCGTCTGGAGAGTCGTCTTGGTCGCCTCGCTGCCTTGGAACGGCGCGCGCGAATAGCTGGCCGAAAAGCTGGCGATGCGGCGCATCGGGCCGAGGCGATGGTTCAAACGGAGCGGTTGTGGCCGCTGGCGCGAACCCGATGGTTCGATTGAGCGAGAGGATATGATGGCGCAGACGTTTATCGGTCGGAAGCGCGTAAGAAAGTTTTTCGGAAAAATCGAGGAAGTCGCGGAGATGCCGAACCTCATTGAGGTTCAGAAGGCGTCCTACGACCAATTCCTGCTGGTACAGGAGCCGCGAGGCGGCCGGCCCAATGAAGGCCTCCAAGCCGTCTTCAAGTCGGTCTTCCCGATTTCGGATTTCTCCAACTCGTCGATGCTGGAATTCGTCAAATACGAATTCGAGGCGCCGAAATACGACGTTGATGAGTGCCGACAGCGCGGCATGACCTATGCCGCGCCGCTCAAGGTCACACTGCGGCTCATCGTATTTGATACCGATGAGGAAACCGGCGCCAAATCGGTCAAAGACATCAAAGAGCAGGATGTCTACATGGGCGACATCCCGCTCATGACCAATAACGGCACCTTCATCGTCAACGGCACCGAGCGCGTCATCGTCTCGCAGATGCATCGCTCGCCCGGCGTGTTCTTCGATCACGACAAGGGCAAGACCCATTCGTCAGGCAAGCTCTTGTTTGCCGCCCGCATCATTCCGTACCGCGGTTCCTGGCTCGACATTGAGTTCGACGCCAAGGATATCGTCCACGCGCGTGTCGATCGGCGGCGGAAAATTCCGGTCACCTCGCTTCTCTATGCGCTGGGCATGACGGGGGAAGAAATTCTCAACACCTTCTACAAGCAGGTGATCTACAAGCGCGCTAAGGACGGTTGGCGGGTGCCGTTCGATGCCAATCGGTTGCGCGGCTACAAGGCGATCAACGATCTCGTCGACGCCGATACCGGCAAAGTGGTGTTGGAAGCCGGCAAGAAGCTCACCGTTCGTCAGGCCCGCCAGCTCGCGGAAAAGGGATTGAAGGCGCTGCGGCTCTCCGACGAAGAGCTGATCGGCCATTACATCGCCGAGGATCTCGTCAATCCAAAGAGCGGCGAGATTTACGCCGAGGCCGGCGAGGAGATCACCGACAAGACACTCAAGACGCTCACCGAGGTCGGCTACAAGGAGCTGCCGCTTCTGAACATCGACCACGTCAATGTCGGCGCCTACATCCGCAACACGCTCGCCGTCGACAAGAACATGACGCGCGAGGACGCGCTGTTCGACATCTATCGCGTGATGCGTCCCGGTGAGCCGCCGACGATTGATACCGCGCAGACGATGTTCCAGTCGCTGTTCTTCGACTCAGAGCGCTACGACCTGTCCGCGGTCGGCCGCGTCAAAATGAACATGCGGCTCGATCTCACCGCCGAAGATACCATGCGCATCCTGCGCAAGGAGGACATCATCGCGGTGATCCGCACGCTGGTCGACCTGCGCGATGGCAAAGGCGACATCGACGACATCGATCATCTCGGCAACCGCCGCGTCCGCTCGGTCGGCGAACTGATGGAAAATCAGTATCGCATCGGCCTGTTGCGGATGGAGCGCGCCATCAAGGAACGCATGTCCTCGGTCGATATCGATACGGTGATGCCGCAGGACCTGATCAACGCCAAGCCGGCCGCCGCCGCCGTGCGCGAGTTCTTTGGCTCCTCACAGCTGTCGCAGTTCATGGATCAGACCAATCCGCTGTCGGAGATCACTCATAAGCGCCGGTTGTCGGCGCTCGGCCCGGGCGGGCTCACGCGCGAGCGCGCCGGCTTCGAAGTGCGCGACGTGCATCCGACCCATTATGGCCGCATCTGCCCGATCGAGACGCCGGAAGGTCCGAATATCGGCCTCATCAATTCGCTCGCGACTTATGCGCGGGTGAATAAATATGGTTTCGTCGAGACGCCCTATCGCAAGGTCAAGGACGGCCGAGTCACTGACGAGGTCGTGTATCTCTCGGCGATGGAGGAAGGCCGCTATACCGTGGCGCAGGCCAACTCCGCGATCGACGCGCGCGGCCGCTTCACCGAAGATCTCGTCGTGGTGCGGCATGCCGGCGATGTGCAGCTCATTCCGCCGGACAAAGTCGATTTCATGGATGTGTCGCCGAAGCAGCTGGTTTCGGTTGCGGCGGCGCTGATCCCGTTCCTGGAAAACGACGACGCCAACCGCGCGCTGATGGGCTCCAACATGCAGCGTCAGGCGGTGCCGCTGGTGCGCGCCGAAGCGCCGTTCGTCGGCACCGGCATGGAAGGCATCGTGGCGCGTGATTCCGGCGCCGCAATCGCGGCCCGACGCACCGGCATAGTCGATCAGGTCGACGCCACCCGCATCGTCATCCGCGCGACCGACGAGCCAGACCCGACCAAGCCTGGCGTCGACATCTATCGGCTGCAGAAATTCCAGCGCTCGAACCAAAATACCTGCATCAACCAGCGGCCGCTGGTGAAGGTGGGTGATCAGGTCAAGCGCGGCGACATAATCGCCGACGGTCCGTCGACCGATCTCGGCGAACTTGCGCTTGGCCGCAACGCGTTGGTCGCGTTCATGCCGTGGAATGGCTACAACTTCGAAGATTCGATCCTGCTCTCCGAGCGCATCGTCAAAGACGATGTCTTCACTTCGATTCACATTGAGGAATTCGAAGTGATGGCGCGCGACACCAAGCTCGGCCCTGAGGAAATTACCCGCGACATTCCGAACGTATCGGAAGAGACCCTCAAGAACCTCGACGAAGCGGGCATCGTCTATATCGGCGCCGAGGTACGTGCCGGCGATATCCTGGTCGGCAAGATTACGCCCAAGGGTGAGAGCCCGATGACGCCGGAGGAAAAACTTCTGCGCGCCATCTTCGGTGAAAAAGCCTCCGATGTGCGTGACACGTCATTGCGCGTGCCGCCGGGCGTGCAGGGCACAGTCGTCGAAGTGCGCGTGTTCAACCGCCACGGCGTCGAAAAGGACGAGCGCGCACTCGCCATTGAGCGTGAAGAGATCGAGCGCCTGGCCAAGGACCGCGACGACGAGCAGGCGATCCTGGATCGCAACGTCTATGGCCGGCTCGCCGAGCTCCTCGAGGGACGGCAGGGCATTGCCGGGCCGAAGGGCTTCAAGAAGGACACCAAGGTCACCCGTGCGGTGCTGGAAGAATATCCGCGCTCGCAGTGGTGGATGTTCGCCTCGCCGAACGACAAGGTGATGGCGGAGATCGAAGCCATTCGCAAGCAATACGACGAATCGAAGAAGCGGCTCGAGCAGCGCTTCCTCGACAAGGTCGAAAAGCTGCAGCGTGGCGACGAACTGCCGCCCGGCGTGATGAAAATGGTCAAAGTGTTTGTCGCCGTGAAACGCAAGATTCAGCCTGGCGACAAGATGGCCGGCCGTCACGGCAACAAGGGCGTAGTGTCGAAGATCGTACCGCTCGAGGACATGCCATTCCTCGCCGACGGCACGCCGGTTGACATCGTGCTCAATCCGTTGGGTGTGCCGAGCCGAATGAATGTCGGCCAGATTCTGGAGACGCATCTGGGCTGGGCCTGCGCCGGCTTGGGCCTGAAGATCGGTCACGCGGTCGACCTTCATAACGGCAAGAGGGACTCCAAGCCGCTCAAAGACCTGCTCAAGAAAGTCTACGGCGATGACGAGACCATCAAGTCGCTCGATGAGAAGGGCTTGATGGAGCTCGGCACTAATCTTCGCCACGGCGTGCCGATCGCGACGCCTGTGTTCGACGGCGCCAAGGAAACCGACATCGAGCATATGCTCGATCTTGCCGGACTCGATCATTCAGGTCAGGTGACGCTGTTTGACGGTCGCACCGGCGATACTTTCGATCGCAAGGTCACGGTTGGCTACATCTATATGATGAAGCTGCATCACCTCGTGGACGACAAGATCCACGCGCGTTCGATCGGTCCCTACAGCCTCGTCACCCAGCAACCGTTGGGCGGCAAGGCGCAGTTTGGCGGCCAGCGTTTCGGCGAAATGGAAGTGTGGGCGCTCGAAGCCTACGGCGCGGCCTATACGCTCCAAGAAATGCTGACGGTGAAGTCCGACGACGTCGCCGGCCGCACCAAGGTCTATGAGTCAATAGTGCGCGGTGACGACGCGTTTGAGTCCGGCATTCCGGAATCGTTCAACGTGTTGGTGAAGGAGATGCGGTCGCTCGGCCTCAACGTCGACCTGCACAATTCTAAGCAGCAACGCGGCGGCGAAGTCGCCGAGGCGGCGGAGTAATCAGGGAACGGATGACGGAGGACAGAGGACGGACAATGAGACGGCAATCTGTCGTCTGGCATCCGTCATCTGTCATCTGAAACGGAGACGATTATGAACCAAGAGATCATGAATCTTTTCAGCCCGCAGGTGCCGGCTCAGGTCTTCGACCAGATCCGGATTTCGATCGCGAGCCCGGAAAAGATTCTGTCCTGGTCGTACGGTGAGATCAAAAAGCCGGAGACGATCAACTATCGAACCTTCAAGCCCGAGCGCGATGGTTTGTTCTGTGCGCGCATTTTCGGTCCGATCAAGGATTACGAATGCTTGTGCGGCAAGTACAAGCGGATGAAGTACAAGGGCATCATCTGCGAGAAGTGCTCGGTCGAGGTGACGTTGTCGCGCGTGCGGCGCGAGCGGATGGGCCATATCGAGCTCGCCGCGCCGGTCGCGCATATCTGGTTCTTGAAATCGCTGCCGAGCCGTATCGGCCTTCTACTCGATATGACGCTCAAGGATCTCGAGCGCATTCTCTACTTCGAGCACTACGTCGTACTCGAGCCGGGTCTCACGCCGCTGAAAGACCGTCAGCTCCTCTCCGAGGAGGAGTATATCAAGGCGCAGGATCAATACGGCGCCGACAGCTTCACGGCGATGATCGGCGCGGAAGCGATCCGCGAAATGCTCAAGGCGCTCGATCTGGAGAGGATGGCAGCGGACCTCCGCAAGGAGATCGCTGAGTCGACTTCGGATCTGAAGCCGAAGAAACTCGCCAAGCGGCTCAAGCTGATCGAAGCTTTCATCCAGTCCCACAACAAGCCGGAATGGATGGTGCTCACGCATGTGCCGGTGATTCCGCCCGACCTGCGGCCGCTGGTGCCGCTCGACGGCGGCCGCTTCGCCACGTCCGATCTCAACGATCTTTATCGCCGCGTCATCAACCGCAACAATCGTTTGAAGCGGCTGATCGAGCTGCGTGCTCCCGACATCATCATTCGCAACGAGAAGCGAATGCTTCAGGAAGCGGTGGACGCGCTGTTCGACAACGGTCGGCGCGGCCGCGTCATTACTGGCGCCAACAAGCGCCCGCTCAAGTCGCTCGCCGACATGCTCAAGGGCAAGCAGGGCCGGTTCCGGCAGAACTTGCTCGGCAAGCGGGTCGACTATTCAGGCCGTTCGGTGATCGTGGTCGGCCCAGAGCTCAAGCTGCATCAGTGCGGGCTGCCGAAGAAGATGGCGCTCGAACTGTTCAAGCCGTTCATCTATTCGCGGCTTGATGCCAAAGGCCTGTCGACCACCGTTAAGCAGGCCAAGAAGCTCGTCGAAAAGGAGAAGCCCGAGGTTTGGGATATTCTCGACGAGGTTATCCGCGAGCATCCGGTGCTGCTCAACCGCGCGCCGACGCTGCATCGCCTCGGCATCCAGGCGTTCGAGCCGGTCCTGATCGAAGGCAAGGCTATCCAGCTTCACCCGCTGGTTTGCGCGGCCTTCAACGCCGATTTCGACGGCGACCAGATGGCCGTTCACGTGCCGCTGTCGCTCGAGGCGCAGCTCGAAGCGCGCGTCTTGATGATGTCGACCAACAACATCCTGCATCCAGCCAACGGCTCGCCGATCATCGTGCCGTCGCAGGACATCGTGCTTGGCCTCTACTATCTCTCGCTTATGATCGAGAATGGCCCGGGCCAGTACAAGCTCGAGCTCTATTCGCCTGAACAGCTCAAGCGCGATCCGAAGAAGCGAAACATCGTGCAGGGCTACTATCGCAACATCAGCGAAGTCGAGCACGCGCTGCAGGAAAAGACGGTCGGGCTGCACAGCAAGATCAAGTACATCTGGGAAGGCGTCGACGACGACGGCCAGGCCGTGCGCAAGGCCTATGAGACCACGCCCGGCCGCGCCCTCCTCGGCGAGGTTCTGCCCAAGCATGCCAAGGTGTCGTTCGATCTGGTCAACAAACTGATGACCAAGCGCGAAATCTCCAGCATGATCGACACCGTCTACCGCCACTGCGGACAGAAAGAGACGGTGATCTTCTGCGATCGCGTCATGGCGCTCGGCTTCCATCATGCATTCAAGGCCGGCATTTCGTTCGGCAAGGATGACATGGTGGTGCCCGGTTCCAAGCGCGTGATCGTCGAGAAGACGCGCGAAGCGGTCAAAGAATTCGAGCAGCAATATAACGACGGTCTGATCACCCAGGGCGAGAAATACAACAAGGTGGTCGATGCCTGGTCGAAATGCACCGAGGAAATCGCCGAAGCGATGATGAAGGAAATCTCCGCCGCCAAGCCGGCGCTGGAGAAAGATGCCGAGGCGCAGGTCAATTCGATCTTCATGATGGCTCATTCCGGCGCCCGCGGCTCGCCGGCGCAGATGCGTCAGCTTGCCGGCATGCGCGGATTGATGGCGAAGCCATCAGGCGAAATCATCGAGAGCCCGATCATTTCCAACTTCAAGGAAGGGCTCTCGGTGCTCGAGTACTTCAACTCGACGCACGGTGCCCGTAAGGGTCTCGCCGACACGGCGCTCAAGACCGCCAACTCCGGTTACTTGACGCGCCGTCTGGTCGACGTAGCGCAGGACTGCATCATCACCGATGAGGACTGCGGTACCATCCGCGGCATCAAGGTGCGCGCCATCATCGACGCCGGTCAGGTCGTCGCTTCGCTCGCCAGCCGCATTCTCGGCCGCACCACGGCCGAGGACGTGCGCGACCCGACGAGCAACGAAGTGCTCGTGCCTAACGCGACACTGCTTGAGGAGCCTCAGGTCGAACGTTTGATCAGTGCCGGCGTGCAGGAGGTGCGCATCCGTTCTGTTCTCACCTGCGATACCGTGAACGGCGTCTGCGCCAAGTGCTATGGGCGCGATCTCGCCCGCGGCACGCCAGTCAATATGGGTGAGGCGGTTGGCGTCATCGCCGCGCAGTCGATCGGCGAGCCCGGCACCCAGCTCACCATGCGCACGTTCCACATCGGCGGTGCCGCGCAGATTTCGGAGCAATCGTTCGTCGAATCAAACTTCGAGGGAACGATCAAGATCAAGAATATGAACGTCGCCCGCAATTCGGACGGCGATCTGATCGCGATGAACCGGAATCTGATCGTGGCCGTGCTCGACCCGGACGGAACCGAACGCGCCGTGCACCGCATTCCCTACGGCGCGCGGCTCAAGGTTGCCGATGGCGAACACATCAAGCGTGGTCAGCGCATCGCCGAGTGGGATCCCTATACCCGTCCGATTCTCACTGAGGTCGAGGGCACCGTCGGCTTTGAAGACCTAGTCGAAGGCCAGTCCATGACCGAGACGCTGGATGAATCGACCGGCATCGCCAAGCGCGTTGTCATCGATTGGCGTTCGGGCTCGGCGCGCGGCCAGCAGGATCTGCGCCCGGCGCTTGTCATCAAGGACAAGGACAGCAAGATCCTCAAACTGAGCCGCGGCGGCGAGGCCCGCTACATGCTGGCGGTCGACGCGATCATTTCGGTCGACCCGGGCGCGCATGTGAAGGCGGCGGACGTCATCGCCCGCATCCCGACCGAAAGCGCCAAGACCCGCGACATCACCGGCGGTCTGCCGCGAGTCGCCGAATTGTTCGAGGCGCGCAGGCCGAAGGAGTCCGCAGTAATTGCGGAAATCTCCGGCACGGTCCGCTTCGGCCGCGACTACAAGAACAAGCGACGCATCACTATCGAGCCGGCCGACAAGGATGCGGAGCCCAGGGAATATCTCGTGCCGAAGGGCAAGCACATTCACTTGCAGGACGGCGACGTGATTGAGAAGGGCGACTTCATCGTCGAAGGCAATCCGGCGCCGCACGACATTCTGGCGATCAAAGGCGTCGAGGAGCTTGCCGGCTACCTCGTCAACGAGATCCAGGACGTCTATCGGCTCCAGGGTGTGAGCATCAACGACAAGCACATCGAAGTGATCGTGCGCCAGATGCTGCAAAAGGTGGAGATCAACGACTCCGGCGAGACCGATCTGATCCAAGGCGAACAGGTCGACAAGATCGAGTTCGACGAGGTCAATGCGCGCGTGGTCGCCGAAGGCAAGAAGCCGGCCACCGCGCATCCGGTGCTGCTCGGCATCACCAAAGCGTCGTTGCAGACCCGCTCCTTTATCTCGGCGGCGTCGTTCCAGGAGACGACGCGCGTCCTCACCGAGGCCGCGGTCAATGGCAAGATCGACACGCTCGATGGACTTAAGGAGAACGTCATTGTCGGCCGGCTGATCCCGGCAGGGACCGGCGCAATGATGAACAAGCTCCGCGAGATCGCAATCAAGCGCGATCAGCTCATCCTCGCCGAACGCGAGAAGGAGGCCGCGGTCAAGGCCGAAGCCGGCGCCGAACCGGCCGCCTTGCCGGCAGCGGAGTAAGCCGCAAACGGAAGCGAAGCAAAGGGCCGCCCCATAGGCGGCCCTTTTTCTTTGAGCGATTTATATCTGCCGCAGCCCATGAATAGCTCAAACATGAGTCAAACATGAATAGCTCAAAGAAGACATCCGGGGATCAGCAGGGCTGTTCCGACTGTCGGTGCAGGGGGCTTGCTGTGGGAACGTTCCCTCGCTGTCTCGCTGGAGATCGAAGTGGCTACCGTCTATTCCGATGTGACGTTTGTGGTGCCTATTGGGAGGACACCATCCACCACCCACACGTGATCACCGGGCAAGAGGCTCGACGTGTATATCCGCAGGCATTCAGCTAGCGGATCACACCTAATCCTTTGCGCCTCGGGTCCTCGCCTAACGTTATTAAGGTGCGGCCGATTTGGGGACATTCATGCCAGCTATAGCGAATGTGAAAATCTTGAGCGGAGGCGCCATGCGCCCGCTCATGCGCGAGCTCGTGCCGCGGTTCGAGCGTGCGCACGGGGTGGCGGTCGAGATCGAATTTCGTCTCAGCGCAGTATTGAAGCAGGCGATCGAGGACGGCGCGTCATTTGATATTGCGGTTTTGCCACGTTCCGAGCTCGCCGACTTGGCCGAACGCGGCGCAATCGCGCCTGGCAGCCTAGCCGACATGGCGCGCTCGATAGTCGGCCTCGCGGTCCGTACCGGCGCGCCGAAGCCGGATATCAGCAGCGTCGCCGCCTTGCGGCGCACACTCTTGCAGGCGCGCTCCATCGCTTATAGCGACGGTCCAAGCGGCGCCTATGTCGCGGGGCTGCTTGCAAAGCTCGGCATTGCCGATGCGATGGCGCTCAAGAGCAAACACACAAGCGGTCCGGTGGCGGAACTTGTCGCCCGCGGCGAGGCCGAAGTCGGCATGCAGCAGATCATCGCCATCCTGCCAGTTAAGGGCGCGGAGTTGGTTGGCCCGCTGCCGGCCGAATTGCAAAATGTCATTATTTACGCCGTCGGAATGTCGTCGCGCGCCGGCGATACGGCCGCGGCCCAGGCTTTCCTCGCCTTCACGCGCACGGAGGAGGTA